>VOFG01000806.1_pt1:0-127500 | contig 234001 bp, 382 predicted proteins | sample 5384171 | NCBI WGS metagenome assembly VOFG01 (sample SAMN12384726, study PRJNA508395) | human gut metagenome | isolation source: healthy gut F | host: Homo sapiens | reverse complement strand
ATTGACAATAGCTGTTCCACGGGCTGTACGGCCTGCTTCAGGGATCTCATATGCCTTGATCCTGTATACACGGCCTGTATTGGTAAAGAACATCATATAATGATGATTGGTAGTCATAAGAAGGTCTTCAATATAGTCCTCCTCAATCGTCTGCATTCCTTTAATGCCCTTTCCGCCGCGGTTCTGGCTTCTGAAATTATCTACATCCATACGCTTGATATAGCCTAAATGAGTCATAGCGATCACGGTATCTTCATCCGGGATCAGGTCTTCCATGGACATATCATCATCATAACCAATGGCAGTTCTTCTGTCATCACCATATTTCTCAGCGATAATATTGATTTCTTCTTTGATAACGGTTAAAAGCTTCTTCTCGTCTGCCAGAATTGCTTTTAACTCTGCAATACGTACCTGAAGCTCTTTATATTCATTTTCCAGCTTCTCACGTTCCAGACCGGTAAGAGCACGCAGTCTCATGTCTACGATTGCCTGAGCCTGTGCGTCACTTAAGCCAAAACGCTCCATTAACTGATTTTTTTTGCATCTGCTACATTTGCAGAACCACGGATAATGCGGATGACCTCATCAATGTGGTCTAAGGCGATCAGCAAGCCCTGTAAAATGTGGGCACGCTCCTCTGCCTTATTTAAATCATACTTGGTCCTGCGTCTTACTACATCCTCCTGGTGGGCAATGTAGCAGTCCAGCATCTGGTGCAGGTTCATGACCTTCGGTTCATTGTTCACCAGGGCCAACATGATCACACCAAATGTATCCTGCAGCTGTATGCTTTAACAGCTGATTTAAGATAACATTTGCATTTTACATCACGGCGCAGCTCAATATTAATGCGCATACCTTCACGGTTGGATTCATCACCGCATATAGGTAATGCCGTCCACCTTTTTTCCTTCACCAGCTCTGCGATCTTTTTCTATGAGTCTTGCCTTATTTACCATGATATGGCAGTTCTGTAACTATAATGCGGACTTTCCGTTTGGCATAGTCTCAATATTAGTCACAGCTCTCGCACACGATCTTTGCAGGCCGGTGCGGTATGCCTCCTCAATGCCCCTTTTCCTAAAATAGTAGCTCCTGTAGGAAAATCAGGTCCTTTGATGATCTCCATGATTTCCTCTTCCAAAAAGTCTCCCGGTCCTCATTTACACGGTTATCGATCATTCTTACAACAGCTGCAATCTTCTCGCAGATTGTGAGGCGGGATATTAGTAGCCATACCAACGGCAATACCGGAAGTACCGTTTACTAAAGATTTGGGAATCTGGAAGGCAATACTACAGGCTCTTTTTCCGTCTCGTCAAAGTTGGGATAAAATCTACTGTATTTTTTTGATATCTGCCAGCATTTCCATGGAAATACGGCTTAAACGCGCCTCGGTGTATCGCATGGTTGCAGCACCATCACCATCCACGGAACCAAAGTTTCCATGACCATCTACCAATGGATATCTGGTAGACCATTCCTGCGCCATATTGACCAATGCCCCATAAATGGAGCTGTCACCATGAGGATGATATTTACCCATAAAATCGCCAACGATACGGGCACACTTACGATGTGGCTTATCCGGTCCGTTGTTTAACTCTATCATAGAAAACAGCACCCGGCGCTGTACTGGCTTTAAGCCGTCCCTGGCGTCAGGAAGTGCTCTGGCGCTGATAACACTCATGGCATAGTCAATATAGGACTGTTCCATGGTCTTTTTAAGGTCCACGTCATGAACCTTGTCAAATACATTCGGTTCCATAATTTATCTCCTTTATGCGTAAATGTACTCTCTTTCATAAGTCAAGCCGAAGGATATTCGCAATCCGGTTACACTGTCTGCCCATAACTAGTACATCGTTTCGTAAATAACTGTACTGATCAAAGGATGCGGATTTGAGTGTGCAGGTCTCGCAGGCGTAGCGGGCTACGCTGAGGCTTTTCCCATTCCAATCAGATTCGCGCAAGTGAGTGGCATAGTTATTTCCGAAAACGATGTACTAGTACATCGTCTCGTAAATAACTGTACTGATCGCGTAGGATGCGGATTTGAAGAAGAGGCTTGCTCTTTCTTGATCTGGTTAAATATCCAGATTCTTAACTTTCTTTGCATTCTGGGCAATGGTCTTGGCTCTACCTGATCACCCATAAGCGTAGTAAAAGTAAGGTCTACTTCTGATGTGGTCTCTTCATCCATGGTCACGCGCAGTAAAATACGACGTTCCGGATCCATGGTAGTCTCCCAAAGCTGCTCTGCATCCATTTCTCCCAGACCTTTGTAACGCTGGATCTTATTGTTGTTGTCAAGGCCAATGTCCATAAGAATGGAATTTAATTCCTCGTCACTGTAAGCATACCATACTTTTTATTTTTCTCGATCTTGTATAACGGCGGCTGAGCCAGATATACATGTCCCTGCTTGATCAGCTCCGGCATAAAACGGTATAAAATGTAAGAAGCAGCGTACTGATATGGGCACCATCTACATCCGCATCGGTCATGATGATGATCTTGTGGTAACGCAGCTTGGAAATATCGAAATCATCGTGAATTCCGGTACCAAAGGCGGTGATCATAGCCTTGATCTCCGCATTAGCATAGACTTTATCCATTCTTGCCTTTTCTACGTTTAAGATCTTTCCGCGAAGAGGAAGGATGGCCTGTGTTGCTCTGGAACGTGCAGTTTTTGCAGAACCGCCTGCAGAATCTCCCTCTACAATGTAGATCTCGCAGTTTTCAGGGTTCTTGATTAGAGCAGTCTGCCAGCTTGCCTGGAAGAGCCATACCTTCTAAGGCAGTTTTTCTTCTGGTTAAATCGCGGGCCTTTCTTGCTGCCGCACGGGCACGCTGTGCCAGAATGGACTTTCACAGATGATCTTGGCAACCGTTGGGTTCTGCTCCAGGAAATATGTCAGCTGCTCGCTTACGATGCTGTTTACCAGCTCCCTTAGCCTCACTGTTTCCTAACTTCTGCTTGGTCTGTCCCTCAAACTGCGGCTCTTCGATCTTGATGCTGATAATGGCTGTTAAGCCCTCACGGATATCTTCACCTGAAAGACTTCTTCATTGTCCTTTAACAGCTTGTTCTTTCTCGCATAGTCATTAAAAGGTCTTGGTAAGAGCACTCTTAAAGCCGGCCAGATGGGTACCGCCCTCCGGAGTGTTGATATTATTTACAAATGTATAAATGTTCTCTGTATAGGAGTCATTATGCTGCATAGAAACCTCTACAAAACGCCTTCTTTTGTACCTTCACAGTAAAAGAACATTTTCATAAAGAGGCTGCTTTTCCCTTGTTTAAGTAGGTAACGACCTCGCTGGATACCACCTTCATAGTGGAAAGTTTTTCTTTCTTTTCTTCTCTGTCATCTCTTAAAATGATCTTTAAGTTCTTAGTGAGGAAAGCAGTCTCTCGCAAACGGATCGCTTTAATGTATCATAATCATATACCGTTTCCTCAAAAATCTCCTTTATCCGGAAGGAAGGTAACCTCGTAGTTCCATGCTTATCTGCTGCACACTCACCGACCACTTTTAACGGATACATCTTTGCCCCGCTCATAACGCTGCTTTATAAATATTTCCATCCGTGGTAGACTAAAACTTCCAGCCATTCAGACAGTGCATTTACAACAGATGCTCCTACACCGTGAAGACCGCCGGATACCTTTATAACCGCCATTTCCGAACTTTACCGCCTGCATGAAGGATGGTAAATACAACCTCAACCGCAGGAAGTCCTGCTTTTTTCTGGATATCGACCGGAATTCCACGTCCATCATCAATTACCGTAATGGAATTGTCCGATTAATGGTCACATCAATGGAATCGCAGTATCCTGCCAGTGCCTCATCCACTGCATTATCTACGATCTCATAAACCAGATGATGGAGTCCCTCTTACAGATGTGCTGCCAATGTACATACCAGGACGTTTTCTGACCGCCTCAAGTCCTTCCAGAATCTGAATCTGATCTGCTCCGTACTGCTCTCCCATGTTCTATATCCCTTTCTTTTTTCAGTCAGCAGCCTTCGGTCTTTTCACCGTTTTCTGCAGCCTGTATATCTGTATAATTTAATTTTGGCTTGTAACTTTTCCCTCTTCCACCTTAAATATCTTATCAATGTGGAACCTGTGGTTCACAAAATCCTCCAGACCGGTACAGGTGATCATAGTCTGATATCCTGTATGGCATCTAAAAGCTGGTTCTGACGGCTGCTGTCAAGTTCTGACAGCACATCATCCAGCAGAAGCACCGGATCATCCCGGCTGATCTTTTGACCAGCTCCAGCTCGGAAAGTTTAAAGATAATGCAGCTGTCCTCTGCTGTCCCTGGGAACCAAACCTGCGGATATCAATGCCGTTCACTACAAAAACTGATATCATCCCTGTGCGGGACCTGCCAGCGTAGTCTTCTGCTTCATATCCTGCGGCCGGCTCTTCCTTACCGCCGCTTCCAGCTCATTTTCTGCCTCTGTATCCGGGTCATACTGATTCTATATTTTCTTTGCCCCCGGAAAATTTTGTATGGAATTCTTTGATAATGTCCCCCCAGCTGATGGATAAAGTCTCTCCGGCTTTTATCACTTCTTTTCCAAAACGCACCAGCTGTTCATCCCATACATCCAGTGTTGCCTCATATTCCGGATGAAAAAACAACTTCTTTTTAAAAGTTTGTTCCGCTGGAGAAGGACTTTATTATACTGAACTAAAGAATGTACATACACTTTATCCAGCTGGCAAAGCTCCATGTCAATAAAGCGTCTTCGCTCAGAAGGACCGTTTTTATCAGATTTAAGTCCTCCGGCGAAAAAATACCACATTCACAATGCCAAACAGCTCGCTTGCCTTCCGGATGGGGATACCATCTGACCGCCATCCCCTTGGTTTTATTTTTCTTTAAATGCATATCAATGCGGCAGGGCACATCGTCCTTTTTTATCTGGGCTTAATGTGGGATTCATCTTCTCCAAAACGGATCATATCCTTGTCTTTCGCCCCGGTGGGACTTGGTCGTACAGCACACATAGACCGCTTCCAGGATATTTGTCTTTCCCCTGCGCATTGTCGCCGTAGAGAATATTGGTTCCCTGACTCAATTCCATATGCAGTTCTTCATAATTGCGGTAATTTTTAAGTTCTATGGATTCAATAAACATGAAATTCTCTTTCAACAGATTAAAATTTATTTGGTCTTCCGTCTGGCCTTCATAGGTGACCAACATCTCCGTCTACCAGCTTCTTTCCTCTCTGGAAAGCCTGATTCTCCATTGACATATACAAGACCATCTTCAATGGCATATTTTGCGTCCACACCGGACTCAACCAAAACCGGCTGCCTTTAAAGCCTGGCCCAGTTTGATATATTCATCCCTTAATTTAATGGTTTCCATAATATTTTCTGTACTCCCTTTCCGTCCGTGTTATGCGGACATATATAAATTTCTAAAAATTATGCATTGCTGCTGCTGCATTAAAGTTTACCGGAAGGATCAGATAGATGTAGGTTCCCTCCTCGTCCTTGATAAAGCATGGGGACTTTGGATTCATCATATAAATATTGATCTCTTCATCATCGATGACACGGAGGGCATCGATCAAAAATTTCGGGTTGAAGCCGATCATGATGTCCTTACCATTCTTGTGGATCATCACTTCCGCGTTCATGGAACCAAAGGCTGGAATTTAACTTTAATTCCATAGAATTATCGCCAACATTTAAGATCATCGGTTTTTATCATTTTCACGGATCAGGATAGTGGCGCGCTCAATACAGTCTAAAAATTCTTTTTTTTATTAATGGTTACTTTTGTTTCATAGTCACTGGAAAGCATCTGGTTGATACGGAAATATTCTCCTTCGATCAGGCGTGAAACAACGATAGTCTGGTCAAATTCAAATAAAATATGGTTTGTGCTGAAGTAGATCAGCACCTCTTTTTTCATTGTCTCCATTTAAGATTTTGCTGATCTCGCCTAATGTCTTGCCAGGAACGATCACTTTTATATTTTCATAATGATCTTTTAATCAACCTTGCGGATAGACATGCGGTGTCCGTCCAGAGATACCACTTTTAACTGGTTTTCATTGACTTCAAATAATTCACCGGCCATCATTTTGTTGCTGTCATTTGGTGAAATGGAGAAGATCGTCTGCGGATCACTTCTTTTAAAGTGAACTGGGACAGGCTGATATACTTATTTTTTCAATATAAGGAATATAGGAAAATTCATCGCCGTCACGGCCCTGATATTGAATACAGAATTTTCACAGCTGATAGTTGTATTGAATTTATCATCAGATTCAATAGTAACGTACTGCACCGGCCGGATACCCGTTGGGATAATTTCGGAAAAAGCTTTGCATCCAGTGCGATTTTCCCTCGTTCCAGGATCGTTCCTTCACCTTTGTCTCAATTCCCAGCTCCATATCGTTGCCAGTCAGTTTGATCTCATCCGAAACAGCATCGATCAGGATGCATTCGAGAATCGGCATGGTGGTTTTAGGAAGGAACGGCCTTCAGAACAATGTTGATGCCATTAACAATATCATCTTTCTGAAATCTGAGCTTCATGATTGTTGATAACTTACTTTCTGAGTTGTTTGCGTAGAGTGCCCTCTAATAGGGTATATAAAAAAATTTTTCGTAGAAACCGTAGTAGGGGCTGTGGGTTTGTGGAAAAGTGGAAAAACCCCTGAAAATACAGTGGAAAACCGGTTGAATGGAAAAGCGTTGTGGAAATCATCCACAACCGGCTGGAATATCTTTTGAATTATCCACAGGTTAAAATTTTGAAAAATTTTTGCCCACATGAAAAATCGACTGCCGGTCTTTCCAACAGTTTTCCACAGTATTTTCACAGGTTATTGTGGATTGATCTTTTCTTTAAGATCTCAATGGTATTTTTAAGATTGTCATCTTTGTTCATATCTGCAGCGATCTTTTCAGAGCCATGGATGATCGTCGTGTGATCCCGACCGCCTAAATACGGCCGATATTCTGCAGAGGAGTTTCCGTCATATTCCGGCATAGGTACATAACGATCTGTCTTGGATAAACGATCTCCTTTTGTACGCTTCTGAGATGAAATATCAAGAGGCGTAATGCCAAAATGGTCGGAAACTACCTGGATGATCAGGTTTGGTGTTACTTCCCGCTGGGCATTTGGGGAAATAATATCTTTTAAGGCTTCTTCCGCCAGACCTAAGGTAATATCACATTTGTTTAAGCGTGGAGAGAGCGACGATCTTTGTGAGGGCACCTTCCAGCTCACGGCTATTGGATTTAATATTGGTGGCAATATATTTAATTACTTCATTGTCAATATTATAGCCTTCCATTTCTTCTTTTTTGCGCAGAATAGCCATACGGGTCTCATAGTCCGGAGACTGGATATCTACAGTAAGACCCCATTCAAAACGGGAGCGCAGACGTTCTTCCAGGGTTTCAATTTCTTTTGGTGGTTTATCGGAAGATATGATAATCTGCTTTTTTGATTCATATAATGTATTAAAGGTATGGAAAAATTCCTCCTGGGTGCTTTCTTTACCGATGATGAACTGGATATCGTCGATCAAAAGGACATCATTGTTACGGTATTTCTCGCTGAATTCTGTGGTTGTAATATTGTTTTTGTTACGGATGGCATCAATCAGCTCATTGGTGAAAGTTCTCGGAACTGAACATAGAGGATCTTTGCGCGTGGGTTGTTTTTTAAAATAAAATGAGCAATCGCATGCATCAGATGGGTTTTTCCCAGACCAACGCCTCCGTATATAAAAAAGCGGGTTGTAGATCTCGCCGGGAGATTCCGCAACTGCAAGTGCAGCTGCATGGGCTAAGTTGTTGTTGGCACCAACAACGAAGGTATCAAAGGTATACTTCGGATTTAAGTTGGCATCCTGGATGATCTGGGCTGACCTCTGCTTTATTTTTCTGGATGGCTTTTGTCCTGCTTTTTTTTTTCTTCCTCAATCTGATCGATTGACAAAAAATCGACATCACACTCGATTCCGGTTAAGTTCCGAAATGGTAACTTGCAGCAAAAGGCCGTATTTTTTTTTATATAGGCTAAAAAATGTCTGTTCCGGAACGATGATGGTAACGGTATTTCCCGTCTTTCATGGAATAAAGGCGTGGAAGCCCATGTCCGGTAAGGAAACATCGGATACTTCATGTTCTTCTTTTAAAATCAGTAGGATTTTTTCCCAGTTTTCTTTAATTTTATCTATCATTTTCTGTCTCCTGAAACTGCCAAAACTGCAGAATTGCCCAATCTAAGTTCATTGTATACTAAAGCCGTTTTTTTTCAATCAAAACCCGCAAAATATTGTGGATAACTTTGGTGAAAGCTGTGGATGAAAGTGAAAAAACGATAAAAAAATAAAGGTTTTTTGGTGAAAAATGGTGGATAAGAAAAAATCGGGGAGTTGTTCACATGGGAAAAATAAAGGAAAATGGAGGGATGTGGACTGTGTGAGTGTGGAAGAAGAAAGGGTTTTCCATAACTTATCCACAACTTATCAACAAATTGTGGATAATGTGGGTAAAGATATGCACGGTACACACAGGGAAATTTTATCCACAATTTTTTCCTGGTTTTTAAAAAGATCAAAAATCCCTTTGACTAAGGCCGATTTTTTCTATATAATTGAGAAGATGTTTAATTATAACTAGTCTAAATGTGTTTACCACATTACCAGATAATATTTGATAGGAGGTGCCGGAACATGAAGATGACTTTCCAGCCGAAGAACAGACAGAGATCCAAAGTTCATGGCTTCAGAGCTAGAATGAGTACTCCAGGCGGTAGAAAAGTTATTAGCTGCAAGAAGAGCAAAAGGTAGAGCTAAATTAACCGCTTAAGAACATTGAAACAGTAAGGCCACATTTTCAATTGTGGCCTTTTGTTTATGATGCAATCGTTCAGGGGACAATAAAATGCCCGGCATTTTGAAAAGATCCGATGCCTATGAAACGAAAAGGAGTTTCTATTAATGAAACGATTTCCTGATTAAGAAAAACAGTGACTTTCAAAATTTACAGAAATGGAAAGTCCTATGCCAATCGACTTCTTGTTCATGTATGTAATGAAAACTGGAGAAAATCAAACCAGCCCGGATCGGTATCTCCGTCAGCAAAAAGAGTTGGAAACAGCGTGGTCCGCCATCACCTGCCAGACTGATGCGGGAGATATTCCGGCTGAACAATGAAAAATTGAGACTGGGATTAAACATCATCGTTGTGGCAAGAACTGCCGCAGCAGCATCAGATTACAAACATTTGAGGTGCTTTTATGCACCTGTGCGGACTGCATAACATAATAAGAAGAATCGAAGTGAGAATATGAAACATGAAGATCAGGTTTGAAAAACGATGATCCTGATGATAAGAGGATACCAGAAATATTTTCTCCTCTTAAAAGATACACTCACTGTATTTACACACCTACGTGTTCTCAATACGCCATTGAAGCACTGAAAAGTACGGCGTGGTTAAAGGTACATGGTTGGCCTGCAAAGAGGATCCTTCGTTGTCATCCCTTTGCAGAAGGCGGTTATGATCCAGTTCCGTAGAAAAAAGAGCACAGCAGGTGCTCCATAAGGAGGCAGCGTTTTGAACAGTTTAGCTGGCGCAGTTGTTTTGACGAAAACAGGCGGTATTCTGGGGCCAATCGCCGGAATCTTAGGCTGGATCATGGATCTTTTGTTCCGTTTTACCAGTACCTTCGGCATTGAGAATATCGGTCTGTGCATTATCCTGTTTACACTGGTTACAAAGATACTGATGATGCCGCTGACTATTAAGCAGCAGAAATCATCTAAACTTATGGCTGTTATGCAGCCGGAGATCAATGCGATCCAGAAAAATACAAGGGCAAAGAAAATCGACCAGAAATCTGCTATGATGATGCAGGCAGAGATGAAAGGGTTTACGAAAAGTATGGTACATCTATGACAGGCGGATGTCTGCCACTGGCTATCCAGATGCCGATCATTTTCGCTTTGTACCGTGTTATCTATAATATCCCGGCTTATGTACAGTCTGTAAGAGGATATTATGAAACCGTTATCAGTCAGCTGCCGGCTGGTTATCAGACACAGGATGTGTTTACACAGCTTGCACAGGCATGCAGAATGACTGGCGACAAATTTGATTTTACTAACGTAAATACAGTTATCGATCTATTATATAAATTCACTGCACAGCAGTGGCAGACCTTTATCGGTGCGTTCCCTGCAGCAGGTGAAGCTGCCGTAGAAGGTGGTGAACGCAGTACAGGCCATTGAGAAGATGCAGAACTTCTTTGACTGAACATTGCATATACACCATGGCAGGTGATTACGAATTTCTTCAGCGGCGGTACAGGAACCATCACAATGGCTGATCGCGGCTGGCATGGCAATTCCTGTTTTAGCAGGTGCCAGCCAGTGGTACAGCACTAAGCTGATGACTGCAAACCAGCCAAAGCAGGTGGAAGAAAATCCAACTTCTGATATGATGAAGTCCATGAACGTGACCATGCCGTTAATGTCTGTATTCTTCTGTTTTACCTTTGCTTCCGGTATTGGTATCTACTGGGTAGCACAGAGTGTGTTTTACCGTTATCCAGCAGATGGTCATTAATTCTTACTTAAATAAAGTAGATATGGACGAGCTGGTACAGAAAAATGTAGAAAAGACTAACAAGAAGCGTGCGAAAAAAGGACTTCCGCCAACAAAGGTTGGAAACGTGGATGACATGCTGAAAAAGTATGAAGAAAAGGAATCCCGTGAAGAAAGCGCACGTATGGCTAAGATCGCAAAGAGCAAGGCCCAGGTGGAAGAGTCCAATAAGTATTATAACCAGGACGCAAAACCAGGAAGTCTGGCTTCCAAGGCCGGTATGGTAGCGAAGTATAATGAACGCCAGGAGAAGGGCAATAAAAAATAGGAGGTTTGTTTCGTATGGATATGATTACGGTTACTGCGAAAACAGTAGACGAAGCGGTTACGAAGGCGTTGATCGAACTTGAAACTACCAGTGACAAGCTGGAGTACGAAGTGGTCGAAAAAGGAAGCGCCGGATTTCTGGGGATCGGCGCGAAACCGGCGATCATCCGTGCAAAAAAGAAAGAGACCATTGCTGATAAGGCGATTGAGTTTCTGTCCCAGATTTTTTGGTGCCATGAACCTTGAGGTATCTATTACAGCTGCTTACAATGAAGAAGAGCAGGAGCTTTCCCTGAACTTAGAGGGAGATGACATGGGAATCCTCATTGGAAAGCGCGGACAGACTCTGGATTCCTTACAGTATCTGGTAAGCCTGATCGTAAATAAGGGAACAGAAGGCTACTTAAGAGTGAAGCTTGATACCGAGAATTACCGTGAGAGAAGAAAAGAGACTCTTGAAACCCTTGCAAAGAATATTGCATATAAGGTAAAACGTACCAGACGTCCGGTATCCTTAGAGCCTATGAATCCTTATGAAAGACGGATCATCCATGCAGCAGTCCAGAATGACAAGTATGTGACCACACGCAGCGAAGGAGAGGAACCTTTCCGCCATGTAGTCATTGCTTTAAAAAAGGAAGCTGTTTCCGGTGAAAGAAAGGGAAGATATGACAGAGCCGGCAGAGGCCGTTCTGACCGTTCTTATGGTTATAAGGGAAATAACCGCAGAGGCGGTTCTTACCAGACTGCACCAAAGGCAGAGCCTGTGACTGAAACAGTCAGTGAAAGCACACAGGAGTAATTATAAGTACTGAACTGATAAATAAAAATAATGTTTAAAATAAAATGAGAAAGGCTGTTGCATAAGCGACAGCCTTTTTTTTCAGTATAATAGGGGAATGAAATGAGGGAAAATGAATGAAAACAGATACTATTGCAGCGATAGCGACTGGAATGAGCAATTCCGGTATCGGTATCGTAAGGATAAGCGGTGATGAAGCCCTGCAGGTAATAAGCCGCATTTACAGAAATAAAAAAGGGGAGCCAAAGGATCGGGCCAGGTGAGATCCCATACGATCCATTATGGCTATATTTATGATGGTGAAGAACGTCTGGATGAAGTTCTGGTCATGATCATGAAGGGACCTAACAGCTATACAGCAGAAGATACAGTGGAGATTGACTGTCACGGAGGCGTGTTCATTGTAAAGAAGATACTGGAAACTGTGATCCGGAATGGCGCAAGGACTGCAGAGCGTGGAGAATTTACAAAACGCGCTTTTTGAAGCGGGCGTATTGATCTGGCCCATGCAGAGGCAGTGGCAGATGTGATTCAGTCTACCAATGAATATGCCTTAAAAAAGCTCAGTAAGTCAGTTAGCAGGCTCTGTTTCACGAAAAGATCAGGGAGCTTCGTGAAAAGATATTATTTGAGATTGCCTTTATTGAGTCCGCACTTGATGATCCGGAGCATATTTCATTAGATGGGTATCCGAGCATCTTTTAGAGGCTTTGGAGCCTATGGTAAAACAGGTAGAAAGGCTTTTAGCTTCCTGTGATGATGGCCGTGTGATGTCGGAAGGGATAAAGACTGTTATTTTAGGAAAGCCAAACGCGGGAAAATCTTCTCTGATGAATGTGCTTTTAGGGGAAGAAAGAGCTATTGTCACGGAGATCGCAGGAACTACAAGAGATACCCTGGAAGAGCATATTTATCTTAAGGGCATCAGCTTAAATGTGGTGGATACAGCAGGTATCCGTGATACAGAGGATGTGGTGGAAAAATCGGCGTGGAGCGTGCCATGAAGGCAGCAGAGGACGCAGATCCGATCATCTATGTGGTAGACGGTTCCAGGGCACTGGATGAAAATGATAAAGAAATCATGGAGTTTATTAAGGGGCGCAGAGCCATTGTCCTTTTAAATAAAACAGATCTGGAAATGGCGATAGATAAAAAAAGAGTTAGAAAATACCTGTGGCCATGGAGTGATCCCTATCTCTGCAAAAGAGGAGCAGGGCATTGAAGCTCTTGAGGAAGAGATAAGGCGGCTGTTTTACCACGGAAAGCTCTCTTTTAATGAGCAGGTTTATATTACCAATGTACGCCACAAAGAGGCGCTGGAACAGACACTGGACAGTCTTAAAATGGTAAAACAAAGCGTATCAGACGGCATGCCGGAAGATTTCTATTCTATTGATCTGATGAATGCGTACGAGCAGCTTGGAACAATCATTGGAGAAGCGGTGGAAGATGATCTGGTCAATGAGATCTTTTCCAAGTTCTGTATGGGAAAATGATGTGGTAAAATGTATGGGGAAATACTCGGTCTTGTGCATTGGATGCACATGGAAATGACCGCGTAGGTTACAGTATATGGGGTAGGCACTTTTGGAACCGAAAGTGCCGTATGATAACGCGGTGGTTGCAGGAATTTGCCGTATTAAAATGCGAAGCTACGGCAAATTCCGTTGCTGGTCATGCAACGCATGAACAGTAACCGCATAGAAACAGGAAGGAATTAAGAAAATGCCATATTTGGAAGAATCATATGATATTGTGGTAGTTGGTGCCGGTCATGCCGGCTGTGAGGCAGCATTAGCCTGTGCCAGACTGGGCCTTGAGACCATTGTATTTACAGTCAGTGTGGACAGTATTGCCCTCATGCCCTGTAATCCCAATGTAGGTGGAAGCTCTAAGGGACATCTGGTAAGAGAACTGGATGCATTAGGCGGAGAAATGGGAAAGAATATTGATAAGACCTTTATCCAGTCTAAAATGTTAAACGAGTCTAAAGGACCGGCTGTCCACTCTTTAAGAGCCCAGGCGGATAAGCAGGAATACAGCCGCCAGATGAGAAAGACCATGGAAAATACCCAACATCTGACCATCCGCCAGGCAGAAGTATCTGAGCTTATAGTAGAGGAAGGGCAGATAAAGGGAGTTAAAACCTTTTCCGGGGCCATATATCATGGGAAAGCGGTTGTACTGTGTACTGGAACATACCTGCGGGCAAGATGCATCTACGGGGACGTGAGCAATCCTACAGGGCCAAATGGTCTTCAGGCAGCCACCCATCTTACCGATTCGCTGATCGCAAATGGAATTGAAATGTTCCGTTTTAAAACAGGAACACCGGCCAGGGCAGACAAGCGCAGCATTGATTTTACCAGATGATGGAAGAACAGTTTGGTGATAAGAGAGTGGTTCCATTTTCTTTCTCTACAGATCCCGAAAGCGTTCAGAAAGAACAGGCATCCTGCTGGCTCACTTATACAAATCAGGAAACACACAAGATCATCCGTGATAATTTAAGCCGTTCGCCTCTGTTTTCCGGTGCGATTGAAGGAACAGGTCCAAGATATTGTCCGTCTATTGAGGACAAGGTGGTAAAATTCCCTGATAAAGAGCGTCATCAGGTATTTGTGGAACCAGAAGGTCTTTATACGAATGAAATGTATCTGGGCGGTATGTCCAGTTCCCTGCCGGAGGATGTGCAGTACGCGATGTACCGTACCGTTCCGGGACTGGAGCATGTGCGGATCGTAAGAAATGCCTATGCCATTGAATATGACTGTATCAATTCTTTACAGCTTAAGTCTACATTAGAGTTTAAGAAGATCCATGGTCTGTTTGCAGGCGGTCAGTTTAACGGAAGCTCCGGTTATGAGGAAGCGGCGGTACAGGGCTTTATGGCGGGTGTAAATGCTTCTATGGAGGTTATGGGCAGAGAACAGGTGGTTCTGGATCGTTCTCAGGCCTATATTGGTGTACTTATTGATGATCTGGTGACTAAGGAAAACCATGAACCATACCGTATGATGACTTCAGGGCAGAATACAGACTGCTTTTAAGACAGGATAACGCAGACCTGCGTTTACGCCGGATCGGGCATGATATCGGTCTTGTAAGTGATGCGGAATATGAGCATCTCCTTGAAAAAGAGGCACAGATCAATGCAGAAATCGAACGTCTTGAAAAAGGCGACCATCGGCGGTACCCCAAAGGTTCAGGAGCTGCTGGCCAGATATGAAAGCACTCCTCTTAAGTCAGGAACTACTTTGGCAGAGCTGATCAAGCGCCCGGAACTGGACTATGAGAAGCTGGCAGAGATAGATGAAAACCGTCCTGAACTTGCTTTTGATGTACAGGAACAGGTAAATATTGAGATCAAATATGAAGGCTATATTAAACGTCAGATGCAGCAGGTAGCCCAGTTTAAGAAGTTAGAGGGCAAAAAGCTGCCGGAAAACTTTGATTATGCCCAGGTAAACAGCCTGAGAAAAGAGGCAGTACAAAAGTTAAATAAGATCCAGCCGTCTACCATTGGACAGGCCTCCAGAATTTCAGGAGTGTCACCGGCGGACATTTCCGTATTAATGGTATATCTGGAAAGAAGCAAGTGAGAGGTTGAAAATTTATGACAGAGCAGTTTGCACGGAAAATGGAAGAGGGCGTAAAGCCTTTAGGGTATCCGTTTAAGCGAAAAGCAGCTGGAGCAGTTTTACGATTATTTCCAGTTTCTGGTGGAAAAAATAAAGTAATGAACCTGACGGCTATTACAGAAGAAGATGCAGTGATCACAAAGCATTTTTTGTGACAGCCTGAGCCTTGTAAAAGGTTTTCTGAAATTGAGAAAACGGTTTCATTGATTGATGTGGGAACGGGAGCAGGCTTTCCTGGCATCCCTTTGAAAATAGCATTTCCTCATTTAAAAGTCACTTTGCTGGATTCTTTGAATAAGAGAGTACGGTTTTTAGAAGAGGTCTGTGAACGTCTTGGGCTTGAAAATGTGACCTGTGTCCATGCAAGAGCAGAGGATGGAGGCAGAAATAAGGATTACAGGGAGAAATTTGACCTGTGCGTATCCCGTGCAGTGGCAAATCTTTCCTCTTTATCAGAATATTGTATGCCATTTGTAAGAGTGGGGGATATTTTATTCCTTATAAGTCTGGTGGGATCGTAGAAGAACTGACTCAGGCGAAAAAAAGCAGTGGGGATTTTAGGCGGAGAGATTGAAAATGTCACCGGATTTGAGCTCCCAGGAGGAGAAAGGCTCCAGAAGTTTGATCAAGATCAGAAAAATGAAACCGATTTCGGCAAAGTATCCGAGAAAAGCAGGACTTCCTGGAAAAGAACCGTTAGGTGGGAAATAAATATGAAACCGGTTACATGTGAGCTGGAAAGGCATAATTAACAGACAACTATCTGTTGTTACTAAAATAAACAGACAATAACAGAATGATACATCATGGAAAAGGCAGAATTTAATTTATGAATATCAAAGAAATGGCGAAGCTTGCGGGAGTCTCCTGTGCTACAATATCCAGGGTTTTAAATGATTCAGGGTATGTAAAGGAAGATACCCGAAAGAAAGTAATGGAGATCATCAGGGAGTATAATTATACTCCTAATATGATCGCCAAAGCCTAAGCAGTAAAGACAGTTTTAATATTGGCATCATTATTCCAAATGTGGGAGAAAAACAGTATGGAAAGATATTAGAAGGTGCTGCAAAAGAAACTGCAAAACACGGATACAGCCTTGTTTTTTATGGATAGCGAAAAATGACCAGAAAACAGAGAAAAAGTGGCTGGAAGAGGTGAAAAACCAGCACATGAAAGGCCTTGTTTTAGTGCCGGTGTGCAGTGAAAATAAAGAACTGCGAGGTGCACTGCAGGAACTGGAAGAACAGGGAACTGCAGTTGTGCTTACAGAAAAAAAGATGTTAAAAATGCAGGAATGGATGGCGTTTTTGCCGATGGATTCCGGGGCGCTTATGAAGGTATCTGCTGTCTGGTGGAAAAAGGCTGCAAAAAAAGATAACCATTATACTGGGACAGCCTGAAATGGATGCTGTTACAGAAGAACGGTATAGAGGCTGTTTGCAGGCATTAGAAGATAATGGAATATCCGGGGCAGAGAAAATGGTGCTCAGGGAAGCGGAAGACTTAAGCCGGGTATTTCAGGGAAAAAACTTCCGGATGCATTTTTGCTTTAAATCAAATAGCAGCTGATCAGTGTATCAGGGAGCTTTTAAATGTAAAAAGTAGGAATGGAAAAATCATTTTATGGGAATGGATGCTGAAAATACAGCACAGGTTTTAGGTGATGAGATGATCTCTGTAGAAAAGACAGAAGAAAGCAGGGGAAAGAGGCAGTAAAACTGCTTTTGGAAGCCTTTGATGCAGAAGAAAATGACCGTATAAGGGGAAAACGGATCATGATCCCTTATAAAGTAACAGAAAGCGGTGCCTGCTGATGCAGACATCGCTTTAACAACTGCAACAGGTCAATAGTTCCATGCTTCACGCATTAGTTGAATCTCTTTGCATATCCGTCCAGATCGTTGGGCGTTTCCAGGTAGAAGGGGAGATGGGCCAGAGCCGGGTGATTGATGAAACGCTTCAGGGCGGGCAGCCCAATATGGCCTTCTCTAATCTGGCGTGGCGGTCTTTGTGAGCACCTAAAGGATTTAAACTATCATTTAAATGAATGGCTTTTAAACGGTCAAGACCGATAATGCGGTCAAATTCTGATATCACATCATCTAAGTGGTCTGCAATATCATAGCCTGCATCCCATATATGGCAAGTATCTAAGCAGACTCCTAGATGATCGCTTAATTCTACTTTATCAATGATCTCTCTTAATTCTTCAAAGCTTTTTCCGACTTCGCTTCCTTTTTCCGGACATGGTTTCCAGGAGAACAGTAGTGGTCTGATCCGGCTTTAAGATTTCATTTAACATATCTGCAATATAAAGAGATCCCCACATCAGTGCCTTGCTTTACGTGGCTTCCGGGATGAAAATTATAGAGATTTCCGGGAGTGGATTCCAATCTCGCAAGGTCATCTACCATGGTTCGTTTCGCAAAATCACGAAGAGCCGGATCAGCAGAGCAGCCATTTAAGGTATAGGGAGCATGTGCCAGGAATGGATGGATATCATTAGCTTTTTGCCTGAAGGAGAAAGCGGGAGATATCATCCTTGATCCAGAGCTTTTGGCATTACCGCCTCTAGGGTTGCGGGAAAAATACTGGAAAGTGTTTGCGTGGATCTTCAGGGCATCCTTTGCCATGGCACAGTAGCCTTTAGAAGATGATAAGTGACAGCCAATACGAAGCATTAGTGAACCTCCTGAGGTAAATAAGTGGTGCTGGCGTTTATGCAATGTTTCACGTGAAACATTCGGGATTTATTCTGGTCCCAAAAATGTTTCACATATCTCATAAAATGCAACAGGTGATTCCAGTTGCGGCAGATGCTTGGTATCAGGAATAAGTACAGATTCAATGGCTGGATTGTAGGTTTTATATTCTTCCAGTGTGTTTTCCATATCATCCAGGTCAGCACCGCCTAAAAGATAGATACTGTTGTCAATCTTCTTTAACGAGTTAATGATATTACATTTGGTATAGTTACACTTTACACTGGCATAAACAGACTTAGGTGATTCGCCTAAGTGAGCAGCTTCGTAATATGCATCTACTTGTCTGGCTGTTACAGAGTATGGATTGGGTAGTAAATATTTTTGAAAGTATCTGCAATGTTCTGGCGGCTGCTGGCAATGTGGTAGATCAAAGTGCCTGCAATAGGCAGATCCAGAATAAATTTATAAAGTTTTGCATTTTTGCCAGGTACCATACTGCAGGAGAGCATGGACTCTGGATTCACAAGAATCAGACGGTCAAATAACTCCGGAGAATTTCCACAGGCCATAACTGCCAGGGACGCTGCATCCCCGGTGGCTAAAATGTCAGTGCGATGACCAATTTCTGATTTGATGAAATCAGAAAGCAGCTGCACATATAAATAATTGGTGTAAGTAAGGTTAGGCTTTTCAGAACGGCCAAAGCCTAGCAGGTCAATAGTGTATACAGTATGATCTTTTGCCAGTCTTTTGCGTACTTCATGCCATTCATAACTGCTGGAGGCCGGTTCCAGGTCGTGGACCAGCAATAAAGGCTTTCCTTCGCCGATTTTTGTATAGTGGATATTTCCAAGACGCCAGCGATAGCAGAGGGAAACACGGCTTTCTAAAATGTGTTTTGATACAGCGGAAAGTTTCACCGCTTTGTTAAGCAGGGCAGTAGCAGCAGCAGCACCTGATGAAAGGATCAATAAGGTCAGTAATTTATTTTTTGTTTTCATTCTGATATCTCTTTCTTCCTATTAAAATGGGTTAATAAAGGGGATATGTCACCTTGCGGCGGCAGTTCTTGCTAGTACATTGTTTCCGAAATAACTATACAACTCACTTGTCTGCTAATTTGATCACAGAGCTCTAAAAGCCTCAGCGCAGCCCGCTATACCTGTGTTTTTAGAACTGCATACTCAAATTTGCATCCTATGTGATCAGTACAGCTATTTACGAAAGGATGTACTAAAATTATTATAATACATGGAGTACGCTATGACAACGGACAAAAGATTTGTTACTGTACATGGTAGGCACTTTTGGAACCGAAAGTGCCGTACGATAACTTTAATAGTGGTAGCGGGAATTTGCCGTATTTAAATGCGAAGCCACGGCAAATTCCGTTGCTGGTCATGCAATACATGAACAGCAACAAAAAGATTTAAGATATACCAGGATGTTTCACGTGAAACATTTTGCCAACAGTATAAAGTTGTGCTATAATCTTTTTTGATGGTCAGAGAGGCAATGTGAATGTTTTTCTGAGAAAGGATGTAAAAAAAAAGAAATATGGGACGAATTATTACAATTGCCAACCAGAAGGGCGGGGTGGGAAAAACCACAACAGCAATCAATTTATCAACCTGTCTGGCAGAGGCAGGACAGCATGTAATGCTGGTAGACTTTGATCCTCAGGGAAACGCAAGCAGCGGACTGGGAGTGGAAAAAGAAGATTATGAACATACGGTTTATGATATGATGGCAGAAGAAGCAATCTGGATGAATGTCTGGTAAAAAATATCCAGGACAATCTGGACGTGCTTCCTTCCGATATGAATCTTGCAGGTGCGGAAATTGAATTTCAGGAAGTAGAAGATAAAAGAAACGCTTTTAAAACGTTATCTGGATAAAGTGCGGGACAATTATGATTTTATCCTGATTGACTGCCCACCTTCTTTAAATATACTGACCATTAATGCACTGACAGCAGCGGATACTGTACTGGTGCCGATCCAGTGTGAGTATTATGCCCTGGAAGGGTTGAACCAGGTGTTAAAGACAGTAGAACTGGTAAAAAGAAAATTGAACCCACAGTTGGAGCTGGAAGGTGTTGTGTTTACCATGTATGATGCACGTACCAACCTGTCACTTCAGGTAGTGGAAAGTGTAAAGAACAATCTGAATCAGACTATTTATAAGACCATTATTCCAAGAAATGTAAGATTGGCAGAAGCACCAAGCCATGGTATGCCCATTAACCTCTATGATACAAGGTCAACAGGTGCAGAAAGTTATCGTATGCTGGCAGCGGAAGTGATGAGCAGAGGAGAAGAGTTATAATGGCGAAGAAGGGATTAGGAAAAGGCCTGGGGGGCAATTTTTGGGGAAGATGTTGTAAAAGAAAACAAAGAAGAGACAGAGAAAAAAGGCTAAAGCTAAAGCAGAAGCAAAGGCAGCAGAGGAGATGGATGAAAAAGGTCGTATTCTGATGCTAAAACTGGATCTGGTACAGCCAAATAAAGAACAGCCAAGAAAGACCTTTGATGAAGAGAAGATTAATGAGCTGGCGGAATCCATTAAAAATTATGGAGTGCTGCAGCCATTACTGGTGCAGAAAAACGATAGCTTTTATGAGATCATTGCAGGAGAGAAGATGGCGTGCTGCAAAGGCAGCTGGGTTAAAAGAAGTTCCGGCTGTTTTAAAGGAATACAGCAAGCAGGAAGCAATGGAAATCTCTCTTATTGAAAATGTACAGAGAGCGGATCTGAATCCCATTGAAGAGGCATTAGGCTACAGACAGCTGATCGATGAATTTGGATTGACCCAGGAAGAGATTGCAGTGAGAGTGGCAAAGAGCAGGACTGTGATCACTAATACTATGCGTTTATTGAAATTAGATGAACAGATCCAGAATATGCTTGTTCAGGGTGTTATCACCAGTGGACATGCGAGGGCTCTTCTTTCTTTAGAGGATACGCAGATGCAGTTAAAGGCTGCAAAAAGAAATATTGGACAAGAAATTAAGCGTCCGTGAAACAGAGCGTCTGGTAAAGCGGCTGCAGAAGGAAGCTTCCGGTGAAAAGAAGGAAGAGAAGAAAAAGGATGAAACATTGGCTCTCATTTATCAGGATCTGGAAGACAGAATGAAATCTGTTATGGGAACTAAAGTAAGCATACACAATAAAGACAAAAATAAAGGCCGAATTGAAATAGAATATTATTCAGAAGCGGAACTGGAAAGAATCGTGGAAATGATAGAATCCATCGGCTGATCGACAGAAGGAGAATGATACATTCATGATGGAAACCAGTATTTTAAATCAGCTCCCATTTGATCCGGGATTTCTTATTTTGGGACTGATTGGCTTGGTGCTTATACTGCTGATCTTGTTAATATCAACAATGATGCAGCTAAAAAGCCTGAGCCGTAAATATGATTATTTTATGCGGGGAAAAGACGCAGAGACACTGGAAGATGTGATCATGGATCAGATTGAAGAGATCCGTAACCTGAAAAAGCAGAAGACAGAGCTGCAAAAGATTCTATCCGCACCTTAAACCGGAATTTTCGTGCATCCTTCCAGAAATTTGGAATGGTAAAATATAATGCTTTTCAGGGAATGGGGGGCAATTTAAGCTTTGTATTTGCACTGTTAGACTACACTAATACAGGCTTTGTATTAAACTGCATCCATAGCAGAGAAGGCTGCTATATATATATGAAGGAAGTGGACCGGGGGCAGACAGAGGTGGTACTTGGAAATGAAGAACAGGAAGCGTTGGAACAGGCTCTGGGCTATGTAGATAAGCAGCAGTAAAATATAAGTGTTATAAAAGAAAACAAAGATATCCTGGCATGATGTTTCACGTGAAACATTGTATCAGGGTATTTTTTTTGTTATTGTACATAGGCAGGCACTTTTGGAAATGAAAATGACCTGCGATAAGGATATCTCTTAAAAAAAGATTGTTGTAGTTTTATAGGGTATCATATACAATGATGTTGGGGTTAAAAAGGTATTTTGTAGTTTACTATGAAAGTCCCGGACGGCAGCCGCGAATGAGTCATGCTTGCATGAGCGAATTCACGGGTATCGGACGGGCAAGCCGGTATGAGCAAGGAGCGCGATAGCGCGGATTGCGAATGCTGGCGACGATTGCAGGGAGCACCACAGGTGCGGAGCAATCGGCTTTCATGAATGGTGATGCCTGCGTCAGCAGGCATGTCAGTTTAGTAATAAAAAGGAATGACTTATATATATGAAAAAAATAATACGAACAGCTGGTATACTGACACTGGTTTTGCTGCATCAGTGGCAGTGTATTTCTTTGCTGCGAGAAAAAACATGCAAAAGGAAGAGGCAGTGTATTCTTCCATGAATGCACCGGAGTTTCCGGTGGTGTATACAGAATTTGATGGAAAAGATATAAATGCACTCCACGGATATATACAGAATATGGGTAATCAGGCAGTGGGAGATACTATTTCTGTATTGCCTGAAGATAGAAAGCTGGCAATCCGTGTAAAGGAATATGGAAATGGGATCGCAGGACTTAGTTATGAAGTCCGCAATCTTAGCATGGATCGTCCGATCGAGAAAACTGAGGTAGAGGATTGGCAGGCAGAGGGGGAAGATATCCGGGCGGTGCTTCCTATTCAGAATCTGCTGACCCAGAATGAGACCTATTTGCTGGATATTACAATAAGCACTGGGGAAAAGGATATTCATTATTATACCCGAATTATGTGGGCAGACAGCGATCATGCAGGAGACATGCTGCGGCTGGCAGAAGATTTTACAAGAAAGAGTCTGGATTATGATCAGGCAAGAGATCTGGTATCTTATCTGGAAACAAATTCCACAGAGGACAACAGTTCCCTTTGAAATGTAAGCATTAAGGCCAGCTTTGACCACCTTACCTGGGATGGACTGACTACGGAAATGGAAGGCGAACCACAGATAACGCTTCAGGTGTATGACGGTATTATGGGACAGATCCAGGTAGAGTATAAGGTACGGATCACAGATAGTACCGGTGTTCAGTCACTGGTAAATGCAGAAGATAACTTTACCATGAAGTGGAATGATAAACGCATCTATCTGATGAATTACAACCGGTATGCAAATGAAGTATTTCAGGGAGAACAGAAAAATTTTGCCGGAAAGCGGATTTTACTTGGAATTTCAGACGCAAAACAGATAAAAGCGTTAAAGAGTGAAAATTCCCGCTATATTCTCTTTTAAAGTAAACGGTAATCTGTGGCGTTATGACCAGCATGATAAAAAGGCCACATGTCTGTTTACCTTTTCAGACGGTTCCAATGAAGATGTGAGAGCAGACTATAAAAAGCATGATGTGAAGGTACTTTCAGTAACAGATGAAGGAAATGTGGATTTTCTGGTATATGGTTATATGAACCGGGGAAGCTATGAAGGACAGATGGGGGTGGTTTTCTATCACTATGATGAAGACAAACGTATGGTGCAGGAAAAGTTTTTTGTACCTGCTTCAACTGGATTTGACCAGCTGGGATCCGATATCAGCACGCTGGCATATTTGGGGGACAATGGAATGACCTATCTGCTATTAAATGGAAAAGTTACAGGTATCGATCTGAACAGTAACGAATCTGTTACTGTGGCCTATGGTTTAAGCCAGACAATTTTGCAGTAAGTGCAGACGGAAGCAAAATGGCATGGCTGGAAGGAGGGGATGCTTACCATTCCCAGACCCTTCATGTAATGGATTTTGATACTGCCCAGAAACAGGATGTTGCAGCACCAGAAGGAGATTATGTACGGGCTCTTGGTTTTGTTGGAAGTGACCTGATCTATGGATTTGGGCATGAAAGTGATCTGTGGATGGTAAATGGAAACGTAAAGGAGTTTCCTATGTATGCCATGTATATTGCTGATAATGAGATGAACATCCAGAGTGAGTATAAGAAGCCGGGGATTTATATTTCGGATGTAACAGCAGAAGAGGGCCGTATCCATTTAAAGCGCATGGTAAAGCTGGGAGATAACCAGTATTCCTATCAGGATGAGGATACCATTGTGTGCAACCAGAAAGTGGATGAAGATCCTTTTGAAGGACTTGGATGGTATGCTTCTCAGGAAAAAGGCCGGGTTTATTTTGTGCAGACAGATAATGAAATCAAGTCATCTTCTGTGAAAACAGAAACGCCAAAGGCATTTTCTTATGAAAATACAAGCATGCTGGAGCTTGCTGGCAGACAAAATGTAGCAGAAGATGGTACTCTTTATTTTCTATGCTTATGGCAGTGGCAGCTATTTGGGAAGCTTTACGGATTTTGGGAAGCTGTGAATGCTGCTTACGATAAAATGGGTTATGTAACGATCAGAATCAGCATCTTGTGTGGGACCGCATCAACAGAAAGCCCATTCGAAGCCTGAAGGATCCGGCAGGACAGGCAAGAGAACTGCTTTATATGGACAGCTTTGGTGAGAATAAACGGCAGGAAAGCGGGCTGATGACCTTTGATGCTTCCGGCTGTAGTGTAAACCAGGTGCTTTATTTCATTGATAAAGGTATTCCGGCAGCTGCTATTATGCCGGACGGCTCCTGCCTACTTTTATATGGTTATGATCAGTATAATGTAAGTATTTATGATCCGGTTACACAGGAGACCTATAAAATGGGATCAGGGGATGCAAATGCATATTTTCCGGTGCTTATAATGGATTTTTATGCGGTCTGAAGGTTGAATAAAATATCATAGATGGCGCATCTTTTTTTTTGAAACTGCAGGTGTTACTTTTTCACGGGTAGGAATTTTCTGAACTGAAAATTCCGTGTACTGTAACCCGCAGATGCCGTATGATAACAATAAAAAAAGCAACACACTTTACAAATTCCGTTCTTATGGTATAATTTAATGGATGTAAATAAAATGTGAACGAATTTTTAGGGAATTCTTAAGACCTATTAAAAGGATTGCAAGCAACAGAGGTGTGTAATGGAACAATATATTATAAAAAGGCGGTAATCCGTTAGTGGGTGATGTGACCATCGGCGGAGCCAAGAATGCAGCGTTAGGTATTCTGGCTGCCTCGATCATGACGGATGAGGATGTACTGATCGATAACCTTCCGGATGTAAGGGACATTAATGTAATGCTGGAAGCTATCCAGGAGATCGGTGCAAGAGTAGAGCGCGTAGACCGTCATACAGTAAAAATCAACGGCAGCGGTATTAAAAAGAGGTGTCAGTTGATGATGAATATATCCGCCGTATCCGTGCATCTTATTATTTTATCGGCGCCCTGCTGGGAAAATATAAGAGTGCCCAGGTACCACTTCCAGGTGGATGCAACATTGAAGCCGGCCGATCGACCAGCATATCAAAGGTTTTCCGTGCGCTGGGAGCAGATGTACAGATAGAATGCGGTGCAGTGATCGCCCATGCCATTGATCTGGTAGCAAGCCATATTTATCTGGATGTGGTTTCTGTAGGTGCAACCATTAATATTATGATGGCAGCGGCTATGGCAGAAGGCCAGACGATTCTGGAAAATGCGGCAAAAGAGCCTCATATCGTAGATGTGGCCAACTTTTTAAACAGTATGGGAGCTAATATCAAGGGCGCAGGTACAGATACCATCCGTATCCGCGGCGTAGGTAAGCTGCATGGAACTGAGTATTCCATTATCCCGGACCGATCGAAGCAGGTACCTTTATGTGTGCAGCAGCTGCTACCAGAGGAGATATCATGGTGAAAAATGCGATCCCGAAGCATCTGGAAGCTATTTCTGCTAAACTGATCGAGATCGGTTGTGAGGTCATTGAATTTGATGATGCAGTCCGTGTAGTTGGAAAACCATCCCAGAGACATACAGATATCAAGACTTTGCCATATCCTGGATTTCCTACAGATATGCAGCCTCAGATGGCAGTTACACTGGCATTGGCAAGTGGTACCAGTATGGTAACAGAGAGTATTTTTGAGAACCGTTTTAAATATGTAGACGAATTAGCCCGGATGGGAAGCCACATCAAGGTAGAAGGCAATGTAGCTGTCATTGATGGCGTTGCAGGCCTTGGCAGGCCTCAGGTAATGCCCCGGATCTTCGTGCAGGCGCAGCACTGGTGATCGCAGGACTGGCTGCAGAAGGTTATACTGTGGTAGATGAGATCGGTTATATACAAAGAGGCTATGAATGCTTTTGAAGAGAAGCCCAGGCTCTTGGTGCAGTGATCGAAAAGGTGGATTCTGAGCGTGCAGTGCAGAAGTTTAAGCTGCGTGTAGGCTGATAAAAATTTATTACAGTCCAGTTATGACAGCTTCTTGTTTCCATATTCATGAAAACAAGAAGTTTGGTGGTTCCACCATATGCTGATTTGGATGAGAAAGCGCTTATGCAAGCAAGCTTGCAACACACTATCTCATTCAAATTCAGTGCATGGCTGAACTGAATTTTTACATTGAGAAAAATAGATATTGACATACCTGCACAAATCCATTAAGATATGTGAGGTAATCCGTTAAGATTTACAATTAAAAAAGTTCGTAATATCCCTTATTCAGAGTGATGGAGGTACAAAGGACCTGTGAAGTCACGGCAACCCCAGTTGAGTATGTAAAAGCAAGATGTACATGCAAAGGGGCCGGAAGGTGCCAGCCTGAGCGAGGAGCAGAAAAGTACGGAGATTCCGGAAAACTGCTTGATCGAGCAATAAGAGGATTTGAAGATTCGTTATTTTCAAGTCCGCAATTGCTGCGGACTTTTTATTGCCATGTATATGGAGAACAGCCGGTGACGTGTTCGCTGATCACAAAAATACAGTGCCCGCTTTGGCGTGTAACTGGTCACAATGAGGAAAAACAAGTTAACAATACAACAGAACAAAAAACAAAAGGAGAACAAATGGAAAAAAGATTATTTACTTCTGAGTCCGTAACTGAAGGACATCCGGACAAAATGTGCGATGCCATTTCTGATGCTATTCTTGATGCTTTAATGGAACAGGATCCAATGAGCCGTGTTGCGTGTGAGACTGCTACCACTACAGGACTTGTAATGGTAATGGGTGAGATCACTACCAAGGCTTATGTAGATATCCAGAAGATCGTACGTGAGACAGTACGCGAGATTGGATATGACCGTGCAAAATATGGTTTTGACTGCATGATACCTGCGGTGTTATCACAACAATTGACGAGCAGTCTGCTGATATTGCTCTGGCGTTGACAAGGCATTAGAGGCAAAGCAGGCTGGTGAAAAGCATATGACAGAGGAAGAGTTAGATGCTATCGGTGCTGGCGATCAGGGTATGATGTTTGGCTTTGCAAGCAATGAGACAGAAGAATATATGCCTTATCCTATTTCTATGGCCCACAAGCTGGCAAGACGCCTTACAGAGGTAAGAAAAGAACGGTACATTAAAGTACCTTCGTCCAGATGGCAAGACACAGGTTACTGTAGAGTATGATGAAAATGACAAGCCAGTACGTCTGGATGCAGTTGTCCTTTCTACCCAGCATGATGAAAATGTAACTCAGGAGCAGATCCATGCAGATATCAAAAAATATGTATTCGACGAGATCCTTCCGGCAGATATGGTAGATGAGAATACCAAGTTCTTTATCAATCCAACTGGACGTTTCGTGATCGGCGGACCTCATGGTGACAGCGGACTTACCGGACGTAAGATCATCGTTGATACTTACGGTGGAACCGGACGTCATGGCGGCGGTGCATTCTCAGGAAAAGGACTGCACCAAGGTAGACCGTTCCGCAGCTTATGCAGCACGTTATGTTGCAAAGAACATTGTTGCAGCAGGTCTTGCTGACAAGTGCGAGATCCAGCTTTCCTATGCAATTGGTGTTGCACATCCGACTTCTATTATGGCAGATACCTTTGGAACAGGAAAGGTAAGCAATGAAAAGTTAGTTGAGATCATCCGTGAAAACTTCGATCTGCGTCCAGCCGGCATCATTAAGATGCTTGATCTTCGCCGTCCGATCTACAAACAGACTGCTGCTTATGGTCACTTTGGCCGTCAGGATGTAGATCTTCCGTGGGAGAAGTTAGACAGAGTAGAAGATTTGAAGAAATATCTGTAGGACTCTGTAGAAATCTGCAGAAAAACATTCTGTTGTCTGTAGCAGCATAGGATAAAAAACAGATTGTGTTAAAATAAAAACAATAAACGACCGTATAAAAGAAGGTTAAAATAGAGAATTAAAGGTTAAAACAGAAAATTAAAACAGAAAACCGTCTGGACAAAAACAGGAAATGCGTCATGCAATCTGTTGTTCCAGGCGGTTTTTGTATTGTTTTGTATTCGGAGCATAGGATGTTTGCAATCTTGATGATTTCGTAAAATGTTTTTTTGGATGTAATTTGTTTTTTGTTTAAAAATATTGTTGACATTTTTTAACAATGAGATATAATGCCTAATGTAAGATTGATAATTAATTAACGAAAAAAACACATTAAATGAAACAAACACAAAGTATCACAAAGAAACATAAACACAAAGGGAATCATGGAGGAAATGGAAATGGCAAAGAAAAACAGTACAGGTCGTTCCGGAGAGATCATTGACAGCGTAGAAGGCTTAAATGCAAAGATGGCAGCAATGCGTGAAGCTCATTAACCAGATGCGTTGATTCCGTTAGCAGCAGCAAGCGCAGCAGATAAGATGCGTATCCCGCTTGCAAAGATGGCAGTTGCTGAGACTGGCATGGGTGTTGTAGAGGATAAGGTTATCAAAAACAACTACGCAGCAGAGTACATTTACAACGCATATAAGAACACCAAGACCGTGTGGTGTGATCGAGGAAGATAAGGCATATGGAATCAAGAAGATCGCAGAGCCGATCGGTCTGATCGCAGCGGTAATTCCGACTACTAACCCGACTTCTACAGCGATCTTTAAAACCCTGATCTGCACTGAAGACCAGAAACGCCATCATCATTTCCCCACATCCAAGCGTGCAAAACAGAGCACCATCGCAGCAGCAAAGGTAGTTCTGGATGCAGCAGTTGCAAGCCGGAGCACCAGAGGGATCATCGGCTGGATCGATGTTCCGTCTCTGGAGCTGACCCACGAACGTCATGAAGAACTCCGATACCATTCTGGCAACCGGCGGTCCAGGCATGGTACAGGCAGCATACTCCTCCGGTAAACCGGCACTGGGCGTAGGCGCAGGCAACACTCCGGTTATCATTGACGACACAGCAGATATCCAGCTTGCAGTCAGCTCCATCATCCATTCCAAAACATTTGATAATGGTATGATCTGTGCTTCTGAGCAGTCTGTAACCATTCTGGAGCCAGTTTATGAAGCTGCTAAGAAAAGAATTTGAATACAGAGGCTGCTATTTCTTAAAACCGGATGAGATCGAGAAGGTAAGAAAGACTATCCTCATCAATGGCGCATTAAATGCAAAGATCGTTGGACAGTCTGAGCGCTATACCATTGCAAAGCTGGCTGGCGTTAGGTTCCTGAGATACCAAGATCCTGATCGGTGAAGTAGAATCTGTAGATATCAGCGAAGAGTTCGCACACGAGAAACTTTCTCCTGTACTTGCAATGTACAAGGCAAAGACTTTTGATGAGGCACTGGATAAGGCAGAGCGTCTGGTAGCTGATGGCGGTTACGGTCATACATCTTCTCTGTACATCAACGTAAATGAGAAAGAAAAGATCATGAAGCATGCAGAGCGCATGAAGACCTGCCGTATCCTTATTAATACACCTTCTTCCCACGGCGGTATTGGTGACTTATACAACTTCAAACTGACACCATCTCTTACATTGGGCTGCGGTTCCTGGGGCGGAAACTCCGTATCTGAGAACGTTGGTGTAAAGCATCTGTTAAATATTAAGACTGTTGCTGAGAGGAGAGAAAACATGCTGTGGTTCAGAGCACCTGAGAAGGTTTACTTTAAGAAGGGCTGTCTGCCTGTAGCACTGAAGGAATTAAAGACGTTATGGGCAAGAAGAGAGCCTTCATCGTAACAGACTCTTTCCTTTATAAGAATGGATATACAAATGTTATCACTGACCGTTTAAATGAAATGGGAATTACCTATACTGTATTCTCTGATGTACAGCCGGATCCGACCCTGGCAAATGCACAGGCTGGTGCAAAGCTGATGAGAGAATTTGAACCGGATGTCATCATCGCGCTGGGCGGTGGTTCCGCAATGGATGCAGGTAAGATCATGTGGGTACTGTACGAGCATCCGGAAGTAGATTTCCAGGGCATGGCAATGCGCTTCATCGATATCCGGAAACGTGTTTATACCTTCCCGAAGATGGGCGAGAAAGCTTACTTTGTAGCAATCCCGACCTCTTCCGGTACTGGTTCCGAGGTGACTCCGTTCGCGGTTATCACCGATCAGGAGACCGGCGTGAAAGTATCCGTTAGCAGATTACCAGCTGCTTCCGAATATGTCCATCGTAGATACCGATAACATGATGAGCCAGCCGAAGGGACTGACCAGTGCATCTGGTCTGGACGTTCTGGTACATGCTCTGGAAGCATATGCTTCTGTTATGGCAACTGATTACACCGACGGCCTTGCATTAAAGGCTATGAAGAATGTATTCGAGTATCTGCCGACTGCATACAATGAGCCAGGAAATGTAGAGGCAAGAAGAAGATGGCTGACGCTTCCTGCATGGCTGGTATGGCATTCGCAAACGCATTCTTAGGTGTCTGCCACTCCATGGCACATAAATTAGGTGCATTTCATCATCTGCCACATGGACTTGCAAATGCACTGTTGATTAAATCTGGTAGTAGAATTCAATGCTGCTGAGAATCCACGTAAGATGGGAACCTTCTCCCAGTACCAGTATCCACATACCCAGGCAAGATACGCAGAGTGTGCACGTTTTGTAGGTATCCAGGCTAAGGATGATGCGGAAGCTGTTAAGAAGCTGATGGAGAAGATCGAGGACCTGAAGAAACAGGTTGGTGTTAAGTCTTCTATCCAGGCATATGGTATTGATGAAAAAGACTTCTTAGACAGACTGGATGACATGGTTGAGCAGGCATTTGATGACCAGTGTACAGGCGCTAACCCAAGATATCCTCTGATGAGTGAGATCAAGGAAATGTATTTAAGAGCTTACTACGGAAAAAAATCGAACCCATTGTGGGTAAAAACCTTTATCCTTTGTGTTTGGAGCAGACCGTCGGCCTTTCGGGGCAGGCGGTCTGTTCGTATGTATGAGGATCAGGTACGGGTTATTGTACATGGTAGGCACTTTTGGAACCGAAAGTGCCGTACGATAACGTAGTGGTAGCGGAATTTGCCGTATTTAAATGCGAAGCCACGGCAAATTCCGTTGCTGGTCATGCAACGCATGAACAGTAACAGGGTACGGAAAGATCTCAGGAAAATATTATGGTGTTTTTAAAAAAATTCGTTATACTATTGGTAAAATCAGGTAAACGTAACAGACAGTAGATGACCAGAATATTAAAAAATGTTTCACGTGAAACAATAAAATGATGTAAGTGTCAAAAGTATAAATTGCGTTTGTGCTCGCACAAATAAGCAATTTATACTTATTTGACACGCCGAACACCGAAAACGAAATAAAATGGTGTGAACATGCCATTTTATGGGAGTTTGAGGTGTTCGAGGATTGCGGAATTGCATAGCAATGGAGCAATCCGGTTACATCATAAAATTAAATACAAAAAAGATTCCGGGAGTGTATAACAGGAGAAAGGGGATTACAGATGGGAACTGATTTAAAGGAAGCAACAGAACAGAAATTAGGATATGGGGAGTTGCACCTTCATTTAGACGGTGCCATTACACCTGATATCGCAAAGAAGCTGGCAGTGCTTCAGGAATCAGACTGCCATATGAAGGGGAAACAGTTAAGTCAGGTGCTGTCTGTGGGAGAAGACTGCCAGAGTTTAAATGAGTTTTTGCAGTGCTTTGCTCTGCTCTTAAAGTTACTGCAGACAAAGGAAGGAATCAGTGAGGCAGTATATCTGGTGCAGGAAGAATTAAAGGCAGAAGGACTTTCTTATGCTGAGCTGCGTTTTGCGCCTCAGTTACACTGTCAGGACGGATTATCCCAGGCACAGGTAATAGAAGCGGCTTTAGAGGGGCTTAAACGCTCCACACTGCCATGTAATCTGATCCTCTGCTGTATGCGCGGCACTGGAAATGAAAAGGAAAAATGAAGAGACCATGGAGTTGACCGGGGAATATATAAAGAAGCGTATTCTGCCAGAGGGAAAGAAAGGCTATGGCGTAGTGGCTATGGATCTGGCGGGGGCAGAGGCACTTTATCCTACCTATAAATATAAAGAACTGTTTAAGAAAGCGGCGGATAAGGAGATCCCGTTTACTATTCATGCGGGAGAGGCCGGTGGCGCGGCAGAGGTGGCCTGTGCCATTGAAATGGGAGCAGCAAGGATCGGACATGGGGTAAGAAGCTATGAGGATCCGGCGGTGGTGCGCATGATCTGCGAGAAGGGCATTTTCCTTGAAATGTGTCCGACCAGCAATCGTATCACCAAAGCGGTACAGGATATGAAAGCATATCCGTTGAGAGAATATTTAAGCCAGGGGATCAGGGGTAGCCGTATGTACGGATGATATGGCGATCTGCCGACTTCACCCATCAGTAAACCTTGGTATTATCAAGTTCCTAGGTTTTGAACAGATTTTCAAGAACTCACTTACAACACTTCCAATCGGCGGTGGTAAAGGCGGTAGTGACTTCGATCCTAAGGGTAAGTCAGACAGAGAAGTTATGAGATTCTGCCAGAGCTTTATGACAGAACTTTCAAAGCACATCGGTGCTGATACAGACGTTCCTGCCGGCGATATCGGCGTTGGAGCAAGAGAAATCGGTTTCATGTACGGTCAGTATAAGAGATTAAAGGACGTATATGAAGGCGTTCTTACAGGTAAAGGTTTAACTTGGGGCGGTTCACTTGCAAGAACTCAGGCTACAGGCTACGGTCTTGTATACTACGCTCAGGAAATGCTTAAGGATTTGGGTACTGACTTTAACGGTAAGACAGTTGTTATTTCCGGTTCAGGTAACGTTGCTATTTACGCTTGTGAAAAGGCACAGCAGCTTGGTGCAAAGGTTATCACTGTTTCTGACTCAAACGGTTATGTTGTTGATGAAGAAGGTATCGACCTTGCAGCAGTTAAGGAAATCAAGGAAGTTAAGAGAGGCAGAATTAAGGATTATCTTAACTACAGACCAAATGCTAAGTATGTTGAAGGTGCAGGTCTATGGCAAGCAGTTAAGGTTGATGTTGCTCTTCCATGTGCTACACAAAAACGAATTGCTTATTGACGACGCTAAGGCTCTTGTTGCAAACGGTACAATGATCGTTGCAGAAGGTGCTAATATGCCTACAACTCTTGAGGCTACACAATATCTACAAGAAAACGGCGTTTACTTTGCTCCTGGTAAAGCATCAAATGCCGGTGGTGTTGCTACTTCAGCTCTTGAAATGAGCCAGAACTCACAAAGACTTTCATGGACATTTGAAGAAGTTGATGAAAAGCTACATAACATTATGATTACAATTTACAAAAATTCTGTTGCTGCAGCTAAGGAATATAACTGCGAAATCGGCGGAAAGACTAACCTTGTTGCCGGTGCTAATATTGCCGGATTTGGCTTATCTATAAAGACACTGAACCATTATAAAGGAATAGTGTCATGGACTTAAAGATGCAAATACCAAGGAGGATGATAGTTCATGAAAAAGGAAAACTTATAGCAATAGCTGGAATGGTGCTTGTAATGGGAAGTGCATTTCCGGTAAGCGTTGCAGAGAGTCTGGCTGATTTTGATTATCGGACTTATGCGGATACCTATCCCGATCTGAAAGCAGCATTTGGATATGATGCGGCCGCTCTTTATAACCATTATGAAACCAATGGAAAGGCAGAGGGCAGAGTTGCTGTCTTTACAGAAGCTGCAACAACACAGACGGCTACAACAACAGAAACTACCGCCAGTGAAAAACTCGATCCCCTTCCACCTCTGAACCCCAGCAAGATGCCGGATTGGTTTGACGCACGGACTCCGGTGGAGAGTATGACAAATGCCCGTCTTGTAGCAGAATATAATGCACTGGTTCCTTATATGGAAGAGCATGATTTGTCCTTTGAGGGTCCTTTGTCTCGTAAGGAAGAGCTGCTCTCCGAAATGAATATCCGCCTGACAAGATATGATTATTATGAGGATTATAAAGATGCATTTGGAGAAGCGGCAGCCGCAGGAATAAAGAATGACCCGGCATACCAGAGAGCCGCAGCATCTGATATTACACCTTTACGGGAGTTCATGGGTTAAAATTTACAGAAAGATCCGTATTAAAAGAAGAAAAAGGTTGTCCAAAGGGCAGCCTTTTTGAAGCTTTGGACAAGTTCAAAGAAGGTTTGAGGATATTTTATGGAGATCAGTTTACTTTTGATGCAGCAGATCGCAGAGTTGTTTTTAATGATATTTATGGGCTTATGTGATCGTAAAAGCAGGGCTTTTGAAGGGGGAAGACAGCAAGGTTATATCAAAGATCGTTTTGTATCTGATTATTCCCCTGTGTTATCATCAATGCGTTCCAGGTGGATTATACCAGTGAGAAGGTACAGGGGCTTTTGCTGGCCTTTGCAGCCTCTGTTATGCTGCAGGTGGTATTACTTGTCATTGTGTGGACAGCAGGCCGTCTGATGGGCTTAAATGAGGTTGAAAAAGGCATCTGTGTATTATTCTAATGCTGGAAATCTGATCATGCCTATTGTGACCTTTGTACTGGGCCAGGAATGGGTGCTGTATGGCTGCGTGTTTATGAGTGTACAGCTGGTATTTGTGTGGAGTCATGGAAAAAGCGTATTAAGTATGGAAAAGGGCATTGACTGGAGAAAGATAATTTTTAATATTAATATGATCGCTGTATTTGCGGGAGTGGTATTGTTTTTCACAAAGATCCGCCTGCCGCAGATAGTAAACCATACATTAGGCTCGGTGGGAAGCATGCTTGGACCGGCAAGTATGATCGTAACGGAATGCTGATCGCAGAAATGAGCTTAAAAAGTATTTTTACCAATGGAAGATCTATTTTATTACGTTTTTACGTCTGGTGGCTGTTCCGGGGATCGCATTGCTGTTGTTAAAGGTCAGCGGACTTGTAAATGGCAGTCCGGACGGAAAGAAGATTCTGCTGATCGTATTTCTGGCAGTGATCACGCCCTCTGCTTCAACAGTTACCCAGATGTGCCAGGTATATGGAAATGATTCTAAATATGCCAGCGCAGTGAATGTTATGACTACGCTGCTGGCCATTGTGACTATGCCGCTTATGGTGTTGTTATTCCAGATGTGGATGTAATGAGTCCAAGAAAAAACAAGCGGCTGCGAAGCAACATTTGTTTTTTCTGGACTATTAACGAAGGTCCCGCCTGGGGTAGCAGGCAGTAGAGCGCGAAGCGCGGGGGTCGTGAGTAAAAACGAAAAGACCAGGTACTGGGGATACCTGGTCTTTTCTGTATACATATGTGTATAAAGGGGGGATAAAATGTTTGTGTGAAAGGGGAGGACCCTTTCGGTTTTCTCTTGTTTACGTTGCCTATTATATATCTGGTACATTGTAAAAAACCATTGTAATGTGCGTAAAGAATATTGCAAATCGCACAAGTTTTGATAAAATGAATCTGGGACCCACCAAAAACATGAGTAAGCAGCCATTTTGAAGAAAAATGAGCAGATTATTGAGGGAGAACATGTATCAGGAAGACAGTTTTAAAACAAGCCAGGTAGTATATGCCCATACCCGCAGTGATGAGGCAGATATGGAGTATAAGATGCACTGCCACAACAGTTATGAGATCTACTACATGGTAAAAGGGAATGTGGAATATTTTTTAGAGGGAACTTCTTATATACCGAAGCCGGGAAGCCTGCTCGATCATCCCGCCGTTGCTTTCACGGGCTGCGGGTGCTGGATGGCAGCGAGTATCACAGGATCCGTCTGCATTTTGTGCCGGAGCTTTTGACAGAGAAAGAAAGGCAGCTGCTTTTGGGGACTCTTGGAAAAAACTGGGGGTATATGGAGGATCAGTTTCGGGCAGAATGGTATTTTAATTCCCTGGAAGAATGCGGTTCATATAGTAGAATTGCAAAATATTGCAATTCGCCCACGGATCGTATCTCTTTTGGCTTATCTATCTGCAATGTATGAGAAAGGGGCGGGGCGGGGACCAGGTAAAGAAGATGTGGCCCAGGAGATCCTGCGATATATAAATGAACATCTTACAGAGCGTCTTACCTTAGAGGGACTTGCAGATAAATTTTATATGAGTAAGAACCACCTGACGGCGATTTTTAAGCGGGCAGCAGGGGACTACAGTAGCACGTTATATTTTATATAAAAGAATGACCATTGCAAAAAGGAAAGAACTGGCGGAAGGGAACACCTGCCGCAGAGGCAGCGATAAAGGCTGGATTCTGGGGACTATTCCAGCTTTTTCCGGGCATACCGGAAAATGTTTGGCTGTGCGCCCTCAGACCAACAGGCAATGGAGCTGCCTGATATGGATAAGAGCGGGGATTTTTAGGAAGCATATAGGGTTATGTTCTTTATACAATCTTTATACAGAGCACCTTATTTTTAACAGAAACTTTGAGGGATTATGGCATAATGAAATGATATGAATGGTTGGGAAGGGATTGTAAAAAGGAGAGAGAAATAATGGAATTGTTTTTTAAAAAGAAGACCTTATCTTCTTTTCAGATCATTATATTTGGCTTTTTGGCAGTTATATTAGTGGGAACGCTGCTTTTAATGCTGCCTTTTTGCATCTAGGGAGCCGGGAAGTGCGCCATTTTTGGATGCTTTATTTACAGCTACATCGGCTACCTGTGTGACAGGGCTGATCGTCCATGATACAGCTACGTACTGGAGCTGCTTTGGACAGGTGGTGATCCTGCTGCTGATCCAGATCGGAGGAATGGGCGTTGTTACCATTACCATTGCAGTAGCCATGGTTTCAGGCAAGAAGATCGGTCTGATGCAGAGAAGCCTGATGCAGGAGTCGATCTCAGCACCGCAGGTAGGCGGCATTGTCCGTTTTACAGGCTTTTTCCTGAAAGGTATTGCGTTGATCGAACTGTTAGGGGAGCAATTTTGCTGGCGCCTGTGTTTATAAAGGACTTTGGAGTGGGAAAAGGGATCTGGTATGGCGTTTTTCATTCCATTTCTGCTTTCTGCAACGCAGGCTTTGACCTGATGGGAGTTAGACAGCAGTACTCGTCACTGACTTATTATGCTGGAAACGGGCTTGTAAATGCAGTTATTGTATTGCTCATACTGACTGGCGGTCTGGGATTTCTCACCTGGGAAGATATAAAGACAAATAAGCTGCAGTTTAAAAAAAATACAGAATGCAGAGCAAGGTAATACTGGTAACAGATCTGATACTGGTGATCGTACCTACGGTTATTTTCTATTTTGGGGAGTTTCACGGATCCCAGTGGGGAAATGGACTGGAACGGTTCTGGTTATCCCTGTTTCAGGCGGTAACGCCAAGAACTGCCGGGTTTAATACAGCGGATTTCGGGCAGATGAGTGAAGGCGGACGGTTTTTAATGGTCATGTTAATGCTGATTGGTGGTGCACCTGGATCTACGGCAGGTGGTATGAAGATGACTACGATAGCGGTGTTATTGCTTTCTGCGGCAGCTGTATTTCGCAGGAAAGAAGATGCCCAGTGCTTTGGCAGACGTATTCCAAACGAAACAGTACGATATGCAGCAGTAGTTATGCTGATGTATGGTATTATGTACTCCTTGGCGGCTTGTTTTTATGCTACGCAGAGGGGCTGCCGGTACTACAAGTCTTTTTTGAGACAGGTTCAGCTATTGCAACGGTAGGATTGACACTGGGGGTAACACCCACGCTGGGAACAGCTGCAAGGCTGGTGCTCATTGCTTTAATGTACTGCGGGCGTGTAGGTGGACTGACACTGGTGTTTGCGGCGCTGTCTGGCATGCGGTCGAGTATGACAAAGTTCCCACAGGAGAAGATAACTGTGGGATAATATAGCATACCCCACTGCGTACCGTATGCGGCAGGGACCAATATGGGAGTGAAGCGAAATAATGAAAATGATGGATCAGAAATAAGGAGGAAATCACATTGAAATCAATTTTATTAATAGGACTTGGAAGATTTGGAAGACATATTGCAGAGAAATTATATGAACTGAACCATCAGATCCTGGCAATAGATAAGCAGGAGGACCGCGTAGAGGCAGTACTTCCTTTTTGTCACCAGCGGACAGATAGGAGACAGTACCAACATTGAATTTTTACAGTCTTTGGGAATTGGAAATTTTGATGTGTGTATCGTGGCGATCGGCGGAGATTTCCAAAGCTCTTTGGAAACAACGGCCTATTTAAAGGATCTGGGTGCAAAGCTGGTAGTGTCAAAGGGCTGCAAGGGATGTTCAGGCAAGATTTCTGCTGCGCAATGGCGCGGATGAGATCGTGTATCCGGAGAAACAGCTGGCAAACTGGACAGCGATCCGTTACAGCTCGGAACATATTTTTGATTATATCCAGTTATCGGATGACCATGCGATCTTTGAGATCAGCATTCCGGAAAACTGGGTGGGAAAGACAGTTGGAAATATTGATATCAGAAAGAAATACAACATCACTATCATGGCTTTAAAACGTAATGGCAAGCTGGAAATGTCTATTACCCCGGATACAGTACTGGATAAAGATGCTACCATGCTGGTGCTGGGAGCAAGCAGGGATATCAGAAGTGTTTTCATATTTAACATAATACTGCAATCTAGTACATCGTTTCGTAAATAACTGTACTAATCACGTAGGATGCGGAGTTGAGTGTGCAGGTCTAAAAACGCAGGCGTAGCGGGCTACGCTGAGGCTTTTAGGCCTGTGCAATCAGATCTTCGCAGACAAGTGAGTGGTATAGTTATTTCGAAAACGATGAGTGTACTTAACTACTCATTCACATTTCGCATAATGACTTGCCTGAATTTCCATCTGCTGTGTTGTCGTCAATCGACGATGCCACCGCATCGCCTCATTCCTCCGCCTTGCAGATTGAAAATTCATTCTGCGTCATTTTGCTGAAAGTGAATGATACAGTACACTAGTCATTTGCAGGTCTTGTGGATCCTAAGAAGATTTCAGAAGAGCATCAGAATACCTGGGGAAAAGAAAAATGGAAGAACGGATACTTGTATGTTTATCATCTTCACCGTCTAATGGAAAGATCATACGCACAGCTGCCCAGATGGCAGAGGCTTTTAATGGGACATTAACGGCATTATTTGTAGAAACACCTTTGGCCGGAAAAATGGGAAAAGAGGATCAGGAGCGTCTGAAAGAGAATATTAAGCTGGCAAAACAATCCGGGGCAGAAATAGAAACAGTTTACGGTGATGACATTTCTTTTCAAATCGCGGAGTTTGCCAGGCTTTCAGGGATCACCAGGATCGTGATCGGACGCAGTGCTGCAAAGAAAAAGGGATTTTTGCAGGAACATCTCTTGTGGAAAAGCTGATCGATCATGCGCCTGAAATGGAGATTTATATCATACCTGACAGCCAGATGGGACCTGAGGTGATCCGCAAATGGAACAGGCTGGCGCAAAAGAATGATTTTTTCCCTTAAGGCAGCGGTTCAAAGTGCAGGCATCTTATTTGCAGCTACAGCAGCAGGCTGGATGTTTGAAAAATTAAAGCTGACAGATGCCAATATCATTACCGTTTACATTTTAGGCGTACTTCTGATCTCTATTGTAACAGAAGGCTGGTTCTACAGTTTTTTCGGCTACTATAGCCAGCGTTCTGGTCTTTAATTTCCTGTTTACGGCACCTCGTTTTACCTTGCGTGCTTATGACCGAGTTATCCTTTTACATTTGCAGTCATGTTTCTTGCAGCTTTGATCACAGGATCCTGGCATCAAGGCTGAAACAGCATGCAGGACAGGCGGCAAGGGATGCGTACAGGCTGAAAGTACTTCTGGATACAAACCAGCTTTTACAGCAGGCTAAGGGAAAATCAGAGATACTGGAAGGAACGGCACAGCAGATCGTTAAACTTTTTGAAAAGAGAAACGGTTATTTATGATGTGAAAAATGGAAAACTGGGACAGCCTCTGCACACCATTCCACAGGGGGGAGGAATCCTGGTTGAAGATGAAACCTGTGAGGAACAGGCAGCTGTATGGGCTTTAGAGAATAACCGCCATGCCGGAACAGGAACAGACCATTTTAAGCAGGCAAAAGGCAGTATCTGGCGATCCGTAAACAGTACCGTTTATGGTGTGGTAGGTATCATGATCCAGAAACAGCCGTTAGATGCATTTGAAAACAGTGTGCTATTGTCCATATTGGGAGAATGTGCCCTTGCGCTGGAGAATGATAAAAATGTCCGGGAAAAGGAGGAGGCTGCGATCCTGGCAAAGAATGAACAGTTAAGAGCGAATTTGTTAAGAACGATCTCCCATGACCTGAGAACGCCTCTTACATCTATTTCAGGTAATGCAAATAATCTCCTTTACAATGAAAGCTGTCTGGATGCACAGATGCGCCGGCAGATCTATGGGGACATTTATGATGATTCCATGTGGCTGATCGATCTGGTGGAAAATCTTCTTTCTGTGACCCGCATCGAGGAAGGACGGATGCAGATTCGCCAGTCAGCAGAACTGGTGGATGAGGTGATCAGGGAGGCGTTAAAACATACCGGGCAGAGCCGGACAGGAAGAACTATAAAGGTAGAAGAGGAAGATGAGCTGATCCCTTGCAAAGATGGATGCAAGGCTGATCGTCCAGGTACTGATCAATCTGATCGGCAATGCAGTAAAGTATACGCCTCAGGGAACGGATATTACGGTTCAGGTGAGGAAAGAAAAGGCAGAAAACGGAGAAAACTCCCGGTTATCATTTCTGTATGTGATCTGGGGGATGGGATCCCGGATGACAGAAAAGAAAGAGTATTTGACATGTTTTATACTGGCGGTGATCAGGTGGCAGACAGCCGCAGGAGCTTAGGACTTGGGCTTGGGCTTTGCAGATCTATTATTAATGCCCATGGAGGAAAAATATGGATATCTGATAATATCCCCATGGAACAGTCGTTACATTTACATTGCCTGCAGAGGAGGTGGCATTAAATGAGTAAACCATTGATATTGGTTGTGGAGGATGATGTTCCGGTAAGAAATCTGATCACGATCACATTAAAGACCCATGGATACAGATACCTGACTGCCGGGACTGGAGATGGAGCAGTTATAGAAACTTCCTCCCACAATCCGGATGTAGTTCTTTTAGATGCTGGGACTGCCTGATATGGATGGTGTAGATGTGATCCGGAAAATACGTACCTGGTCTAACTTACCTATTATTGTGATCAGTGCAAGAAGCGAAGATACGGATAAAATAGATGCACTGGACGCAGGGGCAGATGATTATCTTACAAAGCCTTTTTCTGTAGAGGAGCTACTGGCACGTCTGCGTGTTGTGGAACGGAGAATGGCTCTTATGAATGACGAAGCCCAGATAGCAGAGTCTGTTTATACAAATGGCAGACTGCGGATCGATTTTGCGGCAGGTTGTGCCTATCTGGGGATAAGGAGCTGCATCTTACGTCTCCAGAGTATAAATTGCTGTGCCTGATGGCTAAAAATACAGGTAAAGTGCTGACGCACACTTATATTACCCAGAAAGTGTGGGGCAGCAGCTGGGAAAAATGATATTGCTTCTTTACGTGTATTTATGGCAACTTTACGTAAAAAATTGGAAAGCGAACCGGATGCCCGCAGTATATACAGACCCACATAGATAGGGATCGGGTACCACATGATCAAGCAGAATGATCATTTATTCAGGGTTTTAAAGTAATGCTCCAGTTTGTCGATGCCAAAATAACCAAGGATGAACAGAATAAAATGATCGTAAATGCAAAAGTATCAGCATAAAAATCTCCTCCTGTGTGAATAAAATCATATAACAGATATCCTCAGTGAATGTAAGGCATAAAGCTTTTGTTTATTGAGGATATTTTTTATAAAAGAAAAGCAGATAAAGAAAGGAAAAGGATATAAGTGCAGATATAAAAAGAGCGCATAAAAATACATAAAAGAATACATGAATGTTTTTCTCAATTAATTCATAGAAGCTGATTGTTCCAGAAGACAGACAGTGCTATGATTATCCCCGGCATTTTATGAAAAAATGGCAGATGCTGTGAAGCAGAAATTGGAATAAAGCTGTAGCAACAGAGTTGTAGAAACAAAGCGGAGGAAAATAAAATGCAGTCATTATTAAATGTGCCGGCAGAAGTGGTGTTGGCGAATATTAATGCAGCTGTTGCAAAGGCAGCGGTAAAAAGATATTGGAGGAAAAGTGCTGGCAATCTTCTTCCCGATTCTGGCTTTTGTAGTATCTGGTTTTGAGCATTGCGTGGCAAATATGTATTATATTCCAGCAGGCTTTTTACAATGATTAATTTTTGCCGGTTACTCTTGAAAATATCATTGGCGGTGCTGTTATGGTTGGTGGTGTGTGCTTTTATCTGCATGGGAAGGCAGCAGGATAATGGAAATATAGAAATGTAAGATCTCCTTTATTGGCGGTAAATAGCTGGTAAAGGGGATGCTTTTGGCATAAAGAAATCTGCAGGGATTTCGCTTTTAAGATAAAAGTTCCCCGTTTTGCAAGGGATCCATCTGGCAGAACAGGGAATTCTCATATTGAATAAAAGTTACTGTTTTTTTCTGCATAAGCAATCAAAAAGGACACCTTTTTATTGTATAATTATGTTACCCACAAAACAACACGAAAGAAGGTGTCCTTAATGAAAAATTAGCATTAAAGAAGCTGCTAACTTATATGAAAAGTGTATATAAAATCCCGGAGAAAATCAAGGGGTTATCGGACAAAAGAAAAGAAGAACGATCCCATTATTTAATATCGTCATGCCGGCACTGCTCTTTCTGATGCTGCAGTATGAGAGTTTTTCATACAGTTTTTCTGCGCCTGAAAGTATGGGAAAACGATTGAAAAACTGCATACATGGAAAATACCTAAAATTGATGCGGTCCGTGACCTTCTTACTCAGATAGATCCAGATGAGATCGTGAGATGCGACCAGACGATCGATATCATAAAAAGCAACCGTGTATTTCAGGGAAGGGACTATGGAGGTGGATATGTTGTAGCCGGTATCGATGGAGTGGAATTGTTCAACAGCACAAAAAAAGTCCTGTTCGGACTGCCTTAGCCGGAAAAACCGTGCAGGTGAAACAGAATATTTCCACCGGAGCGTGGTCTGTATGACAGTAGGAAAAACGCCACATGTAATCTGGGCCAGGAAATGTTAAAACCGAGGGACGGAGCGGAAAAGATGAAGGAGAACTGACAGGAGGAAAAAAGCTGATCGAGACGTCTGAAGGAAAGACACGGACATTTCGCAGATGTGATCGTAGCAGATGCGCTGTATCTGAATGCCCCATTTATCAATACGATAAAAGAGTGCGGACTGGATGCGGTGATCCGACTAAAAGATGAACGAAGGAACTGTTTCAGGATGCGGAAAGCCTGTTTAAGCGGGATGAGGGGAAAAAAGGTCGTTTACCTGTGGAAAAAAGAATATAGAAGTCTGGGATCTTTCAGGATTTGAGATAGATAATAGTCCCCATAAGCTTCGTGTGATCCGATATCATGAAAGCTGGAAAGAAAACGAACGCCGGATGTGGCTGGTAACGACTCTGGATCAAGGGAACCTCGGGTTTTATGGGGAGATGATGAACCGAAGATGGGATATAGAAGAGAATGGATTCCACCAGTTGAAAACGTATTATCACGCAAACATTGCTATTGCCATGCAGCAACAGAAGTAATATTTGATCTGATGATCATCGGCTTCAACATGAGAATTATACCTGTATCGCCGTATTCAAAGATTTAAAGAAAGTGGAATCAGCCGAAAAAGTGTGAACCGGAAGTTTTGTGATGAGCTATTATTGGAAAAAGTAAAAAGTATCTTGTATGAAAAGGGCGGATAGTCTGTCAGTGGGAAAATAAAAACAGGCGCTTTGAAATGAGCTAAATTTAACTAAGGGGGACGTTGTGCGCATTCAGCTATTCAGGAAGCAAAAGAGAAAATAAGCGTGAGAGGGGCACTATTTATAAATATACAGTGCTAAAAGCGAAATCCCTGAGGGAATACCGTTTTCATTGACAGTATAGTCGGTTCCTTCCACAGAAAGCTTTGTTTTTAAAGGGATAAAAGCTTTTTGAAAGCCAATTTCTTCAAAGAGGGATTTGTAAATGTTAGTGGCATCAAACGCAGCATCTCCAAGAAACGTCTTTGGATTTATTAAAGGATGTTTCTGGAAAAAGTCAATTAAAACTGGAAGAAGTGCTTTCGAATCGGCAAAGGGATTTATCCTCATCCGGTGAATCTGATTTCTTCCCTACAACGATATCAGGATGTTTTTTAGAAAGTCCTTGTTGTAGAAAGTGATGTCACGAAGAATACCAAGCCCGTTCGTAATAATGCCAAATTTATAGGCGTAACAGAAATGTCCATTGATGTACATCTGCTGGATTGCCTGATTGGAAGCCGCATGAGTTGGCATAGAGCCATAAGCAGCTTTATAAGGATCATAGGAATCATTAAGGTTATGGGATTTTTGAAAGCCTTTAGCTGCTTGATAATACGGTTGGCATATTTGGGGTTGTTTTCTGTAACATGCTTCAATGCCAGGAGGTATCAAAGCTTGTCATGAAAGCAAGGGGCAGGAGATTTTTGGCATCAAAGATGATCGAACATAGATTGTCATCCGATAAAAAAATCCTGTTTGAAACGTGTAAATTTGGAACCATCCGAACAACATCAAAACCGCAGAAATCACGCAGTTCCCGGAATTTTCAGAAATACGATCGGTGTCCGTCGGGATTGAGAAAATACGCTGGATAAGAAGTGCCTTAAGCATTGGATAAAGATGTTTGCGAGGTCTTCCGGTGCTGGCATAAAAATGATAAAATTTTTCATCAAGGTTAATGGCTCATCAAAAAGAAAGGAACTGGTATTTGTCAAAATGCTGACAGTCTTCAAAAAAGAATTTTTGTTTATATGTTATCATGTGGGTATATATTCCTTTAGGAATAGTTTCTCCAATTCTATTTTACCATAAACCTTGAGGAGATATTTTATTTTTTAACAAGAAAAAATGCCGTATTTATACAATGTCATTAACTTAAAAGCAGAAGATATTTATTCCGAAATGGATTAGATATCTTCTGCTTTTTTTTGATATGCTTATATTGTAAAAAAGAAGCCATGAACCTGCTCAAAAAAAAGGATGTGATTATGCATGAAGCATTCTCAGAAACGTATATTCATGGATATAGAAAAATGACTTCTGATGAATTTAAGGCATTTTGCCGATCAGGTAATAAAAATTATTTTACCAGAATTCGAAAAAATGCCTCTTCAGGATCTTCTTTTTCACGATGATAAACAGAAAGGGGCTGACGTTGGCATTGGAACTGAGAAATTATATGAAACTTGCTCATCCTGGTGTGTCTATTTCAAAACCAGGATATCTGAAACAGCGTATGAAACTTAATCCAGATGCTTTTTAGAATTATATAAATATCATAACCGTAACTTTTATGCAGATTCCACCTTTTCAACTTACAAAGATCATTTAATATTAGCCGCTGACGGCTCAGATATTAATATTCCTACCACTGCTGAAACACTGAAACTATATGGTTCTGCAAGCCGGAAAACACAAAACCCCAAGCACAAATAGGATTAGGCTGTATTTATGATGTAATGAATCGTATGATACTGGAAAGTGACTGTAATAAGGTGAAATTTGATGAAATGCGCCTGGCCGAAAAACAGATGGAACGAATACCGGAAACAATAGGTAACATTCCCTATATTATTATCATGGACAGAGGCTATCCTTCTACGCCAGCGTTTATACATATGATGGATAAGGATCTTAAGTTTATCGTACGTTTAAAAAGCAGTGATTACAAAAAAGAGCAAAGCAGTTTAACAGAAAATGATCAGCTGGTTAAAATAAAACTTGATAAGTCAAGAATCAGACATTACGAGGGAACGCCAGATGGAGAACGTATGAAAGAACTGGGTGAAATTTCATTGCGTATGGTAAAAATCCTATTAGAAAATGGAAATCTGGAAGTTTTAGCTACAAATCTTTCACAAACGGAATTTCATACAGAAGAAATAAAAGAATTATATCATATGAGGTGGGGATAGAGACTGCGTATGAAACGCTAAAGAGTCGGTTACAGTTAGAGAATTTTACAGGAACAAAACCTATTCTGTTATTACAAGATATATACAGCACTATATATCTGAGCAATTTAGTTGAAGATATCATATTAGATGCAGAGCGTGAACTGGATCAGAAAGAAGCGAACAGAAAACATAAAATGATGATCAATCAGACTGTTAGTATTGGAATCTTAAAAATGATCTGATTTATATACTTCTTGAAACGGATGGTCAAAAGAAAAATATGTTATTTCAGCAAATATATGAAGATATCAGAGCTAAAAAATACGAATACAAAAGTTGCCCATTCGTCCCGATTTCTGCTCTTTGCTAAAGTTATACATTGCGTAACGAAATTTCGGCCTAAGAAAACCAGAAAATTAGTATCAGTACTTTGGACTTTAAGATGAAAATATTCGAATCCCACCCATAAAAGAGTCCATTGATGCCGCATCCAGGATAAAGACAGCCGGTTATCAGGGCTCAAAATAAAGGAACGATCAAAGATGCAGATGGAAAGACGGTAACGATCAAGGGAAGTAACGAAACAGTGTATGTACAGGGAGACAGTGCTTATACAGTTACCGTAGATTCTTATACTGTATAAAATATATAATTTTCATATGTAATGTAAAATGTCCGGAGATACGTATACCGGACATTTTGCGTTGTTAAAAACTATTTGATTGCGGAAAATGCATTGCTATACATAGCAAGAAGTATATGTTAATATGTTCATGGAATAAAAATACAAGGAAAGTTGAAAGGATGAGGACAATGTTATGGATGTAAAATTAATGATTATTATGAGCCAGCTCATTTTAAAGCTTTGAACGAAGCAAATTATGATGTTTCTCATTCTTGCGAATATGAACAAAATGAAATGCACCATATTCATGAATCTGCAGAGATTCTTTTTTTGTAGAAAACGGAAGTGCTGATATTACGTAGAGGGAAAAAATATTATGTAGAGAAAGGTGATATTTTAATCATAGGCTCTCGTAAACATCATATGAGACGATTAGATAAACTTCCGTTTTTGCGGTATGGGCTGGCAGTAAAGCCAAAGTTACTACAGGCGATTAAACCTGGGGAAGATTTGATCAAAGTATGGCAGGGAACATCTCCTGATGAGTTTGTACAATATTTTAAAAAGGTAGAAAACAGTGTTTTCAATCAATGTATTTATCTGTTGAAATCTCTGTATGATGAACAAAAACAGGATATGCCTTTTAGTTCAATGGTGGAAAAAAGTATAGTGACGCAAATTGCAGTTATTCTGTATCGCCAATGGGACCTGAAAAGAAATAAAAATGAGGTTTCTTCTATGAGCCAGCAAATGTATGATATTAAAGAGTATATTGACCAGCATTATATAGAGGATCTCTAAACCTAAATGGATTGAGTGAACAATTTATCTTCACCCTGTAACCATCAGCAAAGAATTCAGCCGATGCATTGGGCAACCACTTACAAAATATATTAATCGTGTTCGTGTTTGTGAAGGGGCCAGACTTTTTGGAGAATACGCAAGAAAGTGTAACAAGCATTGCCAGCCAGTGCAGGTATGACAGTGTAAATACTTTTTTGCGTCAATTTAAAACAATTATGGAAACAAGCCCTTTGCAATACCGGAAAGAAATGAAAGCGTGGTTAGAACGAGCTGTGATAATTTTTTATTATGAAGAGATGCAAAACGCCCAGTAGAAAAGTTCTGGGCGTTTTTGACTAAAAAAATGGTGAAAAACGGCAAAAATATATACAGATTGTTCGAAATCTGTATGCTAAGATAATTGCATCGGAAAGGTACTGGCCAGTACAATTATGAAGGAGGAGCTATTTTATGGTAAAAAAGATGAGAATTATATCTGCTGCACTTGCGGCAGTTTTAGCAGCAGCATCATTAACAGGATGCGGAACTTCTGGGAAACAGTACTGCAACAAGTGCTGATACAAGTAAAAGTGAGTACAGACACAAGCGCTGCATCTGATGAAAAAGACTCTAAAGAGGTTTCATTGACTGTATTATGTGGATATGCAGGAGAGGATCCACATGGAAAATATGTATATTCTTATGCTGATGAATTTATGAAAGAACATCCTAACATTAAGGTAGAGATTCAGGCGATCAGCACAAATGATATTTATACAAAGCTGTCTGCAATGGCAACAACTCCTGATGATCTCCCACAGATTTTCTTTACATCTGCGGATGCCGTGGCAACACTGCATGATCTGGAACTGACAAAAGACCTGACTAATTTACTTCCAGATGATCGACGGCAGAATTTGCTAATGGTGTATTAGATTCCTGCAAGCTGGGCGATGAGATCGCATATTTCCCTGTTGCATTGCAGCCTCAGGCTATTATTTATAGGAAGGACCGTTTTAAAGAGGCTGGCTTGGAAATTCCTAAAACATGGGATGAGTTTGTTGAGTGTGCAAAGGCACTTACAAAGGATACAGATGGTGATGGCGAAGTCGATCAGTGGGGCGTTGGTATGGTAGGTTCTAATAACTCTTCTGGACAGAGCCGTTTTATGTCTTATCTTTGGTCTAATGGTGTAGATTGTGTTACAGATACCGACGGCAAGTGGGATACAGATCTGAAAGCAGATAATAAGACATTTACAGATGCTTTTGAAAATGGACAAAGATGAATGATGACGGAATCGTTCCAATTGGTATTACAGAAGTTGATTATCCTACAGCAGCAAACTATTTTGCAATGGGATATACCAGTATGTTTATGACAGGTTCTAATGCGTTAGGAGTTGCTTATGCAAATAATCCAGATTTGAAAGGCAATTTAGGGTCTTTCAAACTTCCTGTGATTATCCCGGAACTATGCTGCTGGGAACAGAAGGCTATGCAATTAGTGAGTATACTACAGATGAGGAAGCCGCTGCTGCTGTTGAATTTCTTCGCTTCTTTGTAGAGCATGACGATCAGATGATGTTCTGGCAGAGCAGTGGTAAGATTCCTGCTACTGTAGATGGACAGAAGGCTGAGTACATCACAGGTGATGATTATGCCGGTTATCTGCAACAGATCGAAGATGGCTGTCGTCCTACAGTAAGCTTTGCAGGCATAAGTGGATTAAAGAGCGCATTGGGTGATGCTTATGCTTGCAGTATTTTCAAATGAAAAAGACCAATGAAGAAGCAATTGCGGATCTGGAAAAGACAGTAGATGAATTAATGGAAGATTATAATTAATAATATAAAAATTATAATTCATAGTAATTTGTAAATTCAGGACATTTTTGAGTTCCGAATTTACAAAATAAAAGGAGGAATTGGAAATGTTGGGAAAAAAGCCCCCAAAAAAACGTAAGATCGAAAAAAACAGTATGATGGATACTTATTTTCCTTCCCTATTGTGTTTCTGCTGGGAGCATTAATTGTATACCCTATGTTATACGGCTTCTATATCAGCTTCTTTAACACAAATTTGGTAAGTAAATGGAAATTTGTGGGATTGAAATATTATTTAGCGGCTTTTACGGAACCTGAATTTTACCAGTCAGTTTTTTAACGTTAAAATTTATGGTACTTGTAGTAGCAGGACATTTTATTCTGGGATTTATATTAGCAAGTCTTTTTAAATAGAGAATTTAAAGGAAGAACGTTTTTTCGAGTAATATTTATGTTGCCGTGGTTTTTCCCTGAAGCAGTGGTGGCATTGTTATTTACCTGGATCATGAATCCCATGTATGGAATTTTAAATAGTATTCTTAGAGGTCTGGGATTGATCAGCACAAATCTGTCATGGTTGGGAAGTAACAGTTTTGCGTTCCCGTCAGTTGTGTTTGTGTGCATTTGGAAAGGCTTTCCACTGGTTATGACAATGATACTTGCAGGACTGCAAAGTATTTCTAAAGATTATTATGAAGCAGCAGAACTGGATGGCGCAGGAAGATGGAAGCAGTTTCAGTATATTACGTTGCCGAGTTTAAAACCAATCTTAACAACAGTGCTAATCCTTGATTGCGTATGGTGGTTTAAACAATATACGTTGGTGTATACAATGACAGCAGGTGGACCTGGCACATCAACCAGCCTGATCAGCTTAAGCATTTATGGTACAGCATTTAATGATCTGCGTTTTGGAAAAAGCATCTGCCTGGGGTATTCTGGTGTTTATAATCTGTTATCTGATCAATCTGGTAAGTAAGGTGGTGATGAAGGACGATGAATAGATCAAAGCGAAAAAAATTAGATGCGGTTCTTACTTATGTGATTCTTATAATTTTAGCAGCATTTATTGTGGTTCCTGTGTTGTGGATGCTGTCAACGGCATTTAAGACCGAGGCACAGACTTACTATCCCAATCCTAAATGGTTGCCGGATCCGTTTTCGTTAGAGGCATTTTACAAATTCTTTAATACATATAACTTTGGAAAATGACACTTAATAGTTTACTTACCTGCCTTCCAGCAATGGTCATCTGCGTAGCATGTGCCTGCCTTGCAGGTTACGGAGTTACAAGATTTAAGTTTAAGGGACGTAAGCAGTTACTGGATTTTTACTGATTACACAAATGTTTCCAAGCGTTATGCTGGTAGTACCTTTTATGCAGTTCTTTTCCAGATATCATTTAACCAATACATTGTTTGGTCTGATACGTTGTGTATGCGGCTACCAATGTGGCATTCAGTACCTGGATGCTGGTATCATATTTTAAAAACAATACCAATCGAACTTGATGAAGCAGCAAGAGTAGATGGAGCTTCCAGCTTTTGTATATTTTGGAAGATCATTGTTCCATTGATCCTTCCGGGTATTGCGGCAGTAGCTATGTTTGTGCTTTTTAATGGCTGGAATGAATATATGTATTCATCAGTACTGGTATCTAAGGATTCGTTGAAAACACTGACAGTAGGTATTGTTGCTTTAAATTCACAATACCAGATCAAATGGAATGATCTGATGGCGGCATCCACCATATCCAGCCTTCCGTTAGTAGTTCTGTTTATGTGTTTCCAAAAATATTTCATTGCAGGAATGACCGGTGGCGCTGTGAAGAGCTGATAATAGTAGGAGGAAAATAAAAATGAATCATATTACAATACGTGATATAAAGGTGTTTGTAACAGCACCAAGAAATATCAACCTGGTGGTAGTAAAAGTAGAGACATCTGAGCCGAAATTATGTGGTTATGGTTGTGCGACTTTTACATGGCGCCATAAAGCAGTCGTAACAGCCATTGAAGAATATTTAGCACCTATGCTTAAAGGTAAATCTGTAGATAATATTGAAGGTTTATGGCAGATGATGATGGGCAGTTCTTACTGGAGAAATGGTCCGGTGCTGAATAATGCAATTTCTGGTGGGATGAAGCTCTTTGGGATATTAAGGGAAAAATAGCAGGACTGCCTCTGTACAGTCTGTTAGGTGGAAAGTGCAGAGAAGGAATTACAGTATACCGCCATGCGGATGGAAGCTGTGTGGAAGAGGTAGAAGAATGCATCCAGCGTTACATTGAAGAGGGATACAGATATATTCGTTGCCATATGGGTACTTATGGAGGAAATTTTGGAGGAAAAAGACAAAGTATTGTAAAACCTGAAAATGCTCCACAAGGCGCATATTTTGATCCCAGAATGTACATGAACAGTGTATATCATTTGTTGATCGGGTTAGAAATGATATTGGCTGGAATGTAGAATTAATGCATGATGTACATGAACGTCTGTCTTTAGCTCAGACAATAGAATTTGCTAGGGAACTGGAAAAATATAAGCTGTTCTTCTTGGAGGATTCTTTAGCGCCAGAGTATGATGAATTTTTTAAAGTTTTGCGGGAACATACCACATTGCCTCTGGCAATGGGCGAACTGTTTTACCAATCCGACAGAATGGAAACCATTAGTACAGAATCAGTGGATTGACTTTATTCGAGTTCATTTGAGCGATATTGGAGGAATTACACCAGCCAGAAAGTTAGCTCATTATTGTGAAGCTTATGGAGTAAAAACTGCATGGCATGGTCCTAATGACTTATCACCAATTGGTATGGCTGCTCAAATGCATTTGGATTTAAATTGTCATAATTTTGGAATTCAGGAGTTTTCAGGATTTTCTGAAGAGGAACAGGCAGTATTCCTAATTGTCCTGTAGTAAAAAACGGTTATGCTTATGTAAGTGATAAAATGGAATTGGTGTGGATTTTGATGAAAAAGAAGCATTAAAATATCCGGAAGTAGAGATCATAGTTGGCTTTTTTCTAAACTCCTGATGGAACTCCGGTAAGACCGTAATTGATGAACTAAAAAATAATCAAAGAAAAACAGGCACTGCGAGGAATTTATGATCTTCATAGTGCCTGTTTTATATATTTATCGATCCTGTGTTTTCTCATCCATTTCCCGGATGATCTTCTGGTCTTCTTTTTAATTCGTTCTGTTCTTTCTGGAGCTCTTTTTGTTCTTTTGAAGCTCTTTTTCTTTCTTTTTCAATTCTTCCTGCTCTTTTTTCAGCTCCCCGGCGTTCTTTCTTTTTCTATTGCCTCCGATCATCCTCTTCGATCAGCATCAGTAAGAAGCATTATGATCAAAAAAAGTCCGCAGGAGATCCAGATGGTGCGGTAGGAAAAATAGTTTGCCAGGTGTCCGCCGCAGGCAGCGCCAATGGTAAAGGAGCCGATAGCAGTCAGATAGATAGCAGCGATTTTAAGCTCCTCTTTTTCTTTTCAGTAACAGCTTTATAAAAATGATCCGTGCCGCTTCGCAGGTTTCCAATACACATGGTGCTGGCATAGGCACTGCCTCTACTGTACGGAAAGACTGTACTTGCATGGCACAGGCAAAGGAGGTAAGCCCATTTGCAAGCCAGTTTAGCTGTTCCGGGATAAAACCAACGATAAACAGCAGGATGTATCTCTATGGTCAATACCAGATGGCGCCAGTGGATCCTTCCGGTACGGCGAAAATGGGAGCGATCAGACAGGCCATAAGTATCCCCAGTGCAAAAAGGCAACAGGGAGAAAATAGCGGATAGAATCCTTCAGATTTTTGGAAATCAGATGACACCCCATTAAAACAATATTTCCCGTCTGGGCATTGGCAAAAACGTGGTCACGTAAAAATAGGAGCAGGCATCCTGTGTTCCGCCGGATAAGTTAAGAAGTATCATAACAGGCAGAGAACTGGACATTTGCAGCCCGGTTTTTGTTTCATGTATATCCCTTCTTTCATTCCCTGTTTTATCATTTTTTCAAATAAAATCAATTTGCGTTTTTCACACTTCTGACTTTATATATTCCTGATTTTTCTACGAAAAAAGCAGCTGTTGGAAAAAAAATGGTCAGCTGCTTCTTTTATGTCTGTTCAATGAAGTGGATTTTCACGATTTTTTACTCGTCATCCTCATTAGATCCATCATTATACTCATTTACATAGATCAGATGGCTTCTGGACTCTTCTACAATAGTCCGGATGGTCTCTGCAGTAAGAGGCATATCCTGAGGCTGTAATACCAGGCTTAAGGCACATGGAAGATTAATACCGCGATCAGGTGACGATGTTCGTTTACATATGGGCAGAACTGCTGGTTTACACTGCCACCTAACATATCAGTCATCATGACTACTTCATCCTCCGGGTCAAAGGAATCAAATAATTCCTTAATCTGGGTTGGAAGATCGGTGTCATCCATATAGGCACTGATATCAATGATGCCGTCCATGGAAGTAAGAAAATTTAATGTGTCTTTTCAGGCCATTAGCCAGTAAATGATGGGAGGCGATAATATATCTTCTCATAACGCTTCTCCTTATAGTTTTATAGTTATAGTTATTTATGATGTGAGTGTCGTGGATCAGATACTACAGAGATTTGATTGCTCCATTGATGCATCTCCTCGAATTAAAGTTCTGGCTTCTTTCCCTATAAATTGCTTATTTGATATTTATAAAGTGGGCGAGTTGACATACAGGGATTTCATAGCCTTTCCACGTAAAGTTCATCTTTCCCTGGAGGAATATAGTCCATGCACTAACCTTTTCCGAATTCATTTGATATAACCCGCAAACAATAGCCCCATATGATGCATGAAAAAGTTCTTTTTGATCTCCATTCCGAAGGTGGAGAACAACTCTCCGGGATCGTGATGATTTCCAGGTCGCCCAGATGGAAGATAACGGAACGGAGCGTTGCATTAACACCGCCTGCTGCAATTTTTTCTTTTTCAAATGTCGCACACCGGACCAGAGAAGCTTTTTATCATCCTCTGTAACAGCAGCAGCCAGCTTCTTTTCATCTTCCGTAATTGAACCTTCATGGCATCGATGTCATAGGCTTGGTGGATGGTGTATTCAGCAGTCTTTACAGCGTCAACCTTTAACTCCATAGGAGTTTCTGTTTCGCAAAAACATTTACCTGCTTCATGATTTCATCACGTACGCGCCACAGTTCTTTTTCATCATTTCCTGACGGTACTGGCGATTGCCCATATCACCGCAGGCGCCCTGCATGGTAATGAAAATACTATTGTATTTTTCATCCAGAGCCTTTCCCACATTTTCCTAAAAGATCAGAGCTGATCTTCATGTTGTGGATGCCAAGGACAGTTGGATGGAGGTAAACTGGAACATACCTGCTACTACATGGTTTTCATTGCGGAACAGGATCATGTTGATATCTTTATCACTTGGTTTGTCAATATAATTGCGGTTTCCGTATACACCTTCTATTGTTCCCTTTACCATATAAGGTGTTACCTCTAAGAAGCCACGGTCAAAACATTCATCTACAGCATCAAAAAGCTGTTTCATTACATATTCTCTGTAAACGGCCTTGCGATGATTTCTGTCTTCCCCTTCATCTTCAAAGCTGATATCAGGGCCGGAATGCGTATGAATAGTTCCGATAATGATATTTTCCTTTGGAACAGAATATTTTCCGGCAAGGACTGTGCGGGCATAATCAGACATCGGTTCTTCTTACCGGCACAGATCCAGGTGGACCATATAAAAATCTCCCCAAAAGTCAATGCGCAGGACTAAAGTCCTGCAGTAAAGTTCATCTAAAACACCAATAGATTTTCCTGTTCTCATGGCATAACCGCGCATGTACATAGGAAATGGAGGTGTGATATTACGTTTTGCTGCGCTTACTTCAACCATATGATAATTCTCCCCTTAGTTGAATAAAAGGGCTCTGCCTGCCAAATAAGACAAGAACCGTCAGGTGATGTCACCATCCGGCGCATGTCTTTAGTTATATTAGTTATAAATGATCCCAGGATTCCCAGTGCAGAGCAGATCATGGAGAAGATGATAACAATGAGGATCAGGGGTAGTGATCTTCATGCCCTTCTTTCCAAGAAGCTTATACATTACCAGGATAGTAGCTACAGAGATCATAGAAGGCATGACCTTGTCTAACAGATCCGCAACTGCTAAATTGACTTCGCCCATCTGGAATGCCAGAGGTGTTTTTGCAGTTACAACCGTTGCGGACAGCGCACCTACAACCGTAAGACCAAGAACAGAAGCAGCATCTGTGATTCGAGCCAGTTTACCACCTACTTTTGTGATCAGTTTGGTACCTTCACGGTATCCGATCCACATTAACTGGGTACGGATGCAGATGAAGATAAGGTTTACGATGAGCCACAGGATAACACCGATGGGGTTGCCTTCCAAAGCCATATATCCTGCGATGGAGCCCATGATAGTAGGGAAGCAGTGTCCAGAATAAGGTATCACCGATACCAGCTAAAGGTCCCATTAAGCTGACCTTGATATTCTGTACAGCATCCAGGGAAGTGATTCCCTCTTTGTCTTCCAGAGCCAGAGTAGCACCAAGAACGATATTTGCCAGCCATGGCATGGTGTTGAAGTATTTATAATGGTTATTTAATGCTTCAACGTATTCGTCATCATCTTTATAGATCTTACGCAGCAGAGGTCCAATACCGAAAACAACGGCTGGAGCAAGCTGGGTATCGTAGTTAAAGGTTGTTATTGCCATTAAGGACCAGCGGATGGCACCTTTCACACAGTCTTTTTTTTGTTAAAACGGGAGCTTTTTTCCATTACTTCATTCTCATTATTCATCTTCAAGACCTCCTGCAAATCCTACATTTTCCTTTGCTTCTTCATCCATATAGAACTTGTAAGCTAATGCTACGCCAAGGAATGCGATACCGAGGATCGGTACGCCCATGTATGCGCTGAGTACAAAGCCGATCAGAATGTAGTTGAAGTACTTCTTTGCCGGCATGTAGTGGAGCAGCATGGCAATACCAAGACCAGGAAGAAGCTTTCCTGCTACAGACAGACCGCCTGTTACCCAGGAAGGAAGCACATCCAGGATAGCCTGAACTAAAGGAGCGCCTGCTGTTAATGCAACAGCGGTTGGGAATGCCATGAATACAGCTACCATAACAGGACAAAGATAAAGGATTGCATACATTTTGCCAAACTGTTTTTCATTTGGCATATTTCTGGGATTTCTGAGCAATGAAGGAGTTGCAGATTTTGAATAAAAACATCCATCTGTACACCTAACATACCAACAGGAAGACCGATCGTCATACCAACTTCCGGCCCCTGTCCGGTTGTCTTTTGCAAATGCGCATGCAATAATGGTTGCGACGCCATAATCAGGTACAGAAGAACCGCCAAGAGCGGCAACACCTAAGGACATCAGTGTGAAAGTACCGCCGATGTAAAGACCGCTGTTCATGTCGCCTAAAATCAGTCCGCACAGAAAACCTACAATAACAGGTCTCGCATGGGTCAGTGATAATCCGCGGCGGTCAACGTTGATCTCAGCAGCCACCAGAATAAGCAGTACAATTTGTAAAACGCTCAATTGCATAACATTTTCCCCCTTTGGTTATTTCAGAAATTCATCAATAGAAACTTCTGCGTCTGCAGGTACATACTGTGCATAGAGCTTGGTTCCCTGCAGCCTTTAATTTCTTATAAGCCTCAAGGTCATCCGGCTTTGCGTAAGCTCTCTGGGAAAGCTTTACAGCTTCTTCGCCTTCCGCAGGCTTTTACAGTTCCGCCAATGACCAGTTCCGGGATCTTTACGCCGATCTCAGACAGCTTTAACCAGTGTTTCCGGCTTCTTAACCAGTACAAATACAGTGTGGTCATTGTATTTTCCGGCTTTGAAGTTATTTAAAGCTGCTTCCTCGGTAATGATGGAAATAGCCATTCCGGTAGGTCTGGCAAGCTTCATGCTGGCTTTGGTCAGTTCATTGTTGGCAACAGTGTCATCAATGATCATGATACGCTGTGCACCGGAACGTCCGGCCCACTGTGTAGCCACGATACCATGAAGAAGACGGTTATCAATTCTTGCAAGTACAATACCCATATTTACCTCCTATTCGTCCTCACGGACGGCCGGGCTTTCTGCCTGCCCGGAAAGCTTATTTTTTGAATTCAAATGCATGTAATCATAAATGTAAGCAATCTCACTTACAGGCAGAGCCACCCGGTAATGCCGGGAGATATCCTGAAAGCTGTCCCTTACCTGCCTGATAAAGTCGGCATGTTTTTGTTCAAATTCTTCCAGATCCTGATAATTATCAATGGGTGTTTTTGTGACCAGACGTTCCACCAGACAACACAGGTGGACATAAAGCCCGATCATGATACGTCCTGCGATCTTTCTTCCTGTGATCTTCTGAAGCCGTCCCACTGCCTGTTCCACTTCATCTAAAAAGCTTGTCAGGATTTAAAATGGTAATGGATTCAACTACATTCTGCAGGGAGAAATTCTTTACCAGGTTCTGGTTAAATACTTCCATTTGTTCTTCATCCAGGTACTCTGAAAAAATGTTTGTCAGCTTTTCTGCGGAATTCATGGAAATAATATCCTCCAAAGAAATAAAAAGGAATCCCTTCGATTTCCGGATTAAAAAGCCCAATGATACATTTTACATGGTATTGCTGGAAAATCTCATCATGGCTGCCGTTTTTCATCAGCCGGTAATAATCGTAAGCCACAAATTTTACAGGAATGGAAGTGGCGGAAGTCTTTAAGATCAGCTCTTTTTAGCTTTTCCGTTGTGTCAATGCCGTTTTCTCCGCTGAAGATCACGGCATCTTCCTTCTGTACATTGTGGATGATACGGTAGGTGCAGACATTGCTTTCGCTGGCCCGTTTCAGGATGTCCTCCAGCTTCTGGTTCCCACAGATGCCAAGGCCGATGTCAAAAGCTAAGGCAGTGGAAATATTGTTGATGATGCCGATGTTTAAGTTTCGCAGGCCGCCCATCTGGCTGTGGATCTGCTCTAAAGAACCCATATCCACCAGAAGTACTACGTCCTGACAGGTGATAAATCGTTCAATGTGTTTTTCCAGCAGCCCGGTGATGTCACTCATCTGCATGTCAAGAGGCATATCAATGGCATCGAATACCTTTCGCCCGATGATCTGGTTAGCGGCATCTGCAATACTGGAAGCTGTTGCATAGCCGTGGCTTAAGATAATACCGGCTGCGGAAAGTCCCTGGATCTTCTGGTTCTGGTTTTTTATATCTAAAAGCAAAAACAGCTGGTTTAAACTGTCTGCTTCAATGTCCAGATTCAGTTTGATCAGGTTTACGATCCTGGAACAGATGACTGATTCTTTTTCAAGAACAGCGCTTACAGCCTGAAACATTTCTTCAATCTCGTCATGGTTTTGTTTCATCCAGTTGTCGATCAGATGGTCGCCCTGAAGCTGTATATATAAAGCGGCGGGCAAGTAAGTGGCTGTATTTTTTGGAAAGGCTGATGCCATACATTTCACCTACATTTTCAAAAAATCTGATTGATCAGCTGTTCGTAAGTGGAGATCTTTGATGTTTACAAGCTTCTGTCCATAGATCAGATAATCGTAATAATCATTTAATTGTTTCCGGAATTCCATCATCAGGCTGTCAAAACTGAGCATATCCTGACGGTAATCTTCAAAGACATCCAGCATGATCTGGAAATACTGTACCGTCTGCCCCAAAGAGGTGTCACGGCTGTAACTGTTTAAATGGATCATCCGTTTGTCTTTGTCTTCAACCTCCAGTTTTAAGGAGGAGAGCATATATTCCGGAAGGTGATAACTGTGGATAGCGATACCATCACTGGTTTTTTCCAGATAAGCTCCGGCACAGCTGCTGGTAACGCAGGTTTTCAATTCGTCGATGTTGTTTTCGTAGGAAAATTCCAGCATACAGTGGAAGGCGTTCTGGCTGATGCTTACATCTACGCCCATGCGCCGCCCTTCTGCTTTTTAAGAAGGAGACTAACATTTCCTCTTTTTCATCGGCTGTGCGTTCATGCAATGTTGGGACCGGGATCACAATGGGAATCATCCTTGCAAGTGGCTTATAAAGTGTTTCCGCCGGTACTTTTGTGGTGGAAAATACCAGTCTTGCATTGGACTCAAAAACATGTTCGTCATCATGATATCCTTTATATTGTCCCGAAATTAAATAGGAATAGATCAGTTCCTGTCCTGAAAATGGAAGCCTGTCAATTTCATCAAAGAAAAGGATGCCGCCGTTTGCCTTTGCAAGCCAGCCTTTTCCGTCTTCGCTGCCGCAAAGGGAAATAGCAAATTTTTCTTCATTCTGGGCATATTCGGAGCAGTCTACTGTGATGTAAGGGCGGGAGAGAAGCTGCGCCTGCAGTTCCGATTACCCGTTCATTTACAGCATATTCATACATCAGCCTGGAAAGAAAAGCCTTTCCTGTTCCGCCGGCTCCGTTAAACAAGGCCGGAAGACCATTTGGCGGGTATTTAACAGCTGCTTTACACTGCTCAATGCAGGAACTTAAACTCAGGTAATAACCGATAGCTTTCTGAAAATCTCTTTTCTTTTCATCGCTGCGGCATTTCCGCTGAAAATCGTCCATACCGGAGAATACGCAGGTTTCCAGGGTGACCTGGGCCTCACGTTCAACATTTTTCTTATGGAAGAAATAAACGGGGCGGGAGTTGACCTTAATGGCCCGCTCTTCTTTTTTACCAGCTCGTTCAGATACTGACTGGCCAGATTACGGGAAATGTTCAATGATTCGCTGATATGATTTGCCGTAAAATATTTCAGATCTTTCAGAGCATAACCCCTGCTTATTTTTTTCCAGGTAAAGATAGAGTTCTTCTTTTGTGCTGAGCATGTACATGATTCTCCTGTTTGTTGATTTAACTTGAATTCTTTTCGCGCGTGTTTTATGTCTACCTGATCACAAGTGTAATTATACAAAAAAAATAGTCTGAAAAGGAAGATGTTTTGAACGATTTCGCCAGTTTGAAAAGGGTTTCGGCAGTAGCAGTGAGAAAAAAGGGAGGTGTCCGGAGTGGGGGAATAGGGTTCGACACTAGGATTGACACTTTTATGGGGGAAATGTGTGCTATACTTAAAATCAGATGTCATCAAGATCAGGCACAGAAAGATCCCGAGAATATTACACCAGAACATTACAGGAGGAAATCAATATGCATAGTGAAAACACAACGATCCGGCTGGTAGCCGTAGATATGGACGGAACTCTTCTTCATGATGATAAGAGCATATCAGACTATACATTAGATGTTTTAAGAAAGATTGTAAAAAAAGGTGCGATCCTGGTACCTGCCTCAGGAAGACCGATCGGAGGAATGAAAGAAGCAGTATTAAATAATGTAGACGGCATTCAGTATGCTATCTGCTCCAATGGTGCCATGCTTATGGATGTACCGGAGGAAAAAGTATCTGTGAAACAGGATCTCCACAGAAAAAGCAGTGGAAGCCATTGCGTATCTGGAACAATTCCCAGTGGCTGTATATGTCCATACAGACAGAGGTACTTTCCGGGCAGAGGGATGGGAGAAAACAGGGCTTTCTGAGAAATATCCTTATATCAGGTTCAGCGAGGGAAATGTAAAAAATCTGGGAGAGTTTTTAAGGACCAGCGGAGTAAAAGCCATGCAGTTGGCGGTGATGGATTCCAGCACCGAGATGCAGGAAGTCAGGGTGGCAAAAATGGCAGTGACGAAGAACAGGATGCCCACGAAAGTGCCGGCCTTGCCCATAGCGGCAAACACCTTGGGCAGCGAGACGAACATCAGGCTGGGGCCTGCGCTCATGCCCTCGGTGCCGGAGAACACATACACGGCGGGGATGATCATGGCACCGGCCAGCAGAGCTACACCGGTATCGAAGATCTCGATCTGATTCACCGCTTTGTTCAGGTCTACTTCCGGTTTGACATAAGAACCGTAGGTGATCATAATGCCCATGGACACGCTGAGGGAGAAGAACAGCTGGCTCATGGCATCCAGCAAAATCTGCAAAAAGCGGCTGACAGTCAGCCCTTCCATGTGCGGGGTCAGGTAGTAGCGCAGACCTTCCAGACCGGTGCGCATCTGGCCGGAAGCGTCCTCGTGGCGCAGGGTGAGGGCGTAGCCCGCAATCACCACCACCAGAACCAGCAGAATGGGCATCATGTAGCGGGACACCCGCTCGATGCCTCCTCCACGCCGTTGTTGTACACGATGAAAGCAGTCACGCCCATGAACAGCAGAGCGAACACCACAGGGGAGACCGGCGAGGTGATGAAGCTGGTAAAATAACCGTCCTCAGCAGCGGCAGCAGACTGTCCGGTCAGGTAGACTGCCGCATATTTCGTGATCCACCCGCCGATGACGGCATAGTAGGTCATAATCAGAACTGGCACCAGAAAGGTCAGGATGCCGAGGAATTTCCACTTGGGACGCATCGTCTCGTAGGCGCGGATGGCACTCTGCTTGGTGCGGCGGCCAATGGCGATATCCGAGGTGAGCAGCGTGAAACCGAAGGTCAGCACCAGCACCAGATACACCAGCAAAAACAAACCGCCGCCATCTTTTGCGGCAAGGTACGGGAACCGCCACAGGTTGCCGACACCCACCGCACTTCCGGCGGCAGCAAGGACAAATCCGATTTGTCCGGAGAAACTGCTTGCTTTCTTTTCCATGATTCTGAAACTCCTATCCGTATTTCCTATTGTAATATAGGATAACATGGAGTATCATATCAGTAAACCGAATAAAATTACTATGACCTATAAATTTTACTTATGGAGTATTTGAGATGCGGGAACAGAAAGACCGATACGAGATATTCTTGAAAGTGTGCGAAACGGGCAGCTTTTCCAAAGCAGCGGAGGCACTGAACTATACCCAATCCGGCATCAGCCAGATGATGGCGGGGTTGGAAGAAGAACTGGGCGTGAAGCTGTTCGCCCGCATCAACCGGGGCGTGACCCTGACCGACAACGGGACACGTCTTTTGCCCTACGTCCGGGAACTGGCCAACCAGAAGAACCGGCTGCGGCAGGCGGCGTTCAATATCAACCACAAGGTGGAGGGCAAGCTGCGGGTGGGCAGCTTTTCCAGCATCACAACGCTCTGGATGCCGGAAGTGGTGCATTATTTCAAGGAGAACTACCCGAAGGTGAGTATAGAGATCCTGGACGGCAACTATGATGAGATCCGGGAATGGATCATCCATGGGCAGGTGGATTGCGGTTTTCTCTCATCCATTGTGGCAGACGACCTGAAATTCTACCCGCTCTGGACGACCCGTTGTGTGCCGTGTTCCCGGAGGGGCATCCACTGGCTGCACGACCCAGCGTAACGCTGTCGCAGCTGTTTCAGTATCCGCTCATCATTGAAACGCCCGGCTGTGATAATGACATCCAGCACCTGATGCTCAAGTGCCCGGTGAAGCCGCAGGTAAGAGCAGCATTTCTCTTTATTCTATCCTGCAATTTTTTTTATGAGTCGATATTCTGCCATTAACAATTTTTGATACTGGGTGTTTTTTGATTTCTGGGATATGTACATATTGATATTCGCCTTCAGGAACGGGAAACATGTTATTGATATTTATAACGGCATAATTTCCAATTTTAAGAAAATCTAAACAGTTTTTCATTTTGTCATGTTTAGGTTTATAAGATGATAGAGGGGTAAAATAGTTCATATTATTTACGATTAAAATAATACCAATATATTTTCGCTCGTTATGCTGACCGGGCTTTTTTTGTTGTGAAATAAAATGTGGTGCATAGGGGATAAGATAGTCGATATATTTAGAGTTTACTTCATATAGTCTGATTGACAAAATTCACCTCCGTATTAAAATAGGGCGGATAAAACCGCCCTGCCGTTAAGTTCGCACCAGAGTGGCGAAATACTTTTAACTGTCTCGCTTGGGGCTGAGATACGCCCGCTGATAACTGTCTCAGTTAAAGGTCGAGATATACCTGCTGTTAAGCCATTAATGGCTTCTTTCAACTATATAGTATACGCAAAAAATCTGATTTATCAACAGATATATTTTAAATTTTTTAATCATAAGACAAATTGAAAATTCAGCCAATTAAAACTGATGAAAACTTGCCTAACTTCTCTAAAGTTGCTATAATTCTTGTAACGAAGGTGTGATGATCTTTCTCAAAAAAGGGAAGAAGCAAGTATGTGTACACGGGCATAGATGTACATATAGCAAGTAAGGAGAAGTTGTGCGTACTTTTAAAGAAATCCATATGGAGTTATATGTATAAGGTCACATTTGCGCTGGTGAGTGCGATCCTTATTAGCATTATGGCATTGAATATAGCAAATGAGCAGAGCCGGGCGCAGGGGACGGCGGATAAGATCTTTTGAGCAGATGGATAAGATGCTGGAGGAGAATCAGAAAGAACTTACCAAAGCTGCGTCAGGAATATGCTGCGAAATGTCTTCATAATACAGAGGCCATTGCCTATATTCTGGAGAAGAACACCGGGGTGGGGAAATGATCGGTATGAACTGCGTAAGATCGCAGAATTTATGGAAGTAGATGTAGATCCACATTATTGATGCAGCAGGAGAGATCGTTTCCGGAACCCATCCCCAGTATTATGGTTATAGCTTTTTGACTCTGGGAAGCAGATGAATTATTTTAAGCCCATGCTTAAGGACAAATCCCTGAAAATGGTCCAGGATATTGAGCCGAATACAGCAGAGCATAAGCTGATGCAGTATTCAGCTATGTGGAACAGCACCGGGGGAATTTATCGTGCAAGTGGAATTGAACCGGTAAATGTATCCAAAGTAACAGAAAAAAATGAACTGCCTTATATTTTTTCCCAGCTTTGTGTCAACCCGGATACCAGCTACTTTGCGGTAAATGCAGAAACAGAAAAGATCGTAGGTGCTACGGACATAGAATTGGTAGGAATGGATATGAAGGAGGTTGGTTTAAATACTGAAAAGATCCAGAGTACAAAAGGTTTTTCCGGTATGATCAATGGAAAACGTTCCTATATCGTATTTAAAAAGGTAGCAGATAATTATATCGGTGTGGCAGTGACCAGTAAGGCACTTTATGAACGCATACCGTTAAATATGCTGTATCTGGCGGTATGTCTTGTACTCATTGCGCTGGCATTGTTTAAGGCAGTGACCCGGTATCTGGACCGGGAGGTAGTCCAGAAAATCGGGGAAGTAAATGGAAAGCTGCATAAGATAACCATGGGTGACTTAAACGTCAAGATAGATGTCCACAGCAGCAGGGAATTTTTGAACTGAGCCGTTATATTAATGAAATGCTTCAGAGCCTGTTAGCCAATGACAGGAAAATGAGCTATGTGCTTGGAAAGACGGATATGCACATTGGTGTATATGAGTGCAACCGGCAAATGAAGAGAGTCCGTTTTACCGGTGATGTTCTCCAGATCTTAAAGACCGGCACAGAAGCTGCCTGGAAGCTGCCTTCTGACTGGGAAGATTTCAGGAAATATATTGAAACCATGCAAAAAGAGCCGGTTGCAGGTGAAAATGAGATATTTGCTGTAGGAAATGGTAAATATTTAAAATTGAAGAGATCCAGGAGGGCGAAGAGATCTTCGGTGTTATTACGGACGTTACAGAGGAGATCCGCAAGCGCAGGGAGATCGAACATCAGAGAGATCATGACCAGCTGACGGGGCTGTTTAACCGGACTGGCAGAGATGCCAGGCTTTCCAAAATACTGGAAGAATGCAGGGAGCCATATTACTGCGCTGCTGTTATGGTAGATGCTGACGATCTGAAAATGGTCAATGACACTTACGGACATGAAAATGGTGATGAGTACCTTAAAAAGATTGCAGAAATGCTGAAACAGGAAGCTGGTGAAAACTGTATTCTGTGCCGTCAGGGCGGTGATGAATTTACATTGTTCTATTATAAGTATGAGAAAAACAGCTCTTATACAGAAAATAGAAGCTTTAAAGGCACTTCAGAGCGGGCAGAAGGCTTGGCTGCGGGACGGACTTACCGTTGATCTGAGGTTCTCTATGGGAAGCAGCATGGCTTACGGCGCAGTAGATTATGATAAAATGTACCGTGAAGCAGATGAAAAGATGTATGAAGATAAAAGAATGCGGAAAAAGTGTGAATGTAGCTGAAAATCACAGGGTTACTGTTGTTCACTGGATTAATGCTTGTGTTTATGTTTGCCGGAAAAAAGAAAGAACAGTAAAAGAAAAATAATAAGAAAGCGCCTGTATGGGAATTATATAAATTCTCTTGCCGGGTGCTTTTTTTCTCTTTCAAGTAATTCTTATGTGGGATATAATATAGTAAGCGTGTACGAAAAAAAGTGGCTGCGGAGCAGACATTTGCTTTTTGGGTAATCTCATATAAAGGAGTAACAAAATATGCTGACATCAGACCAGAAAATAAAGATAAATGAGAATGTTCAGGGATTTAAGGAAGCGGCAGATTTTTACCGCATGGAGTATTCACAGGATCTTATGGGGATGTTCCGGGAGTTTGGGTGTATGCTGCTTGAAGCCTGTGGGATAAATGCAGAAGATGATCCGGGAGATAAAGCAGCTTTTTGGGTACCGGCAGGTGTTAAGAGGTACGGTAAAGCGCCAGCTTACAGTTATAGCAGAAGAGCTGGCCGGTTTGTGGAAAGCTCCGGTTTCCGGTGAGATGTTCCAGGCGGCCCTTTCTGGGATATTTGATTTCTGCCTTTACAGCAAGGGCGGCAAAAACCGGTATCTTCTTCCTGTGGAGATCGCAAAGCCACTTCTTGGCCTTGTAACCCGTCCGGAAGGAATGTTAAGCCCCTGGTGAAGGAGAAACGGTCTTAGATACCCAGTGCGGCGCAGGAAGCACTCTGATGACAGCTTGTAAGTATTTAAAAAATCCAAAGCTTATGGGCTATGAGCTGGATGAGGAACTGTGGGCAGCAGATTATCATATCCAGGGCTTTCAGAACTTAAAATGGAACTTCATTTGCAGGAGGAAATACCAGCTTCTTTATATGAGACCTGCGATCTGGTGATCAGTAATCCGGTATATGGAACGGATACCATCAAAGATGATTCATTGGCAGAGGAACTTCCATCGGAACTGAGAACTGTAAGAGGCCGCTATCATCTGGAGCTGATCCGTGGCATGCTGGCCTTAAAATACGATGGAAGGGCCATGCTCATTGTTCCAAACAGCTTTTTTTTTGCAAACCGTACAGAGAGTATAAAAGGTGCGTAAATGGCTTCTCCAGTCTTATTCACTGGAAGCAGTGATCGCGCTGCCGGAAGATACTTTCCTGTACAGCGGTGTCCGCTCCAGTGTCATGATATTCAGTAAGCCATTTATGTCCAGTGGCTGGGAAGGACATACCCAGAGAGTGCTGTATTACAGTCTGGAAAAACAGGAAGATAAAGAAAAACAGAAGCAGGAATATGAACGTCTGGAAGAGGTCTGGAGCCAGAGAGACAGCTATTATGGAAAATGGGAACGCTGCCGTAGGGAAAAAACAGTGGAAAACCGCAATGGCATAAAGGTTCCTGAAAACTGGCAGTACAACAGCTTTTGGTTTGCAGGCGCTGCTGGGATCGAGGCTGCAAAATGGAACCTGCTGCCGGAAAATTACAGACCGGAGGAACAGATCAACCTGGAAATAGAGGATCCGGCCCTTCTTTTTACAGGAAATGTTAAGAGAACAGGAAGAGATCACAAAGGAGTTAAAAGAACTTCTTAAGGAGGTCGGCTGAATTGGAAAAATTGGAGAACTGGAAGCAGAGACCTTTAAGCCAGGTGGTATCCAGGTGGATCGGGGAACTACTTTAAATCGTTCAAAGACAGATTATTATACAAAAACTCCCCAGCCGGAAAGCCTTCCATGGGCAAGAGTTGGGGACATAAAAAAAGAATATATTTCCCAGACAGAAAATTATCTTACCAAAGAAGGGGCAGACCAGATCCCGTGGCTGGTAGTGCCAAAGGGCGCTGTGCTGCTCTCCGTATCAGGAACGATTGAAAAGCGGCTATTGCAGGCTGTGACATGACGGTGAACCAGGCAATACAGGCAATGGTTTTCGATGAAGAGCAGATCTTGCCGGAATATGCCTGCTTTTATCTGGAATTTTACCGCCCATGGCTTATAGAACGGGCCAATGCAGTGACGATCCCTAATCTGACGAAAGAGCAGTTATCTGGTATTCCTGTGGTATTTCCCTGCTTAAAAAGAACAGAAGGTCATTGTAGATAGATTAAAGCGGGCCAGGCAGCTTGTAAAATATGGTCAGTCATCTGAGGCTGCATTAAACAGGATCCTTGAAAATGCTCTTTTAAAACAGGCCCAGGCTGCTTTAAAAAGAAGGTAAAATAAGCCGGGATGAAGAACTTCTTTTCTCCTGAACTCCGGTCTGTATGGACATCTTTACAGAAACAGGGTATTGCCGGAAAATACAGATAATGACTTTTTTGTACCGGTACTTTCTCAGGCAGAACAGACAGTTTTTACAAAAACGATCCGAAAGCAGAAAATATAAGAAAACGGTTACATAAAATGCAGCAGTTAGGTGAACGGTATTTTAAATCCATGCTGTCTCTGGCATTTACATCCGGACTGACAGAGGCGTTCAGAAAACAGGAAGCCCTGACTGATCCGTCCCCATCTTTATTTAAAGAAAGTTATGGGATCGGTACAGTGCAAAGTGTCAGTCAGCCTACAGAAGGCATTACAGACTGGCAGAGTCGTATCCCCAGGAGCTTCAGTCCCTTTTTACCATGCTTTCTGATTTTCAGATGGAGATCCTGCGGATCTATGCCCAGTCATCGGAAGCGCTGCCGGTACATACAGTGTTTAAGCAGATCCACAAAAAAAGGATATTCCGTGCAGGATGCCCCTGGCATCTGCAAGATTGTTAGAAGCTCTGGGATTTCTGGAAAAGACGGTTCCACAGAAGCTTTATATGGGAGAAAAAGAAGTGCAGGACAGTGCAGGTCATCCCATTACCATACAGAAATATCAGATTCTGGACACCAGGAGGTCTGAGATACAACATGAAGCTGGAATACTTATATATAGATGGTTATAAAGGACTGAAGCGGCTGAAATTGCAGTTTAAGGAGCAGACGGGGCTGTACCCGTGGATTTTCTCATTGGCTGCAATGGTTCGGGAAAAGTCCAGTGTGTTAGAGGCAGTGGGACTTATTTTTACCCGTATTATGCAAAATGAGCTGCCGGGATTTATTTTTGAGTTAAAATACAGGATGCCGGATGGAACGGTAATTTATGTAAAGCCCCAGAAAAAGGGTTTTTGCGATGCTTCCGGGCGGAGGAAAAGCTATATGTGGAACTGGAAAAAATGGGAAAAATCCGGCAGCTATATTCTATACCAGATGAGTACCTGCCGGACCGGATCGTTTCTTATTGCTCCGGGGCTAATAGTTCTATGGAAGATATCCTGATCCGGTCTCCAAGGGCATCTCTTGCCAGCGATCTGTATGATCTGTCACTGGCTATAAATGATGAAAACGGAGAAAGCCGAATTTCCGGTAATGAAGGATATCCGGGAGAAAGCAGCGTGGCCCAGGGCGAGGCGGCAGAGGAGATATTATCCTTTTATGAGCGTCTGGATGTAAATCCAAGGGTGCTGTTTCTGGATGCGGTCACATCAAAATTTATTTTACCGGCATTGTTTGCTGTAATGCCCTTTGATATGCAGGATGACAATATCAGCACAAAGGCGCTGCACTATGCATCCCTTAGGAAAAAACTTCTGAAACGGTTAAATATCCGTCTGATCCCGGCAGCTTTTTCCCTTCGCATTGATGATACAAGGCTGGAAGCGGCTGCAGACAGGCCGCAGATGAGCATTTTACGGCGGCTTTTAAACCAGGATACAAAGGGCGGTTCTTTAAGCAACTGTGTGATCCACAGGACTTCTGCATGACCGGGTGGAAGAAGATGGAAGCCTTGCAGGGGAAACAGCAGCAGTATTTTTGTTTGATTCCTGGGAAGCAGAGGGAGAAAAGGTATTTTATCACCCCATGCTTCAGCGCTACTTTGATGGAAATCCATTTGCCCTTATCTCCACTCTCCTTACAGCATGGAGAGAAGGCGTGATCCGGGAGATCCATTTTTCCTATCGCAACGGGGATGAACGTGGGCTTTATGAAATGGAAGATTTAAGTGACGGGGAATTAATGTGGTTGGCCCGCATTGGCCTGATCCTATGGCCCAGAACCACTGTGGGGAAAATACATTGTTCCTCTATGATGAACCAGATGTGCATTTTAATGATGAATGGAGCCGGGATTTTGTCCGCTTTGTGTATGCTATGTGCAGCATGGACGGGAAAAGTGGGAATGAGTTCCTGATAGCCACCCATTCAGACCTGATCTTAACAGATGCCATGTGGGAGCAGATCCACCTGTTTGAGAATCCCACAGGTTCTAAGACAGAAGTAAAGGATCTGGAGATCTCTACTTTTGCAGCTGGCCGGGACAGTATTTCCAGACAGGTATTTAAGGCATCTGCCATTGGCAGATTTGCATCGGATTCTGTGAAAGCATACATGGAAGAAAAAGATCCGGATAAGCTGGAAGAGATCGTTTCAAAAGTGGGTCCCGGTTATCAGCGTTTCCGTCTGCAAGGAGCAGCTGTATGCGCTGTTGGAAAAAGGGAATAAGGTATAGGCGCAGGCACTTCTAACAACTAAAAGAGGTGATGAAAGATGTTCTGGAATATAGATGTTAAAGAACAAGAGCAGGATTTAATGGCGGTCAGCCATTTTCTGTTATCTGTTTTTAAATTTGCAGCAGACCAGCCGGGAAATGTGTTCCTGAAAGAAGATTGGCTGGCTTTCGCACCGGAGAATGGAGCCTGGTTTTACAGGCTTTATGAGCGTGACACAGAGAATGGAAAGAATATGCACCGGGCAGTGGACCGGCTGTTCCGCATGGAGCAGGAACAGCGGGAAAAAGATCTGGGAAGCCATAAAGCATGATATGGAATTTATGGATAAAGAAGCCTGGGAAAATGGCAGGTTCAGCCTGGAAAGTGACCAGCTTTCTGATGCAGCCCAGAAGATATTAAAGGATTTTTCGGATATTTTATGATGTGGTCTTTTTGCACTGCCCATTTTCATTTAAAGGAACTTTCCAGTCCCATGTACAGCAGAAGGGAATTGGCTAAAGACTATTTTAAGGGGAAAAACAAGAAGATACGCAGGATCTGCCCGGTATGTTTAAATATGATCTCAAATGGGGAAACAGATGAGGAGGTGGAGCATTATTTTCCCAAAGTCCAAGTGTATCCTTGTCTGTGCCTGCATCCGTATAACCTGTATTTTTGCTGTTCTGCCTGCAACAGCCGGTTAAAGGGAAGAAAAAGTCCTTTAAAGGGAAAGCAGAGAAATATTGGAAGTATATTTTTACCTTATCTGGATACAGTAAAAGAGCAGGTACAGCTGGAGTTTGAAAATCCGGGAAATAAAGACAGTGAAGTGGTAAGTCTGCTCCCGGTCCGGGAGGCGGATGTGGACACAGGGGAAAAGATAAAGGAATTTGACCGGTTGTTTTCATTGGAAGAACGCTGGAGCGGACAACTGGAAGAATATTATATGAGCCTTTATTCCCGGTATCAGGAAAAGATAAAGGAACGATCTGGGGAAAATGAGCCTGGAGCAGTTAGAGGAATGGATGAAAGAGGATATAAAGCGAAAGGAGGCTATGCAGTCTGTCCGGCCGGGAAGGTATCTGGAAGGGGGAGTATATGAAGTGGGTTATGGAAAAACAGCTTAAGGCCTTTTATGCAGAATTAAAAAGCGGATGTCAGTGTGTGGCTGGTGACGCAGGCAGAGACCGGAATTAAACGGACATGCCTGCTGACGCAGGTATCACCATTCATGAAAGCCGATTGCTCCGCACCTTTGGTGCTCCTGCAATCGTCGCCAGCATTCGCAATCCGCGCTATCGCGCTCCTTGCTCATACCGGCTTGCCCGTCCGATACCCGTGAATTCGCTCATGCAAACATGGCTCATTCGCGGCTGCCGTCCGGGACTTTCATAGCAAATAATAAAAAAGAACGCCTGGAGTTCCTGAAGTAATGTATTCTCGGAATCTTCTTGCAAAGGCAAGTGCAGGAAAGACTCCGAGAGTACATAAGTAATCCGGAGGAGGAAATCCTGGGATCAGGAATGTCAGGCGTTCTGTTATGGGGGCATGTCTGTTGAACTCTGTTCTTTTACGATCTTTTCCAGTAAGCATCTTATAGCTCTGGAGATATTTATCAATTGTCTTCTGAACAACATCTTCTGGCAGTGTCCAGTCATTGCCCGGATGAGCGGTCAGCCAATCGCGTGCAAACTGCTTGTCGAAGGACGGCTGGGAATGACCGGGCTCATAGCCGTCTGCAGGCCAGAAACGGGAGCTGTCCGGAGTCAGCATCTCATCACCAAGAACGATGTTGCCATTCTCATCCAGACCGAACTCAAACTTGGTATCAGCAATGATGATACCTTTGCTTAAAAAACGTAGTCAGCGCACTTCTTGTAAAGAGCGATGGTGTAGTCACGCAGTTTGGTAGCATATTCTTTTCCCTTTCCCGGGAAGTGTTTCTCCAGGTGGTCAATGCTCTGCTCGTAGGAGATATTTTCATCGTGATCGCCGATCTCGGCCTTGGTAGAAGGTGTGAAGATCGGCTCAGGCAGCTTGTCAGATTCCTTTAAGCCTTCAGGAAGCTTGATGCCGCATACAGTACCGTTTTCCTTGTAGCTCTTCCAGCCGCTTCCTGTGATATAGCCGCGGACGATGCACTCCAGAGGAAGCATGTTCAGCTTGCGGCACATCATGCTCTTGCCTTCGTACTCAGGAGTCTGGAAAAATTCAGGCATATCTTTTACGTCAGTAGAGATCATATGGTTTGGAAGAATGTCCTTTGTGTAGTCAAACCAGAATTTAGACATCTGGGTCAGAACAGTACCTTTCTTGGTAACAGTATTATGGAGAATCACATCAAAGCAGCTGATGCGGTCGGTAGCGACCATGATCAGGCTATCGCCGTTGTCATAGATTTCACGTACTTTTCCTTCTTTAACTGGCTTCATCTTTCTACCTCACAATGTTTGAATTTTTTAATTAAATGGGATTTTTGTTAAAGTTCAGCCATGCGCTGGTTTGAATGAGCAAGTGTGTTGCAAGCTTGCTTGCATACGCACTTTTTCATCCAAATCAGCATATGGCGAACCACCAAGCTTCTTGTTTTCATGAATATGGAAACAAGAAGATGTAATGGCTGAACTGTAACGATTTTTGTTATCTACCTATAGAATATACGTAAAAATTTTCAAAAATCAATAGTATAATTAATTTTTGTGAAAAATGACGTATTATATATAAGTAGTACTAATTAAAAGTCATTATTCAAAAAGGTAAAAAGGAAACAATACGCTCTGCCAGCCGTCTTGCAGGGATAGATGTGACCAGCTCCAGGACAACGCAGACCATACCGGCAGACAAAAGCAGGTGGTTTATCAGTCCCTGGGAGGAGCAGAGCTTTAGGGAAAAGCCACGTTTCATAGGCCAGATCAGCTGAAGCCGCCTGTAATTTAACATATCCAGTGCCAGATGGGAAGCATAAGCAATGGCGAAATAGGGGCTGCATCCGGATAGATCACATCCATGCAGGCCGTGAGCATGAACATGGATAAAAAAAGGAGTGCATAAAAGAGCGGTGGGGCTGTCCCGAACCATAGGTGCAGATGATGATAAATGCCATGGCACCGGTGAGAAGTCTTGCAATACTGCTGTTGCGCATCAGACGTTCATAAATACCTACATGAAATTTACAGTCAGCGAAAATGACTACAGCGGTAATGGCAATGGCTGCGGTCATGATCTTGTCGGCCTCTTTATGGGCCTGGGAGGTGCCTGAGTCAATGTCGCTGATCATGCCACCAATAGCAGCAGCCCCGCACCAGCCACTAAGGTGGACATGGAGGAGGGCTGCATAACTGCTAAAAGCAGCGGATATACCAATAAAAAATGTGTTCTTCCAAGCATGTTAAGATTTGGTCCTTATCTAATGTTTTATTTACAATTTTTCCCAATTATTTACAATTTTGGGGATATCTTCGATTGTATCCTATCCATGCCTGAAAATCAAATGACGTTTCTCTTAAAAATGGTCTTAAGGATTTGGCAACCATTTGAAGGTTTGTGCCGCGCCAGAGGGCGTGGCAGATGTCAGAACGGAAATGACTTGTGTAGCAGTGGGGATTACTGGATGCTCCAGCTTGCTGCTTCCGTCTGCAGTCTTGACATATGGGCGAAAATACCATTTTTCTTCCATAAGCGTCTCAGGAGAACCATTTTCTGCCACATGGCCGTTTTTAATACAATGATCTGGTCTGCGCCTGCTACGGTGCGCATGCGGTGGGCGATGAGCAGCACGGTTTTATTTTTCATCAGCTGGGACAGGGAAGCCTGGATCAGAGTCTCATTTTCTACGTCCAGAGACGCTGTGGCTTCATCTAAAAGCAGAATAGGCGCATTTTTCAAGAAGGCTCTTGCAATGGAAATACGCTGACGCTCTCCACCGGAAAGTTCGCAGCCATTTTCGCCGATAGTGGTGTCATAGCCATTTGGCAGCTTATTTACAAATTCATCGCAGTGGGCCATCATGGCAGCTTCCATAACTTCTGCATCTGTAGCCCCTTTTCGTCCGATACGGATATTTTCCATAATGGTGTTGTTAAATAAAGTTACATCCTGGAACACAATGGAATACAGGGAAAGCAGTGTTTCCGGATCAACCTTTGAAATGTCCATACCACCCAGAGTAATCTTTCCGCTGTTTACATCCCAGAAACGGGATGCCAGCCTGGAAACGGTAGTTTTGCCGCCTCCGGAAGGCCCGATGAGAGCCGTTACCTGGCCCTGTTTTGCAGTAAAGGAAACATCATCCAGGATCTTTTTACTGTCATTGTGATAGGAGAAGGAAACATGGTCAAAGGTAATGTCATAGCCATTATTGGTCAGCTTTTCTGCCCCGGTCTGCATCGGGGACTGTAAAGATCTCATTCATCCGCTCTGTCTGTACAGAAAGGGAAATAATGGCCATCAGGTTCTGCAAAGCTACCTGCAGGGGTCATAAATGCGGGAGACTACAAAGAGATACAGGAAAAAGGTCATAATGTGGATCTGTCCCTGGATCAGCAGTTTTCCGCCGATGAGAGCCGTGGTTGCAATGCCAAGTTTTAAGAACATCTGGGCGCTGGAAACGAAGGCAGAGGCACCAAGTTCTGTAAAAATAGTCCGTTTTTCTGCGTTTGCAAATTTTTCTTTCAAGGATACCAGATATTTGTCCTCGTAGTTGTTGGATTTGATCTGGGGCAGTGTTTCCAGGCATTCCTGGATGCCGTCTGCGCAGGTAAGTCTGGCAGCCATTCCCTTTCTTCCTAAGGCTTTGTGCAGGTTTGCAGAGCTTCCAAGGATGATAAAAGCGACTGGAAGCACCCAAAGGGAAGCAATAGCCATTTTCCAGTTAAAGAAAAACAGCATGAGGGCGGTAATGGTAGTGGCGATCACGGAACCGATCAGCTCCGGGATCCAGTGGGAAGAAGCAGTCTCCAAAGTGGCGCAGTCATTCATAATGGCGTTGGTCAGATCGGTCAGATCACGCTGCCCAAAGAAGGATAACGGCAGCTTGCGGATATGCTCTGCAAGGGAAAGTCTGCGTATGCCGCTTTCTTTGTAGGTGGAAAAGAAGGTGCAGTTATACTGGATGTAAGTGGACAGGCAGATCAGTGCCAGGCATACCAAAATGCCGATCCCGAAGAAAAGGATCTGGCTGCCGGAAATGGGGGCATCTGCCGTGTATACTGTATCAATAAACTGGTAAAGAAGGCCGGCTGGGATCATTAAGACCAGGTCGGAAAAGGTGCAGGCGGCAAAGGCCCGGACCATATCTTTGGCGCCGTTTTCAGAAAGGGCGTATTTATACTGTAATGTTTTTATTATGCTGTTCATTTATTTTCACCTGCTTTCCACGAGGCAGCCGTTTGGTATGTCGTTACTGTCCATGCGTTGCATGTCCAGAAACGGAATTTGCCGTGGCTTCGCATTTGAATACGGCAAATTCCCGCGATCGCTATGTAATCGTACGGCACTTTCGGGTCCAAAAGTGCCAACATTTGTACAGTAATCCTTCCACATGCGATGATAAAGACCATTTGAAGCAGTCAGATCTTTGTGGTTTCCGCTTTCTTCCACCTGGCCGTCTTTGATCACGAAAATGCGGCTGGTGTCTGTAACGGTGGAAAGCCTGTGGGCGATCATAAGAACGGTCTTGCCACGGCTCATATTGGCAAATGCGGCCTGGACTTTGGTTTCATTATCCGGGTCCGCAAAAGCAGTTGCCTCGTCCAAAATCAGGATAGGGGCATTTTAAGCATCACTCTGGCAATATTTAAACGCTGCTTCTCACCGCCGGAAACATAGACCCCTGCAGCACCTACAACGGTGTCGATGCCGTTTGGAAGCTTTTCAATAATGTCATCGCACTGAGCCTCATGAAGGGCCTGTAAAACCTCTTCCCTGGTGGCGTCCGGATGGGAAAGACGTACATTGTCAAAAACAGACATTTTTAAAAGGCTGCTGTCCTGGAACACAAAGGAGACCATGTCAGATAAGGTTTCCTTTGGAATATTTCTTACATCTACGCCGCCAATAAGGATACGGCCGCTTTCTACATCCCAGAATCTTGGGATCAGGCTGGCAATGGTGGATTTTCCGCCGCCGCTTGGGCCAACCAGAGCCACATGTTCCCCGCTTTCAATGGTAAAAGAGATGTCATTTAAAGCCGTTTTGTCAGCGCCAGCATAAGAGAAGGAAACATGGTCAAAGGTAATGGAGTAGTCTGACGGTGTTTCTGCTTTTTCAGGTTCTGGCAAAGGCTTGATGTCCATGATCTGCTGAATACGGGAAAGGCAGTCAGTGACCAGCATCTCATTTTCACCAGCGTACATTACTTTATTTAAGGTGGTTGTGATCACAGGAGTGATAATGGTATAGAAGATCAGGTTTAATATGAGCTGGGGCGTGCGGGCGCTGGCTCCTGCTGCAATACCGAAGGCAATGATAATGGCGAAAATAGCGTTGATCGCAGTGGTAAAACGCAGCATAGGCGGGCGCATGCTTTTGGTGTAGGCAATGGTCCATTTGGAGTATTCATCAATGGCCTTGCGGAAGCGTTCAAAGCTGAAAATGGTCTGTCCGAAGGTTTTCACAACAGGAACGCCGCGGATGTATTCAACGGCCTCTGAAGACATGGTTTCCAGTGAATTCTGGTATTCTTTCATAGCGGCTTTCATATCATCGCCCATCATACCGGCCATGAAGATAAAGGCAATGCCAACAGGCACCAGGCATAAAAGCCCCAGCCGCCAATCAAAAAACAGCAGAAGGACAATAAGTCCTAAGGGGTAAAAATCATTCCCGCCTTATCCGGCCAGATGTGTGCCAGATAGGTCTCTGTAGAAGCGGAACAGTCATTGACGATCTTGCGCACCTTTCCGCTTCCCCAGTCATTCATAAAGCCTGCAGGAAGCTTTAAAATATGTTCCATGACCTGGCAGCGGATGTTTCGCTGCACTCTGAAAGCGCACAGGTGCGAACACCATAAAGCGGGTACATAGATGAGCACGGACAAGATAGAAAATGCCAGCGCCATCCACCCGTCATGGGCGACCCCTGCTGCATTTTCAAAGTGAGGTGCAGTTTCAAGAACCTGGCTGATAATACGCCAGATATAAAAGAAGGGCACTAAGGCCGTAAGAGAGCTGATGGCAGAAAGCGCGAAGGCAGCGCCAGTGAGATACCGGTAGCTTCCGGCATAATCCATCAGCGATTTCATAGGTGATGAAGATTTCATGGTTATCCTTCCTCTCTAAAAAGTTAGTCTTGAATAACCATATAATATAAAAAGAGATAAGATTATATATTCTGATTTAATTCAATTATTCCATTTCGGTCACGAAATTGAAGGCGATATTCTGTAGGGGTTATTCCATAACGCTTCTTAAAGCTTTCCCCAAATTTGCTGGCACTGGAAAAACCGGCGTCCAGAGCAATATCGGTAATGGAACGGGCGGAATTAGTCAGTTCGATGGTGGCCTGTTCCAGGCGGTACTGCTTTACATACTGGTAAATAGAGGTTCCATACAGTTTTTTAAAGATCTTCTGGAACCGGGTAACAGAAATGTGGTGGGCCCGGGCCAGATCTTCGATGGTGGTGCGGCTGGTGGTATCAGAAATGAGAAGATCTCTTAAATGGCGCACCAGCTGGACCTGCTGCATGGGATAATATTGTTCCGTGCGTTCCTGGGAGCGCACCAGAGGAAGAAGCAGGAAAAAGTTCTGCCACTTTTAGCTGGATATAGGCTTTGTCTGCATAAGAGACACATTCAAACAGCTCTCCGGAACACATGCTCACACCGGGTTCCGGCTGGTCCCACCCAGTACCAGTGATCCTTTAACAGCTGATCTTTTAAATGGGTTAAGTTAATGGAAAGACAGGGAAAGTTTTTTGCCAGCCATTTCATAGCCAGATCGCAGTCTACGTAGAGACTTAATCCGTCATAAAAGCCCAGAGGAAAGCGGGAAATGGAGTGGGTGCCATGTTCCCCGTCATAAAGGCTTACTGCCACATCACCTGGCTCCACAATGCCCAGGTCATTTTCCGAAAACTGGCTTTCAAACCGGCCATTGGCGCAGAAATTAATGGCAAGAGCATTTGCCTTTTCCCGGATCTCTTCGCAGCTGTCTGTGTGGATGCGGTTTTGGAAAAAGAATGACACCGGAGAATACGTTATAGTAGGTGATAGTACCACCAGGCTCTGTGTCCCGGCGATATTCCTGAAAAAAGACCCACGGATTTTTTAAAGACTCTGGGCAGAAACGGGAGTCTGGTCTTGTTGACCGCCGGGAATAAGCTTAATCTCTGCCATAAAATACCTCCGATTTATAATAGTTCCCTAATGTATGATCATTCCTGTGCCGAAGCTGTAAAACAGGATGCACCATGGTTTTGCCAGAAGAATAATAAGCACAAATTTTCGTACAGACATATTGATCAGGCCGGAAAAGTAGCATAAATAGTCATCCGGCGCCAGAGGAAGGAGAATGGAAAGGCCGAAAAGCACATCATAGCTTTTTGCTTTCCTGATCCGCTCTGTCCATACATTATATTTTTTGATGGAAATATGGCCTGCACCAAGGGGGATACCATAATGCTTTGCCAGAAAAATGCGATAATAGAACCGGCGCAGATCCCCACATAATTATAAATAAATCCGCCCACACTGCCAAAAGCAAAGCCCCGGCCACGCAGCCAATAAATCCCGGCAGAACCGGAATCACTACCTGAAAGGCCTGTATAAACACAAAAATAAAAGGAGCAAATATCCCAAAGCTGCGTATGTAAGACTGAAATGTGTCAACAGACCGGAAATTGCCCTTAAGACCAGCCTGGAGCATAAACAGACACAAAAGTACGCTGATCACAATGGCACTGTAGGTCAGCCATTTATATAAAACAGATGCTTTCACTGTTAAGACCTCCTTTGTATCACTCACGAACCCCGCGCTTACGCGCTCCACTGCCTGCTTACGCAGGCGGTTCGTTCGTTAATAGTCCAAGAAAAATCAGCGAAGGCGTCACTGGCGCCTTCTCGATATGCCGGGCAACAAATGCCACCTATGGTGTCGCTTGTTTTTCTTTTGGACTTATTAAATCACAATATAGAATAAATGTGAAGGAAATTTGAACATAAGCTTAAAAATGGTATAATCCCATATTACAAAATCAAAAATCATTAAAATAACGATATTTTTAATAAAAAACATCAAAATGATTATTTTGATTGAAACGTGGAAAAATAATACTATAATAAAAAGTAAAGATAGAAGCATGGAGAAAGACAGAAATGGACGAAAAAAGGTTTGCAATAAAAGAAACGGTAAGTGTAGAAGAGGTAAAATGCTGCGCAAAAAGTTAGGTTTGACCCAGAGAGATTTTTGCAGGACTTCTGGGCTGTTCCAAACCGACTGTAGAGCGTATGGAACGTGAAGGAACGGTCACGAAAGGTCCCATGGCACTTCTTATGAAATTATTGGATCGGGATGCAGAATATATACAGACACTTTTAATCCCGCCAAGAGAATTGCCGATCCGTATGTGGTATATGTATAAGGATACACCATGCACTTTGATCGATGTGGATGAAATGCGAAAAATTGTTCGCATCCGCAATTATGTAGATAATGTTCAATTTAGAGCATTTGGGGTCAAAGAAGATCCGACCATTGAAGATTATAATGAATTTTTGGAATCAAGATGCTTTCCCAGAACAAGGGATAAGATGAAACTGGTGCTGCGTGATCTTGGGGTTCCATTTTACGATCCATATTTGATCGTTCAGAAAACAGAGGGAAGAATGGCGGAGGATGATTTCTGGCTTAAGATCGAGAGATAGGAGGAGTGACGATGATTGAGCTGTTTGAACAAAATGAACGAATGCAGGACCGTCAGTCCTCAAAAGGAAACCAGTTGAAATGGGAAAATGCAGGAATTTGGTACAAAGCAGATTATACGGGATACGAAGGGATGGCAGAGTATATGATCTCTCATTTACTGATAAAATCCACTTTAAAACCAGAAGAGTTTGTGCGGTATGATCTGGAAGAAATTAAGTATAAACGTCAGGTCTATCAGGGAGTAAAAAGCCGTACTTTTTTATCGGAAGACTGGCAGATCATAACCTTGGAGAGACTGTTTCAGAAAATGTATGGAAATAGTCTGAACCGAATGCTCTGGCAAATGGATGATGCGCAGCAGCGGCTGCGTTTTCTGGAAGAACAGGTGGAACGGATGACCGGTTTAAGAGGATTTGGCATTTATCTGAATAAATTACTTACAATAGATGCCATTTTTCTTAATGAAGACAGGCATACACACAATATTGCTGTTTTAATGAATGGAGCAGGAATGTTTAAATACTGTCCGATCTTTTGATAATGGTGGTGGATTACTGTCGGATACAACATTAGATTACCCATTGGGAGAAGATATTTTTGACCTTATGGAAACCGTTCGGGCTAAAACGGTGAGTACGGATTTTGACGAGCAGCTAGATGCTTCAGAACGTCTATATGGATGTAATTTAAAATTTTTCTTTACGAAGCGAGATGCAGATAAATTGGTAAAACAGGCAACAGGATATTCAGATGAAGTGAAGGAACGTGTACAGACGCTCCTTCACCGGCAGATTGATAAATATGCATATCTAATTCACACCTCATGATAAAATTCACACACCATAGGATAAATGGTCTTATATTTCCTATATACAGGCTCATAAGCTTTTACCGCATCAGGATTCGGATTCAGCACAGTACATCCCCTTTTTTCTTCTAATACATGGATAAAGGACTGGTAATCCGGGATAATGCTTTCGGCCAGAAAACACTGGACGCAATGGCAAGTGCAGGAAGCAGGTCCGGGTCTTTGTAAACGTGGACGGGAAGTCCCATTACATTGCTTAAGATCTGGCACCAAGCAAGTTCCCTTGCTCCGCCGCCGATGATGGAAAGTTTTACTGCAGGATGATTAAAAAGCTCTAAGCCGTGGCGGATGGAAAAGGCCACTCCTTCTAATACGCTTCCGGCCATGTCTGCGGCAGAGGTATCCTGACTTAAGCCAAGGAAGGAGGCGCGGATGTGGCTGTCCATAATAGGGAAGCGCTCACCGGTAAGATATGGCAGAAAGAAAACGCCGTGGCTGCCGGGAACATGACCCTTTAAAAAGGTGGGAAATATAGGCAAAATCCGGTTTGTGATCCAGTTCGCGGGATAAGATCCGGGCAATAAAGCGGTGTACATTTCCACCGTTTAAAAATGGTACTACATTGATATACAGATCTTTCTGCATAGCAGCCAGGTTAAAACCTCCCCTTCACTGTCCATGCGGCTCTTTTGAAACCGCTGCTACCCAGCTGGAAGTGCCCAGGTTTACGTTATATTCCCCCAGGGGATAAAATACCGCTGGCAAGTGTAGTAGCCCCTGCATCTCCTGTGCCTGCGTAAACTTTTGTGCCAGGCAGATAGTCGGTATCAGCAGCCCCGGTTTCCGTTATTACGCCTGCAAGCTCGTGGGAATGGAGCAGTTTTGGAAATTTATTGATATCCAGTCCGGCACCGTTTATAAGGCATTGGGACCATGTTTTATATTCCAGGTCCATAGCTCCTGCAGTAGCGCAGGCCGTCATGTCGCCGATGAAATTTCCCGTCAGTTTTGCCACTACGTAGTCTTTGGAACTGATGAGAAATGCAGTTGTCTGGGTGTAGATCTCCGGCTCATTTTCCTTTAACCACAGGATTTTTTGCAAGAGGCATGGAACCGTCAAAATGATTTCCCGTTACAGCGGTAATGGTATCGCTGCCAACTGCATTTTCAATGGCTTCAGCCTGTGCGCCAGCCCGTCCGTCAGAGTAGAGAATGGCATTTCCCAAAGCTTTCCGGTCACTTCCAACTGGTATCACATCCTGCATCTGGCCGGAAAAAATAAGGGTGGAAATGTCTTGTGCCGGTATTTTCCTGTAAGAGCATGGGATAAGGTGCAGAAAGCACTGTACCATTCTTCCGGGTCCTGTTCTTTAAAACCATTCTTTTCTATTGTATGGAGCACCTGGCTTCCTGTAAAAACAGGTTCTCCATCGTCACGTACAGCTACCGCCTTTACTGCGGTAGTCCCGATATCAAAGGTTGCAACCAACATAGTTTCTTACCTCCTAAGGTCATTCATCCTGCAATATTTCAGCACATTTTCCAATCCGGTCAGTCCATGGCGGAATGGTTATGATCTTACGGTCAATTTTTTCCTGCACCGATCTTCTGGATCACAACAGCAAGTATGATAATTCCGCCGGTAATGATGTTCTGCATAAAGCTTGGCATCTGCAAAATGGTCAGGCCGTTAGCAAGAACTGCCAGAACAGCCGCGCCGATCAATGTTCCCACTACACAAGGCACACCGCTTTTAGATACAGTACAGCCGATAAATACGGCTGCATAAGACTGGAGAAAATAGCCTTGTCCGGCTGTGGTGTTGGCAGAACCAACCCTGGAAGCCACTAAAGCTCCTGCAAGACCTGCAATAGCCCCGCATAAGGAAAATGCCAGTACCCGGTAACGGAAAATAGGGATTCCTGCTACTTCTGCGGGCCTCCCTGCTGCCGCCGATGGCATACAGCTTCCGGCCCGGAGCAGTATGTCCCATGAAAACATAAAAAAGCCATGTATAAAATAACGGCTATCAAAGTAATAAATGGAATACCTGCGATCTTTAAAATGCCGGGAATGGTAAATGCCTTTGGAATACCATTAAATACCGTAGTGCCGCCGGTCAGCCCGTAGATCACGCCATCCAGAACAGTTCCCATACCGAGAGTAGTGATAAAAAGATAAAATCTGGAAACGGGCAACAACAATACCATTTATACAGCCAACCAAAAGACAGATCAGGGGCGGCAGTAAAAAAACAGAGTACCACAGGAACCTGACGGATGGATAACAGAGCAGCGATCACACCTCCCAGACTTACAATATTTCCAACGGATAAGTCAAATTCATTAATGGTCATAACAAAAGTAGCTCCAAGAGCCACCATAGCCAGCGGTGCCGCCTGTCTGCTGATGTTAAGAAAGTTTTTGACGGTGCAGAAAGAAGCCGGGCGGAGAATAGAAAAAATAAGGATAATGACCGCCAGTGCAGCTACGGTCCCATAATGTTTAAATGCTTTCATTTTCATGTATTTCCTCTCTTTCTGCTTCATAACAGCAGGCCAGTATGTCTGCTGGCTTTAAATTCTTATTTGGAAAGATCTTGCGTATTTTGCCTGATGCCATGACCGCGATCTCATCAGCCACTTCCAAAAGCTCTGTAAGGTCCGATGAAACGTAGAGAACGGCTTTATTTTCTGATGCCTGGGTGCGCAGCAGGCTGTGGATCTGCTGTCTGGTGGCTACATCTACTGCCTGTGTGGGTTCATCACACAACCATATGGAGGGGGATGTAAGCAGCGCTTTTGCAAATACCACTTTCTGCTGGTTGCCGCCGGATAATTCACAGGCTGGCTGGGAAGTGCCGGTGCAGCGGATCTTTAAGGCATTTATCATGCCATTTGCTGCAGAAACAGCAGCGCCCATTGAAAAAATCCCCTTTTGGAATAATGGTCAATAGAAGAAAGGTTCATGTTTTCTTCCACTGTAAAGGACGGAATCATGGCTTTTGCGCCGTCTGTCTTCGCAGATAAAGGCAATGCCCTTTTAATAGAATCCACAGGAGATGGCTTTTTCACCATTTTCCCGCTGATCTCAATGGTCCCGCCGGATATGCGCCGGATGCCGTAGATGCATTCTAAAAATTCCGTCCGCCCACTGCCGCAGAGACCGAACATTCCGGTGATGCGTCCAGTATGGACAGTGATAGTGGCATCCTTTACAATGTGGTCAGTAGAGGAAAGGTGGGAAATGGTAAGTGCGGGGGTGCCGGAGTGGATATTTGCCGTAGCCGATGCCAGGATATTTACAGCAGAATCATTTTCCTTCTCATTCCCACTCATCAGCCGTACCTAGCTCCTTCTGGCTGGTAGAACCTGTATCACAGGTGCTTACCAGTTCCCCCGTTTCCTGAAGCACTGTCACCCGGTCTGTCAGTGTCATGATCTCTTCCAGCCTGTGGGTCACATAAAGGACTGCAGTCCCATTTGCCTTCAGGTTCTTTATAATAGAAAACAATAAATTCGCTTCTTTATCAGAAAGAGAAGCAGTAGGCTCATCTAAGATCATTAACTTACAGTCGCTCATCATGGCCCGCAAGGATTTCCACGCATTTTTCTGGGCCGGAGTCATCTGGGAAATAGATATTTTCAGGTCTAAACAGATCCCCAGTGCAGTGGCCTTTTTTAACGCCGCTTTTTCCATTTCCTTCCACTGGATCAGACCGTTTTTCCGGGGATAAGGCCGTCCAAGCCAGATGTTTTCCAGGGCGGAAAAATGCAGGTATCAGTACATGATCCTGAAAATGATATTGATTCCCAGCTCACGGCTTTGTACCGGGCCGAATTCAGCAGGAAAGGGAACACCGTTCCAGGTCAGCTCCCCCGCTGCTTTTTGTATACACGCCGCCTAAGATTTTTAATAAACGTAGATTTTCCGGCGCCGTTTTTCACCTACCAGGCCGTGGATCTCCCCTTCCTTTAAAGAGAGATCCAGACCCTTAAGGGCATATACACCATTAAATGATTTGTCTAGTTTCCTTGCTTCTAACAGCATTTTTGCCACCTGCCATTTTCCATGATCTGATCATAACCTGTATCAGCCAAACTCCCGGACTCATCTGGGCCGCCTGGGAAAATTCATACTGTTACTGTGCGTTTTCCTGGGTAATAAGCTCTGCAGGAGCGTACATTTCACCTTTTCAATGGTTTCTCCTGCATAATATTTTTTCATCTGCTGGCAGACGATTTCTGCCATACCTTCAAAATTCTGCTTTACAGTTGCCTTTAAGCAGGATCCATCTTTGATCATCTGTACTGCCTGCTCATTTCCGTCAACACCGGTAACGATCACTTCGTCACGTCCTGCTTCTGCTAATGCTTTTGCAGCGCCGATAGCCGGTTCATCCCATGCTGCGAAAATGGCAGTTACAGAATCCTTATCAGGATTTGCAGTCAGCAGGTTAGCGGTGATCTCTTCTGCATCATTAATGGGCTGTTCAGCCGGTACATGCTGTTCTGTGATCAGTTTAATATCCGGATATTCTTTGATAATGTCATCAAAAGCTTCACAACGTTTCACAACACCTGGATGAGGTCTGTGGGTGAGAGCGATCACAGTGCCTTTTTTGCCCATCAGGTCATCAAAGAGGTAGCGGACGATCAGTTCGCCCATCTGGTAGTTGTCGCTGGTAGCATTGACCTGCATTCCTTCAATAAAACCGCTGTCGCAGCCAAATACCGGGATATCTGCGTCGAAGGCTTCTGTCAGCTGATTGGCAACCTGGTTGGGATCAGCGCTTACTAAAAACAATACCGTCAGTGCCGGAAGAAACCACATCTTCAATACGGCTTGCAAGTTCTGCAAAATCATTGGCAGTGTCGATAACGAACACTTCTGCGCCTTCAGCCTCTAAATTATCTTTGATAAAACCAGTCATCTGGTTGGTGGTGACAGAAGTAAGATAAGGTGTCATAACAGAGATCTTTTTACCTGCAAGAGCAGAGCCGTCAGCAGCTTTTGCAGCGACTTCGCTGGAAACGTCACCTTCAGAAGCTTTTTCAGCATCAGCAGCGGATTCTGTCTGTGTGGTGGTCTCAGCCTTGGCGATAGTAGTTTCATCTGCTTCAGTAGAGCAGCCGGTAAGCAGGATGCCGGTCAGTGCTGCAGCTGCAGCCAGAGTTAAGAAATTACGCATTTTTTCATAGTGTTCGCCTCCTGAAATAAAAAGATTCCGCAGTACATAAAGTTTTGTTTGCCGGAATACATCTGGAAAATCATTTTGGAAATAAAAAATCCCGGACATGACTTTTACATCATGCCCGGGACGAATTGTTCGTGGTGCAACCCGCATTTACAGATATGGTTAACCTTTCTAGTCCACTCATTTTTTTCAAAATGGTTACTTACTCATGTTTTTAACCCTGATGTTAACAAAAAAAGCAGCTACTCCATAATCGGAATAGCTGCCACCAATCTGTCTCATTTTCAGAGTACGGAAAGTTAAGAAAAATAAAACTTCGATACTCTTATCCTTTAACGCAGGAATCACGGCCTCAGCTACTTGTTTATCGCTTTCGCCTGGCGTCTCACAAACCCATTCCATAAGGAACTCCATACTGCTTTCCACCACCAGCAGCTCTCTGTGATTTCATTCCAGATGTACTCTCTTTGCTCATCGACTTTATGTTTGAATTTTATGGTAATAAAAGTAGCACAAATTATAATGACTGTCAATTATAAATTTGAGGATTTTGAAATTTGATTTATAAGGTGAAATTAAAAGATTTTCTAAAGATTCCCGTCTTTAGGATTTAGCACTTTATTTTTGAGAGTTAATGAAATATATTTTATCCTCAAGTCAGCATATTTGCTGGCTTTTTTCTTTGTTTTAAAAACTTGACAAATTTTCTTTTTTATACTTGCTTTTATGGTGCTATGGTGCTATACTATAAGAGGGTGACTTTTATGGCATATTTTCTTAAAAAACTAACAACAAAAATTGTATCTGGGGCTGGCCGTCGCGCTAGCGACTTGGTACAATTTCTATGATGATATGGCATTTAATTATATCATCGCTGATGCGAAGGGGAGATGGAAACAATGATGATCATGGATAGCAGCAAGCCTGTATCTGCAGGTGGAGGCAGATATTAAAACCGTATCCTGTCGAAGCAGTACATGCCGGGAGATAAGCTTCCGACGGAGAACGAGCTAAGTGACCAGTATAATGTGAGTAAAATCACGATTCGAAAGGCGATACAGAATTTATCCGATGAGGGATATGTCAATAAGGTCCAGGGAAAGGGCACCTTCATCAATTTCAAGAAGGACAAGCTGTATCTGAATAAGACCAGCGGCTTCAAGGAAAGTCTGTCGAGCCTTGGACACGCGTCCAGACACGATATCATCCAGGCATCGTTCCTGAACGCGGATGAGGATATCGCAGAGAAGCTGATGATTCCGATGGGGACGAAGGTCGTCTACATCGAGCGTCTGGTCTGGCAGGATAACGAACCGATCGCGATCGATAAGATCTACATCGAGGATGCCCGCTTCCCGGACTTCATCACGACACTTTCGAAAGATCGCTCGTTCTACCAGGTGATGGATGAGTGCTATCATATCCGGCCGAATCATTCCGTCCTCGAAATCGACGGAAAGGCTGCGCAGAGCCACAGCGCAGATACTCTGAAGTGCAACGTCGGCGACCCGCTGTTTTTCGATTCATAAAATCAGCTATGATCAGGATGGTAAGCCGATCCACTACTCGCTGACGACGGTCCGCTGTGATCGCGTCACCTATGTCGTTTCCACAAACGACTCCACGGTCATGGACGAGAAGATCAAGTCGAACTGAGCTTCGATCCACAACAGAAGGACGCTTCAGCCAGAACCAGCACAAACACAATCACAGATTTATCTCCATAAAGTTCAGAAGGGGCACCGACACATCTCGTGTGGTTGCCCCTTCGCTTCGTTTATTTATCGTTTATTTATCTTCTGTTTTTCGTGCTATGAACGGCGTTACGCCATCTCACAAATCTTACTGCGCACGCTGAGCACCATAGATGGTGCGACACTCAGCTCATCGATGCCCATCTCGACGAAACGCTCCGTCAGGGTCGTGTCAGCACCGAGCTCACCGCAGATGCCGGCCCACTTGCCCGCCTTATGCGCGCCATCGATGGTCATCTGAATCATCCGAAGAACCGCCTCATGATGTGGATTATAGAACTCATCCAGCTTCTCATTCTGGCGATCGATCGCAAGTGTATACTGCGTGAGGTCGTTGGTGCCGATGCTGAAGAAATCGACGAGCTCTGCCAGCTCCTCACAGATCATCACTGCTGCCGGCGTCTCGATCATGATGCCCTGCTCCGGAATCGCATACGGGATTTGCTCCCGCTTGAGTTCTGCCGCCACCTCTGCGACGATCTCACGGATCCGAAGCACCTCATCTACGGAGATGATCATCGGATACATGATGGCGAGGTTTCCGTACTTCGCCGCACGAAGCAGTGCGCGGAGCTGTGTCTTAAACACATCCGGCTGTTTCAGACAGATACGGATCGCGCGATACCCCATCGCCGGGTTATCTTCCTTTCCGAGTCCGAGGTAATCGACGTTCTTATCCGCACCGATGTCGAGCGTTCGGATGATCACCTTCTTTCCGCCCATCGTCTGTAGCACCTGACGGTACGTGTTAAACTGCTCAGTCTCATCCGGCAGCGCGGTCTTTCCGAGATACAGGAACTCACTGCGGAACAAGCCGATGCCCTCCGCGTCATTTTCCTGTACATATGCGACATCTGAAACACTGCCGATGTTTGCATATACGTTTACCTTCCGGCCACTCTTCGTCACCGAAGGACGTCCCTTGTAGTTTGCAAGCAGCCGCTTCTGCTCTGCCGCCCTCGCCTGCATCTCGTGTGCAGCAGCGATGGTTGCCTCATCCGGATCCACGCAGAACACGGCATCCTTGCCATCGACGATGCCCATCGTACCGGAATGGAGACTGTCGAGCTCCACCGGCACACCGATCAGCGCCGGGATGTTCATCATACGCGCGAGGATCGCGTATGGGAGTTCGTCGAGCCATGGACGGTGACGAACGCAAGGATCTTACGCTTATCCATCTGCACCGTTTCACTCGGTGTCAGGTCATCCGCCACGATGATGGACGGTTCCATATGCGCCCAGTCGAGCTCCTCCTCACCACTCAGATTCCGGATCAGACGATTCGAGATATCCTTCACATCCGCGGAACGTGCCTGCATGTACTCATCATCCATATTCGCGAAGATCTCGGCGAAGTTATCTCCGGTGACCGCCACCGCGTACTCAGCATTGAGCTCCTCCGTCTCGATCATCGAGTGGATCGCATCCTGGTAGTCCTCATCCTCGAGCATCATCTGATGCACCTCGAAGATCTGCGCGTTCACCTCGCCAACCTCCTGAAGCGCCTTCTCATAAAGCGCGCCGAGCTGGGCCTGCGCCTGTTTCTTCGCATCCTCGAGACGCTGGAGCTCTGCCGCTACATCCTCGACATGCTGACGCTTTACGATGCCATCACTCTTCTTCAGAACATTGATCGGACCGATCGCCGTTCCCTTTATAAACGGACTTTCCGATGTATTTTTCCATTTCCTGTCCCCTCAGATTCTATATCGATCGATGAATTACAGATTTTCCTGGAAGAACTTCTCGAGTGCCTCGAACGCAGCATCCTCATCCGGACCCTCGACCTGCACGGTCACCTCATCGCCCTGCTTGACGCCCATGCTCATGATGGCGATCAGCTTGCCGGCAGCTGCGGTCTTTCCTTCGCCGCGAGCGTCGTAGCGCTCTGGAACTTCTTCGCTTCCTTCACCAGCAGTCCGGCTGGTCTCGCATGCAGTCCGAGTTCTTCCGATCACATATGTAAATTCTTTTCATCTTTATCTATCCTTTCACTGCGTGAGCTCATACGTAAGTCCCTCTGCAAATAAGCGGGATTCCTGCATACGTCACCATGTCATCTAAGTCATCATGTAAATAAGTTCTCATTATAAACAAGAAACTTCCAGCACGGTATAGTGCTTTCCGGATCTCGAATTCACTATGCATGCAGGAAGTCTGGATATTTTTTCAGGGGTATGCCACAGTGCCCTGAGGTATTTTAAAGAAGTGTATCGCTCTGTTTAGAGAATGCCCAGTGCACCCATGACCATGCCGAAGAGGACGATGCCGATCAGCAGGACGTTGGTATTGACCTTCTTCTGAACGAGATTGTAGATGCCCAGCGTAAATACGAACGGAAGCATCTTTCGGGATGATGGAATCCAGCATATCCTGGATGACCAGATTCGTACCACCGGTGGAGAAGGTAAGCGGCGTGGTGACGGACACCATGCTGGCTACCATACCGCCGACGACGGCGAGACCGACGATGGATGCGAAGTGCATTACGCGATCCATAAGTCCTTCCTGGTACAGCTTCGCGAGGTATTTATTACCTGACCTGTAGCCGAAGAAGGTTGCATTGTAGGCAAACAGCAATGACGGAATCGCGAACAGCAGTACTGCGAGAATCGGTCCCCAGATGCTGCCCTGCTGTGCGAACGAAAGGCCGATACCGAAGGTGATGATTCGGATGGTTCCCTGGAAGAAGCTGTCACCGATGCCGGCGAACGGCCCCATCAGACTGGTCTTGATCATGGAGATCGACTCGGTCTGGAACTCACCCTCTTCTGAATTTGCGTTCTGCTCCTCCATGGAAGCGGCGAGGCCCATGATAAACGGTGTCAGCTGCGGTGTGCAGTTAAAGAACTCCATATGCCGCTGATACGCTTCCTTTTTTTCTCTCCTCATCATCTGCATACAGCTTGTCAAGCACCGGTGCCATGCCATACATGAAGCCCATGTGCATCTGACGCTCATAGTTCCATGAGCACATAATCGCGAGGGAATGCAGGAAGACCTTACGTAAGTCTTTATCGCTTACCTTCTTTAATGCTTTCTGATTTTCCATTATGCATTTGCCCCTTTCCATACAGAACCTTATCCAGGATGAATGCCAGGATCGCGGCGAACATGGTCACACCGATCAGGCTGAGACCGGAATATGCGACGATCAGGAAGCCGAGAAGGAAGTACGGGAACATCTTCTTCGACAGCATTGAACTCAGCAGCATCGCAAATCCGAGGGCCGATAAGAGGTTACCAGCGACTGTGAGGCCGTTCGTGATGACCTGCGGAATCGCAGCTACCAGGTTCGTAACTAGATCCGTACCGAAGTAAACGGTCAGGAAGATCGGGATGAAGTAAACCAGCGCGTTGAAGCCGAAGGACCACCAGAGGTGGATATGAATCGCCTTCTTGAACTGTCCGTTCTCGATGGCCTTATCCGCTACATGAGAGAACTGCGCGATCACCATACGCATGATGACACTCAGGAACTCGCCAATGACGGCGACCGGAACGGCGAGGGTCAGTGCCGCTTCCGTGGAGGCACCGGAAAGAATCGCAAACGCAGTGGCGATGATACTTCCGAACTGCATGTTTGGTGGTCCGGCTGCTCCGATCGCTACAAATCCATGGAAATAAGTTCCAGGGATGCACCTAAAATTACACCCTGTCTGACATCGCCTAATACGAGGCCTGCCAGTGTACTCAGGATCAGTGGTCTGCCGATGTTCTGACGTCCGATCAATCTGGAGTCGATGACACCGACGATACCAACTAAACCGAGTAAGATCGCTTTAATCAGCATACGACATCTCCTTTTTTAATTCTCAAATGATGCATGCTCGATCGGGGAGGATGGCACCATCTGAATATAGATCTTCTTTCCCATCGAAATCAGTTCCTGGGTGGCCTTCAGCTCTGCTTCATTTAAGTACACGGCCTTACCGTACTCCTTCGAACCGGCCTTCTTCGCCACACCGCCATAATTGATTTCGGTCACCTCTGGAAGCTCCTTCGCAAGCTGAAGTGCTTCTGCCGGTCCCTTTACGATGATCATGATATTCTTGCTGGCATTCTCATCCACCAGCTTCCGAAGCTGTGAAAACGGAATGATACTAAGCTCACAGTCCACCGGCTTCGCGATGCTGAGCGCCATCATGCTGAGATCGGATCATTCGGAACCTTATCATCGGCGACGATGATATAGTTGGTGCCTACCTGCTTGGTCCAGGAAAAAATCACCTGGCCATGTAAAAGACGATGATCTACACGAACTAACTTAATCATACATTTCCTCCATTTAAAAGTTGTTGTACAGTACGATGCTCTGGGCTGCACTCTTACAGGTATCATCGAGGTCCAGCTCCTCCCATGTCGTACCGCTCTTCTTCATTGCCATGATTTCCAGTACCAGCGGAGATTTACACCCGCGATCAGTTTTCTCGACGAGCTCATGAATGGTAAGGCGGTATTCGCCGGCGATCCTCCCGGAAGGTCCAGAAGGACGACCAGATTCCGATCCTTATATCTCTCCTCGATCGTCGCACGGATTGCTTCTGAAAAGTCATCCAGTGACTCTCCGTTTTCGAACGACAGCGTCCCGAAATCATCCTCGTCGATATCCAGGATCAGCTTCAATGCATCTGCATATCCCTTGCACAATCCTGCATGTGTAATCATCAGCACATCAAATGCATCTTTCATGTTTCGTACCATCCTTACTTAATTCTTCTATGATTGGAACAGCCTCTGATAAAGAGGCGATAATCTTTATGGCCTGTCGCTTCTGGACTTCCGTCGGCGGCATCAGATCCGGCACCATGATGACCGGGATCCTGGCATTCCAGGCTGCCTGGACGCCCACCTTCGAGTCTTCGAAAACCAGTGCATCCTCCGGTGCTGTATTCATCTTCGCAAGCACCTTCAGGTACGCTTCCGGCGAAGGCTTCCGCTCGACGACCTCATCACCACAGCAGATATAGTCAAAGTACTGTATGAGCTGTAAGCGAGTCAGGCGCTCCTCCGTCAGTGATCGACTGGTGGCGGTCGCTACCGCACACGGAAGTCCGGCCTTTTTGATGCAGTTCAGGAGTTCCACGGCACCCGGTTTTGCGGTGAGCTCACGCTCCAGACGCTCTACTCCATGCTGACGGGCGACTTTCATGAATTCCTCTGTGGAGCAGCGTCCACGGAACAACTCTTCCATGTAATCATACACCGGCTGTCCACTGCGACCAACCACATTCAGAAAGTCCTCTCTTCCAGTCGTCGATCCCGAAGTCTCTTGCCGTATCATACCATACATCCTGCCATACCCTCTCTGTATCGAGCAGCAGTCCATCTACATCAAAAATAACCAGTTTAAGCGACATATATTTTCCTCTTCGTACTGTATCTTAGTACTGCATCTGCCACATATAACGACGAACATCGAGTGAGTGACCACGCTCGAAGGCGATCGCCTCTACGAAGTGACGGATCACCACGCCGGTAAGGATGGCTGCAACATATGGCTTCGCCTCATCAGCTACCGTAGAAAGATCGAGATCCTTCTGATCGAGTACGAGCAGATCCTCTGTAAACTTCTTTGCGAAGTTCTCTACACGCTCATCGAGGTGTCTGGTGTGACCGATGGACTTTACAAGCATGAATGGAACATCATAATCGGTTACCTCGAACGGGCCATGGAAGTACTCACCGGAGTGGATGCATCCGGAGTTGATCCACTGCATCTCCATGAACCAGCACATCGCGGTGGAGTAAACCTCACCATAGTTGATGCCGCTGCCGATGGTGTAGATGGTCTTCTCACGCTTGTTGCGCTTCGCCCATGCCTTCGCCTGTGCATCGTACTGTGCCTTCGCCTGTGCAGAAAGATCGGTCAGCTTCTCGAGCTCCTTCAGGCATACATCCCACTTCGCATCTGGAGCGAGTACGGAAAAGAAGGCTGAAAAGTAAGCCGTAAAGGATACCCTTATTCTTATCAGAATCGCTTACTTCCTTACCCCAGTCATAGTGAACAGGATACTCTGCTGCCTCCCAGAGTGGAGAACCCTCGAGGTTGGATAAGCAGATCGTAAGGGCGCCCTTGGAACGTGCAAGCTTCGTTGCCTCTACGGTCTCCGGTGTGTTTCCGGAATGTGAGCAGGAAATCACGACGGAGTTCTCATTGAGACGCTTCGGCGTATCATATACGAACTCGTTCGCGGTGTATACGTGGGAAGGGATCGAACTCTCCTTATCGAACATATACTGTCCAGCCATAAGCACTGCCTGGGATCCGCCACAAGCGACGAAATAAACCTCATTGACCTCCTTTCTGGCTTTCACTGCCTCAACTGCGGCCTTAATCTGTGATGCATGTAAGTCTCTCATAATTCCTCCTTAAAATGATAATTGATTATATATCATTATATGATTTTATAAGTCTTATTATATACATGTAGCACAAATTTGTAAGTACTTTTTTCTTTTTTGTCGGGAGTTTTACACTTCTTTTTTAGTGTTTTAATACAAATCCTTTATTTAAGCCATTTACGGCTTATTTTTTTTGTCAAATTTTATGATTTTTATAGTGCCCGTCTTTAGGATTTAGCACTTTATTTTTTGAGAGTTAATGAAATATATTTTATCCTCAAGTCAGCATATTTGCTGGCTTTTTTTCTTTGTTTTAAAAACTTGACAAATTTTCTTTTTTTATACTTGCTTTTTATGGTGCTATGGTGCTATACTATAAGAGGGTGACTTTTATGGCATATTTTCTTAAAAAAACTAACAACAAAAAGGTACTTATCTTCAGATTTATTCAAGCTTTTACGATCCTGAACGCAGGCATACTGCCCACAAGGCTTATAAACCTATTGGTTATGTTCATGAGCTTCAGGCAAAGGGCATTGACGATCCTATCTCCTTCTACAAAGAAGAAGTTATCAGACTGAACCAGGAAGCAAATGCTGCAAAAGCCGCAAAAAAGCGAAGCAGATTTCAGATGATTCGCCGGAAAAACTCATTGGCTATTTCCCGATGAAAAACATTAACGACAAGCTTTCTGTCAAAAAGTATATTGATCTCATGCAGACCGCTACTGACTTCCGCTTTAATGTTTTTGACATGATCTCTGCCCTTGTTTACGCAAGGCTTGTCCAGCCATGTTCAAAATCAAAGACTTATGACGAAGTGATTCCAAAGCTTTTTGAATCCTACGATTTTTCTTTAAACCAGCTCTATGACGGGCTGGAGTATATCGGTTGCGAATACGAAAAGATCATTGAAATCTACAATCATCAGATCCAACAGATGTATCAGTTTGATACCTCTCATACTTACTTTGACTGCACTAACTTTTACTTTGAGATCGACAGGGAAGATGATTTCCGAAAAAGGACCTTCCAAGGAAAACAGAAAAGAACCGATTGTTGGTCTGGGACTCCTGCTTGATGCAAATCAGATTCCCATCGGCATGAAGCTGTTTCCGGGCAATCAGAGTGAAAAGCCGGTGATCAGAAATATCATTGATGATTTGAAAAAGAGAAACTCTGTGTCCGGCAGAACCATACAGATCGCCGACAAAGGGTTGAATTATTGCTGAAAATATCTTCCATGCGCTCAAAATGGGGATGGATATATTTTCTCTAAGTCCGTAAAGATGCTTCCGGAAACGGAAAAGACCTGGGTACTGCTCCCTAATAATTACAGGGATGTAAAAAATGCTGCCGGGGGAGACTTTGTATCGCATTAAGGAATGTGTAGATGAATTTGAATATAAATTTACCGAGTCTGAAACAGGCTCTTTAAAAAAGTTCCGGATCACAGAAAAAGGATTGTTACTTTCAATCCAAAACTTGCCAAAAAAACAGATCTACGAAATTAATAAAGAAGTTGAAAAAAGCAAGGCTTCTGAAAAGCTTCGCAGGCTAAAAAATCCGAGTATGGTGATTCTGCAAAATATGTCATTTTTACTGCTGCAGATAAAAGGGCAACGACACAGATGGTAAAGTAAAAGTCACCATGAATGAGGAACTCATTCAAAATCCCTGGAGCTTGCCGGATACAACATGCTGGTCACTTCCGAGATTTCCATGAAAGATAAGGATGTCTACAATGCATACCACAATCTCTGAGAATAGAAGAATCCTTCCGGATCATGAAGTCACAGCTGGATGCCAGACCGGTATACTTGCAAAAACAGGATACCATTGTTGGACATTTTTTAATCTGCTATCTGGCCGTATTACTGACAAGATTACTGCAGTTCAAGATATTAAAAAATGGTTATAGTTCCGAAGAGCTGTTTGAATTCGTACGTGACTTCAGAGTTGCCAAAATATCAGACAGAAAATATATAAATCTATCGCATGGTACATCATTTATCAGGGAATTGTCAGAGCTGTGCAGCTTACCACTGACATCGTATTTTTTGAACGAAGGAGACATCAAAAAAAATGCTAAGCCACAGGTTTTAATCCTTGGCTTAGCACCATGTTTTATACTTCAACCCGAAAGTCAGGTTTTATGGTAATAAAGTAGCACAAATTATAATGACTGTCAATTATAAATTTGAGGATTTTGAAATTTGATTTATAAGGTGAAATTAAAAGATTTTCTAAAGATTGCAGATATCGCATTGACCAGACAGCAGGCATGTTGTAACATGGTAATAACGAAAAAATTATATCACCGTACGCGGGAATTTTACAGTTAAATAAACCTATTATGCGCTACAGGCCTGATAAAGCCTGCTTTTTTAATGTCAAATTTTTGTTTTATATTATAGTATTTTATGGTATTTTTATAAAGGTATGATATACTATATTCAGGAGGGTTTTCAACATGAAAGTTACTATATCAAAATCCAAAAATTCTGAATCTTTTTATATCGCAAAAGCTTTATTAATAATAAGGGAAAAAAGTACTTCTGTTAATGTTCGTAAACTCGGAACCCTTAAAGAACTTTTGCTGGAACATGGGCCTACACGGGATGATGTCATGAAATGGGCAAAACAGGAAGCCAGGCTTGAGACCCTTAAATATAAAAAAGAACAACAGTCCAAAGCTGTGCAGATCACTTTTCATTCCGATCATAAGCTGGACTTTGATCAGCAGGTCTTTTGGCGTGGAGGTTATCTGTTCCCTCAAACCTTTTTATTACCGTTTGCAGCTTGATAAAACCTGCCGCAAGATTAGAGATAAGTACAAGTTCAAGTTTGATCTTAATGCCATCCTTTCAGATCTGATTTATGCAAGGATCCTGGAGCCTGCAAGCAAACGTTCTTCTTATAAGATCGCTTCTGAGTTTCTTGAACGTCCAACTTACAAGTTACATGATGTGTACCGTGCTCTTGATGTGCTTGGAAATGAATGCGATCTCATTCAATCCGAAGTTTATAAAAACAGTCATCTCTTAGGAAAACGAAATGACAAGATACTTTACTATGATTGCACAAACTATTTCTTTGAAATCGAACAGGAAGATGGTGACAGGAAATATGGAAAAAAGCAAGGAGCATCGCCCAAACCCGATCATACAGATGGGCATGTTTATGGATGGAGATGGTATCCCTCTCGCTTTTTTTCTTTTTTCCAGGAAATGCGAATGAGCAGACTTCTTTGAAACCATTGGAAGAAAAAATCCTGCAGGATTTTGGATGTACGAAATTTATTTATTGCAGCGATGCTGGTCTTGGTTCAGAAAAGATCAAAAAAGTTAAATCATGCAGACGAACGTGCTTTCATCGTAACACAGTCGATCAAAAACTGAATAAAGATGATAAGGCATGGGCCTTAGATAAAACTGGCTTCAAGCGGGTATCTGATAACTTGCCCGTTGATCTTTCAAAGATCAGCATGATGATGATATGGGATTGTATTATAAAGATGCACCTTATACTCCCCATACATTACAACAGCGGTTGATCATTACCTACTCACCTAAATACGCGCGATATCAGAAAACAATACGTAGCGCACAGGTTGAACGCGCAGAAAACACATGATCCACTCAGGCAATGTGAAAAAGGAACGTAAAAAATCCCAATGATCCTTCCGTTTTATAGGAAAACTTGCCGTTACAGAAGAGGGCGAAGTTGCCAAAATACAGAATTATCTGGATACAGATAAGGTTGAAGAAGAGGCACGTTATGATGGAATGTATGCCGTGACCACGGATCGTTGGATGATGAAGTACAAGATATATTAAAAGTAAGTGAAGGCCGTTGGGAAATAGAAGAATGCTTCCGTATTATGAAAACCGAATTTGAGGCAAGGCCGGTATTCCTTCATGAAGATCTTCGTATAAAAGCGCACTTTTTTTCTGTTTTCTTTCATTGATCATCTATCGTTATCTGGAAAAAGAATTGAAAGGTGAATATACCTGTGAAAAGATCCTGGGAAAGCTCAAGGCCATGAATTTTGCTGATATACAGGAACAAGGTTATGTCCCGCTCTACACCAGGGATAAACTAACAGATGCACTTCACAAAATTTGTGGCTTTGAAACCGACTTTCAATTTATCACAAAAAGTCATATGAGAACGATTCAGAAGAAAAGCAAATGCAAAGAGTAAAATACTATAGTCTGTTACAAACATCTAAGGCCCAGAACACCGCATAAACGCTAATGTTTTGGGCCTTTTATATTTTTTAACTGTTAAAAACAGGAAATTATAATGACTGTCAATTATAAATTTGAGGATTTTGAAATTTGATTTATAAGGTGAAATTAAAAGATTTTCTAAAGATTGCAGATATCGCATTGACCAGACAGCAGGCATGTTGTAACATGGTAATAACGAAAAATTATATCACCGTACGCACCGCGTACGCCTCAGAAATTTGGGGCACAACTGACAAAAAAAAACTTCTTACAAAACCAGGCACAGAAAGATTCTGGGGAGAATATAAATGAAAAACGGAGGAATGATCAAATGACGAGAGCCGAATTAAAGCGAAATGCGCGGGAAAAAAACTTGGAGGAAAATTGTTTGGACCTAACTGGGTCAATGCAGTCCTCGTAATGGCCATTTTCTATATACTGACAACAGCAATAAACGGCATCACAGGCTTAGGTACCCTGATCATGCTGGGCGATCGGAGGCCCTTTAAGCTACGGAGTAGCAAAGCTGTTCTTACAGCAGTGTGATGACGGACAGAAAAATAAACCCAACAGAAGTATTCAAAGGCTTTTCAGAAGATTTCGGTGGAAGCTTTATCCTATACCTGTTAAGATACCTTTTCATTGCCTTATGGTCCATTCTGCTGATCATTCCAGGTATTATGAAAATGTATTCTTACTCTATGGCATTTTTTATAAAGGCGATCATCCGTCCTATGACTGGAGCGAATGCTTGATGCCAGCAGCGAACTGACCTATGGACATAGGTGGGAGCTGTTTGTGCTGGATCTTAGCTTCATCGGCTGGCAGATCGTAGGAAGTCTGTGTTTAGGTATTGGAACTTTCTGGGTCAATGCTTACAGAGAAGCGACTATTGCTGAGTATTACAGATATTTTGAAAGTAATCAGATGATGGACAGGGATTTCTAACATAAATGAGTCCAAAGAAAAACAAGCGGCTGCGCCAAAGCAGACTAAAGGGCATCTCACAGCGAGATGCCCTTTTAACCCCCTTTTTAATTACTGCTGAGCTTTATACTGCTCTAAAGCGGTTGCCAGCTGGTCAGGACAGGAAGTTGGGCGTGGGCCGCACTTGATGCCTTTTAAACGCTTGATAGCTTCATCAATATCCATTCCTTCAACCAGTGCTGCAACGCCCTGGGTATTGCCGGAGCAGCCGCCTACAAAATGAACATCAGTTACCTTATTGTCCTTTACTTCAAAAGAGATGGCTCTGAACAGACGCCGTGGGTTGTATAATTCATCCTAAGTACCTCCTGATTTTCATAAATGGCCAACAGAAAAGTGTGCCAGTCAGTTCTTGACGGGCAGAAGCCAAACTGTTACCATGTATCTGTGTACGTTTCTATTTGTACACATGTATAACGTTATGGTTCATGTTGTTGCATGACCCGCAACAGTGTACTTTTCATTATGCTTCATGTAAATAAGATTGTCAAGTTGGAGGAAAAAGAATGATCGGAATTATCGGGGCCATGGACGAAGAAGTGGCAATGTTAAAGGAAAAGCTTACAGAGGTTCAGGTAGAAACAAAAGGCTGCTATGGACTTTTATAAAAGGAAAATTAGAAGGAAAGGACGTAGTGGTAGTCCGTTCCGGTATTGGTAAGGTAAATGCGGCAATGTGCGCCCAGATCCTGGCAGATGTATACCATGCAGATCATGTGATCAACACAGGCATCGCAGGTTCCTTTAAAGGCAGAGATCAATATTGGAGATATTGTGCTGTCTACAGATGCTCTGCAGCATGATATGGACGCCCGGGGCATTTGGCTATGAGCCAGGGACAGAATCCCAAGAGTGGATACGCTTTCCTTTAAGGCAGATGAGAAAATGCTTTCTCTTGCAAAGGAATGCTGTGAAAAGGTGAATCCGGAGATCGGCGTATTTACCGGAAGAGTTGTTTCAGGTGACCAGTTTATTTCTGATAAAGAGAAGAAAAATGGCTTACTGATACCTTTGCAGGCTACTGCACAGAAATGGAAGGTGCAGCTATCGCCCAGGTATGCTATTTTAACCATATTCCATTCCTTATTGTAAGAGCAATCTCTGATAAGGCAGATGACAGTGCATCTATGGATTATCCAACCTTTGAGGCACAGGCCATCCGCCACAGCGTAAACTTAATGGCAGAGATGATCCGCTGCTTTTAAGTGAAGAAGTATCATAGAAAAAAATAATACAAACAGCCAGTTATCAATGTATTTCAGACCCGGTTCAGAATCGTTTCGTGGGAGAATTTGACGAACGATTTTAAGGGTTCTCAACTTCCAAAATAAAAAGCCGTCGTTATAATAAAGCTTACCGAATGACACAGGGCCTGCAGGTGTGTCTGCCGGAATGATCATTCTGCAATGGATCAATGAAATTTGCAGACAGTAAAACAGAAAGGGGAGCTTAATTATGATGAGCTTTTTACAGACAGGAAAAGCATTGTATGTGCTGGCAGTTATCTGCTTTGGAGGTATTTTTTTACGGCTGGCAGCCGGAAGCTTCTACAAAAAACTGATAAAAGAAAGCGCAAATATGGCGCTGACCAAGAACCGGTATTTGCGGAACTTAAAACAGAACGCAGAAGATACATACAGGATCAATATGGGCATGAATAATGCAGCAGTGTATTTACAGAGACAGCTTGGAAATCTGAAATTTTAGGTTTTTTCTTTATCTGGACTTGAAAATCTGGCGGGCCAGCTGACGCTGTTAAGCTTCCTGGCTGGTGGCGTATGTGCATTTCTTTCTTATTGGAACCGCAGCGATAATTCATACATCGTTCTTTACGGTGCAGCAGGGATTTTAGGTGGAATGCTTACCGTTGTAGCCGATTACGGTGTAAATCTAGAAGGAAAGAGAAACCAGCTCCTTATCAGCCTTCAGGATCATCTGGAAAATGTAATGTGGCCAAGGCTGGAACGGGAAAGCGGCAGCGAGCGTTCCAGCGCAGCTGCAGAAGCAGAGGAACGCCGTGAAAATGGAAATGTGCGCACTATTGGCAGAGACCGTGACAGGAGACTTTCCGGTGCCAGAAGAGGGGCAGAGCAGACTGCGGCAAGCAGGGAAAATGCCCGTGAGGCAGCAAACCGGGACAAAAAAGAGGACCGGTCAGCTAAAGACTGGCTGGATGATCTGAACCCGGAGCAGAAACGGATGCTGGGGAAATGTTAAAGGAATTTCTGTAAGTATATATAATCTGTAAGTATACAAAAGGTCCGCGTAAATGTGGATCTTTATAAAATGATACAAAGGAGTAAAGAAAAAGTTTATGGCAACACATTTTTCTGCTGTCGGGCAGATCAGGGCAATTTGCAGGAGAGGCAGCAGCTGATATCAGGGAATTAAGGCGGTTTTTTAAAGAAAGAAAAGGCACTTAAACTTATCTGCCTGTCCCTGATCGTAGTCTGCTGGGGATTAAAGATCGTTTATGATGATATTTTTATTGACAGTGAGATCATGAGTCTGGAGCCATATGCACTGCTTCAGTCCTGGTATGGAAGCAGGCGCTTCAGCCTGATCTTTACGAAAAAAATATTTCATATGATCCGGCTGGTTCCCTATTTATCCAATCTGCTGACAGCTGCTTTTCTTTTTCTGGCTGCACTTTTGTTTGCATTTTGCCTGCAGACATGGATCCCAGTCCTGAAAAAGAAACCATATGATAAGGGACTGCTGTTAGCAGCTGCCTTTTTTTGTAACAGCGCCGTCCCTTGCAGAACAGTATGCCTATACGCTCCAGGCTTTTTGAGATCACATTATCTATGTGCATCTGCACGATCGCAGTGTATTGCGCCGGGAGAGCGGTTTATGGAAATGGTTCGGTGATCTGGTATCTGGCAGCGGTGCTGCTTCTGGTATGGACATTAGGCTCTTATCAGGGGTTTTGCGTCTGCTATATGGCACTGGTGCTGATCTCATTTCTGGGAAGCTATGAGACAGATATGCATAAGGGGCAGGAAGAAGCCTTTCTTTATGGTATCCGACAGGTTATCATTTTATTATAGGATTTATCTTATATTTCCTTACAGCTTCATTTTTGTGCAGGATCAAAGGCGGGGACTCCAGTTATGTGGATGCCATGTTTATGTGGGGCACTTTAAATAAGGCAGAGTGCCTGCATTATGTAAAGGATGAATTCCGTGCATTGTATTGCGGTGTGGTGCCGGTCCTTTATAATCGTTTTTTGGCATAATGGCATTTGGTTGTACCATATTTCTGGCTGTCCGCAGTGTGAAGCTGCATTTTAAGAAATGGTATTGGTATTTTCTTGGGCTGTTCCTGTTATTTGCGTCACCTATGTTTGTTACCCTGTTAAGCGGAATGCGGACACCAGTACGTGGACAGCTGGTATTTCCTCTTCTTTTTAGGGGCTTTTGCCTGCATTTTTATTGTTTTGCAGTGGGATGCCTGGAGCGTTTTAAGGGCTTTCCGTAAAACCCCGCTGTGTTGTTGTTTCCATTCTTTTTGTGGCAATGTTTTATCAGTCATGGGTGCAGGGAATGGATGCTGGTACAGTTAAACCAGACCCTTCATGATACGTTGGTCAATGACCGGATCATCGCACAGCAGATGTATGGGGATATCCGCCGTGTGGCTGACCGCTCTGATATGCAGAACTGTCCAGTGGTTTTGTAGGAACACGCAGCGCCAGAATACCAAATACAGCGGCAAGAGGAGAGTGATCGGATATTCCTATTTTGATTTTGGACTGACCAATATCGGGATCAATAATCGGACAACGGGATTATTTAACCTTATGGGACTGAACACAGCAACACCTACAGTGGAAGAATATGAACAGGCGCTGCAGGAAGCAGCAGATAAGCCTTGCTGGCCTGCAAAGGAGTCGGTTTTCCTTCTGGATGACGGTTGTGTGGCTGTAAAAACTTTCAGAGTAAAAAGTCCGTTAAAAATTACAATAACAGGTTATGGAATTGGTAGTGTAAATATGCTATACTAGCACGTAGTTGGGAAAATTTTTTTTCCCGGCTTGAGAAGAACATAATCTCACAAGTATGCAATCAGAAAGGAGAGCGGGAACATGAGTAAGGAAGTTGTATTCGATTATTCAAAAGCCACCGGTTTTTATTTCAGCTGAAGAGATGGCTAACTTCAAAAAAACAGTTATGGCAGCAAAGGAGACTTTGTTAAAAAAGAAGGTGCTGGAAACGACTATCTTGGCTGGATCGTCTTCCTGTTGATTATGATAAGGATGAGTTTGCAAGAATTAAAAGGCAGCAGCAAAGATCCAGGGCGATTCAGATGTTCTGCTGGTAGTAGGTATTGGCGGCTCCTATCTGGGAGCAAGAGCAGCTATCGAATTTTTAAGCAACAGCTTTTACAATGTGCTGTCTAAGGAAGTCCATAAGACTCCTGAGATCTATTTCGTGGGCAACAGCATCAGCAGCAAGTATATTGCAGACCTTAAAGAAAGTTCTGGCTGGAAAGGACTTCTCTATCAATATCATTTCAAGTCAGGCACTACCACAGAACCTGCAATCGCATTCCGTGTATTTAAGGAAATGCTCATTGAAAAATATGGCAAGGAAGAGGCTGCAAAGCGTATTTATGCAACCACAGACCGGGCAAAGGGCGCTTTAAAAAACCTGGCAGATGAAGAAGGCTACGAAGAGTTCGTAGTTCCAGATGATGTAGGCGGACGTTTCTCCGTTCTTACAGCAGTAGGTCTGCTTCCGATCGCTGTATGTGGTGCTGATATTGATAAGCTGATGGAAGGTGCTGCTTTCCGGCCGTAAGAAAGCACTGGAAACTCCTTACGAAGAAAACCCGGCTCTTCTGTACGCAGCAGTCCGCAACATCCTGCTGCGCAAGAGGCAAAGCAGTAGAGATCGTAGCAAATTATAGAGCAAGCCTTCATTATGTATCTGAGTGGTGGAAACAGCTGTTTGGTGAAAGCGAAGGAAAAAGACCAGAAGGTATTTTCCCGGCTGCCGTAGATCTGACAACAGATCTGCACTCCATGGGCCAGTTCATCCAGGACGGCGCACGGATCATGTTTGAAACTGTTATCAATGTAGAAGAATCTCCGGAAGAGATCGATTCTGAAAAAGAGGATGTAGATACCGATGGTATGAACTATCTTGCCGGAAAGACGGTAGATTTCGTAAATAAGAGTGCCATGAATGGAACTATTCTGGCTCATACAGACGGAAATGTACCAAACCTGATGGTAAAGGTACCAGAGCAGAATGAATTCTATTTAGGTGAATTATTCTACTTCTTTGAATTTGCCTGCGGCGTAAGCGGCTACATTTTAGGCATCAACCCATTTAACCAGCCAGGCGTAGAAAGCTACAAGAAGAACATGTTCGCCCTTCTTGAAAGCCAGGCTATGAAGCTCAGAGAGAAAAGAGCTGTTAAAGAGACTGTAAAATATAGCCGGATGTAAAACTTATTTACAGCACTGCACGGGGAAAGTCACTGAAAAGTGGTTCCCCGTTTTTTATGACGCGGCAGATGGAAATTTAGACAAGTGAAAGGGGCGGATAATTATTGTGGATTATACTAGACGTAAACAGGTTCAAATGGTAGAATGAGCGTAGATTACGTTGCAACAACGAAAGGAGAATTATAAAAATGGGCATGATAGAAACAAAGACAGCTAATGCCATTCGTGTATTATCGGCTGATGCTATCCAGAAGGCAAAAATCCGGACATCAGGGACTTCCTTTAGGATGTGCTTCTGCATATGAATTATGGGCAAATCATATGAGACACAATCCTGCAGATCCAAAGTGGGAGGACAGAGACCGCTTTATCCTTTCCGGCGGACATGGCTCTATGCTGCTGTATTCATTATTCCATTTATTTGGATACGGAAACTTATCCATGGAAGATTTAAAGAACTTCCGTCAGGTTGGTTCTCTTAACTCAGGACATCCTGAGTATGGTCATACAGTTGGTGTTGAAGCAACAACCAGGACCTCTTGGACAGGGGTATGGCTATGGCAGTAGGTATGGCTATGGCAGAGGCTCATTTGGCTTCCGTATTCAACAAAGACGATATTAAGATCGTTGACCATTACACCTATGTACTGGGCGGGAGACGGCTGTATGATGGAAGGACTTTCCTCTGAGGCATTCTCTTTAGCAGGTACTTTAGGACTTGGAAAACTGATCGTTCTCTATGATTCCAACAATATTTCCATTGAAGGAAATACTGACATTGCATTTACAGAAGATACTGCAAAGCGTTTTGAGTCCTATGGATTCGGCGTATTCCAGGTAGAGGATGGAAATGATTTTTGCAGCTATCGGTGCAGCTATCCGAAGCAGCTAAGGCTGATACCCAAAGACCTTCCCTTATCGTTCTTCATACCCAGATCGGATACGGCTGCCCGGCTAAGCAGGGCAAAGCATCTGCACACAGTGAGCCTCTGGGTGAAGAGAACATCATTGCCATGAAGGAAAAAACTTAGGCTGGGAGGCATGGAACCATTCTATGTACCTCAGGATGTTTATGATCGCATGGATAAGGTAAAAGAAAGCTAAAGGCACCGGAAGAAGACTGGAATGCAAGATTTGCAGCATACTGTGAAGTATCCGGAAATGAAGGAGCTTTGGGATCGGTATCATGACAAAAACCTGCCTAAGAAGCTTTGGGATAATGAAGAGTTCTGGTCCTATGAGGACAAGCCACAGGCAACCAGAAATCTGTCCGGGTGAGCTGTTAAATAAGATCCAATAAAGTGGTTCCAATCTGTTTGGTGGTTCCGCTGACCTGGCTCCTTCCAATAAGACCAATTTAAAGGGTGAAGGCGACTTCTCCAAGGCTGATTATGCTGGAAAGAACCTGCACTTTGGTGTAGAGAGCAGGCAATGACTGCTATTGGAAATGGTCTGGCTCTTCACGGCGGCGTGATCCCTTATGTAGCGACTTTCTTTGTATTCAGTGATTATATGAAGCCAGTTGCAAGACTTTCATCCTGATGCAGGTGCCGTTAGTTTATGTCCTGACCCATGACAGCATCGGTGTAGGCGAAGACGGACCGACCCATGAACCCATCGAGCAGTTAGCTATGCTGCGTGCACAGCCTAACTTCCATGTATTCCGTCCAGCAGATGCTAAAGAGACTGCAACAGCATGGTACAGCGCTATTACGTCGGAAAAGACACCCACTGCTCTGGTACTGACCAGACAGAACCTGCCTCAGTTAGCAGGAACTGGCCGCGATGCGATCAAGGGCGCTTACATTGTAGCTGATTCTGCAAAGGAAACTCCGGATGCGATCATCATTGCTACCGGTTCTGAGTTAAGCCTGGCAGTAGAAGCAAAAGAACTGTTGTTAAAGGATGGAATGGATGTGCGTGTTGTATCCATGCCATGTATGGATCTGTTCGAGGAGCAGAGTGCAGAATACAAAGAGTCTGTTCTTCCAAAGGCTGTAAGAAAGAGGTTGCAGTAGAAGCACTTTCCGACTTTGGCTGGGGACGTTATGTGGGTCTTGACGGTGCAACTGTATGCATGGAAGGCTTTGGCGCTTCCGGTCCTGCAGCACAGCTGTTTGAAAGTTTGGATTTACAGCAGAGCGTGTTGCTGAAACTGTGAAGAGTCTGTAAGTAAAGCGCAGGGGATGCGTTTTTGGCGCATTCTGATATCCGGGATAAAAACCCCGGTAACTGCCTGGAAATGGCTGCCGGGGGCATATTTTTTGTGCCTGGGATGGGCACTTGCATGATGAGGAAGTTTGCCAAAGCGACCGCACAAAGGCGCGTACTCGTTTCGTAAATAACTGTACTGTTCACGTAGGATGCGGATTTGAGTGTGCAGGTCACAAAAACGCAGGCGTAGCGGGCTACGCTGAGGCTTTTAGGCCTGTGCAATCAGATTCGCAGACAAGTGAGCGGTATAGTTATTTCGAAACGATGTACTTGTTATTCCCTCGATCACCTGTATTTCCAGGTAATCAAAATCCACTGTTTCAATAAAATTATCCTGGGTAAACCGGGCTTTGTCGTGATATTTAAAATCTGGACAGTAGAATCCAGCCACATAGGCTTTTCCAGGTCAAACTTATAGCAGATCTCATCTAAACAGTTAAAAACCATCTGCGTTCTGGAAATAGAATAGTCACCGCAGCAGGCTACCATATCCTTCCACCAGATGGTTGTCCTTCATGATCTTTCCCCACATCCGAAACATGTATTTCCCAGCCTTTCTTTTTTGTTAAGTGTTACATGTCAGTATAGCATATATTGATGAGATGTGTACAGAAGGAAAAACACATCTTATCTGCATATAAAAAGATAGAATTATATGCAGATAAGATTGCTTTTTCTGCATATGACATGGTAGAATCATATGCAGAAAGGCGGTGCCGTGATGAGGTATTTTGACTATTCATTTTTAAATAATGGATTACTTCCAGCTAATTTAGTAAAACCTTACTGCCAATATCGCAGAACTAAAAACAATGGCAGGCGTACGAAAAGAAGAATATATACAGATATTTACTGAATTAGAGGCTGTAGCAAAAGTACAGTCAATTAAAAGTTCTAATGCCATTGAAGGTATTGTGACCAGTGATGAACGTATTGCAGAGATCGTTAATCAGAACAGTGCGCCATTAAATCATAATGAAGCTGAGATTGCTGGATATCGTGATGCTTTAAATGAGATTCATTTAGGGTATGAACATATTGATTTTCGTGAAGTGATATTTTGCGTCTGCATGAGATTTTAATGCAGTTTACAGGAAATGGTATCGGTGGTCAGTATAAGACGGATGATAATGTGATTCTGGAAATTGACGCGGAAGGCAGACGAAAGGTTCAGTTTCATCCACATCAGCGTTGGAAACACCAGAAGCAATGGAACAGCTGACCCTTGCATATATGGATGCCCGCAGTGATGCCAATATTAATCAATTATTGCTTATTCCCTGTGTTATCCTAGATTTCCTTTGTATTCATCCGTTTCGGGATGGAAATGGAAGAATGTCCCGGCTGTTATCCTTATTATTGCTTTACAAAACAAGGTTTGATGCTGGAAAATATGTGTCGTTTGAAGAACAGATAAATAATTATAAAGTGTATTATTATGAGTCATTACGAAAGTCATCAATAGACTGGGGGAAAAATGAAAATTCATATTTTCCATTTATTGAAAATTTCCTGTCAACGCTCTATATGTGTTATAAAGAGCTGGACAAACGTTTTGCTATTGTAAATGGCAGGAAAATCACTAAAAAGCCCGAATAGAGTCTACGGTGTTAAATAGTCTGACACCTATTTCTAAATCAGAAATATGCAAAATATTACCAGATGTCAGTCCGACTACGGTGGAAGCTGTTTTAGGGAGAAATGGTAAAAACAGGAAGTATACAACGAGTTGGATCGGGGCGTATGACAAGATATATTAAGGCATGAATGAATAGAGAAAGTTGCATTGTTAAATGAGAAATTCTTGAGATAAACAGGAGTGTACTTGCGTTGACGTATCAATGCGTTATTTCTGCATTTTTTCTGATAACGCCAATCGTCTAAACAATAGATAACGCCAATCGTCTAAACCATCCCTTGCCCTGTTACTGGTTTTGTAGTAAGCTATAACTAATGACAAAATCCCCCGAAATTCGGGCGGTAAGGAGGTACTGGGCGGTGGAGCAGGCTATTACTGATTATGTGAAATTTTTGGCAGATGCCGGGATGCAGTGTATCGTCTGAATAACGATCAGGCGACAGCAAAGCAGTTAAAAGAACAGGGAGAACGTCAGGAAAAGAACTGGCAGCTGCAAAAAGGCAGTGACAGATTCGGTGAACCAGACTATAAAAAGCGGCGCAGTGAGATCGATTCAAGTTATGATAAAGAGACGCAAAAGGTCAGGAACGGCTGAAAAGGCCAGAACCCAGCGTGAAAAAGCTAAAAATAAGGGAATGAAGGAACGGATCGCAGAGGAAACCAGTGTGCTGAGAGAGCATAACCGTGACCTGCAGGTACAGATGAAGACTATGTTCCAGAAAGACAAGGTTCCTGCATTTTGCCGTACTACATTTTTTTATTATTCCCTGTATTATGCAAGAGGGCTTAAGGAACGGCTGATCGGTTTTATTACTTTTCTGATCTGCTTTTTAGTGCTTCCATGCGGTATTTATTTCCTGCTTCCGGACCGGAAGATATGGTATCTGGTGCTGGTTTATTTTGCAGATATCATCATTTTTCGGCGGTTTGTATGTGACCATTGGAAACAGAAGCCGGTCCCGTTACCATGATGCCTTAAAACAGGGACGGGAGATCCGGAACCTGTTAAATTCCAATGAAAAAAGAAGATCAAAGTTATTACACACAGCATTGAAAAGACGGCAATGAAGATATTTATAATCTGGAAAAATATGATGACGAGATTGCCTGCGCACAGCAGGAGCTGTCTGATATAGCGGCAAAGAAAAAAGATGCCATCAGCAGCTTTGAAAATGTGACAAAAAATATCATTGCTGATGAGATCGAAGGCAGCCACAAAGCTGAGATCGAAGAAAAAGAGCAGAAATTAAAAGAAGTAAATAATAACCTGGCAGAATTGGAAAACAGCATCCGTCAGCAGAATATCCATATTACAGACACTTATGGACCATATCTTGGAAAAGAGTATCTGGATACAGATAAGCTCATGGAATTGTCAAGGATTATCCAGGCTGGAACAGCGTCTAATATTACTGAGGCTATTGAAATGGATAAAAACGGAGAGGGAAAGCCAGAAAAAATTAGAAAATAGAAACAACTTGAAAACCAAACAAAACCGCACTATAATAGTAAAGAACTGGAAAAGGGGAGCTGGCAGCAGCTGGCTGAGAGTGGGATATAGTTCCCAGACCCGCAACCTGATTTGGATAATGCCAACGTAGGTATATAAAAACAAGGTCTTTTCGTAGTGTGATCTTTTAGCGGATATGTCTGTTGTGGGCATATCCGTTTTTACTATGAAAGTCCCGGACGGCAGCCGCGAATGAGCCATGCTTGCATGAGCGAATTCACGGGTATCGGACGGGCAAGCCGGTATGAGCAAGGAGCGCGATAGCGCGGATTGCGAATGCTGGCGACGATTGCGGGAGCACCAAAGGTGCGGAGCAATCGGCTTTCATGAATGGTGATGCCTGCGTCAGCAGGCATGTCCGTTTAGTTGTCATGTATCGTCGTTTTACCGTTAGAGATAAGCAGGGCGGTGTATGGCACAGTTTTCAGGTATTCCAGGCGGCATATTGGGGGCACCACTTTGTGTCGCATAATAAAAACGTGGCCTGCAGTGATTAACAGGATGTTGTAATGTATTCTCCAATTCCGAGAGAACATAAGTACATTACATATATTGTATACACTGCGGGAATGCTGAGAAGGGAGAAGACGAGAATGAAAACAGCATTAACAATCGCTGGAAGTGATTCCAGCGGAGGCGCTGGTATCCAGGCCGACATTAAGACAATGATGGCAAATGGAGTATTTGCCATGAGCGCGATCACAGCACTGACGGCGCAGAACACAACAGGAGTAGAGGCAATTTTAAATGCCACTCCAGAATTTCTTGGACAGGAGTTAGACTGCATTTTTACAGATATTTACCCGGATGCAGTAAAGATCGGTATGGTATCAGATAAAGAACTGATCTGTATGATCGCAGCAAAAGTAAAGCAGTACGATGCAAAAAACGTGGTAGTGGATCCGGTTATGGTAGCCACCAGCGGGGCAAGACTGATCAGTGAAGATGCCATTGAAACATTAAAGGCAGAATTATTCCCACTGGCAAAGATCTTAACGCCAAATATCCCGGAAACAGAAGAATTGACCGGTATGAAGATCACATCTGCCGCAGATATGGAAGCAGCAGCAAAAGAAGATCTCTGAGACCTATCACTGCGCTGTTCTCTGCAAAGGCGGGCATAAATTAAATGATGCAAATGATCTGCTCTGGAGTGAAGGAAAAGGCCGTTGGTTTTCTGGAAAGCGTATTGACAATCCAAATACCCATGGAACCGGCTGTACCTTATCATCAGCCATTGCTTCCAACCTGGCAAAAGGCTTTGATCTGGAAACAAGCGTAGAGCGGGCAAAGGACTATATTTCAGGTGCTTTGGCAGCTATGCTGGACCTTGGAAAAGGCAGCGGACCTATGAATCATGGATTTGCCATTGATAATGAATATACAAGGGAGGCAAAGTAATTATGGAAAGAAGAACCTCTTTTTTGATAATGGACTGATCTGGTTCGGCGCAGGTGTTTCCCTGGCAGAGATTCTCACAGGTACTTATTTTTCCACTTTAGGTTTTGGAAAAGGTTTTGCAGCCATTATCGTAGGACATGTGATCGGCTGCGTCCTTCTGTTTTTAGCAGGCGTCATCGGCGGAAAGAGCCGTTTAAGCGCTATGGAGACAGTAAAAAGCAGCTTTGGCAACAAGGGCGGTCTGTTTTTCGCCCTGTTAAATGTCTTACAGTTAGTAGGCTGGACGGCTATTATGATCTATGACGGTGCTCTGGCAGCAGGCGGCATCTTCTCATCCGACACTGGATCTGGTGCCTTGTCATTGGTGCCCTGATCGTTGTGTGGATCATGGTTGGCATTACCAATCTTGGAAAGATCAATACAGTGGCAATGACAGCTTTGTTTTTACTGACACTGGTGCTTTGCAAGGTTATTTTCTTTGGTGGAAATACCGTTCTTTCCCAGCCAGATGACAGTCTTTCCTTTGGCGCTGCAGTAGAACTGGCAGTTGCCATGCCATTGTCATGGCTGCCGCTGATCAGTGACTATACCAGAGAGGCAGAGAAGCCTGTGACAGCAACTGCAGTCAGCGCTATTGTATACGGTCTGGTAAGCTGCTGGATGTATGTGATCGGTATGGGCGCATCTATCTTAACCGGTGAGTCTGACATTGCCCAGATCATGTTAAAGGCCGGCTTAAGCGTGATCGCACTGATCATTGTAGTATTTTCAACGGTAACAACTACCTTCCTTGATGCTTACTCTGCAGGTATCTCCAATGAGTCTATTTTCCCGCAGTTTAAGGGACAGTATGTGGCTGTGGCAGTGACGGTTGTAGGAACCATTGAGCAATTGTATTCCCAATGGATGATATTACAGGTTTCTTATACCTGATCGGTTCCGTTTTCGCCCCTATGATCGCTATTCAGATCGCTGACTATTTTATCTTACACAGAGACAGAAGAAGGACTGCATTTGATGCCAGAAATCTGGTGATCTGGGTCATTGGATTTGTCCTGTACCGTATTCTGATGAATGTAGATCTGCCGGTGGAAATACATTGCCGGATATGATCATCACCATAGTGCTGTGCGTGATCGCTGGTGCGGTATTACACTAAAATACAGGAATAAAAGCGGCTATAAAGAAGAAAGATCCCCGTGTCTGTACGTTGTACATAGACATGGGGATTTTGTTGTCATATATGGTTTAGATCTGTACGATCTGATGTGTAATACCTTCCTCTTTTTAATATCTCTTCCTCCCTCTGATGGCAGGTAAAGATAATACACTGCTTGTCCCAGGCTTTTTGAAAGCCATTTCAGGGCAGTTTTTAAACGGTCATCATCGTATAGAGCGAAGCTGTCATCAAAGATCAGAGGCATATTGCCTTTGTCACCGATAACAAGCTTGGCAGCAGCCAGGCGGACGGCCAGATAGATCTGGTCCATGGTGCCGCTGCTGACCTGTTCAATAGGGACAAGTCGGGTTGGTGTGTTCATAAATATATTTAAGTCCTGGTCGATGCTCATGCTGCGGTAGATGCCGCCGGTAATGCCTTCGATCAGTTCAGAAGCGGTCTTATTTAAGTAAAGCCCAAAGGAATCACGGATGGTGGTGGATAAATTGGTCATTGTATCCTGGGCCAGATCCACAGCATCTAATTCTTCCTGGATGTGCTTATTTTCCGCAAGAACATGTTTTAAGTGTTCTGCTTCATTTTTTCTTTTGCAGCCAGCTGCTCTAATTTCTGTTCCAGTTCCCATTGGATACGCTGCTGTTTCTCAATCTCTTCAGATACACCATCTTCCGTCTGCTGAAGCCTGCTGATTTCTTCAGACATAGTTTTTAAGGTATTTTCTGACTGTTCTACAGCTTTACTTAACCGCAGGAAACCAGCCAGCTTTTTCTTCCAGGGCATCCAGGGCTTTCTGGGAAATAGAAGCATCCTGGAGATGTCTTGAAAAGATTTCCCTGAAGCAGCCGTGTTTCGGTATCCAGCTGTTTTTAAAATGGCGGCTGCGGTTTATTAACATGATCCCGGCAATCAGGAAAAGAATCCCGCAAAGCCCGCATAAAAGCGCCGGAAGCTGTAACGTGGCAGGTGAGAGCTGTAAAATCTGGGAGCCAGACTGGATAACAGGGAGATCCCGGTTTCCGGGGCCAACAGGAAGAACAAACTGCTTCCGATCCCAAGCATTGCCAGAACATCAGTAAAAATGCCCCTACGGATCTGGAACGCTTATTGCAGGCGGCTTTTGCACTGGCATGATCTTCAAAATGCTGTCTGGTCTCATTGCGGTACTTTTTCTACAGATGCCTGGTCTGTAAACTGGCTGTTTAATAAGATCTGGCGGCCTTTTGCAGCTTTTTCCAGAAGCTGTTCTTTCTCCTTTTGTTTTTATCTAATTCCTCTTTCACCAGTCCCCGTTCCTGGCGCTTTGCTGTTAAGTGGTTGGCATATTCAGGGCAGATATTTCCTGTTCGATCCTTCGGATCTCGCTGAGAGCTGCTGTATAGCTTTTTGCGGCTTCCGGCACAAAACGGGCTTCTAACTGCTTGCGCTGTGCTTTTAAATAAGCACTGGCCTTTGTGATGTTTAAGGCAATGCTTCCGGAGGTGTTTAAGTTTGCAATATAATTTCGCAGCTCGAAACCATTCCACCGTCTGTGGCGCATTTTAACTGTCCAATGCTAATGGTATTATCATAAGCAGTTTCAGACAGGCCACAGCGCAGCTTGTCCCATAAAGCCTTGTTATTTTCCTCTTCTTTCCGGTAGTTTCATTAATGACACAAAGGCGCTTGTCACCTTTCTGGAAACGGCGCTCGATCCGGTAGATCTGTCCGTCACATTCCACACGGAGATAGCCTTCATAGACACCGCTCTGGGTCCATGGCTGGAATTTGGAGTAGGTATCGTTTTTGGAAGCACGTCCTCTCTGGCGTTCAATACCAAAGAGCATGCCCTTGATAAATGTATGTAAAGTAGATTTTCCGGCTTCATTTTTCCGTAGACCACATTTAAGCCGTCCTGAAAGGAAAATATCCCGGTTATGAAATTTTCCAAAGCCGTCAATATGCAGACTGAGTATTTTCATGGGCTTAGCTCCTTTCGTCAGTGGTGTGAAGCAGGGCATTGACGCCGTAATACAGCGCTTTCTTTTCTACAGGCCCCATATCGTCATTCTGGAGTGCCTGGATAAAGAAGCCGATCATATCACTGGAATGTTCTGCAAACAGGGCAGAAAAATCATAATCCGGTTCTGTATCGTCAATGACTTCTGCAATGCGGTAGAACGTTTGCAGGAGGACAAGTCAAATTCAATATCCGGATCACGCATGCCTTTGATGCGGAAGCGGTAGATATTGTTTGTGCCACGCTTTTTTTGATCTCTGTTTCGATCTGGTCTGCCAGTTCACCGTTTGTTGTTTCCTTTGATACGTTCACGGCTAATGGCATGTACTGGAGAGAGGCGGCAGGAACAAACTCCAGATGGGTCAGTTTTCTGGTCACAGGATGGATCTCACCGGTAAAATATCCGTGGATGCCGGTTTCTGTCAGGTCTAAAGGTTCAGGTGAACCGCAGTAAGCCATCTTATCCTCAGCGATCAACTGAGGTTTGTGGATATGTCCCAGTGCAATGTAAGAAAATGGGGATAACTCCAGGCTATTAAAGTTTAATGGAAGGTGGGAAGCATCACCGCCGTGTGCCATAAGAATCTGGATGCGGTTGTTTAAAGGAACCTGAATGTCTTCTAACAGTGGTTTTTTGATCTCAGTGGTGTGGTAGCTGAAGCCGTAAACTTCAGTATTGATATCCTCAAAATAGACGGATCTTAAAGTGGGCTCCATGAGAAATGTAACGTTTGGACTCCATGCAAAGCTTAAAAGGGCAGAATTATCCCGTATGCGGTCATGATTCCCGGCAATGAGAATGACTTTTTACATTGGGAATGGTGGTAAACAGATAGTTGACTTCTTTTAAGTCCCGTACCAGTGGCTGGCGGTGGAACAGATCACCGCTGATGAACAGACAGTCCGCCTGCATTTTCCCAGCCTGGGCAATGATCTTCTTAAAAGTATTTTTGATAGCCTGGGCCCGTTCACTTCCCCAGGGCTTATCTGCATCGGGAGTCATTCCCCAGTGGATGTCGCCTGTATGGATAAATTTCATGGAATCCTCCTTTGGAATTTCATGTACTCTCGGAATCTTTCCTGCACTTGCCTTTGCGGCTGATTTTCCGCCAGTTGCGAAATTTCAGAGGCCGACGCAACGCCAACGCCTCTGAAATTTGGGCACAACTGACAAAAATCTTCTCGCAAAATCAAGTACAAAAAGATTTCGAGAGTACATATTTAGAAAACGGCGCAAAACAAAAAATATGTTTTGCGCCGGAGAGTGCTAGTAAGCCAACGAATTGCTACGCAGCTGCGCTGCTCCCCAATTCTAAAAACATTCAGAATCCGCAGATTTGCAATGCAAATCGCTTCTTCTTCATGTTTTGGCGGGAACCAAAGTCAGATGCCTTATCGTGCAAGCACGAACAGAACCTGCACTTTTGTTCCCTTGGCTTACAGTTCGCAGTTGTTGACCGTTCTCGGGAACGGAATGACGTCACGGATGTTGGACATACCGGTCAGATACATTACGCAGCGCTCAAAGCCAAGTCCGAAGCCTGCATGGCGTGTAGAACCGTATTTACGAAGATCCAGGTAGAATCCGTAATCCTCTTTCTTAAGTCCCAGTTCATCCATTCTTGCAACCAGTTTGTCATAGTCATCTTCACGCTGGCTTCCGCCGATGATCTCTCCGATTCCCGGAACCAGACAGTCGACTGCCGCCACCGTCTTGCCGTCCTCGTTCATCTTCATGTAAAATGCTTTGATCTCCTTCGGATAATCGGTAACGAATACAGGTTTCTTGAAGATCTCTTCAGTCAGGTAACGCTCATGCTCAGTCTGCAGGTCGCAGCCCCAGGATACCTTGTACTCAAACTTGTCGTTGTGCTTCATTAACAGCTCAACAGCCTCAGTATAGGTGATGCGTCCGAATTCAGAGTTGAGAACGTTGTTTAAACGGTCTAACAGGCCTTTGTCTACAAAGCTGTTGAAGAAGTTCATTTCTTCCGGAGCATGCTCTAAAACGTACTTGATCACATATTTTAACATGCCTTCTGCAACACGCATATTATCATCCAGGTCAGCGAAAGCCATTTCCGGCTCGATCATCCAAAATTCAGCAGCATGACGGGTGGTGTTGGAGTTCTCTGCGCGGAAGGTAGGTCCGAAGGTATAGATATTGCGGAATGCCATAGCGTAGGTTTCGCCATTTAACTGGCCGCTTACAGTCAGGTTGGTTGGCTTTCCGAAGAAATCCTGCTTGTAATCAATGGTGCCGTCCTCATTTTTAGGTACGTTGTTTAAGTCTAAAGTAGTAACCTGGAACATTTCTCCTGCACCTTCGCAGTCACTTCCGGTGATCAATGGAGTGTGGACATAAACAAAGTCCTTTTCCTGGAAATACTGATGGATAGCATATGCGATCAAAGAACGCACACGGAATACTGCCTGAAAAGTGTTGGTCCTTGGACGTAAATGTGAGATGGTGCGCAGATATTCAAATGAGTGACGCTTTTTCTGTAGTGGGTAATCAGGTGCAGATGCACCTTCAACAGTAACCTCAGTAGCCTGGATTTCAAAAGGCTGTTTTGCCTGTGGAGTAGCAACTAAAGTGCCTTTAACAATAATGGCAGTTCCAACACCTAATTTGGAAACCTGTGCGAAGTTTTCCAGAGTGTCATGGTAAACAGCCTGAAGGGTCTCAAAATAAGTTCCGTCACTGATAACGATGAAACCGAATGCTTTAGAATCGCGAAGGCTGCGGATCCATCCGCCAACGGTAATTTCCTTGTCCAGGAACTTTTCCGGATTTTTATAAAGTTCTCTTACTGTAACTAAATCCATGATGAGTAATATCTCCTTTTCTCCAATACAAAATTTCTAAAAGCAAAATTGCAATATTATTAGGTATTATAAGGTATTTCACGTAATGTTTCAAGGTTTTCATGCGTTTCTGCGGGGGTTTCTTAGGCTATTTGTGTGCATTTCTAGGCAAGAAAAGAGCAGTCTCGCCTATCAACGCACTTGGTTGATGGCAGGGGACATATAGTGCCCGGAGGATTTTTAGGCACAACATCTTGGGAAAAGTGTAAAATATAAAACATGATATCGAAAAATGTCGGAAAACTGCATAAAAAACACAAAATATATTTAAATATTTGTGTACTATTTATAAAGTTTGTGGTATAATTATGTTTACCAAAATTATATAACAGCAAGAGGTGATAACGTGATTAAAAAGAAATGATTGCCATGCTTTTAGCTGGCGGACAGGAAGCCGTCTTGGCGTTCTTACACAGAAAGTAGCCAAGCCGGCGGTATCTTTTGGGGAAGTACCGAATCATTGATTTTCCGCTGAGTAACTGTATCAACTCAGGTGTTGACACCGTTGGTGTCCTGACACAGTACCAGCCTTTACGTTTAAATTCACATATCGGAATTGGTATTCCGTGGGATTTGGACAGAAATGTTGGTGGCGTGACGATCTTACCTCCATACGAAAGAAGCAAAGGAAGTGACTGGTATACCGGTACTGCCAATGCGATTTTTCAGAACCTGGAGTATATGGAAGCATATAATCCAGAGTATGTGCTCATCCTTTCCGGTGACCACATTTACAAAATGGACTACGAAGTGATGCTTGATTATCACAAAGCTAACAACGCAGATATCACCATTGCTGCAATGCCGGTACCGATTGAGGAAGCCAGCCGTTTCGGTATCCTGATCACAGACGAACACAACCGTATTACAGAGTTTGAGGAAAAACCAGCTGTTCCAAGAAGCAACTTAGCTTCCATGGGTATTTACATCTTCAGCTGGCCGGTTCTTAAGGAAGCGCTGATTAAGATGAAGGACGAGCCGGGATGCGATTTCGGCAAGCATATCATTCCATACTGCCATGCAAAGGGCGACAGGGAGTTTGCTTACGAGTACAACGGATACTGGAAGGACGTAGGTACTCTTGGCTCCTATTGGGAAGCAAATATGGAGCTGATCGATATTATCCCTGAGTTCAACCTGTATGAAGAATACTGGAAGATCTATACTAAGAGTGATGTGATCCCGCCTCAGTACATAGCTTCCGAAGCCCATGTTGAGAGAAGTATCATTGGAGAAGGAACTGAAATTTATGGTGAGGTTATCAACTCTGTTATCGGCGCAGGCGTTACCATTGCAAAGGGTGCTGTAGTTAAGGATTCCATTGTTATGCAGGGAAGCGTCATTGGAGCAGGTACGTCTGTTGAAAAGGCCATTATCGCAGAAAATGTAAAAGTTGGTTCCGATGTTCAGATCGGTGTTGGCGAATACGCACCAAGTACATATGACCAGAAGGTATATCAGTTTGATCTGGCCACCATTGGTGAGAACTCCATTATCCCGGACGGCGTAAAGGTCGGAAAGAATACCGCCATAGCAGGCGAGACCACCGTAGGCGACTATCCTGATGGATTACTGGCAAGCGGAAATTACATTATAAAGGCAGGTGGCGTGAAATGAGAGCGATCGGTATCGTATTAGCAGGTGGTAACAGCAAGAGGATGCGGGAACTGTCCAGTAAAAAAGAGCAGTGGCTGCTATGCCGGTTGCAGGAAGCTACCGCAGTATTGACTTTGCATTAAGCAATATGACAAACTCCCACATTCAGAATGTGGCTGTATTTACACAGTATAACTCCAGATCCTTAAACCTTCATCTGAGTTCCTCCAAGTGGTGGGATTTCGGACGTAAGCAGGGCGGGCTGTATGTATTTACACCATCCATTACTCCTGAAAACGGAGACTGGTACCGTGGTACAGCAGATGCTCTCTATCAGAACCTGACCTTCTTAAAGAACAGCCATGAACCATATGTAGTTATCACCTCTGGTGACGGCGTCTATAAGCTTGATTACAACAAGGTTCTGGAATACCATATTGAGAAGAAAGCAGATATCACTGTTGTCTGCAAGGATATGGAAGAGGGAACAGATGTTACCCGCTTTGGATGCGTTAAGTTAAATGATGACGGACGCATTACTGATTTTGAAGAAAAGCCTATGGCCTCTGATGCTACCACCATTTCCTGTGGTATCTATGTCATCCGCAGAAGACAGCTGATCGAACTGCTGGAGCGCTGCGCGGCAGAAGACAGATACGACCTGGTAAATGATATCCTGGTACGTTACAAGAACTTAAAGAGGGTCTATGCTTATAAGTTAGAAAGCTACTGGAGCAATATCTCTACTGTTGATTCCTACTATAAGACCAACATGGATTTCTTAAAGCCGGAAGTGAGGGATTATTTCTTCAAACAGTATCCGGATGTTTATACGAAGATCGATGATCTTCCGCCAGCAAAATACAATCCAGGCGCTGTTGTAAGGAACAGTCTTGTATCCAGTGGTTGTATTTTAAATGGTACGGTAGAGAATTCCATTCTCTTTAAGAAAGCATACGTAGGAAATAATTGTATCATTAAAAACTCTATCATTTTAAATGACGTTTATATTGGTGATAATACAGTGATCGAAAACTGTATTGTTGAAAGCCGGGATACCATCCGTGCTAATACAACTTATATTGGAACACCTGAGAACATTAAGATCGTCATTGAGAAGAACGAACGTTATACATTGTAAAAGTTACAACATAGTGCGGCCCGTTCTTCTGATTCCTGCAGAAGGGGTGCAGCACGGGGGCTGACGGAAGAAACGGAAGGAGTATTGAAACATGCAGGTAACAGATGTGAGAGTAAGAAGGGTGGAGAAAGAGGGGAAGATGAAAGCAATTGTCTCCATTACCTTAGATAATGAGTTCGTGATCCACGATATCAAAGTCATTGAAGGTGAGAAGGGACTGTTCATTGCTATGCCCAGTCGAAAGGCAGCAGATGGTGAATACCGTGATATTGCCCATCCGATCAATTCCGGTACAAGGGAAATGATACAGACGATCATTCTGGATAAGTACGAAAGTACATTATTGGAAAACGAAGAAGCGCTTGCATAAGGAAGCGATAAATAAGCTACAGTAAGATACCCTGGACCAGCAAACATGGCAGAAGCCATGACTGGTCCGGGGGTATTTTTATGCCGCTATAAATGAAAGTCAGTTGTTACGTGCCTTCGGCACTTTCACAATTGCCGCCCACATTCGTAATCCGGGCTATCGTCCTGCTTACTCATGCAGGCTTAATTGCCAAATGTCTATACGTCCGTGCGTGTAGGCACGCAGTCCGCATAGCCGCTGGGCAACATTTTCACGACAAATACTTTGAAATTCAAAATAATAGCATTGCATGTGGGGAATCTGCTGTGCTATAGTTAGGGCGTAAATGTATACTAATAGACATTAATAAACAATGTGTATAGAAACTTCTAATAGCAGGTTTAGTTATAAGGAGAAAAAGCCATGATTTCATACGAGAATACAAAGACAGTACAAGACCTGGTCTGGAATACGGGAAGAGAGTATGCCGGACGGGTATTTTTACGTTATGAGGAAAATGACGTAGTATATGAAGTGACCTACGGTGAATTTGCGGATCAGTGCCATGCTGTAGCCGCCTGGCTGCGGGAGCAGGACGCAGCAGCAGGCCATAAGGTGAGAGTGGGATTAATAGGAAAGCAGCAGCCACCATTATCTGGTATTTCTGTTAGGTGTAATGGCCAGCGGAAATGTAGTAGTTCCTCTGGATGTACAGTTGAATGAAGAGACCTTTGCTGATAATGTAAAACGCTCTGATCTGGATATTTTATTTTATGACTGGGATCACTATGGTCTGGTGGAAGCAGTAAAGAGAAATGCCCCCGCCTTCGTGCCTGCATTTCTTTACAGCACGGAAAACATGTGCCGTGCTCAGACCAGATCTTAAAAGGATATACAGGGATCAGCGTGGATCCGGTGGTTTCCGAGGAAGACTGTGCTATGGTGCTGTTTACATCAGGAACAACAGGCAGAGGAAAGGGAGTTATGCTTTCTAACCGAAACCTGATGGATAATAGTTTCTGTACTACAGATAAGGATCATCCGGAAAAGGAAGTTTACCTGAATATTCTTCCGATCCACCATGTATTCTGTATTAATGGTGATGTATTTACAGTAATGCGTTATGGAAGTATTTTGTGCCTGAACCGGGATATGGCCCGTCTGGCTGCTCATATCCAGCTGTTCCAGCCTACTGTGATCCGCATGGTGCCTATGGTGGCAAAGGCTCTTTACAATAAGATCGCTATTCTTTCCAGACAGGACACAGGCCGGTCTATAAATTCCATTAAACAGGAGGTGTTGGGAAAACGCCTGCACAAGATCATCAGCGGTGGCGGTTATCTGGCACCGGAGCTGGCTGCTGATTTCAACCGTCTGGGTATTTCTATTGCCCAGGGATACGGAATGTCGGAGTGTTCCCCAAAGATCTCATCCCCGGATTGGAGCAGACCGGATAAGGTGGCATCTGTAGGAAAGATCGTGGACCGGTGCCAGGTGCGTATTGTGGACGGTGAGATCCAGGTAAAAAGTCCCTCAGTGATGATGGGATATTATAAGGAGCCGGACAAGACAGCAGAGGCGATCACAGAGGACGGCTGGCTTTGTACAGGTGACTTAGGCTATGTAGATGAAGAAAATTTCCTGTATCTTACTGGCAGGAAGAAGAATCTGATCATTTTAAGCAATGGTGAAAATGTGGCTCCAGAGCAGATAGAGAACCTGTTTGTGGACGACCGCCTGATCGAGGATATTCTGGTGTATGGGGAAGATGATATGATCGCAGCAGAGATCTATCCAAACTTTAAGTACGCAGATGCTGCCGGTATCGACCATATTGAGGAGACAGTGGCACAGATCATTAAAAAGCACAATGAAGGACTTCCTTCCTATAAAAAGATCGCCTGTTTCCACCTGCGGGATATCCCTTTGCCAAGACTTCATCTAAAAAGATCATCCGCAGCCAGTATTTCAGCCAGAAGAAACAGGAGGCAGAGGAGCAGGTCAATGTACATAAACCGGAAAACGATCTCCAGCAAAAGATCTATGATGCAGTATCTGCTGTGTTAGGACACAGTCGTTTTGGTATTGATACAGAGCTTTACAGTGCGGGGCTGGATTCGTTAGGAAGCGTGCTGCTCCTTACAGACCTGTATGAAAAGCTGCAGCTTTCTATGACCTTAAATGATTTGCTAGAACATGCTTCTGTTTTGAAGCTGGAAGCTCTTTATAAAGAACGGGCTGCTGAAGAAAAGAAGGGGTTTGAAGTCCGGGATATTTACCCACTGACCAACCTGCAGCTGTATTTTGCCTATGTAATGCGTGGAAATACTACAGCTAATCTGCCATTTTTATTTAAACTGGATCCACATGTAAATGTGTATCTCTTAAAAACAGCAGTAGAAAGAATGTTTGATGTACATCCGGAGTTGAAATGTGTGATCCAGCTTCATGAAGGCGCATACAAAAAACTTTAGAAATGATGAGAAAAAAGGTGGATGTTCCTCTGATCACCTTAAGTGATGACCAATGGGAAGAGACAAGAAAGGGGTTGTTACGTCCCTATATGTATACAGAAAATGAGCCTCTTTACCATACAGGCATCTATATGACAGAGTCTGCTAACTACCTGTTCCTGGATATTGCCCATATTATGGGAGACGGCATGACCATGAATGTACTGTTTGAAGATATTAATGCTATTTATGCCGGAAAGCAGGTAAAAAAGAGAAATATACATTTTATGAATATATTCTGGATGAAAAAGAACGGGATGCCAGAGGTCTCAGGCAGAAAAATGAAGCTTATTTTGCAGACCTGATGAAGGGCTTTAAGATCCGCAAGAGTATTCTTGCAAGAAGTGACTGCCATGATCTGGAACAGGGAGAAGACGGCGTTTTAAAGGAGCATTTTAAGGGAATCAACAGGGGCAGATTGCTGGCATTCTGCCGCAGAAATGGTATTTCTGAAAATGTAGTGTTCTTAACTGCTTTTTAATTACTCTATTGGTCTGTTCAGCAATGAAAAGATACTGTAAGCACCAGTATCCACAGTGGAAGAACGGACAGCCGCTGGAATCGTCTGGCAGGGACCATTATTCCTTACCTACTATTTCCGCTGCACCCGGAAACCGGATGAAAGCGTAAAAGAGCTGCTTCAGACCTCTGGAAAGCAGATCATGAAGACCATGGGCTGTTATATTTCCAATCTTCATGCAGATGAGATGTTCTTCCAGTACCAGGGGATATTTTAAACATCAATAAGATTGGCGGCTGGCCGGTTAAACGCGAAAAAAATACAGTTAGATGCACTTCCATTCCATTTGCAGGTTATGTGGGATGAAAAGGGATATTATTATGAGCTGCGTTATTGGAAGAACCGGTTTGATACACAGCTTCTAAAGCTGTTTATGACAGTCATGGAGCAGATCGTAGCAGCTATGGAAGAGGAAGGCCAGGCAGCAGGTCTGAAAACCGTCTTTCCCCAGATCTGTTTCCTTTGCATTATCGCGTAGAAGCAGGAAAAGTTAATGAAGCAGCCGGCTGTGAACTGATCCCGAAGTGGATGAAGGTGAGCAGATAAAGGCATATGTACTGATGAAAGCTGCCGTAAGCAGCCGTTTGGGGCCTGGGGCAAGCTGTATATCATGGATTACCCCACTCTTGGATGGAGTGATAAGATCACCAATCCTTATGGACCGGGAATGCTGTACCAGACAGGAAGAGAAGCACGTATCATGCCAGATGGCCGCCTGGAATTTCTGGAACAGGGCGGACGTACTGTTATGCGGGAAGGTCTCACCGGCAGGAGGTTCTTAGACCTTTATAAGCTGGAACAGGCTTTAGAGAGTGCAGGCGGTGTTACAAAAGGCAGAGGCCTATGTCCGTTATGGGGAAGGAAATAAGCTGGTGCTCCAGGCAGATGTATGGGGTGTTTCTGAAGCTGATACAGAACGCTTGAAGACTTATGTAAGAGAACGCTGTGGGGAAGCGCTGGTTCCTGAGGTGATAACCGTATTTTAATAGACTTTTGGTTATTGTAGTTTTTCTCAAAACAAGGTAAAAATAAAAATAAGGTCCATTTTTATGGGTGACAGAACGCAGATCACAGATCATTCTATTTAAGATGTACTTTCAAAATCATGAACAAAAAAGATTCCGGGAGTACATTAACGTGAAAAGGAGAGTTTTGAGAATGAATTACGATGTAATTATTGTAAAGAGCCGGTCCTGGCGGAATTTATTCTGCTTATGAGCTGATGAAGAAATGCGGTGATAAAAGAATTGCTGTATTTGATTCCGGGTATTCATTAAAGAAGCGTCACTGCCCTATTGACGGCGAAAAGGTCAAAAGCCTGCATTAAATGTAAGTCCTGCTCTATTATGAGCGGTTTCGGCGGCGCTGGTGCATTCTCTGATGGTAAATATAACATTACCAATGATTTCGGTGGTACTTTATATGAATATATCGGCAAAAAGGCTGCTACTGAGCTGATGCAGTATGTAGATGAGATCAACATGGATCACGGCGGCGAAGGTACTAAGATGTACTCTACAGCCGGAACTAATTTAAAGAAAGTCTGTTTACAGAACCGTCTGAAGCTGTTAAATGCTTCTGTCCGTCATCTGGGAACAGATATTAACCTGGTTGTATTAGGCCAGTTATATGATGAGTTAAAGAGCATGTGGACTTCTATTTCCAGAGTCCCTGTAAGCCATATTGAGTGCCTGGAAAATGGGGGATACAGAGTATGGAGCAATGACCAGTCTTATGACTGCGGGAAATGTATCGTATCTGTAGGCAGAAGCGGCAGCAAGTGGATGGAGCATATCTGTAAGGAACTGGATATTCCCACCAAGTCCAATCGTGTGGATATTGGCGTGCGCGTAGAGCTTCCCGCAGTGCTGTTCTCCCATTTAACAGACGAGCTGTACGAAAGCAAGATCGTATACCGTACAGAGAAGTTTGAGGATAATGTACGTACCTTCTGTATGAACCCCAAAGGGAATCGTTGTAAATGAAAATACCAATGGCATCGTTACTGTAAACGGCCACAGCTATGAGGATCCGGAAAAGCAGACAGAATGCACTAACTTTGCGCTGTTAGTTTCCAAGCACTTTTCTGAGCCGTTTAAGGACAGCAACGGCTATGGTGAAAGCATTGCCCGTCTTTCTAATATGTTAGGCGGTGGTGTTATCGTACAGCGTTTCGGTGACCTGATCCGCGGAAGACAGAAGCACTCCAAAGCGTATTGAGGAAAATACCTTTGTGCCTACTCTTTCTGCAACACCCGGCGACTTAAGCCTTGTTCTTCAAAAGCGTATATTAGATGGCATCATCGAAATGATCATGCCCTGGATAAGATAGCACCGGGAACTGCAAATGATGACACTTTGCTTTATGGTGTAGAAGTTAAGTTCTACAACATGGAAGTAGACGTAGACGAGAACCTGGAAAGCCGTCACAAAGGACTTTATATCATCGGCGATGGCAGCGGCGTGACACATTCCCCTTTCCCATGCATCTGCAAGTGGTGTGTATGTAGCACGTAAGATCGCGGAGAGCCTGGAAGGATAAGTAAGATAAACTAGCAGTATATTTAAATCTCCGACAGTGCAGGTATGAATATAGTATCTCCATTGCCGGAGTTTTTGTTTCAATAAAGGTTCAGAAAATAAGTATTTAATACAGAGTAAGCAAAGAGGAAGGATTGAGCTGGAAACAGAAAGGAGATATGGACTGCTGCAGGAGAGGAAAACTGTTTTGCAGCAGTTTCTATGTGTAGTGGATGGATATTTAAAATTAGTATTGGTATTTTTGTGTGATCATAGGCGTAATGTGGATGAAAAAGCCTATGTGGATGGCTGTGATCGCGGCATCTGTTGCAACGATCCTTTTATGGCCTTTCTCCTGATGTGGCAATCCACGGCATCATAAAAGGGGCTACAGCCAGAGCTACCATTGAAACGCTGGTGGTATTTTATTCCATTACATTTTTTGCAGAGGATGATGGAGAAAAGGAAAAACTTAAGCAATGCCCAGGTTGCAATGAACGGTCTGTTTAATAATAACCGGGTAAATGCTTCAATCGTTCCTTTTTCTTTTAGGTATGCTTCCGGCTGCCAGTACAGTATTGATCTGCGGCCCTATTGTTCAGGGAAAGTGTAAAGGGATTCTGACCTTAGTGTGCCGGAACAGGCATGTATCACATCTTATTTTCGCCATATATTCAGAAGCTTTTTGTGCCTACTTATACCAGCATTTTTATTGCGTTTCAAGGGGATTACAGAAGCCTGCCGTGTCAGTGCAGGAACCTTTATTTTAGCTATGGTAGCGGCACTTTTGCTTCTGGCAATGGAAGTGATCAGCCTCAGGGCATACAGGACTGGCGCTGTTTACCCTTTTAATGTGTATCGGTTATGTGGCAATGCAGATTTCTCCTACTCATATCTGCCTGATTCTTTTGCTCGGAAGATTATAAGGTTTCCTATGGCAGGACAGTATGATACGCAGGACGATTCCGATGGTTGCTTTATTTACACTAATCGCCATTGGATATTATGGGGTGCTCAGCGTGATGGGATTCTAAGGCAGCCCCCTTTTATATCTTGGAAAGATGATCAAAATGTGA
>VOFG01001298.1_pt1 | contig 236001 bp, 239 predicted proteins | sample 5384171 | NCBI WGS metagenome assembly VOFG01 (sample SAMN12384726, study PRJNA508395) | human gut metagenome | isolation source: healthy gut F | host: Homo sapiens | reverse complement strand
TCTTGACGGCCTTGGCGTTGTAGAACGCGCGGTCGGGGATGACAGTGAGGCTGCCGCAGTCGATGGAAGCGGCGGCGTTGCAGTCATAGAACGCGGAGCCGCCCAGGGAGGTGACGGACTGGGGAATGGTGATGGCCTTCAGAGCCTTCCAGCCGTAGAAAGCGTTGGCGCCGATGGAGGTCAGGCCCTCCTTTAGGGACAGGGCGGTGGCCTTGGCGCAGCCGCGGAAGGCGTAATCGCCCACGGTCTCCACGGTGGCGGGCAGGTCCACAGCCGTCAGGGCGGAGCAGTTGCTGAAGGCGTAGGCGGGAACAGCGGTCAGGCTCTGGCCGAAGGTCACGGTTTTCAGGCCGGAGCAGCCGTCGAAGGCGTGCTCACCCAGGGTGGTGAAGCCATCGGGCAGGGCGATGGACGTCAGCTTGGTGCAGCCCTGGAAGGCGGCGGTGCCGATCTTCTTGAGGCTGGCGGGCAGCGTGACGGACGTGATGGTGGTGTTCTTATAGAACAGGTAGTCGCTGATGGTCTCCACGCCGTCAGGCACGGTGTAGGAGGTGCCCTTGAAGTCCCGGGGCAGGCTCACCAGAACCTTGCCGCCGCCGGCCAGCAGGGTGCCGTCCTCGGTCCGGACGATGCTGGCGCCGTCCTCGATGACATAGCCCTCAAAGGCGGGGCAGCTGACAAACGGCGTCAGACCGAAGGACAGGGTCTCGGCCTTGTAGGAGGCAGGGAAGGTCAGGGTCTTCAGGTTGGTGCAGCCCTGGAAGGCCCTCTCGCCGATGAGGGTGACGTTGTCGGGAACGATGAAGTTCACCAGCGCGGTGCAGCCCTGGAACATCTGCTTGCCGATGGTGGTCAGCTTGGGGCCACGAAGGTGGTCAGGTTCAGGCTGTTGTAGAACGCGGAGTCAAGGCCGGTGGGATCGCCCAGCACGGTGATCTCGGTGAGGCTGCTGCGGGCGAAGGCGTTGGCGCCGATGAAGGTCAGGCTCTCGGGGATCACCATCTCCTCCAGGGCGGCGCAGCCGGCGAAGCAGCTGGTGCCCACGGAGGTGACGTTGCTCAGGTCGGGCAGGTGCTTCAGGCTCTTGCAGGTGAAGAACGCCGTCTTGGGCAGCTCGGTCAGGTTCTTGGACAGAGTCACGGAGGTTACAGCCGTGCAGTTGGCGAACTGGTCTCGGGAATGGTGATGCTGGTCAGGGCGTAGGCATTATAGAACAGGCCGGCGCTGAGGCTGGTGACGCCCTCGGGGATCACCAGGTCGCCCTCCAGGGCCTCGCAGAAGTAGAACGCCTTGACGCCCATGGTGGTCAGGCCCTTGGGCAGGACGCCGTCGTCGGTGTGGCCCAGGGTCTTCAGGTTCTTGCAGTAGTAGAACGCGCCCTCGTTGATGACCTTCATGGTCTCAGGCAGGCTGACGCTCTGCAGGTTGTCGCAGTCGTAGAAGGCCCGATAGCCGATCTCCTCCAGGGAGTCAGGGCAGATGACGTTGAGAACGTAGTCGTTGTTCTTGAAGGCGTTCTCCCCGATGACCCGGACGCCGTCGGGAATGGTGACGGTGCTCTCGGTGCCGCTGTAGCTGACCAGGGTGTCGCCCACGATGTTGAAGCTGCCGGAGCCGCGGTAACGGTGGCCGTGCCGGGCTTCAGAGCGGTGAGCTTGGCATACTGGGTCAGCTGGTCGCCCTCGCCGTTGGGCTCAACGGTGACCACGGACTCGTCGGAGGAGGTCCACTCCAGGTTCAGGTCGGTGGCATAGAAGGGCGCGTAGGCATACAGCCGGACATTGGTATAGGTGGTACCGGCCAGCATGGTCACGGAGGAGGTGTTCAGCCGGAACTCACTCATAGGCACGTCCGCGCCCACCTCGTCGGTGACGGTGATCTGGCACTGGGCCTTCACATCGGGCCAGACGGAGGACTTGACGGTGATGGTGGCGGTGCCGGGAGCCTTGGCGGCCACGATGCCGTTCTTCACCTCGGCCACGCTGGAATCGGAGGAGCTCCAAACCAGGTTCTGGTCGGTGGCGTCGTCGGGAGTCACAGTGGCGTTCAGCTGGACATAGCCCTTCTGGGGCAGGGTCACGGCGGTCTGATCCAGAGTGATCTTGGTGACGGCGTTTTCAGGCAGGGTCACGCGATAGGCACACTGGTTCATGGCGTAGTCGTAGGCCACCACATAGAAGGTGCCCTGCAGGAGCTTCTGATAGAAGTCCGTAACGTCGAAGGTGTAGGTATACTCCTCGTAAGCCCGGGGAGAGGTTCCGTCGGCCTTCAGGGGCAGGGATGATGCCGTCATAGTAGTTGGAGCCGATGCTCATTTCCTTCTTGCCGTTGTTGACGTCACGTCCAGGTCTTCCGGCCGTCGTCGCCGGTGCGGAACTGCAGGTTCTCGCGGTCGACGATATAGGCATTTCACCGTCGGAGGTGAAGTTGAAGGAATAGGTGTTCTTCAGGTTGTCCTGCACGTCGAAGTCCACATGGCGGCGGCGGTGTAGGTCATGCGGGTGTTGTTGTGGATCAGGTGGATGCCGGTCAGCGGGGGAAGATCTCGCCCACATAGCCGGGCCGCACAGCGGCGGAGCTGGAGTTGTACATGGCCTTGCGGACATTGAGGCCGTCGCTGTTGAGGTACACCTCACCGGTGTCGCTGTCGGTGATGGTGAGGTCCAGTCGCCGTAGAAGCCCAGGAAGGGCACGGACAGCGCAGGATCGTCGTTGTTGGTCAGCTCCACGAAGCCTTCCACATAGATGCCGTTGGGGAACTTGGCCAGATACGCCCGGTCCGCGTCAGACAGGCGGACGGTGACGGTGACGGTGGTCTCGCCGTTAGCGGGCACGGTGACGGTGGAGCCGCTGAGGGCGCCGCCGGCATCAGGGTGTTGACATACTGCAAAGCGGCGGCGGACACACCCGCCAGATACGGAGAGGCCATGGAGGTACCGCTCATGTAGCCGTACTGGGCGAAGGGGCAGAGAAGGAATAGATGCTGCCGCCGGGGGCGGTGATCTCCGGCTTCAGGGACAGAGACGGCAGGGGGCCCCAGGAGGAGAAGTCGCTCATGGCCACGGGCCCTTTTTCGGTCTTGGAGACGGTGAGGGTCTTTTCCTGGGCGGCTTCCATCATCTGGCCGTTGGCCAGGCTGATGCACACGGTGGGGATCTTGTAGTTATCCACGGCCATGTTCAGCAGATAGCCGTCGCGGTTGTTATAGATGATGCAGCCCGCAGCGCCGGCAGAGGCGGCATTGAGCTGCTTCTGCTCGAAGGACAGGCCGCCGCGCATGACCACGGCGATCTTGCCGGTGACGTCCAGGCCCTGGTAATCGGCGGTGTCGCCGGTGTTGGGCACCATGACGTATTCATAGGTCCTGGAGCTGTCATTGCCCAGCAGCAGGGCGGTGAAGTCGTGGCCGGACACGTCCTGATAGGGGACGCGGCCCTGGGCGGTGACAAAGGCCGCCGTCTCGTTGGCGTTGACGGAGGCAACGGACAGCGCCGCGTCATAGGAGGACGAGGAGCTGATGATGCCGGTGTCGGGGTCGGACACGGAGGTGAAGTCACCCTTTGCGCCGCCCTGGGAGGAGGAATAGGAGTTACCGGCGGAGCAGTTCAGCAGGATACCGGCGGACTTGACCAGGTCGTAATACTTGGTGGTCAGGTCGCCCTCGGCCTCCCGGCCGAAGCCGCCGTTGGAGCCCAGGGACATATTGATCACGTCCACGTCCAGCAGCAGGGCGTCGTTCAGGGCCGCCAGGATGGTATCCGTGGAGGCGCCGTTGTACCTTGAAGATGGCCAGCTGGGCCTCGGGAGACTGACCGGCGAAGGTGACGCTGCCGTCGGCGTCCACGGTCTTGCCGGCGGTGATACCGGCCACGTGGGTGCCGTGGTCATTGCCGTACTTCTCCACGGCGTCGGCGGAGGGGATCACGTCGGCGTCGGCGTCGGCATAGTCGAAGGCGAAGGGCACCTTGCCGCTCTTATACAGGTCGTCCTCGGTCAGCAGCACCAGGGAGCTGGAGCTGTGCTTCTGGGCATACCAGAGGGCGGCATAGCTGTAGGCGGTGATGTTGGTCTTGCCGTCCTCGCCCTGGCTGATCTGATAGAGCAGCTTGGACAGGCTGGACTTCTGCAGCTTCTGCACGGCAGGAGCGTTGGCAAAGGCCTCGTGGTTCACATCCAGGCCGGTGTCCAGGATGCCGATGAGCATCCCCTCGCCCTGATACTGGGTGTTGTTGGAGTAGGCCGCCACTTCCGCGGCGGTCAGGCCTGGCCCAGAGTGGCCGAGCCCATGGAATCGGTGTAGTGGGTCTGGCACAGCACCACGTCCTCTACGCCGTCAATATTCTTGATGTCGTTGATCCTGCCATAAGGCACCTGGGCGGCAAAGCCGCTGACCACGGAGGTGTAGCTGAAGGTGAAGGAGCTGGGAATGCCCTTGCTTTCCATGGTGTTCATCACGGAGAGCTGCAGGTTGGCGATGTCCTTCAGCTGGGCCTTGGCTGCGTCCGTCTGCTGGAAGTCCAGCATGGACATACTGGCATTGGTGCGGTTGCGGACATCCAGCAGGCTGTCTGCATCCAGCTGCACAATGACCTTGACCATTTCGTCGTCTGCCGGGATCTCGGACTTGGACACCTTGCCGGAGTCCATGTTCTCCTCGAAGATCGCCAGACGGTCGCTGTCTGTGAGCTCATTGGTCACATCGGTGGCCGTCAGCCCGGTCTCGGGGTCAGACGGCGTCAGTTCCGCCGCCATGGCGCTGACCGGCAGGACGCTGATGAGCATCATCAGCACCAGGACCAGGGACAGCAGCCGCTGCGGCATTCTCGTCTTTTTCATCGATCGACTTCCTTCCTGAATTTTTTCGTTCCACTCCCCTGCTGTGTTGAGGAATTTCCTGATTGCATAATTATACTTCCTTTCTCCTGCAAAAGCAAGGAATTTCTTCCAAAACAAGGATTTTTTCAGGAAACGTTTCCGGTGTTTCCGCCGGGTGGACGGCCGGTTGGTGCTTTTTTCCGATGCTTCGGTATCACATCACCGTGATAAACGACCCATTGTTTTTGTACTTATCTCACGAACAGTTTCCTGGCTCGGCGTCCGTGTTGGACAAATCCGCCAAAATGTCAGCCTCCCCTTTTCCGCCCCGCTGATTCCGTCCACAATACACGCACATTTGTGTTTGTTCGTGCCGGGTGGACGGCAGCGGAAGTTATTGGAAAAAAGGGCGCAAAAGCCGCCGCTCCCGCGAGGAGCGGCGGCAGATATTCACTTCACCTGGCGGCCATGGGACCAGACGGCGGTGATGTTGTGGCGGTGGAGCATATAGAGGGACCGTTCGAAGCGCTCCCGGACCGTCAGGGGGCGGACGGACTCCGGGAAGTCCCCGTCGTCCACCACGATGGCGTGGAGGGGCTGGCCCACGGCGAAGCCCTCTCCCCCGCCGAAATACCGGTGCCCGGCGGTGGTGCCCAGATAGTACCCCTCCGGCACCGTCAGGAAGTCCTCGGACCAGTCGGTTTCCATGCGCTTGATCTTGAGGCCCGGATGCTCATGGTGATGACCTTGTACATGGGGAGCTGTGCCCGCCGGCGATGTCGGAGCCAAGAGTCACCCAGATGCCCTGCTGCAGCATCTCCCGCACCGGGGACACGCCGTTGCACAGGTTGATGTTGGACCCGGCGCAGTGGGCCACCACCACCCCGGCCCGGCGGATGGCGGCGCACTCCCGGGCGTCGGAGTAGACGCAGTGGGCCATCACCGTGTGGTCCTTCCACAGGCCGTATTTGTCATAGGTCTCCCAATACTGGGCGCAGTCCGGGTGCAGCTCCTTCACCCAGGCGATCTCCCCCTGTTTTCCGACAGATGGGACTGGACATACAGCCCCCGGTCCCGGGCGATCTCCCCCAGGGCGGCCATCAGCTCGTCGGAACAGCTGGGGTGAAGCGGGGGTGATAATGGGCCTGACGTGCTCAAAATGGCAGCCGTCCAGCCAGCGCAGGGTCTCGGAGACGGACTCCTCCGTGGTCTCCTGGAGAATGCCGGGCAGGGCGTTGCGGTCCATATTCACCTTGCCCACATAGCCCGTGACCCCGGCCCGCTCCAGCTCCTCCATAAGGATCCAGGTGGCCTCGGTGTGCAGGGAGGAGAACATGCACACCCGGGTGGTGCCGTTGGTGATCAGGTCGGAGGCCAGGCGGCGATAGGTCCGGCGGGCAAAGTCCGGGTCTGCGAACCGGGCCTCGGTGCGGAAGGTGTAGGTATTCAGCCAGTCCAGCAGGGGCAGGTCCATGCCCATGCCCAGCATGGGATACTGGGGGCGTGGAGGTGCATATCCACAAAGGACTGCATGATGAGCCGGTCGCCGTAATCCGTCAGGGGCGCCGAGGCAAACGCCTCCGGCAGAGCGTCATAGACCCCCTGCACCACGCCGTCCTCCAGCACCAGATAGCCGTGCTCCCGGATGTCCAGCTCCCCCAGCCGGGGGCCTGGATGATGTTGCCGCGTAAAACCTGTGTCATACCGCATCGCTCCTTCAGGAAAAAATAGATGGGCGCCCCGCCGGTTCACCGGCAGAGCACCCATAGCAGGGCCGTGGGCGGCCCCGTAAAACGCAAGGCTGCACCATATCCGCAAGGCTATATGAGCTTCCGTATGCTATGCCTGAGTATAGCACACTCGTCCACCACCTCGCCGATGTACATCCGGTGGACCGGCTCGTCCCGATAGAAAATGTCCTGAACGTCCTGGGGATCTGGTCCAGGGCGAAGTCCTGGCAATAGAGCTTGCGGCAGACCAGGGTGGTCTCCGCCTGGCGGAAGGTGATGCCCTGGGGGCAGGAACTCCGGCGTCAGGCCCGCCGCCGCCACCTTGTCGCCGTCCCGGCCGGAGGTGCTGCCCAGCAGGGACAGGGCCCGGCGCTGCGCCTCAGGGTAAAAAGCTGACGGTGAAGTAGTCGTTTTGCTCCATGAATTCAAAGGTATAGCGGTTCTTTTTCACATACACGGTGGCCACCGGCCCCCCGGGGCCCAGGCCGCCCCAGATGGTCATGGTGTTGTAATTTCCCCGCCGTGACCAGGCCCACTGCTTGTCGAATTTCCGGAATACGTCCGTCCATACCGGCACGCTCCTTATTGCAAAGGGCCATTGACACCCCGCCCCCGGGGCAAGATGGAGATTTTGGCAGGCCGGTCCCGCCCGAGGGGCGATGCCAAAAGACGCCGGAGGAGACCTCCGTCTTTTTTGCGCAAATGGCGCAATATATTATTCAATTGAGATAATATAGTAATACACAGGCTGGCCGCCGGGGAGCAGGGACACCTCCGCCTCCGGGCAGGCATCCGCAAAGCGCTGCTCGGCCCGCTGGGCGTCCTCCTGGGACGCCGTCGCCATAGAACACGGTGATGAACTCCGCGCCCTTGTCCGCCGGGGCGGCATAGGTCACCTGGGCGGTGACCACGTTCTCCGCCGCCTCCGTCATGGCCGCCAGGATCACCTGGGGATCGGCCTCCTCCGGGTCCACCGCCATCATGGCGGAGATCCCCTGGGGCACGGTGTTGGTGGGCACCACGATGACCTCTTTTCCGTCAGGCCCACGCACTGCTGGGCGGCCATGATGATGTTCTTGTTGTTGGGCAGCACGAACACCACCTCGCTGGGGGTGCGGTTCACCTCCTGCAAAATGGCCTGGGTGGAGGGGTTCATGGTCTGGCCGCCGGACACGATGCGGTCCACGCCCAGATCCCGGAAGGTGGCGGCCAGGCCGTCGCCGGCGCACACCGCCAGGAAGCCGTAGCGCTTCTCCGGGGCGGCCACGCCGCCCTCCATGGCCTCCAGCTCCTCCTCCACGGCGTCCAGATCATCGGTGCTCTGGGCCTGCTTGCCGGCCGCCAGCTCCTCCGCCTGGGTGCGCATATTTTCGATCTTGGCCAGCTCCAGGGTGCCGTATTTGGCGGCCTCCGTCAGGGCCTGGCCGGGGATATCCGTGTGCACATGGACCTTGAAGGCCTCGTCGTCCTCGCCGATGACCAGGCTGTCGCCGATGCCGTCCAGATACGCCCGGAAGGGCTCGATGGACACGCCCTCCTTCTTGCCCACGATGAACACCGTGTCATAGGTAGAGGTAATGTCCTCCAGGCTCAGGGCGCCGAAATCCGCCTGATCCTGGGCCTTTTCGTCCTCCTCCACCTGGGGCAGCTCCTCGCCCCGCAGGGCCCGCACCATACCGTCCAGAATGATGAGGTAGCCCTTGCCTCCTGCGTCCACCACCCCGGCCTTTTTCAGCACCGGGTTCATGTCGATGGTCTGGGCCAGGGTCTCCTGCCCGGCGGCAATGGCCTGCTCCAGCACGTATTCGGCGCTGGGATTCTCCTGGGCGGCCTGGGCGGCCCGGGCGGCGGCCAGCCGGGACACGGTCAGCACCGTTCCCTCGGCGGGCTTCATCACCGCGCCATAGGCGGTGGCCACACCCTCGCCCATGGCGGCAGCCAGGGCCGGGCCGTCCATCTCCACCAGGCCCTTGGCGGACTTGGAAATGCCCCGGAACAGCAGGGACAAAATCACACCGGAGTTCCCCCGGGCGCCCCGCAGCAGGGCCCCCGCGGTGATCTTTGCCGCCTCGCCGACGGTGGCGGGCTCGGACTTTTTCAGCTCGTTGACGGCGGTCTGGATGGTCAGGCTCATGTTGGTGCCGGTGTCGCCGTCGGGTACCGGGAACACGTTCAGATCGTTGATGGCCTGCTTCTGCTGGGCGACACAGGCAGCGCCGAAGGCGATCATCTGCTTGAAGGCGCTGCCGCTGATTCTATCTGTCATCTCTTTGTTACTCCTTTGGCCGGGTGCTTACACGGTAACGGAGTCCACGCACACATTGACCTCGCGGACCTCCACCCCGGTATTCTTGGTGACCACATACTTGACCTCGCTCATGATGGAGCGGCAGACCGTGGCAATGTTGACGCCGTTTTCCACAACGATGTGCAGCTCGATGGAAACGGTGCCGTCCTCGTTATAAGTGACCTTCACGCCCTTGCTCATGGCTTCCCGCCGCAGCAGGTGCACCAGGCCGTCGGTCATGCTGCGGTAGGCCATGCCCTTGACGCCGAAGCAGTTGGTGGCTGCCGCGCCGGTGATGGTGGTGAATACCGCGCTGCTGATGGTGATCTCGCCCTGACCGGTTTGAACCTTAATCATAGCTAACTTCCTTTCTATAGACTGCCGCCGGAGGGCGGCATAAGCACAATAATATAGGGTATTATATACTATTTGTCCGGCAATAACAAGCAGAATATTTTAAACAAATCTGCCGATTTCCGTAACATTTTCTTAACATTTGACCAAACAAAGACCATTCCGCCCTGAAAATACGCCCTCTGTGCTATTTCCCGACACTTTTTCGTCCGCCGCCCGGCTACAATAGGGGGCAAAGGAGGGCTTGTCCATGAAACTTCTGCCACTGCCCCGGGAGAAACGGCGGCTGCTTGAACCCCTGGGCCGGGCGGCCCTGACCTGCCTGCTGACGGCCGGCTCCTTCGGGGGCCTGTGCGCCCCGCTGCCTCTGGCCATCACGGCGGCGGCCGGGCCGGGACTGCCGGGCCTGTGCTGCGTGCTGGGCTGCGGACTGGGGGCGTTTCTGTTTCTGCCGTTTCAGGCGGGTCTGCGGCAGCTGGCGGCGGCCATTCTGATCTTCTCCGGCAGCATTGCCTTTTTCGACACGAAATTTTTCCCCCGGCGGTTTTTCCGGCCGGGTCTTGCGGCGGCGCTGCTGCTTCTGGTGCAGTCGGCGTATCTCATCGCCCGGCCCATCCGGCTGTGGGCCCTGTGCGTGTTCTGCATGGGCCTCACCGCCGCGGCCACGGACCTGCTGCTGCGCCGCCGGGACCGGCTGCCCCTGCTGCTGGCAGCGGGGCTGTGCCTTTCGGCGGGGGCTTTCCGGATCGTCGGAATATCGGTTGGAATGTGCCTGACGTGCGCTTTTCTGATGCGCAGCGTCCGGCAGATGGAACCGGCCCGGGGGGCTGCCTGGGGGGCCGCCATGGGGCTGTGCCTGGGTCTGCTGGGGGATGAGCCGGACCTGGCGCCCATGGCGGTGCTGGGCCTTTCCTGCGCCGCTTTGTCCCGGGTGCGTTCCGCCCCTGTCCCGGTGTGTATCGGGACATTCTGGGCCATTGGCGGGGGCTGTACCCTGCTGTTCGGGACAGAGGAGCCGCTTTATCGGATGATTGAGCTGTTTTCGGGCGGAATTCTGTCCCTGCTGCCGCTGCCCCGGCTGAGTCTGCCGCCGGAGAAAAAACGGGCCCAGCCGGAAAAGCCGCCCCGGCCGGACCGCCTGGCCAAGCCCGCCGCCGCCCTACGGGACCTGTACGACAGCTTTTTCCGGGGCACCGCTCCGGAGAAGCCGGAGAACCCCTCGGTGGTATTTGACCGGGCGGCGGAGCAGGTGTGCCGCCGGTGCATCCTGCGGGATACCTGCTGGCGGCAGAATTACAGCGCCACCTACAACGCCTTTAACGACGCCTGCCCCCGGCTTTTGCAGCGGGAGAGGCCCAGGCCGGGGATTTCCCCCTGTATTTCACCTCCCGGTGCGTCCATTTGTCGGATTTTGTGGGGGCGGTGAACGTGGAGCTGCGGTCCTATCTGCTGCGGCAGCAGTACCACCGGCGGCTGTCGGAGGTCCGGGACCAGGCCCGGGAGCAATATGCCCAGCTGGGGGATATGCTGGCCTCCGCCGGTCCGGCGGTGCCTGCCGGTGCCCAGGCCATGGGCTGTGGGGTGGCCTCGTCCCTGCGGCCCCGGCAGGGCCAGAGCGTCTGCGGCGACCAGCTGGATACCTTCGAGGTGGGAGACACCGTATATCTGCTGCTGTCCGACGGCATGGGCAGCGGTGAGGCCGCCCACCGGGAGGCGGCCATGACCGTCCGGCTGCTGCGGCAGTTTCTGGAGGCGGGGATCGAGCCGGGCCCGGCCCTGAAAACCCTGAACACCGCCCTGTCCCTGCGGGGAGAGAGCGGCGGAGGCTTCACCACCATCGACCTGCTGGCCCTGCAGCGGGCCAGCGGACAGGCCGCCCTCTATAAGTACGGGGCCGCTCCGTCCTATCTCAAGCGCAGCGGCAGCGTCAGCTGCTATACCGGCCAGTCCCTGCCTGCCGGGCTGCAGGCCGTCCGGGAGGCCCCGGAGTGCACCCGTTTGCAGCTGACTGCCGGCAGCTTTTTCGTGATGGTCTCCGACGGCATCGCCGACGCCGGAAACGATGAGTGGCTGCAAAATCTGCTGGCCGGGTGGAGCGGCCGGGACGCCAACGCCCTGGTGTCGCTGATCCTGGCGGAGTCCCGGGGCCGCAAGGGGCTGGAGGACGACTGCGCCGTGCTGGTGCTGCACCTGTCCTCCGGCGAAAAAAAGCCGGTGTAAGGGGGTATATTCCCCTATGCGGCGGGCATACTGAAGCTGTCAAACGAAATCGCAACAGAGGAGGGCATAACTCTTGGTAAAAGGACTTTCCCGCCGGGTCATCGTGGTGGATTCCCCGGACCCGCATATTTTCGAACAGGCCATTTTCATTGTGCGCAACGACGCAGCCGTGGGCAGCGGAGGGGTCACCTCCCAGCAGGTGGTGGACCAGGCCATCCGCATTGCCAAGGATTATGCCCGGACCCACGGCGCGCCGCCCCGGCGGCGGCTGCGTATGTCCCCGTGGCTGGCGGCCCTGTTGGGGGGCGCGGCCATCGGCGCGGTGTGGCTGCTGGCCATGCTGCTGTAATATTGCTTTTTTCTTACCATTTTTCTCCTCACTTGAGGGCGGACAGGCCATCTGTCCGCCCTCCCTTTTTGCGCGGGTGGCTGGCGGCGGGACGGTGGGCAGACATGGGCCCCGCCCTACGAGTGTTCTATCGGTAGACATTTCGTAGGGCCCGCTGCCCTCAGCGGGCCGCGTCAACCCGGCAGGTTTGGGCGGACAGGGTCGTCCGCCCCTACAGGCCCTCTCAGTCGGCTGCGCCGACAGCTCTCCCAGAGGGAGAGCCAAGGCGCGGGGCATAAAAAGGCCGTCCGGCAGGTGCCGGACGGCCTTTTGGCGTGTTCAATTATTCTCCGTAATGGACGTGCAGCAGCTCATGACAGCGGTCGGGACCGTAGTCCTCCAGCAGACGGGTGACGATGGGGTTCTTCTCCGCCCGCTTGAACATGGCGGAGGAGTCCGCCTCGTACAGGCCCGCGCCCCGGCGCTTCTTGGCCGCCGTCAGGCCATAGGGCTGACCGGCGCCGCCTACGCAGCCGCCCTGGCAGGTCATGACCTCCACCAGGTGGTAAAAGCGCTTTCCGGCCTCCACGTCGGCGATCAGCTCCTTGGCGTGGGACAGGCCGTTGACGATGGCCAGGTGCAGCTCCTGCCCCTCCACGGTGAGGTTCACCTCACGGATGGCCCCGTCGCCCCGCAGGTCCGTGACCCGGATGGCCTGGAGGGCGTTGTTGCTCTTGTCCGGCAGACAGTACCGCACCACGGCCTCGGCCACGCCGCCGGTGACGCCGTAGATCACGGCAGCGCCGGAGCCCAGGCCGAAGGGCAGGTCCGGAGCCTCCGGCTCCAGCTCCGTCAGCTGGATACCGGCCTCCCGGATCATATCCACCAGCTCCCGGGTGGTGATGACCAGGTCCACGTCCGGGCGGCCCTCCTGGGTAAACTCGGGCCGGGCGGCCTCCATCTTCTTGGCGGTGCAGGGCATGATGGCCACATGATAGGTGCGTCGGCCGTCGGCGGCGTCCTTTTCCCGGTACTTATCCCGCAGCACGGCGGCGAACATCTCCATGGGGGACTTGCAGGAGGAGATGTTGTGCAGATACTTGGGGTCGTTGAGCTCCAGATACTTCACCCAGGCCGGGCAGCAGCTGGTGAACATAGGGAAGGGACCGCCGTTTTTCAGCCGGGCCAGGAACTCCTGGGCCTCGCTGATGGTGGTCATATCGGCGGCGAAGTTGGTGTCGTACACCTCCTCCACGCCCATGAGCTTCAGGGCCTTCACCAGCTTATCCATAACGTTGGCGCCGGCGGGCAGGCCGAACTCCTCGCCCAGGGCCACCCGGACCGCCGGGGCGATCTGCACCACCACCCGGTTCTTGGGGTCGTGGAGAGCCTGCCAGGCCTGGCCGATCTGGTTTTTCACGGTGATGGCGCCGGTGGTGCACACGGCGGCGCACTGGCCGCAGCCCACGCACTTGGTCTGGTCCAGCTTCTTGTCAAAGGCGGGCATCACCTGCAGCTCGCTGCCGCGGTGGGCATAGTTCAGGATGCCCTGGCCCTGGAGCTCCTCGCAAACCCGGACGCAGTCGCCGCAGAGAATGCACTTGTTGGGGTCCCGGAAAATGGCCAGACTGGTGTTGTCCTGCTCATAGCGCTCCCGGGTGTCCGGGAACCGGACCCGGCTGACGCCGAAGCGCTGGGCCAGGGCCTGCAGGCGGCAGTTGCCGCTTTTGGCGCAGGTGGTGCAGCTGCAGTCGTGGGAGGCCAGCATCAGCTCCAGAATCATCCGCCGGTGCCGCAGCAGCCGGGCGGTGTTGGTGCGGATCTCCAGCCCGTCCCGAGGCTCCATGGAGCAGGAGGCGTCGATCTTGCCGGTTTTCACGTTTTCCACGATGCACATCCGGCAGGCGCCGTGGACCGAAAGCTCGGAATAGTAGCAGAAGGTGGGCATGTCGATGCCCGCCTTGCGGATCACGGAGAGGACATTTTTCTCCCCGTCGAACGGCACCCGCTGGCCGTCTACGATCATGATTCCCTTGGCCATGGTCATACCTCCTCCTCAATGGCGTCGATAGCGCCGAAGGGGCAGGCTCCCCAGCAAGCGCCGCAGTGGATACACTTGGTGGTGTCGATGACGTGGGGCATGCGGATCTGGCCGGAGATGGCGTCCATGGGACAGTTCCGGGCGCACTTGCCGCAGCCCTTGCACAGCTCGGGGATGATCTCCAGATGGCGCTTGCGGCCATTGCAGATGGGACAGTGGTGGTCCACCACATGGGCCAGATACTCGTCCCGGAAATAGCGCAGGGTGCTCTGCACAGGCTTGCAGGCGCTCTGGCCCAGGCCGCACAGAGCCGTCTCGGTAATGGTGTTGGACAGATTCTCCAGCAGCTCCAGGTCCTCCATGGTGCCCTCGTTGCCGACGATGCGGTCCAGGATCTCCAGCATGCGCTTGGTGCCCTCCCGGCAGGGAACGCACTTGCCGCAGCTTTCGTTCTGGGTGAAGCTCATGAAGAAGCGGGCAGTCTCCACCATGCAGGTGTCCTCGTCCATGACCACCAGGCCGCCGGAGCCGATCATGGCCCCGATCTTCTTCAGAGAGTCGAAGTCCAGGGGCAGGTCCAGATGCTCGCTGCTGGCGCAGCAGCAGCCGCCGGAGGGGCCGCCGATCTGCACGGCCTTGAACTTCTTCCCGTCGGGGATGCCGCCGCCGATGTCGAAGATGACCTCCCGGACGGTGGTGCCCATGGGCACCTCAATGAGGCCGGTGTTCACCACGTTGCCGGTCAGGGCGAAGGCCTTGGTGCCGGGGCTCTTTTCCGTGCCGATGTGCCGGTACCAGTCCACGCCGTTGCGGATGATCAGGGGAACGTTGGCGAAGGTTTCCACGTTGTTGAGAACGGTGGGCTTGCCCCACAGGCCGTGCTCAATGGTGCGGGGGGGCTTCACCCGGGGCATGCCGCGCTTGCCCTCGATGGAGGAGGTCAGGGCGCTGCCCTCGCCGCAGACGAAGGCGCCTGCGCCCCGGTTCACATGGAGGTGGAAATTGAAGCCGCTGCCCAGGATGTCATCCCCCAGCAGGCCCAGCTCCTGGGCCTTGGCAATGGCGGCTTTCAGCCGGGACACGGCCAGGGGATACTCGGCCCGGACGTAGATATAGCCCTCGTCGCTGCCGGCGGCCAGGCCCGCGATCATCATGCCCTCCAGCACGGAATGGGGATTGCCCTCCATAATGGAGCGGTCCATAAAGGCGCCGGGGTCGCCCTCGTCGCCGTTGCAGACGATGTACTTCTTGTCGGCCTTCTGCCGGCGGGCGCCGTCCCACTTCTGTCCGGCAGGGAAGCCGCCGCCGCCCCGGCCCCGGAGGCCGGAGTCGATGATGTCCTGACAGATCTGCTGGTCCGTCATCTCGAACAGGGCCCGCTCGAAGCCGGAGTAGCCGCCCTTGGCGATGTACTCCTCGATGTCCTCGGCGTCGCTGGTGCCACAGTTCTCCAGCACCACCCGGTGCTGCTTCTTATAGAAAGGAATGTCCTCCTGCCGGGGATAGGCCACGCCGTTCAGACGGTACACCAGGCGGTCGATGATCTCGCCGCCCAGAACGGTCTTTTCCAGGATCTCGTGGCAGTCCTCGGGCTTGACGTGGATGTACATAATGCCCATGGGCTCGATGTGGACCAGGGGGCCCATCTCGCAGAAGCCGTGGCAGCCGCTCATCTTGACGTGCAGGCTCTTTTCCTCGTCGGTGTCGTGCTTGAGGCCGATGTACACCGGCAGATTCCGGCTTTCGCACTCGGCCCGGAGGTTTTCATAGATCTTCATGGCGCCGCCGGCGATGCAGCCGGTACCGGCGCAGATCAGCACGGAGGGGGTCTCCTTGCTGCGGCGCAGGGCCCGCTGGGCCTCGTTGCGCAGGTCGCAGAACGCGTCGCGGGTGAGCTTCATTGGGCGGCCTCCTCCTTCCGGATCTTCTCCAGCAACTCCAGGGCGCTGGTGGGGGACATTTTGGCGTGAACCTCGCCGTCCACGGTCATCACCGGGGCCAGGCCGCAGGCGCCGAGACAGGCCACCGTCTCCAGGGTGAACATGCCGTCGTCGCTGGTCCTGCGCTTGCCGGACAGGCCCAGATACTCGTAAATGGCGTCGTAAATGGGGCCGGACTTCCGGACGTGGCAGGCGGTTCCGGCGCAGACCTTGATGATGTGCCTGCCCTTGGCCTCCAGGGAGAAGTTTTCATAGAAGGTGGCCACGCTGTATACCTTGGACACGCTGATGCCCAGGCGGTCGGCCACCAACGTCAGGTTGGCCTCGCTGAGATAGTTGTATGCCGCCTGGATATCCTGCAAAATGGCGATGAGGTTCTCCGTCTTGCAGCCATACTGCTCCACAATGGCGGCAGCACGATCAGTTTGGGGGTTCATTCCTTTCCTCCTCTATGTTTCGTTGGAGATTTTCGTTCCAAATCGTTTTTCATTAAACGATTCGTCTAATATTTTATCATATGGGGAAAATTTTCGCAACATGATTTTGTGAAATTTTTCATAATCATGGTAGTTCTTCACAAATAATGAACACAGTGTGCAAGTGTGCGTTTTATATCCCGGCCAGGCTGGCAGATCGACTGCGCTGTGCTTTCAACCTGATCGTGGCGTTGGACTCTCCCGGTCCCGCCATTTTCAGGCAGGAGCGCCTGGGCCTCAACGGAAAGCCCTTCATGATCTATAAGTTCCGGACCATGCGCCTGGACGCGGAGGCCAACGGCCCGCGCTGGGCGGCGGTCTGCGACACGCGCTGCACCCGTTTCGGCCAGTTCCTCCGGCGCACTCGGCTGGATGAGCTGCCCCAGCTGTGGAACATCCTGCGGGGCGACATGAGCCTTGTGGGGCCCAGGCCGGAGCGTGCCTATTTCTATCGGGAGTTTGAGACGTATATGGCGATGAACATCGCCAAAATGCTGTTCCCCCTTCTGACGCTGCCATACCTGACCCGTGTGCTGTCCACGGATTGCTATGGAAGCGTTGTCTATGTCAAGTCCGTCACGACTTATCTGCAGCTGCTGGTGGACTTCGGCTTTGTGCTCTCGGCCACCAAAAGCATCGTCCAGGCCCGGGAGGACAGGGCCCGCCAGGAAAGGATCATGGGGGATGTGCTGCTGGTGATCTTCCTGATGGACGACCGCATCAAGACCGACGAGGATATCCAGCAGATGCTGGGCCTCAGCGTTCTGGCCAGCATCCCCTGCGCCGGCGGGAAAAAGGCGGGGAAATACGGCTGCTGCCGGGCCTATGGCGCCAAGGAGCGCAGGCCCTATCAAGAGAAGAAGCGGGGGGCAAAGGCGAAGTGAACAAGACTGTTTTAACGCTGCTGGGCACGGTCCGGGAATCGTATGACTATGTGCTCATCGACCTTCCGCCGCTGGACAGCGTCATCGACGCGGCGGTGGTGGCCGCCAAGTGCGACGGAGCGATTCTGGTGATCTCCGACCATCAGGTGCGCTGCCACCAGGCGGTGGAGGTCGTGGACCAGCTGAAAAAATGCGGCAGCCGGATCCTGGGTGTCGTGCGCAACAACATCCACGCAAGCAGCAGCGGCTATTATAAGAAGTACTATAAGGACCGCTATTAATAACGTTGGCTTATAGAGCCGCAAAAGCCCTCCCTCTGCCGAACGGCAGAGGGAGGGCTTTCGTGCTTCCCTTCCGCTTGTCTGCTGCAAAAGGACAAAATTCTGCAAAGCTGTACAGCAAACGGCAGGTTTATTCGGAGGAAAATGTGGAGTTTACAACTTGACAGACGGCCCTGAACGTGATAAAGTACACGATACTGGGGTACCAGGCCGCTGCTTGCAGCGAATGGGCCCAAAAGTTTACAAATCCTTCAAACTTTTTATGATATAATGTCCCGAGAGTAAGATTTTTCGGCCCCGCACCTGACAGGAAGGGATGCGCCGGGCCTGGATGATGAAAAAAGCTTTTCCAAGTATCTAAAAAGGTAGTTTCTGCGGTAAAGGAGCGCAGTGTGCTATGTGGATGCCGTCTCTTGATCTGGCGACAGGCCTGTGGGCCCGGATGCGCCGGACTTTGTATACACTTTTTTCCCGGCTCAGCCGGGCTGCCCAGCGCTTTTGGATGAGCCGGGCCTATTTCCCCGTTCTTCTGACCGTGTCTGCGGCGTTCATGGCCGCCGGTGAGCCGGTCTATGGCGTGGCGGCCCTGGGGTGCATCGTCATCTGGCTGCTGGCCGCCTGCCCGGACCTGCTGGCCCCGGTTTGCCCGTTTTTCATGGCCTTTCTCATGTCCTCCCAGTGCTATGGGCAGCTGACGGATTTTCTGCCCTGCGCGGCGCTGGTGCCGCCGCTGCTGGTGGCCCTTCTGTGGCACTTCGCCGTCTGGCCGGTGACCCTGCGGATCGGCCGCAGCGGCCTGGGCCTGGCGCTGGTGTCCATCGCCACTCTGCTGGGGGGCTGCGACGTGATCTCCCGCAAGCAGGCCATGGAGCCTCTGTCCCTGTACTATACCCTGGGCCTGGGCGTGGGGATGCTGGTGCTGTATGTGCTGTTCCGCTCTCACCTGACGGAAAAGCGGTCCTATGACCTGCACCGCCGGTTTGCGGAGATTTTCTGCGCCCTGGGCCTGTGCATGGCCCTGGCGGTGCTGCTGGCCTATGGCAAGGCCTGGCTGGCTGAGGGACACATCGGCGGCGTGCTGTACCTGTCCTACCGCAACTTTGCCACCTCCGTGCTGCTGACGGCCCTGCCCATGCCCTTTTACCTGAGCCTGCGGCACCGGGGCCACCTGGCCACCGCCGCCGTGCTGGCCCTGGCCCTGGCCCTGACGGGCAGCCGCAGCGCCCTGCTGTTCGGCGGCATTCTCCTGACCCTGTGCTGCGTGTACCTGATGCGCAGCGGCGTCATCAGCCGGCGCTGCCTGGTGCTGCTGGCGGCGGCCGCCGGCATCGGCATCCTGGCCCTGGGCCCGGCCCTGCTGGAGTGCGTGCTCCACAGCCGCGTAGGCGAGGACATTCAGGACAGCAACTCCGACCGGCTGCAATTCCTGGTCCGGGCGGCGGACGATTTCCTGCGTCACCCGGTGTTCGGCATCGGCCTGTGCAGCACCCGCAACGCCGACGTATTCACCGGCGTGGAGGGCAGCATGGTGTTCTATCACAACAGTCTGGCCCAGGTCATGGGCAGTATGGGCCTGGTGGGCATCGTGGCCTATGGCCGCCTGCTCCACGACCGCATCGCCCTGCTGCGCCAGGGGAGCCGGGACCCCTTCGTCCGGATCCTGACCCTGTCCTATCTGGGCATGTTCCTGATCTCCCTGTGTAACCCCGGGGAGTTCTGCCCCTTCCCCAACGCCGCCCTGATGGTGATGGTGTTCGCCCAGGCGGAGGAGGCCGTGGGGGATGTGGCCGTTCCGGTGCGGCAGCTGCTGGCCCGCCATCTGGGTGCCCCGGCAGGCTTCCTGCAATTCTGAATCCGATCACCAAAAGGCCGTCCGTTTTTTGCCGGTATGTGGGGGCAATTGTCCCGGCAAAGCAGCTGACGGAGGCGGTCCAGCAAAAAAAAGCGGTGCAGAACGGGATTCTGCACCGCTTTAGCTTGTCAAAAAAGGACGGCTTGCTCCGTTATTCCTTCAGCTTCAGGCCGTCCTTGAAGGCCTCGCCCACGCGCTCCGTGACCCGGTAATAGCCGTGGGTATAGGGGTCAAAGGCAATGGCGTCCACCCGGGAGATATCCACCTTGCCGTCCGCCATGACCCGCTCGTCGGCGGTGACGTTCACCACCCGGCCGACGCAGAGGCGGACCGCTGCCGCCCCCTTACTCCCCTGCCAGATAAGCTGTGGCGTGGTTCTTGTCCATTCTGTAAGCGCATAACCAGAAAGCCGTGAGGCTTCGGAGGATGTCCGGAGTCTCACGGCTTTTGCTGCGGGGTCAGTCCCGGCAGAAAACGTGGATATCGAAGCTGATGGTCACGTCCAGCGCCGTCAGCGCCGCCAGACGCTCCGCCCCGGATCGGGGCGTTTTCCAATAGTACGGCGTCATCTGGAACAGGGCGTGGATGTCCTCCTGACAGGGCAGATGGATCACCGACTCCACATGGCGGATCTCCCGGTACGAAAACCCGGGATAGGGGGGTCTGCTTCACCTGGTTGGGGTAGGGCCGGTCATACAGCACCTGCTTCAGCTCCCACAGGTGCTTCTCCGACGGCACCACATAAACGAATACGCCGCCGGGCCGCAGCACCCGGTGGAACTCCTCAATGGCCAGGGGGGAAAAGCAGTTCACCAGCAGGTCCACCGCCCCGTCCGCCACCGGCAGATGATACGACGACGCCACGGCGAACTCCACGTTCTTCTCCCGCTTGGCGGCCCGGCGGAGGATGGCCTTGGAGATGTCCGTTCCCGCCATGGTCACGGACCGCCCCGCCCGGACCAGGGCCCGGTACACCCCGCTGGTGTAGTACCCCTCGCCGCAGCCGGTGTCCAGCACCCGGGGAGCCGGGCCGGTGCGCTCCAGGGCGATGCTGCACAGGGCGTCCCGCAGGGGGGCGTAGTAATCCTTGCTCAAAAAGGCCGCCCGGGCGGCGGCCATGCCCTTGTCGTCGCCGGGCATTTTCGAGTGCATCCGGTTGGCGGGCAGCAGGTGGACATAGCCCTCCCGGGCCAGGTCGAAGCTGTGCCCCGCCGGGCAGGAATAGGCGGAAGGCCCCCGCTCCAGGGGGCCGCCGCAGATGGGACAGCAGAATATGCTCATAGGTGTTGATTCTCCGTTAGGTGATATAGTCTGGTCAGTCGGACCAAAGCGGCTCCGGGTATTCAACGATACTGCATTCATGCCCAAAACGCTTGTACAGGTCGCCGACAACGATGTTCTGTTCGCTGTCTGCCTGGGGGAAGGTGGTAATGGTGTGGGGGATCACGAAGATGGAGCACTCCACCATCCAGTTTTCCGAAAGGTATTCCACGCGAATGCACTCGTCCACCGGTACCTGGGTGGCGGCGTCGCCGTCGATCCGGCGGAACTGGCCCAGGTTCACAGCCCGGGACTCCGCCCGGTAAACCCGGAGGATCTCCGGGCGGTCCTTGAGCAGGGCCTGGGCAAAATCAAAGGCATCCGACCGCAGAGCGCCGATGCAGAACTCGGGATTCCCGGCCACATAGCCTCCATCCAGGGCATTGGCCCGCAAGGAAAAGTAGCTGCGGATAGGCTCGGCGCAAAAGGCATCGTCCCGGTGGTTGGTGGCGTAGCCGCTTTCCATGCGTCCGAAGTCGCTGGAAAATGCGTCCCAGGCAACGGTCCAGTTCTCACCGGCCCCGGACAGAGTCAGCCGGTGCTCCTCGGAAAAGTCGATGGACTCCAGATTGGCGTCGCTGGTAAAGGACGTCCGGGAGATGTCCCGGCAGGATTTCAGCGCCGTTTTCAGGCCCGCCGTCACCCGGACCGTTCCGTCCGGATATGTCTCCGGCCGGCTGAGGGTGACCTGCATATCGATCCGGGGATACAAGTTGGTGGAGGCCATCCAGCCATAGAGGGTCAGCTCCTGTAGGACCTCCTCCGAACAGCAGACGCTTTCATGGGAGGCCTCCGGGGCGGCGAGGATCGTCCCCATCAGGGTGAAATACTCTGCGGCCAGCGTCCGGATGGCTTCCTGGCCCTCCGCCTCCTCCGCCCACCGGACGGAAACGGTGATGTCCGGATGCTCCACGGCGGCCCGCGCCGTTTCAGGCGGGTCAAATCGCTCCGCATTTGCCCCGGCGGGGGATTCCAAAGGGTTCTGCCGGGTGGACTGCGCCTTCGCCCCGCATCCGGCCAGCAGCAGGACGCACAGCAGGGCAGTGATGATCTGCAAACAGCGCTTTGACATAACCTTCATTCCTTCCGTTTCGGATTTGGATCGGGAGTCTTATGAGCTTTTACAGATCAAGTATACCGCCGCGTGCGCCGCAATCCAATTACAAACCGGTTACAGATGCTGGGAATTTGGTTACAACTTGATGACAGAATTATATAAAAGTTACAGCTCCCCCTGGGGCAGGGTGACGTCGTGGATCCATTTCCCGGTGCGGATGCGCAGGGCGCACAGAGGCACCTTCAGCAGGCTCTCGGCCTGGATGGCCGCGGCCACCAGCCAGTAATTGCTCTTGAACACCAGGGCAAACAGCGCCGTCAGCGGCAGGGCCACCAGCCACTGGGGAGCGATGTCCAGGGCCGCCGACCAGGCCACGTCGCCTCCGGCCCGCAGAACGCCGGTGACGGCGGAGATGGAGTAGGCGTGCAGGGGAATCATCACGAAGGACGTCACCGCCAGGGCGGCGGCAATGGCGGCGGACTGCCCCGCCAGCTTGAACAGCGGGAACACCACCGGCACAAACACCGTGGGCACCAGCGCCAGGGACACCGCCGCCAGCCCGGTCCCCACCAGCAGGGTGAACACCAGCAGTGTCCGGCTCAGGTCCATGACCTCCCGGTGGCTCCGGCCTTCGCCGATGGCCTTGCCGACCATCACTGCCGTGGCTGCACCCAGGCCGAAGCACACCACCAGGAACAGCCGGTTCAGGTTGCCCATCACGGCGTTGGCCGCCAGCATCTCCACGGAGTTGTCCGTATAGCCCAGGATCACCGTCAGCAGGCTGTTGCCCAGGCCCCAGGCCGTCTCGTTGAGGATCACCGGAGTGGAGTATTTCACGAACCGCCGCAGCATCTCCCACCCCGGCCGGAGGAAGGCCCCCAGGTCCAGGGGCAGAATGCGGCTGCGCAGGGCGCACACCAGGCAGATGAGAAACTCCGCCACCCGGGACAGCAGCGTGGCGATGGCCGCGCCCTGGATGCCCAGGGCCGGCAGGCCGCATTTGCCGAAGATCAGCAGATAGTTCATCCCGGTGTTCAGCAGGGTGGACACCCCGAACAGCTTCATGCCGAAGCCGGGGTTCTCGGCGCTGCGCATGGCGCTGACATAGATGGACGAGAGCATGTTGAACACATAGGAAAAGCCGATGAGCTTCAGATACGGCGCGCCCAGCACCGACAGCTCATGCTTGTTGGACAGCAGGTCCATGATCTGCACCGGCCACAGGAACAGCACCAGCGCCAGCACCAGGGTGATCCCCGTGCCCAGCATGGCCGCCACGCCGATGGCCCGGCTGATGCTCTCCATGTCCTTTTTGCCCCAGTATTGGCTTACCAGGATGCCCAGGCCGCTCTGCACCCCGAACACGATGGAGATCAGCAGGAACACCGGCACGTTGGCAGTGGTCACGGCGGCCATCTGGGTGTTGCCCAGCCAGCTGACCATCAGCGTGTCGATGAGGCCCAGGGAAAACGTAATCAGATTTTGCAGGGCAATGGGCCCCGTCAGCCGCCACAGATACCCGTAGAAGCCCGGCCCTCGTTTCAGATATTTCAGCATATGTCACCTCACAGCATAGGAAAACGTTGATTTTTGTGGTCCAGCAGGGCCTGATACAGCCCGTCGATATCCGCCCGGGTGGTCTCCGGGCCGAAGCTGACCCGGATGACCCCGGCGGCGGTTTTCTTGTCCAGGTGCAGGGCCGACACCACATGGCTGGCCTTGCCCCGGTGGCAGGCGGACCCGGCGGAGATGCAGATGCCCTTGGCCCCCAGGTCCGTGACGATGTTGGCGCTGGGATACCCCACCAGGGACACCGCCAGGATGTGGGGGGCCTCCCCCTGCCCCACCGGCACCACCCCGGGGATGGACAGAAGTTTCTCCCGGCAATAGGCTTTGATGTCCGCCATATGCCGGAGCTTCTCCGCCAGATTCTCCTGCCGCAGGGCCACGGCCCGGGCAAAGCCCGCGATCTGGGCGGTGGCCTCGGTGCCGGACCGCAGGCCCCCCTCCTGACCGCCGCCGGGCAGCAGGGGCCGCAGATTCCGCAGCTCCGGTGCGGTATACAGAGCGCCGGCGCCCTTGGGCCCGCCGATCTTGTGGGCGGACAGGCTCATCAGATCCACGTCCCAGCCTACCGGGTCGCAGGGGACCTTCAGAAAGCCCTGGACGGCGTCGCAGTGCAGCAGGGCGCGGCTGTTTTTCTCCCGCAGCAGGCGGGCCACCTCCTGCACCGGGAAGATGCAGCCGGTTTCGTTGTTCACCAGCATCATGCTCACCAGCACCGTGTCCTCCCGCAGGGCTTGGGCCACCTGCTCCGCCGTCACATGGCCGGTTTTGTCCGGGGCCAGGTACGTCACCTCGTACCCCTGCTGCTGCAGCAGCTTACACGGCTCCAGCACGGCGCTGTGCTCCACGGCGGTGGTGATGATGTGCCGCCCGGTGTGGCGGCCCTGCCACACGGCGGCGGAGATGGCCCAGTTGTCCGACTCCGTGCCGCAGGAGGTGAAGTGCAGGTTCTCCGGCCGGCACCCCAGGGCCCCGGCGACAACGGCCCGGCCCTCCTCCACCAGAGCCTTGGCCTCCCGGCCCAGGGGATACTGGGAGGAGGGGTTGCCGAACTGCTCCGTCAGCACCTGATACATGGCGTCCGCCACGGGCCGGGGCACCGGCGTGGTGGCTGCGTGATCCAGATAAATCATATGCGTTTCCTCACAAATCCTCCGCCGCCGCTTGCCACCGGCGGCAGAATGCTATATAATAAGACACAAGTCTTTTTATTATACCGAATTTACCCGAAAAGTGCAAGGAGAATCCCCATGCGAGCTGCCATTTACACGTTGGGCTGCAAGGTGAACCAGTACGAGACCCAGGCCATGGAGCAGGAGCTGCGCCGCCGGGGCCACGAGCTGGTGGCCTTTGAGGACAGTGCCGACGCTTACATCATCAATACCTGTTCCGTCACCGCCGTCAGCGACAAAAAATCCCGCCAGATGATCCGCCGGGCCAAGCGGCGCAGCCCCAACGCCGTGGTGGCCGCCTGCGGCTGCTATGTCCAGACCCACACCGACGAGGCGAAGACCCTGGGCATCGACCTGATCGGCGGCACCGGGGACCGGATGGCCTTTCTGGACCTGCTGGAGCAGGAGGTCCGGGACCGCACCCCCCGGGTGGCGGTGGATGACTCCCTGCGGCGGCGGAGCTTCGAGGTGCTGCCTGCCGGGGGCCTGGCCGCCCGGACCCGGGCCATGCTGAAGGTGGAGGACGGCTGCGTGAACTTCTGCACCTACTGCATCATCCCCTTTGCCCGGGGTCCGGTGCGCTCCCTGTCCCTGGACCAGGCGGTAGCCCAGACCCGCCAGCTTCAGGCCGAGGGCTATCGGGAGCTGGTGTTCACCGGCATCGAGATCTCCTCCTGGGGCCAGGATCTCCGCAACGGCACCGGCCTCATCGACCTGATGGAGGCTGTAGCGGCGGCCGCACCCCGGCTGCGGCTGCGGCTGGGCAGTCTGGAGCCCCGGACCATCACCGAGGACTTCTGCCGCCGGGCGGCGGCTCTGCCCAATCTGTGCCCCCATTTCCACCTGTCCCTGCAATCCGGCTGCGACACCACCCTGCATCGGATGAACCGACGGTACGACACCGCCCGGTTCCGGCAGTCCGTGGACCTGCTGCGGCAGTACTTTGACCACCCCGCCATCACCACCGACGTGATCTGCGGCTTCCCCCAGGAGACGGAGGAGGAGTTCTCCGCCACCCTGGCGTTTCTGGAGGAGTGCCGCTTCGCGGCCATGCACGTGTTCCCCTACTCCATCCGCCCGGGCACCAAGGCGGCGGATATGCCCCAGGTGCCGGGGCCGGTGAAGGAGGAGCGTGCCGCCCGGGCCGGGGCCCTGGCCGCCCGGCTGCACCGGGCCTATCTGGAGGAATGCGTGGGCCGGACCTATCCCGTGCTGTTTGAGCAGCCGGCGGCGGGCCGTTACGGCGGCCACGCGCCCAACTATATGGAGGTAGCCGTGTCCGGCGGCCAGGACCTCCACAACCGGGTGCTGCCGGTGCGCATCACCGGCACCGACGGAGAAATTCTATGGGGGGAGCTGGAATAATGCACCACTTTTTCGCCTATATGGCCCGTATGCGGTATATCGACCGCTGGGCCCTGATGCGCAACAGCTACACCGAGAACATCCAGGAGCACAGCCACCAGGTGGCCATTCTGGCCCACGCCCTGGCGGTGCTGCGCAATGCGTATTTCGGCGGCCAGGTGAACGCCGGAGCCGTGGCCGTGGCGGCCCTGTACCACGACGCCAGCGAGATCCTCACCGGCGACCTGCCCACGCCCATCAAGTATTATAACCCCGACATCCGGGACGCCTATAAGCAGGTGGAGGCCATCGCCTGCCGCAAGCTCACAGGGATGCTGCCGGAGAAGCTCCGGGACCTGTACGCGGACCTGCTGACCCCGGCGGACCCCCAGGTGGAGGAGCTTGTAAAGGCGGCGGACAAGCTGTCGGCCCACATCAAGTGCCTGGAGGAGGAGAAGGCCGGCAACCACGAGTTCTGCGCCGCCGCCCGCCAGACCCGCCAGGCCCTGGAGGATATGCACCTGCCGGAGGTGGACCTGTTTTTAGAGGAATTCCTGCCCAGCTTCCGCCTGACCCTGGACGAGCTGGAATAATGAGAGGGGAATGCTTATGGCACCCCTTTTCTGCGTGGACATCACCGAAAACAGGAACAATGACCGGATCAATGGCTGCGATACGGAGCTGCTGGAGCAGCGGCGGGAGGATTTCCGGGAACAGTTCCTGTGGCAGCAGCTGACGGATCTGCTGCGCCAGGCGGAGCTGGACTGCGAAGATCTGTATATGCAGGATTGATATAGAGCCAAAAAATCCCCGGCTGCCAGGCAGCCGGGGATTTTTATGCGATTTGCGGGGTTAAGGCTTTACCGGGCGGCTTCCATGCCGGCCACCAGGGCCTTCTTGTTGCCATCCAGGAAGCGGGCCTTGCGCTCGCCCAGCTCGATGCGGATGGCCTCGGTCATCTGCTCCACGGTGGTGACGGGGACCTTTTCCAGGACAGCGCCCAGAATGGCCACGTTGGCGCCCTTGGGGTTGCCGATGGACTCGGCAATGGCGTTGGCGTCGCAGTACACCACCTGGATGTCGTCGCGGACGGCCTTGCGGTCGATGATGCTGCTGTTGATGACCAGCACACCGCCGGGCTTGACGTGATCCTCGAACTTATCCAGGGAGGGACGGTTCATGGCCACGATGACGTCGGCCTTGTCCACCAAGGGGGAGGCCACGGGCTCGTCGGACACGATGACGGAGCAGTTGGCGGTACCGCCGCGCATCTCGGGGCCGTAGGAGGGCAGCCAGGAGACGTGCTTGCCGTCCAGCATGCAGGCCATCGCCATGAACTTACCGATCAGGAGCATGCCCTGACCGCCGAAACCGGCGAAAATAAAGGTCTTTTCCATGTTACTTGGCCTCCTTGTCTTTGTAAACACCCAGAGGATAGTAAGGAATCATGTTCTCCTCCAACCAGGTCATAGCCTCCACGGGAGACATACCCCAGTTGGTGGGGCAGGTGGACAGAACCTCCACCATGCAGAAGCCCTTGCCCTCCTTCTGATAACGGAAAGCCTTGGCAATGGCCTTCTTGGCCTTGACAATGTTGGCGGTGTTGTTGACGGCCACGCGCTCGATGTAGTAGGAGCTGGGCACGGCGGCCAGCATCTCGCTCATCTTGATGGGGGCGCCGCACCAGGCCTCGTCACGGCCATAGGGGGAGGTGGTGGTCTTCTGGCCGATCAGGGTGGTGGGGGCCATCTGACCGCCGGTCATGCCGTAAATGGCGTTGTTGACGAAGATGGTGACGATCTTCTCGCCGCGGTGGGCGGCGTGGACGATCTCGGCGGTGCCGATGGAGGCCAGGTCGCCGTCGCCCTGATAGGTGAACACCATGGTGTCGGGGCCCACGGCGCGCTTGACGCCGGTAGCCACGGCGGGGGCACGGCCGTGTGCGGCCTCGTACATGTCGCAGTTGAAGTAGTCATAGGCAAACACGGAGCAGCCCACGGGGGCCACGCCGATGACCTTGCCGTCCAGGTTCATCTCGTCGATGACCTCGGCCACCAGGCGGTGAATGATGCCGTGGTTGCAGCCGGGGCAGTAATGGAACTGCTTATCGGTGAGCAGCTTCGTCTTTTCAAATAATACGGCCATGTTACTTGCCCTCCTTCATGCTGAGAATCTTCTCGACGATCTCATCGGTGGTGGGCATCTGGCTGCCGCAGTGGCCGGTGAAATCAATGGGCTTGGCGCCGTTGATGGCCAGCTTGACATCCTCCAGCATCTGGCCCTCGTTCAGCTCCACGTCCAGGACGGCCTTGACGGAATCCTGGCAGGCGGCCTCACGGACGGCGTCGTAGGGGAAGGGCCACACGGTGATGGGACGGACCAGACCCACGTTGATGCCCTTGGCCTTCAGTTCGGCAATGGCGCTCTTGGCGATGCGGGCCACGGTGCCGAAGGCGGTGATGATGTACTCCGCGCCCTCGCAGTTGTAGGTCTCCACCATCTGCTCGTTGGCTACGACTTCCTTATACACGGCCTGCAGCTCGTCGTTGTGGACGGCCAGGCTTTCGGTGTCGATATAGATGGAGTTGATGACGCCGCGCTTGGCGGGATCGTCGCCGGGCTTCCAGCCGGTGCAGGCCCAGGGCTTCTCCTCGGGGTCGACCTTGTAGTCCACCATCTCGGGCAGCTCCACGGGCTCCATCATCTGGGCGATGATGCCGTCGGCCAGGAACAGAACGGGAATACGGTATTTCTCGGCCTTCTCATAGGCGAACATCATGATGTCGATGAACTCCTGGATGGAGGAGGGAGCGTAGGTCAGCAGGTGATAGTCACCGTTGCCGCCGCCCTTGACGCCCTGGAAATAGTCGCCCTGGGAGGCCTGGATGTTGCCCAGACCGGGGCCGCCGCGCATGACGTTGACGATCACGGCGGGAACACGGGCGCCTGCGCAGTAGGAGATGCCCTCCTGCTTCAGGGACACGCCGGGGCTGGAAGAAGAGGTGATGACGCGGGCGCCGGTACCGGCAGCGCCGTACACCATGTTGATCGCCGCCACTTCGCTCTCGGCCTGCAGGAAGCAGCCGCCGATCTCGGGCATACGGGCGGACATGTACTCAGGGATCTCCGTCTGCGGAGTGATGGGGTAGCCGAAGAAGAAACGGGCGCCTGCGCGAATGGCGGCCTCCGCGATAGCTTCGCTACCCTTCATAAGAGTCAAAGCCATTATAAATCCTCCTTAGTCTTTTTCGATGCGGATGACCACATCAGGGCAGGTACGCGCGCAGGATGTGCAGCCGATGCAGGCCTCCATATCGGTGACCTCAGCCGGATGATAGCCCTTCGCGTTGATCTTCGTCTTGGACAGGGCGATGATGTGCTTGGGACAGGCCCGAACACACAGGCCGCAGCCCTTGCAAAGATTCTCGTTGATAGTAACTCTTACCACACTTTACACCTCTTTTCTGGATTTTTGCCTTTCCAATGGGTATCTATAAAAATCCCGCTTACCGGGGGTCGCGCGTTAATAGATCTCCTTCCGGGGATCGGTGGTGTTCAGACCGTGCTGGATGTAGGAATCCCAGTCGCGGTGCATGTACACGTCGATGGGGACGGGCGTTCCCACATAAGCGGGGTCCGGGTTCCGGGCCAGGAAATCGTCCAGGAACTCCTTTTTGCCGGTGGTGTACGCCACGGGGATACCGGTGCGGTCCGCCACCTCCCGCAGCACCAGATAGCCGTCCCACAGGTCGTCGGCGCTGGTCATGGTGGAGAGGTTGGTGTTGTTGATCATGCCGGTGATGGTCAGCCGGGAGTGCAGCTGCATGGCGTCCTGCAGGTGGTGGATTTTCTCCGGGGTGCTGGCCAGAGGCCGCCGGATATTCACCACGTTCAGCACCTCCAGAGCGCCGGGCTCCAGGCTGACAAAGTCCTGGTGATAGCGGCCCAGGGCCGTGGCGCCCACGTCGTCGCCGCCTACGTCAAAGATGACGCTGTCCCAGTCCAGCACGAAGGCGGACGACACCTCCGCCGGCAGGGACAGAGTCTCGATGCCGGAGCAGGCAAAGTTGGGGGACACCAGACGGATCTCCTTCTGCTCCACCAGCTTGCCCCGCTCGGTCAGGCGGAAGTAGGTGTTCACCATATCCAGGTCCAGAAGCTCCGTTCTGTCGCCCCGGGCAGCGGCCCGGATGGCGAAATTCAGCGCCAGCTCGCTTTTGCCGCTGCCGTAGTTGCCGATCAGCACCTTGACGTTTTTCATGGATCAGATTCTCCTTAAAATAGTAACGCTTGAATCAGAAACGCGGGATTACCGCAGGTTTTCGCGAATGGTCTGGCACAGAGCCGTGATGCCCTGGACGATCTTCTCCTCGGGCATGCAGCTGTAGTTCAGACGCAGGGTATTCTCGTGGCCGCCGTTGGGGAAGAAGGAACCGCCGGGAACGAAGGCAACCTTCTTTTCCAGGCACTTCATCTGCAGCTCCTTGGCGTCCATATACTCCGGCAGCACCACCCAGGCGAACAGGCCGCCCACAGGGTGGGTGAAGGTGCAGCCCTCAGGCAGCTCCCGCTCCAGAGTCTCCAGCATCACCTTCCGGCGCTTGTCATAGCAGGCCCGGATGGTGGCCACATGGGCGTCCAGGTCGAACATGTCGATCCACTTGGAGGTTTCCATCTGGCCGATGGTGGAGGCCTGCAGGGAGGCGGCCTGCTCCATGAAGTTGTACTTGGCCAGAATGTGCTCCTCGGCGCAGACCCAGCCGATGCGGTAGCCGGGGGCCAGGATCTTGGAGAAGGTGCCCAGATAGATCACCAGGCCCTTGGTATCCAGGCTCTTCAGGGCGGGCAGATACTCGCCCTCGAACCGCAGCTCACCATAGGGGTTATCCTCGATGACGGGGATCTCGTAACGGTTGACGATCTCCATGAACTGGTGGCGGCGCTCCAGGTCCCAGGTGCGGCCGGTGGGGTTCTGGAAATCGGGGATGACGTAGATCATCTTCACCCGCTCGGTGGTGGCCAGGATCTTCTCCAGCTCCTCCATGATCATGCCGCCGTTGTCGGTGGGCACCTCGATGAACCGGGGCTCGCAGGCCTTGAAGGCGTTGACGGCGCCCAGATAGGACGGGCTTTCCAGCAGCACCACGTCGCCGGGATTCAGGAACACCCGGGCGGAGAAATCCAGGCCCTGCTGGGAGCCGGAGGTCACCAGGATGTGGTCGGCGTCGGTGTGGATGTTGTTCTTGGCCAGCATCCGCTCGGCGATCTGCTGGCGCAGACGGGGATGACCCTCGGTGGAAGAATACTGAAGAGCCGCGCGGCCGTTCTCCTCTAAAACGGCCCGGGAGGCCTCCATCATCTGCTCCACGGGGAACAGCTCCGGTGCGGGCATGCCGCCGGCAAAGGAAATGATGTCGGGCTGTGCGGTGAGCTTCAGCAGCTCACGGATTTCGGACCCCTTCAAAAGGTCCATCCTTGTTGAAAATTGTACCATGAATGCTTCCTCCTCAAATTCATAGCCATGTGCTTGTGCAGATTGCCGCCTGCACGCATATGCTTACAGCTATATTTAAGCACAAATTCACAACGATGTAAAGGAATAGAGGGGGGAAAACCGGGTCCAAAGGGGCCTGATTCCGTAAGTTTGGAGACTGGCACAAAAATTCCGGGAGGAATCACGGCATTTTCCACAAAGGAAACTTATGTGATTTTTTTGGCAAAAATGTTAAAAACATGGCAATTAAGGGTACCAACCCGGTAGGATTATACAGAGTCCCCCGGGGGTACGTTGACTTTTCCCGGCGGGAACGGTATAGTAAAGGAAACTTATGGGGAGGATGTGCAGAAATGGAAGAACATACGCTGAAGGGTGAGTATATTTCCGTCCTGAAGGACGGCCGCCTGTCCTATGGCGGCAGCCAGCGGTGGTCGGACAGCCCGGTTCTGCGGGGGTATGGCTGCGGGGTCATCGCGGCCCTGGACCTGCTGCTGTATCTGGCGCGGCAGCGGACGGACTGCCGGTGGCTGACGGTGTCCTCCTGGGGACACCCATACCGCCTAAGTCGGGAGGAGTTTGACGCCTACAGGAGGGAAGCCAGCTCCTCCCTGCTGTGTACGATATTGGACGTGCGGGAAAAATAGGCGGTGCTTATCATTCCAGGCATACCGGGCCGCGGCCCGGTATGCCTGGATGGGGCAGTGTCGCTTACACCAGCTGCTCCATCTCGTCCACCAGCTCGCCGAACAGGGCCAGGGCGCTGTTGACCGGCTCGGGGGAGCTCATGTCCACACCGGCGATCTTCAGCAGGCTGATGGGGTCGGTGCTGCAGCCGCCGGACAGGAACTTCTTGTAGTCCGCCACGGCGGGAGCGCCTTCCTTGAGGATGCGGTTGGCAATGGCCACGGCAGCGGAGAAGCCGGTGGCATACTGGAACACATAGTAGTTGTAGAAGAAATGGGGGATCCGGGCCCATTCCAGGGCGATCTGGTCGTCGGACACCATATCCGGGCCGAAGTACAGCTTGTTGAGCTCGTGGTACTTCTGGCACAGGGCGTCGGCGGTAAGGGCCTGGCCGTTTTCGGCCATCTTGCCCATGGCCAGCTCGAACTCAGCGAACATGGTCTGGCGATACACGGTGCCCTTGAACTGGTCCATGAAGTGGTTGATGAGATAGGCCCGCTGCTTCTTATCGGTGGTCTTTTTCAGCAGGTGGCGCATCAGCAGCACCTCGTTGCAGGTGGAGGCCACCTCGGCCACGAAGATCACATAGTCGCTGGTGCTGACGGGCTGATATTTGCAGCTGTGATAGCTGTGCAGGGCATGGCCCATCTCGTGGGCCAGGGTAAACTGGCAGTCCAGATTGTCCTTGTGGTTCAGCAGGACATAGGGGTGGGGACGGCTGTTGCCGGAGGAGTAGGCACCGCTGCGCTTACCAACGTTCTCGTACACGTCGATCCAGCGGTTGCTGAAGCCCTCCTTCAGCAGGGCCACATAGTCGTCACCCAGCACCTGCAGGGCCTCCAGAACGGTCTCCTTGGCCTGCTCATAGGTAATGGCCTGGTCGGCGTCGGCCACAATGGGGGTGTACACATCGTACATATGCAGCTCGTCCACGCCCAGCAGCTTCTTGCGCAGGGCCACATAGCGGTACATCTTGTCCAGGTTGTTGTGAACGGCCTCGATGAGGTTCATGTACACAGGCACGGGCACCTCGGTGGCGTCCAGAGAGGCCTGGATGGTGCTGTCGTAATGGCGGGCGTTGGCAAAGAAGCACAGCTGCTTGAACTGGCCGTCCAGGGTGGCGGCGATGGTGTTCTTATACTGGCCCAGCTGCTTGTAATAGGTCTCGAAGGCCCGGCGGCGCAGCTCCCGGTCGGGGCTGGTCAGCAGGGGGACGAAGGTGGCGTCCGTCAGGGGATGGACGCTGCCCTGGCTGTCGGTGACGTCCGGGAAGATCTGGTCGGCGTTGCGGAAAACGCCGGCAATGTTCTCAGAAGCGTTGGCCATCTCACCGGCGGAGGCCAGCAGGCGCTCCTCGGCAGGGGAGAGAATGTGGTCCTTGCGGCGGCGGATCTGGTACAGGCTGCGGCGATAGGTCTCCAGCTCCGGCTCCTGTGCGTAGAACCCGTTCAGGGTCTCCTCGGGAATGGCCATGATCTCGGGGGTGGCAAAGGCGGCGGCGCTGGCGATGGACACATACACGTTCATGGCCTTGCCCCGGACGTCCTGATAAAAGCTGTTGCCGGTGTCCTCGTCGCCCTTGCAGCTGGCATAACCCATGAGCACGCTCAGCCGCAGCTCGATCTCGTCCTGCAGCCGGAACCAGGCCAGCAGGTCCCCGGCGCTGCGGGCCAGGGTGCCCTGAAAGGCGGCGATTTTGGCGGGGAACGCCTTCATGGCCTCGTATTCCGTCATCCAGGCCTCGTCGCTGGCGAACATGTCCTTCAGGTTCCAGGTCATCTCCTCCGGAACTTCACTGCGCTTGGGAATAGTCTGATTGGTCATAAGATTACCCCTCCATAAAATTTGTCGGATTCCACCGAATCAATTCGGTGGACATTATAGCACACCTATATTTTATTTGCAAACTTTCTTTGCCTGAATTGTGAAAAAAATTTCCCTGCCGGTGGCTGTCTGCCCCGTGCGCACATATACTGGGGCGGGAGGAGGCGAGACATGGATTTCGGAATCGCGGGCGTGGCTGCCATCACGGTGATCGCCTATGCGGTGGGGCAGGCCATGCGGGCCCTGGGCCGTCTGGACCGGTGGATCCCCACGGTGTGCGCCGCCTTGGGCGGCGCTCTGGGGGTGGCGGGGCTGTATATCATGCCGGGCTTCCCGGCGGGGGACGCCATCACCGCCGCCGCCATCGGCGTGGTGTCGGGCCTGGCGGCCACCGGCGCCCAGCAGGCGGTGAAGCAGCTCTGCACCGGGCCGGACTGCGGCAAGGGGAAGTGAGCTTCGCCGGTGGGAAAAGGGGCAGCTTTTGCCCCCTCCCCCGGCTTCGAAAAAAACTGAAAAATTTTGAAAAAAGTTGTTGACAAATGGGGCCGGACGTACTATACTAAGCAAGTCGACAGCGATGAGCTGCGGCGCAGAACTGAATCGGGGGTATAGCTCAGCTGGGAGAGCGCTTGAATGGCATTCAAGAGGTCAGCGGTTCGATCCCGCTTATCTCCACCAAAAGAAAACCTTGAAACCGTTGTGGTTTCAAGGTTTTCTTTTTTGTTTTCGCGGGGGACCTTACCCGGCGGTTTTCTAACACATTTTTAACACTTGCCGAGCCTTCATCGCTTTGCGCAGGCAGCAGCACGCCGGTGGGGCAAAAACTTCTTTGGCGCACCCGAAAGGCGTGTGCAGAACACCATTATGATGGCAAAAGCGGGCGGTGAGCCGATGCAGTCAGCCAACGCGAAGAATCAGTGCATTTTTTGACCGTTCTCCCGTCAGCGCTATATCCGATGGGCGCATTGTTTCTTTTTATCGTTTCTTTTACATCTGAATGAAAGCATCGCCGCTTGACAGCCTATCGTTCGGTAGGTATAATATGAGGGAATACCAGACTCAGGAGGAGTGCACCATGACAGCAAAAGGAACCACCAAGCAGGGGATATTGGATGCCGCGCTGGAATTGTTTTCCGTGCAGGGGTATGAGGCCACTTCCATTTCCCAACTCGCGGAAGCGGTTGGTATCCGCAAGGCGTCTCTCTACAGCCATTTTGAAAACAAGCAGGCGATTCTGGACGCTCTGATCCAGACCACCATAGGAGAATACGAGAAGCATTCCATTTTTGCCAATGCAGATTGGGATGATCCCACATTCACAAAGGATAAGGAACATATGACGGCGGAAATGGCGGCGCAGATGTTCCTTGGGCAGATTCGTTATATTCTCCACGATCCGAAAATCAGCCGCGCCAGGAAAATGCTCACCATTGAGCAGTTCCAGAATCCGCAGATGGCAGCGCTGCAAACCAAGCAGAATTACACGGATGTCATGGGCTACTTCACCGGGCTTGTGCGTTTTCTCATTCGTCAGGGGCGGCTTGTAGACTCTGACCCAGAGATCATGGCGGCGCAGCTTTGTCTGCCGATCTCTGCCTGGATCAATCTCTGCGACCGGGAGCCGGAGCGGGAGAATGATGTGATGAATCTGATTGAGCGGCATATCCAGCAGTTCTTTGAGGTATATCAAGTGAAATGAGTTTGGAGCTGAGAGGATGAAATCAAGCAGACGATCGTTTCTCCTAAATCCGCTGTCTATGCTTTTGGCCGGACTGCTTCTCGGCATTGCAGCAAGACTGTTTGATATCTATTTCCAAAATCTCGGAGAGATCTTTTCCCAGATGGCCATATGGATTCTTTTGGGAACAGGGATTGCGATTTACAGTCCCACAAAGAAAGCGGCCATGGGAAATATATTTCCCTTCTGCATGGGGATGCTGGCGACCTATTATGTGACGGCAGCCATCACCCACGGGGTTTACAGCCGGGCCTTTATCATCGGCTGGACGGTGTTCGCCCTGACCTCCCCTGTCATGGCCTATTTTGCATGGATGGCAAAGGAACCCGGTGCTTTCTCGAAAATCATCGCCGCAGGAATCGCAGCTGTGTCGGTCATGAGCAGCGTCCTGCTTTTTGACCATTTGTGCCTTTACGATTTTGTCATTGACGGGGTGCTGATTTACATTCTGTTCTTCAAAAAAATCAAGCGATCACAGAAAAGAAAGGATTGGAACGAATGAAACCGGAGGAATTATATCCATACATAGAGAAAAACCAGCCGAATATCTGCCAGATCAGCGTCCTGCAAAACGGGCAGGAGCCTTGAGGTGAGGCGTGGAACGGATCGAGAATGTGCTGCGGCCGGCATTGCGGCAAAACGAAAGGGTTGAGATGATATGAACTATATCCGAATCACGGAAGAGAACATCGACAAGGAGCACATCTGCTGCGCCATGTCCGGCAAACAGAGCCTTGTGAAAAAAGAGTGGCTGAAACGGCGCTTTCCCGAGGGGCTTGTCTTTTACCGCAGCGAGGAGCGGGGCAAGTGCTTTATCGAGTACATTCCGGCAGAAAACGCCTGGGTGCCCATTGAAGCGGCGGGGTATCTCTATATCAACTGCCTGTGGGTCTCCGGCTCCATGAAGGGACACGGCTACTCTAGCGACCTGCTGGACGAGTGCATCCGGGATGCCAAAGCGCAGGGGAAAAAGGGCCTGTGCATCCTGTGCGCCGAGGGACGCAAGCGGGAGTTCCTTGCGGACCCGCAGTTTCTTGCGCATAAGGGCTTTCTGCTGGCGGACACTTCGGATTGCGGCATTACGCTTATGTATCTGCCGCTTGCAGAGGACGCCGAACCGCCGGAATTCAAGGCCTGCGCCAGGCATCCGCAGACTAACGGGAATGGCTTTGTAATTTACTATACCGATCAGTGTCCCTACACCCACTACTGGGTCCCGAGAGTGGAGCAGGCGGCCAAGGAGCACGGTATTCCCCTGAAAGCCATTCACATCACCACAAAGGAAGCAGCGCAGAATGTACCGGCTCCGGTGACCACCTACGCCCTGTTCCGGGATGGGAAATTTGTGACCCAGGGCATCCAGTCGGATAAAAAGCTTCTGGCGCTGGCGGGCGTGAAGGAGTGAGATTGACAGTGGAAATCAGACCTTTGGAAAAAGAATCAATGCCTGATACAATGACGGTAAACGACGCGGAATACCGCGTCGTCAAGCTCCTGGGGAAAGGAAAAGGCGGCTACTCCTATCTTGTGACGGACGGAACAGCGCAATATGTTCTGAAACAGATCCACCACGAGCCCTGCGCCTACTACACCTTTGGGGACAAGCTGGGCTCCGAGCTGCGGGACTATGAAACGCTGCGGAAGCTGGGCATCCCCATGCCCCGGCTTCTGGCGGCGGACATCCCGCAGGAGCGCATTCTGAAGGAATACATCGCCGGGCAGACGGTGGCGGAGCTGCTCAAAGAGGGACGGATGAACCCCGGCTGGCTCAGACAGGTGCAGGCCATGTGCGGCCGCCTGTACCCGGCGGGGCTGAACATCGACTACTATCCCACCAACTTTGTCCCCTGCGGCGGAACGCTTTACTACATCGACTACGAGTGCAATGCCTATATGCAGGAGTGGGACTTTGCCCATTGGGGCGCCCGGTATTGGACGATACAGGCACCGGAAAGGCCGGATGAGGCATGAATCATCCTGTGTATAAAGGACAGCTGGCAGGCCGGTGTTCCCGGCAGGGACGATATGCCAAACCGCCCTTTCCGCGAACATAGAGCAGGATTTCTTTCATTCACCCGCACTTTCTTCGTCACGGCGCTCGATCTCAGCAGAGCGGTCGAAGTCGATCTGCAGGATGTCATCCATGGGGATCCTCACACCGCTGCGCATGATTACCAGCCGCTGGTACTCGTCAATTTTTCCGATCTTACCCGTCTCAGTCAGATACGCGCCCCCGTCCTTCCGCTGGTCCGGCTTGAAGTAGGTGACGGAGGCCTCCGGTTCTTCGTCTATAGCTTTCATAAGGAGCTGGAATTTCATATCCAGTGCCGTCAGGGCCTCCTCATCCAGCTCGATCTTCTCATCCGTCAGTCGTCCGGTTTCTCTGATGGCGGAATCATACCCGGTCAGCGCGGCGAAGGGCGCGAACTGTGCCGCACGGTCAGACATCGGCATCCGCGGGCGCGTCTTGGAGACGTGGTGCGGGAGATTCATAATGGAATCGTATTTACTGTTCGTGTGCATTTGCAATCCCTTTCCCAGGCAAACTGGAATTTTCAAATTAGTCTTTGCAAATAACCTTTGAATCTTCACCATCAATTACAATTCCCTGACGGTTGTTAATTGGGCATAGATTCAAATCCGAAAACTCAGTCATTATTTTCTCGGTAACTTTCTTAAATGGTGCTGTAAGATAATGCGGAAGAACATAGAAATCAATCAAATCAAGCCCTGCATCATCTTCTTGTGAGTAGTCCTCCGGCTTTTCATCCATTTGTTCAATATATTGGATAGTTGGAGCGCATATAATTGCGCCTGCCGACTCGCCGATCATCAATTTTCCATTTGCCAATTCCTTTTTCAGTAGCCCATCAGCTCCCGTTTTACGGAGCTGGTCCATAAGAAAGAAAGAATTTCCGCCGGTAAAATATATCACATCTGCTTCTTCAAAAACAGACTGTATCGTTGAATAAGCCTCCGTTGAAATATCAATTTCAGTTACGATTGCTCCCAACTTTTTGAATAATTTTCGAGCCGAGCCGACATAACCGGTGTAGCCTTCACGCAGTGAAGCTGTTGGAATAAATGCGACTTTCTTATTTTCAATTTCTTCCTTTATCAGACTTCCCACACTTGAAAAGTGCGAACATAAAAATAGTTTCATCAATATTCTCCTTTATAAATTCCAATTTATTCCATTCTCTACGCCTTATGCCCGCCGATCTGCGCATTGCGGTCCTTGGCCGTTGCGCCCTCCTGCAAATTCATTCCCTTGAGGATGGCGTTCTTTCCGTACTTCTTCTTGATGGCAAGTGCCGCCTTCTGAATTTTTCGTTCCCGCTCCAAGGCGGCGTCTTCGGCCTTCTGCTTTTCCTCCTGGGCGGCGTAGTCCGTAAAAAGGTCCAGCTGAACGGCGCCGTCGTTCTTCTTCGGGGCGTCCGCTTCCGGCAGGACATGATTTGCAACGACATACATGCGCCGCACCAGGAGATTTTTGTCCACGATCCGGTCAAACAGCTCTGACACGGCGCACATTATTTTCTTCGTAGATGATGTGTGACTGTCAAGGTTAATAGAGCCGTGGGCCTGCTTCGGGATCCGGCGGCCATAGCGGTCGGTTTCCACCGGGCCGTGATACCTGGCCCGCCGCGCCGGATCGGTCAGGTTCTCAATATCATAGCCCACGGTCAGCACCATCTGATCGGTGACAAGTCCCTTATCCACCAAATCCAGCACCAGCAGGTCCGTCATCTCCCGGACGACCAGCTTTGCCTTGTCCACCTCATAGGGGCAGTGCAGGACCTGACCGGAGCTGAGACTGTTGGAGCTGGGGCGGTATGCCTTGATGGCCGCAATGGTGGTGGGCTCCCAGCCCCACGCATGGTCGATGAGCAGTTCCGCGTTCTTGCCGAAGAGCTTATAAAGCAGGTCCTCATTCCGCTCCGAGCAGAGGGCAACATCGCCCATGGTGAACATTCCGTTCTCCTCCAGCTTCTTTGCGATGCCCCGGCCCACCCGCCAGAAATCGGTGAGAGGCCGGTGTGACCACAGCTCACGGCGAAACTTCATCTCGTCCAGCTCTGCGATGCGGACGCCGTTTTTGTCGGCGGGAATGTGCTTCGCTACAATGTCCATTGCTACCTTGCAAAGAAAGAGGTTTGTCCCGATTCCGGCAGTTGCCGTGATGCCGGTGGATTCCAGCACGTCGAGAATGATCTTCATGGCAAGCTCCCGGGCCGTCAGCCGGTAGGTGCTGAGATAGTCGGTGACGTCCATGAACACCTCGTCGATGGAGTAGACCACCATGTCCTCCGGCGCGATGTACTTGAGGTAAATCTGATAAATGCGGGTGCTGTACTCCATGTAGTACGCCATTCTCGGCGGCGCGATGAGGAAGTCCACGGCAAGGGCTGGGTCAGCCTGCAACCGGGAGAAAAAGTGGGATGAACCCTCCAACTTTCGCCCCGGGGCCTTCTGCTGCCGCCGGGCGTTCACCTCCCGGACCCGCTGGTTCACCTCGAAAAGCCGGCTGCGCCCGGAGATGCCGTAGCTTTTGAGGGAGGGCGTCACCGCCAGACAGATGGTTTTCTCCGTCCGGCTCTCATCCGCGACAACCAGGTTGGTGTCCAGCGGATCCAACCCCCGCTCCCGGCACTCCACGGAGGCATAGAAGGATTTCAGGTCAATGGCAATATAGGTGCGTTGTTTCAACTTCTGTGCCTCCCTTCAAGCAAAAATTTACAGATATCCCGCCTCAAGATCTTGACTTAAAGTCGGGTTCAGGTGTTATCATGAGTATAGCAAAAACCAAAGCGCCGCGCAAGAGCGCGGGCCGGAATAATGGAGCTAAAGAAGATGTCTGTGAAACAAACCGCTCCTTCGGGCGACAGCGCCATGGCCCGGCATGCCGCGTCCATGGTCTTCCCCATCGGTGCGCCCAACGACGGCTTTGCGCAGTATTTTACGGGCAGGAGCTTTCTTGCGCCCGTTTCCACGGAACAGGTCGGTATTTTCAATGTGACTTTTGAGCCGGGCTGCCGCAACAACTGGCACATCCATCACGCCAAAAGCGGCGGCGGCCAGATTCTGATCTGCGTGACCGGACGCGGCTTCTATCAGGAGTGGGGCCGGGCCGCCGTGGAGCTGCTGCCGGGGGACACAGTTTTTTGCGGCGGCGTGTACGTCGCAAAAAACACTTCTCAGTCTGCAAGCCTTTTGTCCCAAAGGAGCCCGGCCCTTTTGGGACATAAAAAATCAGGTCCGTTTCCGGACCTGATTTTTTATGTCGTATGTTCCGCGTATCCGTTTACGCCTTCTTGGCGATGTCGCACAGGGCGGTGAAAGCCACGGCGTCGTTGATGGCCATCTCAGAGAGCATCTTGCGGTTGATCTGGATGCCGGCCACCTTCAGACCGTGCATAAAGGTGGAGTAGTTCATGCCGTTGAGCTTGCAGGCGGCGGAGATGCGGGTGATCCACAGCTGGCGGAAGTCCCGCTTCTTCAGGCGGCGGCCCACATAGGCGTAGGTCAGGGACTTCATGACCTGCTCGTTGGCCATCTTGAAGTGCTTGGACTTGGCGCCCCAGTAGCCCTTGGCCAGCTTCAGAGTCTTATTTCTTCTTTTACGCGCCATCATAGCGCCTTTAACACGTGCCATATCTTAATTGCCTCCTATTCTAACGATTCCGTCTCTTATTTGTAAGGGATCATCTTGCGGATGGTCGCCTCGGTGGTGCAGTCAGCATAGGTGCCGCTGCGCAGGCGACGGCCACGCTTGGTGTCCTTCTTGGTGAGGATGTGGCTCTTGAAAGCGTGCGCTCTCTTGACCTTGCCGGACTTCGTCAGATTGAAGCGCTTCTTGGCGCCGCTGTGGGTCTTCAGTTTAGGCATAATATTACTCCTTCCATCTATTCTCCCGCCGGGGCGGGAAGAACTCGTGTGTTATTTTCCGGCCTTCTGGGCCTTGGGGGACAGGAACATGGACATGAGCCGGCCCTCCATCTTGGCGGACTTATCCATGGTGGCCACGTCGGCGCAAAGCTCCGCGAACTTCTTCAGCAGATCCCGGCCGATATCCGTATGCGCCATCTCGCGGCCGCGGAAGCGGACGGAGACCTTCACCCGGTTGCCGTCAGCCAGGAACTTCTGCGCATTTTTCAGCTTGGTGTTGAAGTCGCCGACATCGATGCCCGGAGACATGCGAATTTCCTTGATCTCCACCACGTGCTGGTTCTTTCTGGCTTCCTTCTCCTTCTTGCTGCGCTCGAACTTGAACTTGCCATAGTTCATGAGCTTGCACACAGGCGGCGTCGCCTGGGGGGAAATCTTCACCAGGTCCAGTCCCTTTTCCTCGGCGATGTGCAGGCCCTCCGCAGAGGACACAATGCCCAGCTGCTCGCCGTCTTCGCCGATGAGGCGGATCTCCTTATCCCGGATCTCTTCATTGAGTTCATGCTCTACCTTGCTAATAACCGTCGCACCTCCATTCGATAAATAAAAAACGCGAATGCATCCCTTGCATCCGCGCAGCGGCACGGCCCCCATAACGGAAGCCCTGACGAAAATCGCTGTTGACCTCTTTGCCTGGGGCGGGAGGTGAGGCGGATGCATCCAGCCTTCTTTGTTTTCCAGGATAGTATACCAGACCCTTCCTCCCCTGTCAAGCACTTTTTCCTGAAAATATCGTTGAAATTTGCCCACCTACCGTGGTAACATAGGGAGAGAAAATTGCGGAAAGGAGGGTCCGCCCTATGTCCCATCCCATGCTGCCGCTTTTGGAGCGGACGCCGGTGATCCCGGCGGTGAAGGAGCCGGAGACCCTGGACCTGGCCCTGGCCCACGACGGTGCGGCGGTGTTCCTGCTGTGCGGCGACATTCTGAATATCGCGGGTCTGGTGGACCGGGTCCACCGGGCCGGGAAGCAGGCGGTGGTCCACGGGGACCTGGTGGCGGGGCTGGCCCCCAGGGAGATCGCCGTGGACTATCTGCGCTCCTGCGGAGCCGACGGGATCATCTCCACCCGGCCCCACATCATCCGCCGGGGCCGGGAGCTGGGGATGCTGACGGTGCTGCGGGTGTTCGCCATCGACTCCAAGGCCGTCAGCAACCTGGGGAAGGAGACCGGCATGGGGATGCCGGACCTGATCGAGGTGCTGCCCGGTACCATTTACAGGGTCATCGCCCGGCTGTCCCGGGAGCTGCCGGTGCCCCTGATCGCCGGGGGCCTGCTGGCGGACAAGGCCGATGTCACTGCGGCGCTGAGCGCCGGGGCCCTGTGCGTCTCCGCCAGCGACCCGCAGCTGTGGGACCTGTGACGGCGGCCTTTCTGGGGCTGGAGGCGGCCCTGTACGCGGCGTTCATGACCCTGGACCTTACCGGCGGCAGCGGCGACCCGGTGAAATACGCCTCCATCGCCGTGTGTCTGGCGTTTTCCGTGCTGTTCGCCCGGCGGGGCGGCAGCCGCCTGATGGCCGCCGCCATGGCCCTGACCCTGGGGGCCGACACCTTTCTTCTGCTGCTGAACGACTGGTACGGCGCGGGGGTGGCCCTGTTCTGCGGGGTCCAGGGGCTGTACCTGATCCGTATCCTCCGCCGGTGCGGCCGGTCCCTGTGGGGGCTGCGGCTGTTCCTGGTGGGTGCGGCCTGGGCGGGGCTTTGGGCCCTGGGCCTGCTGTCGCCGCTGAACCTGCTGGCGGCGGTGTATTTCGCCAATTTCCTGGTGAACGCCTGTCAGGCGCTTTCCCTTTCCATGCCGCTGTTTGCCTGGGGACTGTGTCTGTTCCTGCTGTGCGACGTGTGCGTGGGCGTTCATAACCAGCCGGAGCTGTTTCCCGAGTGGCTTGCCGCCTTTGCCCAGGTGGGTATGTGGCTGTTTTACCTGCCGGGCCAGGTGCTGCTGGTGCTGTCCGGCCGGAAAAAGGAGGATATTTCATGAGGAAGCTACTGTCCGTTTTCGCGGCCTTTGCCATGGCCCTGACCATCCTGACCGGATCCATCGCCCTGCCGCTGGTGGCGCGGCCCTTCTACCGGGCCCAGATCGAGCCTCTGGGCATCCCCGCCCGCAGCGGCCTGACGGCGGAGCAGATCGGGGCGGCCTTTGACGACGTGATGGACTACTGCCTAGGCAAGCGCCCGGACTTTGCCGCCGGTGTGCTGTCCTTCTCCCCGGAGGGGGCCAGCCACTTCGCCGATGTGCGGCGGCTGTTTCTGCTGGACCTTCGGGTGCTGGCGGTGTGCATGGCGGTGCTGCTGGTGCTGTACGCTCTGCGGCGGAAAAAGGGCCTGACCCTGAGTCCCCTGGCGGGCCACAGTCCCGGCTTCTGGGCCGGCTGCGGCCTGGGCGGGGCGCTGGCCATAGCCGGCGTCCTGGCGGCCCTGGACTTCGACCGGGCCTTCACGGTGTTCCACACCATCTTCTTCCCCGGCAAGGACAACTGGCTCTTTGACCCTGCCACGGACCCGGTGATCCTGATCCTGCCGGAGGCGTTCTTCCGCAGCTGCGCCATTCTCATTCTGGCGGCGGTGCTGCTGTGCTGCGCCGCGCTCATCATCGCGGACCTGTGCCGCCGCAGACGGGCCCCATAAATGGGCACAAAAAAAGCGCCTTGCGGCGCATCCCTTCGTAAAACGCTTTTTCTGTAAAAAAAATCACCACGCACAGGCGTGGCTTCTTCCTTGGTATAGCCGGATCACTTACCGCTCGCTGGGCTGCCAGTCGGAACCCTCGAAGATCATGTCATCCAGGTCACCCTTCATGAAGATGTTGGTCATTGTATCACGCTCCTTTCTTCTCTTTTCACGGTTATAGTATACCCCGCCCGGCCCGGTTTTGCAAGGGTGAGAATCTACATTTTTCATAAAAACTGCTCATCATTTTTTGCTATTATGCACAACAAAGGACTTGCAAACCCCGGGGAACCTATTATATAATAAGTGACAGCGGGAAAGGAGGCGCCGCCGTGGCCCACAAGGAACAACGCAGAAAGAAGACCATGCCGCTGCTGCTGGCGGCCCTGACCCTGGCCGGAGCGGGCCTGTGGTGGGGGAACTACACCCTCTCCGTCGAGGAATACGCATTTTCCTCCTCCCGTCTGCCCCCGGGCTGGGACGGCGGACGGCTGGTGGTGCTGTCGGACCTCCATGGCCGCCGGTTCGGCCGGGACAACAGCCGCCTGGCGGCGGCGGTGGAGGCCGTCCATCCGGACGTCATCGCCCTGGTGGGGGATTTCGTGGACGAGTGGACGGACCCGGCGTACCTGCGCCCTCTGCTGGAAAGGCTCACGGCCCTGGCCCCCTGCTATTTCGTCTCCGGCAACCACGAGTGGGCCGCCGGAAAGATGCAGGAAACGGCGGCCCTGCTGGCGGACTGCGGCGTCACCTGGCTCCATAACGGCTTCGTGACGCTTCAGCGGGGCGGTGACAGCCTGCTCCTGGCGGGCATCGACGACCCCAACGGCTACGCCGACCAGAAAACGCCCCAGCAGGTGGCCCGGGAGGTCCGGGACGCCGCCCCGGAGGGCTTCTGGCTGCTGCTGGCCCACCGGAACAACCTGTTTGAATCGGAATACGCCGCCCTGGGGGCGGATCTGACCCTGTCGGGCCACGGCCACGGCGGCCTGTGGCGTCTGCCCTTTACCGACGGGCTGCTGGGAAGCGGCGGCACGCTGCTGCCCTCCTATACCAACGGATTTTACACCTGCCGGGGCGCGGAGGTATTTGTCTCCCGGGGCCTGGGCGGCATGGTGCGCCTGTTCAACCGCCCGGAGGTGGCGGTGTTGACCCTGCGGCGCGCATAAGGAGCCTGTATGAGAGAATTTGACGCGGGACAATTTGATATCGCCGTCATCGGCGCGGGACACGCCGGCATCGAGGCGGCTCTGGCCGCCGCCCGGCTGGGGCTGGAAACGGTGTGCCTGACCATCAACCTGGACGCCGTGGGCAATATGCCCTGCAACCCCGCCATCGGCGGCACCGGCAAGGGCCACCTGGTCCGGGAACTGGACGCCCTGGGCGGCGAAATGGCCCGGGCGGCGGATAGGGCCTGCATCCAATACCGGATGCTCAACCGCCGGAAGGGTCCCGCCGTGTGGTCCCTGCGGGCCCAGGCGGACCGCCGGGCCTATCAGCAGGTGATGAAGCACACCCTGGAGCGGCAGGAGCATCTGACCCTGCGCCAGGCGGAGGCGGTGGCCCTGCGGACGGAAAACGGCCGCGTCACCGGCGTGGTGCTGCGCACCGGGGCGGTATACCGGGTCCGGGCGGTGGTGCTGTGCACCGGCACTTATCTCCGGGGCCGCACCATCGTGGGCGACTGCGTGGAGGAATCCGGCCCCGACGGACTTCACGCCGCCGGCCCTCTGACGGAGAGCCTGCTGGCCCTGGGCCTGCCTCTGCGGCGGTTCAAAACCGGCACCCCTCCCCGGGTCAACCGCCGGAGCATCGACTTTTCCCAAATGCAGCTCCAGGAGGGGGACCCCTCTCCCCTGCCCTTCAGCTTCGAGGCCCCGGCCCCGCCGGAAAACCGGGCGGTGTGCTGGCTGACCTACACCACCCCGGAGACCCACCGCATCATCCGGGAAAACCTGGACAAAAGCCCCCTGTATTCCGGGGTCATCCAGGGGGGTGGGACCCCGATACTGCCCCTCCATCGAAACCAAGATCGTCCGCTTCCCGGACAAGGAGCGGCACCAGCTGTTCATCGAGCCCATGGGCCTGGACACGGAGGAAATGTACATCCAGGGCTTCTCCTCCTCCCTGCCGGAGGACGTGCAGCTGGCCATGCTGCACTCCGTCCCCGGCCTGGAGCGGGCGGAGATGATGCGCCCGGCCTACGCCATCGAATACGACTGCATCGACCCCACGGCCCTGCGCCCCACTCTGGAGACCCGGGCGGTCCGGGGCCTGTACGGGGCGGGACAGTTCAACGGCTCCTCCGGATACGAGGAGGCGGCGGTCCAGGGCTTTGTGGCGGGCGTCAACGCGGCGCTGGCCCTGCTGGGCCGGGAGCCGCTGATCCTGAAGCGCAGCGAAAGCTACATCGGCACCCTCATCGACGACCTGGTGACCAAGGGCACCCAGGAGCCCTACCGCATGATGACCAGCCGCTCGGAATACCGCCTGCTGCTGCGGCAGGACAACGCCGACCGCCGCCTGTGCCCCATCGGCTGCCGCATCGGCCTGGTATCGGCTGAGCGGCTGCGGCGGGTGGAGGAGAAATACGCCGCCGTGGAGCGGGAGATCCGCCGCCTGGAGAAAACCGGTGTCCCCGGCACCCCGGCGCTGAACCGCCTGCTGACGGCCCGGGGCACCGCCCCGGTGGCCGACGGCTGCCGCCTCATCGACCTGCTGCGGCGGCCCCAGGTGGGCTACGACGACCTGACTCCCTTCGACCCGGCCCCGCCGGGTCTGCCCCCGGCCGTCCGGGAGCAGGTGGAGATCACCGTGAAATATGAGGGCTACATCCGCCGCCAGGAGAAGCAGGTGGAGGAATTTGAGAAGCTGGAGCGCCGCCGCCTGCCGCCGGACATGGATTACAGCCATATCCAGGGGCTGCGGCTGGAGGCCCGGGAGAAGCTGGCCGCCCTGCGGCCGGAGAACCTGGGCCAGGCGGGCCGCATCTCCGGCGTATCCCCCGCCGACATAGCGGCCCTGATGGTATACCTGCACACCCGCGAAACACCGCCCGAAGGAGGGACCTCAACATGACCGTTATCGACCTGACCCACACCATCCGGGAGGATATGCCCGTCTATCCCGGCACGGAGCCGCCCCGGCTCACCACCGCCTGCACCGTTTCCCAGTGCGGCTACCGGGAGACCCTGCTGCATATGTATTCCCACACCGGCACCCACATGGACGCCCCCGCCCACATGATGGACGGGGCCCCCACCCTGGACAGCTTCGGTCCGGACCGCTTTGTGGGCCGTGGCTATGTGCTGGACTGCCGTGGCCTGTCCCAAATTCCCCTGGACCTGCTGCTGCGGCACGAGGCCGCCCTGCGGGACGCGGACTTTCTGCTGTTCTGCACCGGGTGGGACCAATACTGGGGCACCGATGCCTATTATGAGGGGTTTCCGTGTCTGACCGAGGAGGCCGCCCGGTTCGTGGCGGGCCTGCCCCTGAAGGGGGTGGGAGAGGATTCCATCTCTCTGGACCCCTGCGACACGGTGGATTACCCCAACCACCTGACCCTGTTTTCCGCGGGGCTGGTGAATACCGAGAACCTCAAGGGGCTGGCGCAGCTCATCGGCCGGGAATTCACGTTCCTGACCATGCCCCTGAAATTTGAAAATGCCGACGGCTGCAGCTGCCGGGCGGCGGCGATTGTTACCAAGGAGGCTTGAACACAATGGGTAAACTGCGATTCCTGTTTGCGCTGTGGATGGCGAAGCTGTCCGTCCCGGCGCTGAAGATCACCCGCCACAACGGAACGGACTTCCCCGGCACCCTGGCCCTGAAGCTGTGCCCGGATTTCCTGAAGTATGTGGGCCGTCCCAAAACCATCATCGCCGTCACCGGCACCAACGGCAAAACCACCGTCAGCAATCTCCTGGCGGACACCCTGGAAAAGGCGGGTCATCGGGTCCTCATCAACCGGGCCGGTTCCAACGTGGCCAGCGGCATCGCCACCGCCCTGCTGAAGGGCTGCGACCTGGCGGGCCGGGTAAAGGACTATGACATGGCCGTGCTGGAGGTGGACGAGCGCTCCAGCGTCCGGGTGTACCCCTACATCACCCCGGACTATATCGCCGTCACCAACCTGTTCCGGGACAGCATCATGCGCAACGCCCACGCCGACTTCATCGCCGGCATCATCAGCCGCAGCGTCCCCGCCGCCTCCAAGCTGGTGCTCAACGCCGACGACCTGATCTCCTGCGGCCTGGCCCCGGAGAATCCCCGGGTCTATTTCGGCATCGATCGCCTGCCCTCGGACACCGTGGAGTGCGTCAACCACATCAACGACGTGCGCATCTGCCCCAAGTGCGCCGGGAAGCTACGCTATGAATACCGCCGCTATCACCACATCGGCCGGGCCGTGTGTCAGGACTGCGGCTTCCACTCCCCGGACAGCGACTATCTGGCCACCAACGTGGATATCCCCGGCGGCGCCATGACCATCCGGGAGGGCGGCAGGGAATACCCCTATACCCTGATCTGCGACAGCGTGTTCAATGTCTACAACATGGTCACGGTGATCGCCGTGCTGCGTCAGCTGGGCTACGCCCATGACGAGATCGCCCGGGTGCTGTCCCAGTCCGCCATCACCGAAAGCCGCCACAACGTGGAACAGGCCGGAAACGTCACCCTGGTCCGGGAAATGGCCAAGGACAAGAACGCCCTGGCCTGCTCCCGGGTGTTCCAGTATATCGCCTCCCGCCCCGGCAAGAAAGAAGTCATGCTGCTGATGAACTCCCTGACGGACGTGCCCCACTGGTCGGAAAACGTCTGCTGGTTCTATGACACGGACTTTGAGTATCTGGCGGACGAGAGCATCGTCCGGGTGGTGTGCACCGGTCTGCGGTGCGAGGACTACAAGCTCCGCTGCCTGATGGCCGGTGTGCCGGAGGATCGCCTGGCCTGCGCCAAGGACGAGCACGACGCGGCGGCCATGATGGCCTACGAGCCCGGCGACGAGCTGTATGTGCTCTACGGCACGGACACCCTGGAGCTTGCCTATCAGGTATATGACCAGATGAAGGATATCGCCCGTTCCCGGGCGGCGGAGCAGGAGGTGCAGGCATGAAAACCGAGATTTTGTTCCCCGAGGTGGCCAACCTCTGCGGCGACCTGATGAACGTCACCTATCTGCGCCAGTCCTGCCCGGAGATGGAGGTGGTGGAAACCGGTCTGAAGGACCGCCCCGCCTTTCTGGACGGCGGCGTGGACCTGGTGTACGTGGGTTCTGCCACCGAGCGGGGCCTGCGGCTGATGGTCCAGGCCCTGACCCCCTATAAGGCGGAGCTGGAGCGCTATGTGGACGGCGGCGGGCTGATGCTGGCCACCGGCAACGCCCTGGACGCCCTGGGCGAATATGTGGTCATCGACGGCAAGCGCGCCTTCGACGGCCTGGGCATCCTCCCCACCCACGCCGAGTATCATATGATGAAGCGCCACAACAGCTTCCTGCTGGGGAGCTTCCAGGATATGGAAATCGTTGGCTTCAAGAGCCTGTTCGGCCACACCTATCCCGATGATGAGCTGGCGAACCCCCTGTTCCGGGTGGAGCGGGGTGTGGGCCGCCATCCCGGGGCCTTTGCCGAGGGCTTTCTCCGGGGCGGCCTCATGGCCACCTACCTCATCGGGCCGCTGCTGCCTCTGAACCCGCCCTTCACCCGGTACCTCCTGGAGCAGATGGGCGCAAAGGACGTGAAGCTGGCCTTTGAAGACACCGCCATGAAGGCCTACCGGGCCCGGGTGGAGGAGTTCCGGGACGAAAAGCGGGGCTATCAGTATTAAACCTCTCACCCGCCTGCCGCCCGGGGCATACACTGATATCGAGGTGATATCATGGAGGTGCTGCAAGACGGCGTGCTGGCCTTTCTGGCGGCCACGGGGCTGGCGGCCCTGTTCTGGCTGCTGACGGGGTGGCTGCGGCGGCGGGAGCCCGCCCGGGTGATGCTGCTGATCCCCGCCCGGCCCGGCTGCGACTTTGCCGCCCCGGCGGCCCAGATGCTGGACCTGCGGCGGCAGCTGCGGGGGGCGGTCCCCATCGTGCTGTGCGACTGCGGCCTGGAGGGGGCGGACCTGCGCCGGGCCCGGGAGCTGACGGAGCGATACGACGATCTTCTGCTGCTGACGGCGGCGGAGATCCCCGACCATTTACCATAAGGAGGGCCGCTATGGCCGAACGAAGCACGGTGGAGGGCGCCGTACAAAGCCTGATTTTTCAGAATGAGGACAACGGCTACACCGTGCTCTCCCTGCTGACGGACGACGGCGAGCTGGTGACGGTGGTGGGGTGCATCCCCTGCGCCGCCCCCGGCGAGGGGATGACCGTCACCGGCGTGTGGACCAACCACCCCAGCTACGGCCCCCAGTTCGCGGCGGAATCCGTGGAGCGCCGCATGCCGGAGACGGGGGAGGACATCGCGGCCTATCTGGCCTCCGGCATTCTCAAGGGCATCGGCCCCGCCACCGCCCAGCGGCTGGTGGACCGCTTCGGGGCGGACACCCTGGCCGTTATCGAGGAGGAGCCGGAGCGGCTGCAAACCGTCAAGGGCATCACCGCCAAGAAGGCCATGGAGCTGTCCGCCGCCTTCCGGGAGCTGACGGGGCTGAAGCGGGTGATGGAATTTCTGGCCCGGTATGAGCTGCCGGTGCCTCTGGCCATGCAGCTGTACCGGGCCTACGGGGCCCAGGCCCTGCCCCGGCTGAAGGAGGACCCCTATCTTCTCACGGGACAGGCCTACGGCGTGGCCTTTTCCACCATGGACGAGATCGCCCTGAGCATGGGCTTCGACGGCGACAGCCCCTGCCGGGTGGAGGCCGCCCTTACATATGAGCTGTCCCACAATCTGAACAACGGCCATGTGTTCCTGCCCCGGGACAAGCTGCTTTTTGCCTCCGCCCAGCTGATCGACGGCGACCCGGACGCCCTGGAGACCGCCCTGGACGGGCTGCTGGCCCGGGGCGTCATCGTCCAGGAGCCGGTGGCGGGGGTGCAGGCCTGCTATCTCCAGCGCCTGTATCAGGCGGAGACCCAGGTGGCCCGGCGGCTGCTGTCCCTGCGGGACGCGCCCCGGCAGACCGGAAAAAATGTGGACAAAATCATCGCCGAGATGGAGGCCCGCCAGGGCATCGCCTATGCGCCCCAGCAGCGCCGGGCGGTGGAGCTGGCGGCCCGGAGCGGGGGTGCTGCTGCTGACCGGCGGCCCCGGCACCGGCAAGACCACCTCCACCCGGGGCATCGTCACCCTGCTGGAGCGCATGGGCCTGACGGTTCTGCTGCTGGCCCCCACAGGCCGGGCGGCCAAGCGCATGAGCGAGCTGTGCTCCCGGGAGGCCCAGACCATCCACCGCTGCCTGGGCATGACCTTCAACGAGCTCACCGGCGAGGTGACCTTCAAGAAAAACGAAAAGGACCTGCTGGAGTCCGACGCCGTCATCGTGGACGAGATGAGCATGGTGGACCTGCCGCTGATGGACGCCCTGCTGGCGGCCCTGAAGCCCGGGTGCCGCCTGGTGATGGTGGGGGACCCGGACCAGCTGCCCTCCGTGGGCCCCGGCAACGTGCTGGGAGACATCCTGCGCAGCGGCGCGGTAGACTCCGTGACCCTGACGGAGGTGTTCCGCCAGGCGGAGCAGTCCGCCATCATCCGCAGCGCCCACGCCGTGAACCGGGGCCAGGCCCCGGACCTGAGCAACAAGCAAAGCGACTTTTTCTTCCTGTGCCGCCGCTCGCCGGACCGGCTGGTGCAGACGGTGGTGGACCTGTGCCGCACCCGTCTGCCGGACAAGATGGGCATCCCCGCCGGGCAGATCCAGGTGCTGACCCCCACCCGCAAGGGGGAGACCGGCACCGTCAGCCTGAACCGGGCCCTGCAGGCAGCTCTGAACCCCCCGGCCCCGGGCAAGCGCCAGAAGACCTGGGGCGACATGATCTTCCGGGTGGGGGACCGGGTGATGCAGACCCGGAACAACTATGACGTTCTCTGGGAAAAGGACGACGGCGAGGCCGGCAGCGGTATCTTCAACGGCGACGTGGGCACGGTGGAGGACATCGACCCCTCCGGCGAGCTGGTGACCATCCGGTTCGACGACCGCACCAGCGTATACACCGCCGACCTGCTGAGCCAGCTGGACATGGCCTATGCCATGACCGTCCACAAGGCCCAGGGCAGCGAATACCGGGCGGTGGTGCTGGTGTCCGCCCCGGCGGCTCCCAATCTGCTGGTCCGGGGCGTGCTGTACACCGCCATCACCCGGGCCAGGGAGCTGCTGGTGATGGTAGGCGACGACGCCATCCCCGGCCGCATGGCGGAAAATGACCGCCGCACCCGGCGATACAGCGGCCTGCGCCGCAGACTCAAGCAAGGAGGACCAAGCCATGGGCATGAGCGATCTCAACGAACGGCTGAACCAACTGGAGCAGGGGGCATTGAACTTCCTGTTCCCCCGGCGCTGCCCCTTCTGCAATCAGCACATCGGCAATAAGGAGCTGATCTGCGCCGGCTGCGAAAAGAAGCTGCCCTACACCGGGGACCGGGCCGTCCGCCAGACCTCCTGGGGCCGGGTGGCCGCGCCTCTGTATTACGAGGACGCCGTCCGCCGGGCCATTCTGGACTTCAAATTCAAGGGCCGCATGGGCGGCCTGCCCTGCTTCGGCAGCCTGACGGCCCGCTGCGCGGCGGAGGAGTTCGGCGGCGAGTTCGATGCCATCACCTGGGTGCCGGTGAGCCGGAAGCGCCTGCGCAAGCGGGGCTTTGACCAGGCCCGGTATCTGGCCGGGAGCCTGTGCGTGGAGTGGCACGTGGAGCCCCAGGAGACCCTGCGCAAAATTCTGGACAACCCGCCCCAGTCCGGCCTGGAGGACGCCGACGCCCGCCGGGCCAACGTCCTGGGGGCCTATGAGGCCGTCCATCCGGAGCGCATCGCCGGAAAGCGCTTCCTGCTGGTGGACGATATCTGCACCACCGGGTCCACCCTGGGGGAGGCCGCCCGGGTCCTGCGCCAGGCGGGAGCCGCCGACGTGCTGGGTCTGACCCTGGCCATCACCCGGGAGGAATAAAATCCCCGCCGCCTGTCCATAATGAAGCACCGGCCCAAAGGTTACAAATTATGAACAAAAGATTACGATTTGGAAAAACCCACAAATTCTCTTGCAAAATGGGAAAAGCGCCATTATAATAGGATATCAGGAATTAAATGGCCCTCCCCGGGGCCGTGGTCCATATCAGAAAAATGAGGTGCAGCATTATGTGTTCTTTAGCAAAGGATATCGGTATCGACCTGGGTACCGCATCGGTGTTGGTATATGTCAAGGGTAAGGGCGTTGTGCTCAATGAGCCCTCCGTGGTGGCCATCAACAAGGACGACGGCCGCCTGCTCAGCGTGGGCGCAGACGCCCAGGCCATGCTGGGCCGTACCCCCGGCAACATCGTGGCCATCCGTCCCCTGCGTGAGGGCGTCATCTCCGACTACGACATGACCGAGCGGATGCTCAAGGAGTTCATCCGCAAGGTCAGCGGCAGCTTCCACCACATCTTCAAGCCCCGTGTCATCATCTGCGTTCCCTCCGGCATCACCGAGGTGGAGGAGCGCGCCGTGGTGGACGCGGGCCTGCAGTCCGGCGCCCGCCGTGTGTATCTGATCGAGGAGCCTGTGGCCGCGGCCATCGGCGCCGGCATCGACATCACCAAGCCCGAGGGCCACATGGTGGTGGACATCGGCGGCGGCACCAGCGACATTGCCGTGATCTCCCTGAAGGGCGTGGTGGAAAGCGCCTCCATCAAGGTGGCCGGCGACCAGTTCAACGAAGCCATCGTCAAATATATGCGCCGCAAGCACAACATCCTCATCGGTGAGCGCACCGCCGAGCAGATGAAGATGCAGATCGGCTGCGTCTTCCCCAAGGAGGAGGAGACCACCATCGAGATCAAGGGCCGCTGCCTGATGACCGGCCTGCCCAAGACCATCACCGTCACCTCCACCGAGATGCTGGAGGCCTTTGAGGAGCCCGTGGAGCGGATCCTGGAGGCCATTCACGGCGTCCTGGAGCGCACGCCCCCGGAGCTGGTGGCCGACATCGCCAACAACGGCATCGTCATGACCGGCGGCGGCAGCCTGGTGGACGGCTTCGACAAGCTCATCACCGCCCGCACCGGCATCCACACCGTGGTGGCCGAAAATGCCATCAGCTGCGTGGCCATCGGCACCGGCAAGAGCCTGGATTCCGTCCACGAGATGAACGACGGCACCGTGAACCTCTCCCGCCGCAAGCAGATGAACTGAGCCTCAGCTGCGGCATTCTGGGCACGTTATCTGACCCAAATCAAAACCTCCGGCTAAGCCGGAGGTTTGATCTGGCCCTATAAGGGCCTATTACGGACGAAGCCCCTTAAGGGGCCCGAAAGGTCTGCCGACCGCATTCCTTTCTCGGGCTACCCCTTAAGGGGTTTTACTTATGCCTTGGGATTCTTGGTACCCGTAAACGGGTCTATATACTCTTTAATGCTGATTTGGTCACTCATTTTGTCCTCCTCAAGCTGGTTTTGTATATACGCCTTTATTGCTTTCTTATTTCTCCCTACCGTATCCACAATATATCCTCTTGCCCAAAAATGCCGATTCCCATATTTGTATTTCAGGTTGGCATGCCGGTCAAATATCATCAGGCTGCTCTTTCCTTTCAGGTAGCCCATAATCTGGGATACGCTGTACTTCGGCGGGATGCTTATCAACATGTGGATGTGGTCTGGGCATGCTTGTGCTTCTATGATTTCCATGCTCTTTTGCTGGCACAATTTGCGCAGTATTACTCCTATGTCCTCTTTTATCTTTCCGTAAATTTCCATCTGCCGATACTTAGGTGCAAACACCACATGGTATTGACAACGCCAGCTTGTATGTTCTAAACTACTCACATCTACTTCTTTCATGAATTAGTCTCCTTGTTTTTGTAAGTCTTGGTCGGCAAACCTTTGCCTTACTTTAACTCGGAGACTTTTTCTTGTCTACTCTTCCCCTCTCCATAGGATTTCTTTTGCCCCCGGCAGAGCCGGGGGTTGACTTTGTGAACCAATACAAGGCCCCGCCGTCTGCACATGCAGGCGGCGGGGCTTCCTTAGACATCGTTGTTGTTTCTGGCTTTTGTCCGCCAATGGGCAGCCAGGAAAGAGCTCCGCTTTATGCCCCAGCCGTTCTCATAGCAGGCCGCCAGGGCAAACTGGGCGTCCCTTTGCCCCTGCCGGGCGGCTTTTTGGTACCACTGGGCGGCCTGAACGAGGTCCCTCGTCACGCCGGTGCCGTTTTCGTAGCAGCGTCCCAGATAATACTGCGCATGCTTGTAGCCCAGCTCGGCGGACTTGCGGTACCAGAGCACGGTCTGGGCTGCGTCCTGTTTCACGCCTTTGCCTCTTTCGCAGCAAACGCCCAGCACATACTGTGCCTTGGCGTGGCCCTGCTCGGCGGCCCTGCGGAGCCAGCAAACGGTCTGGGCCTCGTCCTCCTGTGTGCCCCTGCCGTAATAGCAGAGGCCCAGCTGATACTGCGCCTCTGCATTGCCCAGCTCCGCAGCCTTCTTCAGGTATGCGATCCGCTTAGTCGGATCCTGCTCCTGTTTAGCTAAATTGAGCCACTGCACCGGGGTCAGGTTTTGCTCCTGCTGCGGCGCGGGGCAGCCGCCTTTGCCGCTTGCCGCCGGGGCGTCAGGGGATTGCCCGTGGTCTCCGTTGTACCCGCACCGGAGACAGAACCGGGTGATCTTATTTTCGTATCTGCATACCGGACATTTCCACATCATTCTCCACTCCTCAGCCGTAATTGTTGATTTTGAAGGTCTTGTATATAAATGCATGCGTATTATATCACAGGATTCTTCTTTTTGAAACATGAAAATGTGCATTCTCAAAAAATTTACTTTTGCGAGCCAAAACCATTTCTCGTTGGCAACTCCGCACAATTGCAGGCAGACTTCCTGTCCCTTGCGGGCTTCTCCCCCCGAAAGTAACCGGGCACTGGCAGTTTTTCCATATTTTACCGCCTGCATTCACAAAGATTTAATATTTTTTTTGTTGCCATTTTGTAACTTTTTGTTTATAATGTTTCCGTGAAGTAAAAAAAGGCCGAATGACGACGCCTGTCAAAGGGCATCGTGTGTGCATACATCGAGGTATTATCCCATGATCAGAATGACAAATGTTGAAAAAACATACGAAAATGGCACCCATGCGTTAAATGGCATTTCTTTTGAGATTCAGGACGGAGAATTCGTGTTCCTGGTGGGCCCCTCCGGCAGCGGAAAGTCCACCATCATCAAGCTGCTGACCGGCGAGCTGGTGCCCTCCCGGGGCCGGGTGATGATCAACGGCTTCTCCATGAGCAACATCACCCGGCGTCAGATTCCCCTGATGCGCCGCACCGTGGGGGTGATCTTCCAGGATTTCCGCCTGATCGGCAACAAAACCGTGTACGACAATCTGAGCCTGGCCATGCGGGCGGTGGGGGCCTCCGCCAGGGAGATCAAAAGCCGCATCCCCTATGTGCTGGGCCTGGTGGGACTGGACGGCAAGGGCCGCCGGTTCCCTGATGAGCTGTCCGGCGGCGAGCAGCAGAGAGTGGCCATCGCCCGGGCCCTGGTGAACAATCCCAGCACCATCGTGGCCGACGAACCCACCGGCAACCTGGACCCCGCCCGCTCTCTGGAGATCATGACCCTGCTGGAGCGCATCAACGCCCTGGGCACCACCGTGGTGGTGGTGACCCACGAAAAGAGCCTGGTGAATCATTTTGACAAGCGGGTCATTATGATCGACCACGGCGTGGTAGCCGCCACCGGCGTGGGCAGATACGAGGTGGCCGCCCATGCGTAATTTCCGTTATTTCTTCCGGGAGGGCGTGGGCAATATGCTGTCCCACGGGTTCATGTCCTTTGCCGCCATCGGCGTCACCGTGGCGTGCCTGCTGATTATGGGCACCTTCTCGCTGGTGGCCTACAACGCCAACATCAACCTGCAGGACCTGCAGAAGGAGAACGCCGTGGTGGCCTTCGTGGACGAGAGCCTCACGGATGAGGAGGCCCAGGGCCTCCAGTCCCAACTGTCGGGCATCTCCGGCGTGGCGGACTGCACCTTCGTCTCCCGGCAGGAGGCCCGGGACGAATATGTGGCCCAGTATAACGAGGACGACCTGTACAGCGACCTGGACCCCACCATCTTCCGCCACCGCTATGTGATGCACCTGACGGACCTGAAGCTCATGGACCAGGTGGTGCAGCAGCTGGACGAAACGGAGGGCATCGCCAAGGTCCGAGCGGACCAGGACATCTCCAACGGCTTCATCACCGTCCGCAACATCGCCAGCGTCATCAGCATCGCCCTGATCGCCATTCTGCTGATCATCTCCGTGTTCATCATTTCCAACACCATCAAGCTCACCACCTTTGACCGACGGGACGAGATCGCCATCATGAAAATGGTGGGGGCTACCGATGGCTTCATCCGCTGGCCCTTCGTGTATGAGGGCCTGCTGCTGGGACTCATCGGCGCGGCAGTGGCCTTCGGGCTCCAGTGGCTGCTGTATGCCGCCGTGTCCCAGGGCATCGCCAATTCCGACACCATGCAGCTGCTGCGGGTGGTGGACTTCCGTCAGATCTGGGCCCCGGTGGCGGCGGTGTTCGCCGGGGTGGGCATCCTGGTGGGCGTAGGCGGCAGCCTGACCGCCATCCGAAAATTCCTGCGGGTATAACAAGAGAGGAGACCGTCATGAAACAGAAAATCAAACGCCTGACCGCCCTGGTGTGCGCCGTGGCCATGATGGCCGCCCTGTGTCTGGCCCTGCGGCCGGTGGACACGGCCTACGGCGCCAGTCTCAATGACCAGCTGGCCGAGACCCGTGCCAAAAAGCAGGAGATCCAGCAGCAGCTGGACCAGATCAAGTCCGACAAGGCCAAGGCCCTGGAGCAGAAGGAGCTGCTGGACCAGCAGGCCGCCGTCATTGCCCAGCAGATCGACCTGCTGGAGCTGCAAATCAAGGACACCCAGGACCGCATCACCGAAAACGAGGCCCAGGAGGAGCAGCAGTATCAGCTGTTCTGCCGCCAGGTGCGGCAGGAGGAGGAACGGGGCACCGTGTCCTACTGGTCCGTGCTGTTCAAGGCCACGGGCTTTGCGGACCTCCTCAGCCGCATGGACTTCATCAACGAGATCGTGGAGCACGACCAGAGCGTCATCGACCAGCTGCGCACCCTGCGGGAGCAGCTGGCTCAGGATAAGGCGGACCTGGAGCAGCAGCAGGCGGAGCTTACCGCCAGCAAGACAGAGCTGGACGCCCAGGTGGCCGAGGCTACCCGGGTGTTTGAGGAGTATGCCGCCAGCGAGGCAGGCCAGCAGGCACTGCTGAACCAGCAGGCCGCCCGGGAGAAGGAGCTTCAGGAGGAGATCCGCAAGTCCGAGGAAGCCAACCGCAACAACCAGACCGCCGTGGGCGGCTTCATCTGGCCCACCGCCTGCCGCCTGATCACCGGCGGCTACGGCGGCCGCGACGCACCGTGCCCCGGCGCCAGCACCTATCATCTGGGTGTGGACATCGGCGCCTCCTGGGGCTCCGACATTTACGCCACCAAGGCAGGCACCGTTATGCTGGCCAACGAAGGCTGGAACTATGGCCTGGGCTATTGCGTGAAGATTCAGCATGACGACGGCACCAGCACGGTGTACGGCCACATGAGCCGGGTCATCGCCGTGACAGGCCAGCGGGTGGCCCAGGGTCAGGTCATCGGAAAGATAGGCTCCACCGGCGTTTCCACCGGCCCCCACCTGCACTATGAGATCCGCATCGGCGGCGTTAACGGTACCGCTGTGAACCCCCTGCCCTACCTCCCCGGCTACGTCCGCTACGGCTGGTAAAAAAGCACATGATTTCCCCTCCCGCCTCATACAATAAGGCGGGAGGGGATTTTTATGCGAAAAAAGCCTCGCAGAGTTCGCGGCCCGCAGGTCGCGAATCAAGTCAAATCCATTTTTCGCGGCGGCATCCCCCAAGGGGACTTCCGCTGGGCGTGTACGTCGCGAAAAATACTTTGCGCGGAGAGAGTGTGCCCGAATGGGCTTAAAAGGCCATTCGGACGCGCGGTTCGGAGCGAATGACTTTTTGTTCCAAAAGAGCAATGCTCTTTTGGAACAGGATTAAGGCGGGAGGGGATTTTTTTATGCTGGGATATGTGCATCTGACCGCCGGACGCCCGGTGCTGGAGCGCCGCGCCGCCGCCGGTATGACCTACTGGGCCCTGGAGGGGGACCTGGACGGGGGCCTGTTTCCCGGGCGGCGTCTGCGGCGGTGGATCGGGCGGCTGGAGCGCTGCGGGGTGTCCCACGCCGCCCTGCCGCCGGGCCGGGAGGGGGATTTTGCCCCTCTGCGTCCGGTCCTGCCGGACGGACTGCGGCTGGCGCTGCTGCCGCGGCTGCTGGACTGCCTGGCCCCGGCAGGGGACACGGCCCTGCTGCTGGCGGACTGCGCCGACAGCCGGGCCCTGCTGGCGGCCCAGGTCCTGGCCCGGCGCTTCCGGCACCTGCGGCTGGAGACGGGAGCGGGACAGGAGGCCCTGGAGCGGCAGCTGCTGCGGCAGCTGGGACTTACCACCGGCGGCGGCCCCGCCGCCGTCACCATGACCTTCGGCCCGCCGCCCCGGGAGGGCCTGCCCCTGTACCTGACTCCCGACTGCGCCCTGCGCCAGGAGGTACGGTACGCCTGGCCGGACCCGTCCCAGGCCCCGCCGCCGGAGGGGCTTCTGTCCCTGCTGCACCGGGCCTGCCGCCTGCCGGAGATCTGCGTCAAATCCGTGGAAACCCTTGACATCGGCCCATAAAATAACTATAATGCAATGTGACGTATTATGGGTATCTGTCAAAGAAGCCTCGCAGAGTTTGCCGCCCGCAGGCGGCAAATAAAATGGAATCATTTTTTGCCGGGGCGTGTACCTGGCAAAAAATACTTCTCAGTCTGCAAGTGTGGAATTTGTTCGCTTTCAGCGAGCAAATTATGCGCGCGGCAGACTGCAAGCCTTTTGTCAAAAAAGGGCTTTGCTCTTTTTTGACAGTTTCATATTATGGGTATCTCACGTCCGCCCCGGCGGATATTTGAAAGGAATGGATCATATGGCAACCGTAAAAGAATTCAGAATGAGCCAGGAGCGCTATGACGAGCTCAAAAAAGAACTGGACTACAGCAAAACCACTCGCGCCGACGAGATCGCCGAGCTGATCAAAGAGGCCCGTGGCTTCGGCGACCTGTCCGAAAACAGCGAGTATGACGAGGCGAAAAACGAGCAGGGCAAGCTCTATTCCCGCATTGCCGAGCTGGAGGAGATTCTGCTCCACGCCGTCATTGTGGACGAGTCCGAGATGGACTCCGACAAAATCTCCATCGGCTGCCGTGTGGTGGTCACCAATCTGGATAACGGCAAACAGCTGCCGGAATACACCATCGTGGGCTCCCAGGAGGCCAACGTCATGGAGCGCAAGGTGTCCGAGGATTCCCCCTTCGGCAAGGCCCTGATGGGCACCAAGGCCGGTGACGAGATCACCGTGGAAGCCCCCCGGGGCGTCATCCGCTACCGGGTGGACAGCATCGAACGATAACAAGAGAGGAGAACTGCACCATGCCAGAACAGAATACACAGCAGGACCTGCGGGAAATTCTCCAGATCCGCCGGGACAAGCTCAAGGCCCTGCAGGACGCGGGGATGAACCCCTTTGAGATCACCCGCTATGACGTGACCCACCACGCCCAGGAGGTCAAGGACAATTTCGACGCCCTGGAGGGGCAGACCGTGTCCCTGGGCGGCCGCCTGATGTCCAAGCGCGGCATGGGCAAGGTGTCCTTCTGCGATTTGCAGGACAAGTCCGGCCGCATCCAGATCTACGCCCGCAGGGACGAGATGGACGAGGAGGCCTATAACCGCTTCAAGAAGTACGACATTGGCGACATTGTGGGGGTCAAGGGTGAGGTGTTCCGCACCCAGAAGGGCGAGATGAGCATCCGCGCCCACGAGATCACCCTGCTCAGCAAGTCCCTCCAGCCCCTGCCCGAGAAGTTCCACGGCCTCACCGACAAGGAGCTGCGCTATCGCCAGCGGTATGTGGACCTGATCATGAACCCCGAATCCAAGCGGAACTTTGAGATCCGCAGCAAGTTCGTGGCCTTCCTGCGCCGGTATCTGGACAGCCTGGGCTTTATGGAGGTGGAGACCCCCGTGCTCAGCCCCATCGCCGGCGGCGCCAACGCCCGGCCCTTCATCACCCACCACAACACCCTGGATATCGACATGTATATGCGCATCGCCACGGAGCTGCACCTGAAGCGGCTGATCGTGGGCGGTATGGAGCGCGTGTATGAGGTGGGCCGCATCTTCCGCAACGAGGGCATGGACACCAAGCACAACCCCGAGTTCACCACCTGCGAGCTGTACCAGGCCTTCACCAATCTGGACGGCATGATGGACATTCTGGAGGGCATCCTCACGGGAGCCGCCAAGGAGATTCTGGGCACCTATCAGGTCACCTGGATGGGCCACGACATCGACCTGACCCCCAGCTGGCAGCGTGTCACCATGGCCGACGCCGTGAAGAACGTCACCGGGGCCGACTTTATGGCCTGCATCGGCGACGCCGACCGGGGCGTGGAGCTGGCCCGCGGCGTGGGCGTGGATATGGACGGCGTGCCCCACACCTGGGGCAACGCCCTGTATGAGACCTTCGACCAGAAGGTGGAGGAGACCCTGATCCAGCCTACCTTTATCACCATGTACCCCGTGGAGGTCAGCCCCCTGGCCAAGCGCAGCCCCGCCCAGCCGGAGCTTACCGAGCGGTACGAGATGTTCATCTGCGGCTGCGAGATGGGCAACGCCTTCTCCGAGCTCAACGACCCCATCGACCAGTATCAGCGCTTCAAGGCCCAGGCCGAAAAGCGCGCCAACGGCGACGACGAGGCCGACATGATGGACGAGGATTTCGTTCTCGCCCTGGAATACGGCATGCCTCCCACCGGCGGTCTGGGCTTCGGCATCGACCGCTGCGCCATGATGCTCTGCGGCACCGACTCCATCCGGGACGTGATCCTGTTCCCCACCATGAAGCCGCTGGATACCGACAAGAAGCCCGCAAAGCCCGCCGAGGCCGCTCCCGCCGCCCCTGTCGTGGAGGAGAAGATCGACTTCTCCAACGTGCAGATCGAACCGCTGTTCACCGACCTGGTGGATTTCGACACCTTCTCCAAGTCCGATTTCCGTGCCGTGAAGGTTAAGGAATGCGAAGCCGTGAAGAAGTCCAAAAAGCTCTTAAAGTTCGTTTTGGACGACGGAAGTGGCGTAGATCGGGTCATTTTGAGTGGTATTCATGACTATTATGAGCCAGAGGAGCTGGTGGGCAAGACCTGCATCGCCATCACGAACCTGCCCCCCAGACCCATGATGGGCATCGATTCCTGCGGTATGCTCATCTCCGCCGTGCATCACGAAAACGGCGAGGAAAGACTGCATCTGCTGATGGTCGATCCTCACATTCCGGCAGGCGCAAAGCTCTATTGATGACCCCCGAAGCCCTCCGGCGAAAGCCGGAGGGCTTATATGAGAGAAGAAAGATGAAAATGGAGAGAGAACACACGAAAGTACTTGATTTTGAAGCCGTCCGGGCCATTGTAGCCGAGACTCCGGACAGCGAGCTCATCCGCTGAGTGGACGAGGCCCTGCGGGAAAAGTCCGGCTACACCCTGCCCCCCAAAATCCACATCTCCCAGCAGGACGGCGACTATTACAACGTCATGCCCTGCATCTATAAGCGGGGCAACCTGGCCATGGTGAAGCTCATCCGTTACCACGGCCACGAAAACCGCATCATGGACCTGTTCCGTCAGGACCCGGACGTGCACTTTGTCCTGTGCGACACCTATGAGGAGGTCATCGGCGGCTCTGACCTGGTGATCTCCGCCATTACCAAGGTCACGGAGAATTTCGTCACCGACGAATACTTCAAGGAGGGCTGCACCGTCATCCCCATCTGCACCATGGGCTTCCAGAACTGCGACCTGTTCTTCGACCGGGTGTTCACCGATGAAATGGAGCAGATCCGGGGCTTCAGGTATTTCGACCACTTTGCCCCCGTCACCACCAACGTCACCGACGTGCTCAACGGTGCCGCCCCCGGCCGCACGGACAACGTCCAGCGCATTCTGGTGTATAACTACGGCATCGCCATCCATGACCTGGTCTTTGCCGCCAACATCTATGGCCGCGCCGCCGTTCCCGACACGCCGTACCGCTGCTGCCGGAAAAAATACTTTATCTGATGCTTTTGGCGCACTATATTGTGCAAAAGCGCTATAAAAAGGCTGCGGCGAAATGCTCTCTGCTGGTAAGACAGTAAAATCAAATTTCTTGGAACAGGCATGATTTCGGTCATGCCTGTTCCGCTTTTAGCAGCTCGTCCAAGGGGATGTAGCCTACGAGGTCATGTTCGATATGTACCCTCTGCCTGCTGCTCCTGTTCATGAATTCGCTGTTGCAGACCCTTGCCCCGCCGCCGGTGTCAAGGTTTACAAAGTCGTTTTTTTCTGCTACAATAGGGGCTGTAATCCCATACCAAATGGCAATTCATCCGAAAGGAGATCATTTTATTATGAACAACGAACTCAAGCCCATTCTGGCCCGGGTGGACCACACCCTGCTGTCCCAGACGGCTACCTGGGACCAGATCCGGGCCATCTGCGACGATGGCGTGAAGTACGGCTGTGCCAGCGTGTGCATCCCCGCCTCCTATGTGAAGCAGGCGGCGGAGTATGTGGCGGGCAAGATCGCCGTGTGCACCGTCATCGGCTTCCCCAACGGCTACGACACCACCGCCTCCAAGTGCTTCCAGGCCACCGACGCCGTGAACAACGGCGCATCGGAGATCGACATGGTCATCAACATCGGCTGGGTAAAGGACGGCCTGTACGATCGGGTGCTGGACGAGATCCGCGCCGTAAAGGCCCACTGCCAGGGCAAGCTGCTGAAGGTCATCATCGAGACCTGCCTGCTCACCGACGCCGAAAAGGTGGAGATGTGCCGGGTGGTGTCTGAGTCCGGCGCGGACTATATCAAGACCTCCACCGGCTTCGGCGGCGGCGGAGCCACCCGGGAGGACGTGGCCCTGTTCAAGGCCCATGTGGCCCCCCATGTGAAGATCAAGGCCGCCGGCGGCATCGCCAACCTGGACGACGCCCGGGACTTCATCGCCCTGGGGGCCGACCGTCTGGGCACCAGCCGCATCGTCAAGGCCGTGAAGGCCCTGGAACAGGAATAAACACAATTAAACACAATACAAGGAGGAACTCAGCTATGTCTACCCCCCACAACAGCGCCGCCCCCGGCGCGTTTGCCAAAACCGTTCTGATGCCCGGCGACCCCCTGCGCTCCCAGTTCATCGCCGAAACCTTCCTGGAAAACCCCGTGCTGGTGAACAACGTCCGGGGCGTCCAGGGCTACACCGGCGCCTATAAGGGCGTGCCCGTGTCCGTGATGGCCTCCGGCATGGGAATGCCCTCCATCGGCATCTACTCCCATGAGCTGTACACCCAGTACGGCGTGGAGAATATCATCCGCGTCGGCTCCGCCGGGGCCATGCGGGCGGACCTGGAGCTGGGCAGCGTGGTGGCCGGTCAGGGCGCCTGCACCAACTCCAGCTTTGCCGACCAGTATGAGCTGGGGGTCCACTATGCCCCCATTGCCGACTTCGACCTGCTGATGGCCGCCGTGGAGTCCGCCCGGGAGCTGGGCGTGAAGATGCCCGTGGGCAATCTGTACTCCTCCGACACTTTCTATGACGCCGCCGGCCGCAACGACCGCATGAAGAAGATGGGCGTCATGGCCGTGGAGATGGAGGCCGCCGCCCTGTACTGCACCGCCGCCTTCCTGGGCAAGCGGGCCCTGGCCATCTGCTCCATCAGTGACAACCTGGTGCTGGGCACCGAGCTGACCCCCCAGGAGCGGCAGACCACCTTCACCAACATGATGAAGATCGGCCTGGAGGCCGCCGTGAAAATGGCCCAGCGGGGTTAAGTCCGGCGAAAGACAGAACTTAGCACAAAAAAGGTTGCACTTTTCACCCCACCCTGCTATAATGTGCTTATAAGGGGCGTTTCGCGCCCAAAATTAAAAAGGAAGGTAGATTCACCATGAAAAAGTTTCTGGCAATGCTCCTTGCTGTGGTCATGGTCCTGTCTATGGCAGCCTGCTCCAAGCAGCCCGCCAAGGACCCCCAACAAGGGCAACGATGATCCCAACCAGACCGCGACCATCACCAATCCCGATCAGATCAACGACGAGATGACCTCCGAGGATGGCAAGTACGAGATCGCTTTCATCACCGACGTGGGCCAGCTGAAGGATAAGTCCTTCAACCAGGGCACCTATGACGGCGTGAAGCTGTACGCTGCCAACAACAAGCTGTCCTATAAGTATTATCAGCCCGCCAACAAGGACCAGGCCACCGATGATGACCGTTACGAGGCCATGAAGGCCGCCGTGGAAAACGGCGCCAAGGTGGTTGTCTGCGCCGGCTTCATGCAGGAAGGCGCTCTGCGCATGGCCGCCAAGGAATTCCCCAATGTCTCCTTCGTGTTCGTGGATGGTTATCCCATCACCGAGGAAGCCGGCGTTGACGGCTCCCCCGTTCTGAAGAACGTTGCCGGTATCGCCTTCAAGGAAGAGCAGTGCGGCTATCTGGCTGGTTACGCTGTCGTCAAGGAAGGCTTCACCAAGCTGGGCTTCACCGGCGGTGGCGGCGGCACCAACCCCGCCTGCTGCCGTTACGGCTATGGCTTCGTCCAGGGCGCTGACGCCGCTGCCAAGGAGCTGGGCGTGAAGGTCGATATGAACTATTCCTGGCAGTATGGCGCCAGCTTCTCCGCTTCCCCCGAGCTGCAGACCATGGTTTCCGGCTGGTACGAGGCCGGCACTGAGGTCGTGTTCGCCTGCGGCGGCTCCATGTTCGCCTCCGTGGCCGCTGCTGCCGGCGCTGAGGACGGCAAGGTCGTCGGCGTGGACGTGGACCAGTCCACCGAGTCCGACACCGTCATCACCTCCGCTATGAAGGGCCTGGCCGACTCCGTGCAGTGGGCTCTGGGCAAGTTCTACAGCAACGAGTTTGCCTCCATCGGCGGTATGGGCACCTCCCTGGGCGCCAACGAGAACGCTGTGGGTCTGCCCACCGCTACCTGGTCCCTGACCAAGTGGACTGTTGACGAGTACAACACCATGCTGAAGGGCATCGTTGACGGCAAGATCACCATCGACAGCGATTACAACAACCTGAAGTCCACCGACAACGTCACCCTGAACATCATCTGATCGTTCCGTCCGGACTTATAGCCAAAAAGGTTACATAAAATCCCGGGAGCGCCAAAGCGCTCCCGGGATTTTTCTTGTCAAAAAAGCCTCGCAGAGTTTGCCGCCCGCGGGCGGCAAAGCAAATGCAATCATTTTTTGCCGGGGCGTGTACCTGGCAAAAATACTTCCTCCCCCACGCTCACGCCTTGGGCTGCTGCTGGGTGATGCAGTGGATGTTGCCGCCGCCGAAGGCCACCTCCCGGGTCTGGACCCCCACGATCTGCCGGTCCGGGAACATCTGCTGCAGCTGCTGGATGGCCAGCTGGTCGTTTTCGTCGCCGTACTGAGGGGCGATAACGGCCCCGTTGACGATGAGGAAATTCATATACGAGGCGATGCTGACCTCGCCGTTTTCCCGGGGTACGGTACCCTCCACGGCGTCGATGGTCTCCGCCCCCTCCAGACAGCAGGGCTTTTTGGTCAGGCACAGCTTGTGCACCGTCAGGCGGCGGCCCTTGGCGTCGGTGGCCTGGCTCAGGGTGCGGAAGGCGTCCTGGGCCGCCTGATAGAAGGGGTTCTCCGGGTCCTCGGTCCAGATGCAGGCCACCTCCCCCGGGGCCACGAAGCAGGCCACGTCGTCAATGTGGCCGTTGGTCTCGTCGGGGTCGATGCCGTCCCGCAGCCAGATGACCTTTTCGCACCCCAGATAGTCGCAGAGCTTTTCTTCGATATCCCGACGGCTCAGCTCCGGGTTCCGGCCCGGGGACAGCAGGCACATCTCCGTGGTCAGCACCGTGCCCTGGCCGTCCACATGGATGGACCCGCCCTCCAGCACGAAGCCGTCGGTGCGGTAGCTGTCCACCCCCTCCAGCTCGCAGATCTTCCGGGCCACCAGGTCGTCCTGGTCCCAGGGGAAGTACAGCCCGTCATGCAGGCCGCCCCAGGCGTTGAAGGTCCAGTCCACCGCCCGTAGGTCCCCCTGATCGTTTTTCACAAAGGTGGGGCCGCAGTCCCGGACCCAGGCGTCGTTGCTGGTCATTTCCACCACCCGGATGTCCTCCGGCAGCCGGGCCCGGGCGTTCTGAAACTGGTCGGGATTCACGCACACCGTCACCGGCTCGAACCGGGCGATGGCCCGGGCCACGTCGACAAAGGCCTGCTGGGCGGGCTTGGCCCCGCCCCGCCAGTTGTCGGGCCGCTGGGGCCACAGCATCCACACGCCGGTCTGCTCCTCAAATTCCCCGGGCATGCGATACCCGTCCTGCCGGGGGGTGGTTCCCACAATACGTTTTGCCATAGTCGTTATCCTCCTGATCTGGGTTGATGGTGCCGCCGGACGGCGATGAGCAGCTCGCCCAGCAGCACGCTGATGACAGAGCCCACGGTAATGGGCAGAATGGTGGCCAGAGTCTCCCGGTCCGTGGACAGAGGCACGGCGGTGAACAGAATGGACAGGCCGATGAGCACCATGGGCACATAGGCCAGCACCCGCAGCATTCCCGGGCCTCCCGGCACCCGGAAGGGCCGCTCCGCCTGCGGATACTTCCGCCGCAGGGCCAGAAACGCCGGAAACACCGGCATATAGCTCAGCAGCAGCATCACCAGGTTCAGGGCGAAGAAGCTCCAGAACAGGGAGGAATCCGGGCTTACCGCCTGGATGGCAGCTCCCAGCAGGCACACCGCCGATGCAACGATCCCGCTGACCAGGGCCGAGCCCACGGGCATGTCGTTGTCCTTCCGCCGCCGGGCGAACACGGCGGGCATGTCCCCCCGCTCCGCGGCGTAGGCGGCGGTGGAGTTGACCCCCATGGACCAGGAGATCATGTTGCCGAACAGCGTCACCAGGAACAGCAGGGCCACAATGCCCACCAGCACCCCGCCGGTGCGGCCGGTCATCAGGGACACGGCGTCGATGAGGCCGGAGTCCACGCTGATGTCCCGGGTGGGGACGGCGGCCCCGATGCCGAAGGCGGAGAACAGATAGATGGCGGCGATCACCACGCCGCCGGTAACGATGGCCTGGGGGATCTGCCGCCGGGGATCCGCCATGCTTCCGGCATAGGTGCACACCACCTCAAAGCCCAGGAAGTTGAAGATGATGACGGAGATATACGACAGGCTGTCCAGGTCGAAGGAGGGCAGGAAGGTCCCGGCGGACATATCGTTGACAAAGCCGTTCCGGGCCACATACACAATGCCCAGCACCCCCACCGTCACCGCCAGCAGAATTTTGATGGCGGCGCTGAGGTTCAGAATGACGATGCTGTCGCACACCGGGTAAAAGGCCACCACCGTGACGATCCAGATAAAGGCCAGCTGGATCACCAGGGACCACACCGGCCCCGGCTGCCAGCCCAGCACATAGCCCAGCAGCTCCGGACACATCACCGCCAGAGACGCCATCCACAGGGGGAAGTTGATCCAGTAGTACCAGGAGGCCCGGGCGCCCCATCGGGAGTCAGGCCAGGCGGTGTGGATCCAGTCATACAGGCCGCCGTCCCCGGGAAAGGCGGTGCCCAGCTCCGAGGAGATCAGCCCATAGGGCAGCAGAAACGCCAGGATCATGAACAGCCACCAGAAATACTGGCTGTTGCCGATGGAGGCCACCGGGGCGGCGGCCTCCGCCACGAACACCACGCATATGACGGACAGCACCACGTCCGCCAGGCGGAATTTGCGTTTCTCCATGTCAGCTCAGGCCCCGGTCCGCCATAAAGCGCTCCAGCTGCTCCCGGGCGGCGGCCTCCTCCAGTTCGGTGTGCTGCGGGCGGCAGCGGGTGAAATAGACCAGCAGGCCCCGCATGGCCGTCAGCCGGTTTCCGGCCTGCTCCCAGCACAGGGAGGCGGCGGAGTCCGCCACCTCGTCGGTGACGTCCTCGCCCCGGGTGGCGGGCAGGCAGTGGAGGAACTTGCAGCCGATGGCCCCCAGGCTCATCAGCTCCCGATTCACCTGATAGTCGTGGAACACCTCCACCCGCCGCTCCTTGGGCATCTCGTTTTCATACAGGCCGTACCACACGTCGGTGTAGAGGAAGTCCGCGTCCCGGACGGCGCTGCGGTCGTCTGTGACCAGGAAGCTGCCGCCGCTTTCCCGGCAGTTTCGCTCCATGATGGCCTGGTGGCCGTCCGTCAGCTGGTGGCCCTTGGGGCCGTAGTGGACGAATTTCATGCCCAGGTGGGTGGTGATGAAGCCCAGGGACGCGCACACCTGGGTGCCGTCGCCTACGAACACCACCTTGCAGTCCGACAGCTTCTTCCCCCGGGGCAGGTTCTCGGCCATGGTGCACAGGTCGCCGATCTCCTGGGTGGGGTGGTTGTAGTCGGACATACCGTTGAGCACCGGGATGGAGCAGGCCCGGGCCAGGTCCACAATGGTGCGGTGCTGGATGACCCGGGCCATCACCACGTCCACCAGATAGCTCAGCACCCGGCCGGTGTCCTCGATGGTCTCGTGTCCCCCCAGCTGGATCATGCCGGGGCCCAGATACTGGGCGTGGCCCCCCAGCTGGCTCATGGCCGTTTCAAAGGACACCCGCGTCCGGGTGGAGGACTGCTGAAAGATCATGCCCAGGTTCATGTGCCGCAGCAGCGGCGGGTAATAGCCGCCCCGGATGGCGTCCTTGATGGACAGGCTCAGCTGGATCATGTCCAGCAGCTCCCGGGCCGAAAAGTCGTTGGTGTCGATAAAATCCTTGACCATATGGTTTCCCTCCTGCAAGAAATCGTTGGAAATTTTTGCGTTCGGCCATAGTATGCGCCGGGAGGGAACGCGATATGCAAAGGTTTTTCGACAGTCTCAAAAAAGGTTTTTTGACAACCGGCGCGCTATTTTACGCTGGATATAAATCCGGAAAAACCCGCCTTTTTCAGCCTTTCCAGCATTTTTTCGGCGTTGTTCCGGTTGGCGAAGGCCCCCACCTGCACCCGGAACAGGCCGTCTCCCTTGGGCTGGGGCGCGGGCTTTTCCGCCTGGGCCGGAGCATAGGCCACCCCCAGATACTGGCAGAGGCCCCGGGCGATGGCCTCGCCGATTTCATCGGTGTGCTGGATGATCCACCGGGCCGTTTCCGGATTGTCGTGAAATTCGCACTCCACATAGGCGGTGGGAGCCGCCGGGGTCCGCACCTCATACAGCCGGGAATTGGCCTGGATATTCTCCGAGGTCCCCGGAGTCAGCGGCGCCAGGGCGCCGAAGACCGCCCGGCAGGCGTCGTACCCCTTGCCGGGGACGGCGTAGCAGAACAGCCGGGTGCCGGTGACCTGCTTGTTGAAGGCATTGGTGTGGACGCAATTGTGGATGTCCGCCCCAAAAGCGTTGGATTCAGCGCATCTTTGGGCCATGCTGGTTCCAAATTTTGCCAGCTGCACCTCCACGCCGCAGCGGCGCAGGGCGGCGGCCTCCGCCTCGGCGATCCTCTGGCACTGGACATGCTCATTGGTATTGCCCCAGGCGTATTTGTTTTCCACCTGGTCGCTGGGACTGATATAAACTCGTTTGGCCATTTTGGTTCCCCCTCCCCTTTCATGCTATGCGGCGCTTTGCATTTTGCCAACAAAAATACCGGAACCGGCAAAATTTCTGCCGGTTCCGGTATTTTTGGCTCCATTTTATGTCTGGTCGCAGGTGATGTCCATGGCGACAGGCGGGATATTCTCCAGGGCAATATAACCGGCAGAACGGCGAATGTAGTCAAAAACATCCTCTCTTTCGTCCAATTCGTCGCTGCACAGCTCGTCCTCAAACTGGAGACGGCCCTTCACGTCCGGAAATCCGATATCCAGCAGAATCTCCACCGATCCGCCCTCCCCATCCGGGAACTGGCGGGTCAGAGCGAAGTGAATCCACTCCGGTTCTTCGCCGAAGGGGTCGGTTATACAGGTGATCAAATCATCCTGAATTTCCACATTTTCCACGGGAATCCGGCACATTTCCTCGAAATAAGTGAGAATTTCCGGAAGGGTGGCGGTATCGGGGATTTTCTCCCGCAGGGAGTCCGCCAGCCGGCGGCCCAGGAGGACAGCCGGGTTGTTCGTGGGAGGTTCTGCGCGTTTTTGTTTGGATTTCTTCTGCTTTTTCTGAAAAATACGGTCAAAAATGCTCATTTTTGTTTCTCACTTTCTGTTGCTTCTTCTATATTTTCCCAGCAGAGGGCGGCGGCGTAGCCTGCCGGGGCCGGGAGCAGGGAGAAGGAATAGCCGGAGACAGAGCAAATGATGGATGAACCGATCAAATCAAAGTGAACGTGCCGGATTTGGCCCAAAACGCCTCCGCGGCACTTGATAAGCGCCTCTTTCAGGGTCCAGAGCCGAAAGAAATCCGCGTCACAGCGCACAGATTCCCGCTCTCGTAGCGATAAAATACCCATCAGCCGGGGCGGAACCGGACGGATTTTCTCCACGTCGATGCCCACCGGGACATCCGACACGGCGCAGGCCACCAGGCCGTGGCTGTGGCTGATATTGAAATAACAGTCACTTGCCATTGGTTTACCGTTATTTCCGACAAAAACTGTCCCGGGACAGGGCGGGATGTCCCGCTTTTGGGGGTTTTTGTCCCGGTACAAAGCCAGCATCTCCCGGGACAGGGCATGCCCCGTCTCGTGGTCGTCGCCATGGGACCACACAAAGCGCCACTCCGTCATCCGAACAGGGTGATCTGGCTGGTGTCCGCCATGCCGGCGAAGGCGCCCAGGGCTTTCAGCTGCTCGATGTGGGTTTTGGACAGCTTGCTGCAGCAGGTGGAAAATTCTTCCACGGAAATGAAGGTCTTGCCCTTCCGCTTTTCCACGGTGTCCTGGGCGGCGGTCTCCCCCAGGCCCCGGACGGAGATGAAGGGGGGCAGCAGGCCGTTGTCGGTGATCTTGAAGGCGGTGGCCTGGGACTCGTAGATGCTGATGGTGTCGAAGTGGAAGCCCCGGAGATAGAACTCGTAGCACACCTCCAGCGTGACCATCAGGTTCTGCTCCACAGCGGTGGCGTCCTTGTTGTTCTCGATCTCCCGGATCTTCCGCTTCACCGCGTCCATGCCGGCGCAGCAGTATTCCGCGTCAAACGCCTTGGCGCGGACGGAGAAGAAGGTGGCGTAGAACGCCAGGGGGCGGTGGACCTTGAACCAGGCGATGCGGAAGGCCATCATCACATAGGCCACGGCGTGGGCCTTGGGGAACAGGTAGCCGATCTTGGCCAGCGAGTCGATGTACCACTCCGGCACCTGGTGGGCCCGCATGGCGTCCTCCCACCCGTCCTGGAAGCCGCCCTTTTTCACCTTGCCCTTACGGACGGCCTCCATGATCTTGAAGCTCATTTTGGGGTCCAGGCCCATGGAGATGAGATAGAGCATGATGTCATCGCGGCAGCCCACCGTCTCCAGAACGGAGGCGGTGCCGCTGACGATCAGGTCCCGGGCGTTGCCCAGCCACACGTCGGTGCCGTGGGAGAAGCCGGACAGGCGCACCAGCGTGTTGAAGTCCTTGGGCTGGGTATCCACCAGCATGCCACGGGTGAACCGGGTGTTGAACTCCGGAATGGCCACGGCCCCGGTGGGGCCCAGCAGCTCGTCGTTTTCAAAGCCCAGCACCCGGGAGGAGGTGAAGATGCTCATGGTGTCCGGGTCGTCCAGGGGGATGGTCCGGGCATTGACCCCGGTGAGGTCCTCCAGCATGCGGATCATGGTGGGGTCATCGTGTCCCAGCATGTCCAGCTTCAGCAGGTTATCCTCCATGCAGTGGTATTCAAAATGGGTGGTGATGGTGTCGGCGTCCTCGGCGTCGGCGGGGTGCTGGACGGCGGTGAAATCCTCCACATCCATGTCGTCGGGGACCACCACCAGGCCGCCGGGGTGCTGGCCGGTGGTGCGGCGGACGCCTACGCAGCCCTGGGTCAGGCGGTTCACCTCGGCATTGCCGGCGGTGAGGCCCCGCTCGTCCAGGTATTTGCGGACGAAGCCGAAGGCGGTTTTCTCCGCCAGGGTACCGATGGTGCCGGCCCGGAACACCTGGGTCTGGCCGAACATCTCGATGGCGTGGCGGTGGGCCCGGGCCTGGTATTCGCCGGAGAAGTTCAGGTCGATATCCGGCACCTTGCCGCCGCCGTAGCCCAGGAAGGTCTCGAAGGGGATGTCGAAGCCGTCCTTGACGTATTTCGTGCCGCACTCCGGGCAGTCCTTGTCGGGCATATCCGCCCCGCAGCCGTAGCTGCCGTCGGTGATGAATTCCACATGGCGGCATTGGGGGCAGCGGTAGTGGGGCGGCAGGGAGTTCACCTCGGTGATGCCGGACATATAGGCCACCAGGGACGAGCCAACGGAACCCCGGGAGCCCACCAGGTAGCCGTTTTCCAGGCTGCGCTGCACCAGCTTCTGGGCGGACATATACACCACGTCATACTTCCCCAGGATGCTGCCCAGCTCCACATTCAGCCGGTCCACCACCAGCTGGGGGGGCTGGTCGCCGTACACAGGGCGTGACACTTGTCCCACACCAGGCGGTTCAGGTCCTCCTGGGAGTTTTCCAGGCGGGGCGGGAACAGCTGGCCCGGAGGCAGCAGCTCGATCTCCTCCACCAGGTCGGCGATGCGGCGGGGGTTGTCGATGACCACCTGGCGGGCCAGCTCCTCCCCCAGATAGGAGAACTCCTCCAGCATCTCGTCGGTGGTCTTGAAGTAGATGGGCAGCGGCGCGTCGGCATCGGGGAACTTCTTGCTGGCCAGCAGGATGTGGCGGTACACCTCGTCCTCCGGCTCCTGGAAGTGGACGTCGCCGGTGGCGCAGACGGGCTTGTCCAGCTCCTCGCCCAGGCGGACGATGGTGCGGTTGAACTCCCGCAGCTCCTCCTCCGACTGGACGTCGCCGTTGCGGAGCATGAACATATTGTTGCAGATGGGCTGAATTTCCAGATAGTCGTAAAACGATGCGATGCGCCTCAGCTCGGCCCAGTCCTTGTGATCCATCACCGCCTGGAACAGCTCGCCGGCCTCGCAGGCGGAGCCGATGATCAGGCCCTCCCGATGGGCCATCAGCTCGGTTTTGGGGATGATGGGCACCCGCTTGAAGTATTTCAGGTTGGAGGCGGAGATCAGCTGGTACAGGTGCTTGAGGCCCATTTTGTTCTTGGCCAGCAGGATGATGTGCTTGGGGAAGCGGCTGGACTTGCTGCCCCGGGGCCGCAGCTTCAGCATCTGGGGGTTGATCTGCTGTAGGCGGCGGATGCCCAGCTCTTTTTCCATCTTCTGGAAAAACGGGATCAGCATATAGGCCACCATGGCCGCGTCGTCGGAGGCCCGGTGGTGGTTGAAGGCGGGCAGGTCCAGATGCTCCGCCACAATGTCCAGCTTGTACTTGTGCAGCTCCGGCAGCAGGTTCTGGGCCAGGATCAGGGAGTCCACATAGGTGGGGTCAAAGGGGATGCCCTCCCGGCGGCAGCCGGCCCGGATGAAGCTGATGTCGAACTCGGCGTTGTGGGCCGCCAGGGGGCGGCCGTTCACAAAGGACAGAAAGGCCGTCAGGGCCTCCTTGGGGGAGGGGGCACCGGAAAGCATGGCGTCGGTGATGCCGGTGAGGCCGATGATCTCCGGCGTCAGGCGGCGGTTGGGGTTCACGAAGGTCTGGAAGCGGTCGGTGACCTCGCCGTCCTTCAGCACCACGGCGCCGATCTCCGTGATGGCCTCCCGGTCCACCTTCAGGCCGGTGGTCTCGATATCGAAGCAGACGATCTCGTCGGAAAAGTCCTGGTCCTGGGGGCCGTGGACGGCGATGCGGTCGTCCAGATTGTTGATGAAATAGCCCTCTACGCCGTAGAGAATTTTAATTTTGCCCTTGGCGGTGTGCCAGGCGTCGGGGAAGGACTGGGCCACGCCGTGGTCGGTGATGGCGATGGCCGGGTGGCCCCAGGCGATGGCCTGCTTGATGACGGAGGCGGTGTCCGTCAGGGCGTCCATGTTGGACATCTTGGTGTGGAGGTGCAGCTCCACCCGCTTCTCCGGGGCGGTGTCCTCCCGGGGCTTGTGGGGGATCTTCATGATGTGGAAGGGGCGCAGCTGAATGTCCTTGCCGTCCCGGCTCAGCTCCACATTGCCCTGGACCCGGAGCCACATCCCCGGGGACACGGCGTTCTGCATGGACTGGGCCTCCTTGCCCTCCATGTACTTGGTGACGGTGACGGAATTCCGGTAATCCGTCATGTCGAAGGTCAGCCGCCAGACGCCGGGCTTGCGGGTCTCGTAGCACTCGGCGGCAAAGACCTTGCCCTCCACCACCACGGCGCCCATCTTGGGGTTCAGGCCGTCGATGGGGACGGGCTTTCCCTTGATCTCCCGGCCCATGAGGATGTCGGACTTGTCCTCCGCGGGCCGGGGGGTGCGGAAGTGGAGCCGCAGCTGGCGCAGCTGATACTGGTCCATCAGCAGCTGGCGCAGGGCGGTGACGGCGGCCTCCGGCAGCGGGGCGGAGGCCGTCAGCTCCAGCTCCATGGTGCGCTCCGCCCGGTCCATGCTGCCGCCCACCACGCAGGCGTCGTGGAGCAGCAGGCCCAGGTCACGGGGGGGCACAAAGCTCTCGAAAAAGGTGAAAAACGGTATTTTATCGCACATACGGGGCCCTCCCTTACAGCTTGTCGATCTCGTCCATCAGGGCGTCCACCAGCTTGTCCTGGGGAACCTTGCGCAGAATTTCGCCATGGCGGAACAGCAGGCCCTCGCCGTCGCCGCCGGCGATGCCCACATCGGCGGCCCGGGCCTCGCCGGGGCCGTTGACCACGCAGCCCATGACCGCCACGGTGATGGGCTTGGTGCAGCCCTGAAGGCGGCGCTCCACCTCCCGGGCGATGGGGATCATGTCGTACCGGGTGCGGCCGCAGGTGGGGCAGGAGATCAGGTCGGGGCCGGTTTTCCGCAGACCGGCAGCGGACAGGATATCCAGGGCGGCGCGGACTTCCTCCTCCGGGTCCGCCGTGAGGCTGACGCGGATGGTGTCGCCGATGCCCTGGCACAGCAGGCCGCCGATGCCGATGGCGGATTTCAGCACCCCCAGGCGGGGGGTGCCGGCCTCGGTGACCCCCAGGTGCAGGGGGTAGTGGGTCTGCTCATGGAGCATGCGGTAGGCGGCCATGTTCACGGGGACGTGGGAGCACTTGACGGAGATGCAGATATCGTCGAAGCCGCAGTCGTTCAGCAGGCGGACGTGGCCCAGGGCGCTGTCCACCAGGGCCTGGGCGGTGACGCCGCCGTATTTTTGCAGAAGCTCCCGCTCCAGGGAGCCACCGTTGACGCCGATGCGGATGGGAATGCCCCGGTCCCGGCAGGCGTCGGCCACGGCCCGGACCTTTTCCGCGGAGCCGATGTTGCCGGGGTTGATGCGGATCTTGTCCACCCCCCTGGCGGACGCACTCCAGGGCCAGGCGATAGTCAAAGTGGATATCCGCCACCAGGGGGATGTGGATGCGGCGGCGGATGGGGCCGATGGCCCGGGCGGCGTCCATATCCGGCACGGCCACCCGGATGATCTGGCACCCGGCCTGCTCCAGACGGAGGATCTGGGACACGGTGCGCTCCACGTCCTGGGTGGGGGTATTGCACATGGACTGGATGCTGACCGGCGCGCCGCCGCCCACGGCCACGGCGCCCACATGGATCTGTTTGCTCATGGTGTTATCCTCCTGTAATTGTGTGATAAATGGCATAATTTGCCTCAAAAGGGCGGCGCCCTTTTGAGGCAAAGGGGATTCAGTGGAACAGCTTCAGCACGTCCTGGAAGGTGATGACCAGCATCAGGCCCATCAGCAGGATGAAGCCGGCCAGGTGGACGTAATTTTCAAATTTGGCGGGGATCTGTTTGCGGATGGTGAGCATACACAGGGCGTTGACCACCAGGAAGAAGATCTTGCCGCCGTCCAGGGCGGGCAGGGGCAGCAGATTCATCACCGCCAGGTTCACGGCGATGAGGGCCGCCAGGTAGGCGATGTTGGCAGCGGCGGCCGCAGCGCTTTCGGACTGCTCGCCCACGGTGGTGATGGTGGAGACGATGCCCACGGGGCCGCTCATATCGGAAAAGCCCGCCTCGCCGGTGATGAGCATCTGGAGGCTCAGGCGCACCAGGCGGACAAAGTCCACCGCCTGGTTCCAGCAGTATTGCAGGCGCCCGCCGAAGGTCAGCTCCTCCGCCCCGAAATACAGGCCGAAGCCGGTGAATTTCTCGCCGGACTGGTCCAGATACTCGCCCCGCTCCATGTGGAAGTTCTCCAGCCGGAGCTTCTGGCCGTCCCGGCGGATGACCAGGTCAAAATCCCCGGTTTTGTTGCGGCCCAGCAGCAGGGACACGTCGCTGAAGGTGTAGATGCGCTCCCCGTCGATGGACAGGATGCGGTCCCCCTCCTGGAGACCAGCGGCGGATTCCAGAGGGCAGCCCTCGGCAAAGCCCCGGATCACCGGGACGTTGACGGCCTTGACCCCGGCGTACAGCACCAGGATGATGATAAGCCCCGCCAGGAAGTTCATCAGGGCCCCGGCGGCGAAGATCAGCAGCTTCTGCCAGAAGCCCTGGTTATTCAGGGCGGCGGGGTCGCTGGAGTCCTCCTCCTCGCCCTCCATGGCGCAGAAGCCGCCGATGGGCAGCAGGCGCAGGGAATACTGGGTGTCGCCCTTGGTTTTTTTCAGCAGGGCGGGGCCCATGCCGATGGCGAACTCGTTGACCCGCACGCCGCAGGCCTTGGCCGCCAGAAAGTGGCCCAGCTCGTGGACGGCGATGAGGACGCCGAAAATCAGGATCGCTGCGATAATATAGATCATACCATGTCTCCTACCGTTTGCAGTACAGCGGCTCGCGCCTGTCTGTCTGCTTCCAGTATATCCGGAAGGTCCGGGGCATATTTCACCTGCACCCGGTCAAGAGCGGACTCCACCAGGCGGGGAATGTCGTTGAAGCCGATGCGCTCCTGCAGGAACAGGGCCACCGCCGCCTCGTTGGCGCCGTTCATGATGGCGCAGGCGGTGCCGCCGGTTTTGGCGCACTGGCGGGCGATGCGCAGGCAGGGGAAGGCGTCCATGTCCGGGGCCCGGAAGGTCAAATCACCGCAGGTCAGCAGGTCCAGGGGCCGGTCCGGGCTGGGGGCCCGGCGGGGCCAGGTGAAGGCATAGCGGATGGGCAGCTTCATATCCGGGGTGCCCAGCTGGGCGATCATGGCCCCGTCCCGGTACTCCACCAGGGAGTGGACGATGCTCTGGCGGTGGATCACCACGTCCACCTGCTCCACCGGCAGCCGGTACAGCCGCATGGCCTCGATGACCTCCAGGCCCTTGTTCATCAGGGTAGCAGAGTCGATGGTGATTTTTGCACCCATGCTCCAGTTGGGGTGTTTCAATGCGTCGGCGGGGGTGACAGACTCCAGCTGCTGATAGCTGCGGCCGAAGAAGGGGCCGCCGGAGCAGGTCAGCAGCAGCCGCCGGACCTCATTGCGGTCCCGGCAGCCCTGGAGGCTCTGGAAAATGGCGCTGTGCTCGGAGTCCACGGGGACGATGTCCGCGCCGCAGCGCTCCGCTTCGGCCATGACCAGCTCCCCGGCGCAGACCAGGGTCTCCTTATTGGCCAGGGCGATGCGCTTTTTCCGGCGGATGGCAGCCAGAGTGGGCTCCAGGCCCACGCTGCCCATAACGGCGGTGACCACGGTGTCGGCCTGGGGCAGCTGAGCCGCCAGCAGCAGGCCCTCCGGCCCCGCCTCCACCCGGATGTCCGTGTCCGACAGCCGCAGGCGCAGCTCCCGGGCGGCGTCCCGGTCGTACAGCACCGCCAGGGCGGGGTGAAACTCCCGGGCCTGCTGCTCCAGCAGGTCCACCTGGCGGTTGGCGGTCAGGGCCGCCACGGAAAGGCCCAGCTCCCGGGCCACCTGCAGGGTCTGGCGGCCGATGGAGCCGGTGGAGCCCAGCAGGGAAATGGTTTTTGTCATGTTGCGATTCTCCTTATGCCGTTTATGCCGCCAAAGCCCGCAGCAGGGCGCACAGCACCGGGGCGGCAAAAAGCACGCTGTCGAACCGGTCCAGCACGCCGCCGTGACCCGGCAGCAGACGGCCATAGTCCTTGATGCCATACTGGCGCTTCACGGCGGAGAAGCTCAGGTCCCCCAGCTCCCCCAGCAGCGCCCCCAGCAGGCCCAGGGCCACGCACAGGGGCAGGCCCAGGTTCACGCCGGTGATGGCCCGGTACACCAGGCAGAAAATGGCCATACCGGCCATGCCGCCCACCAGGCCGCCTGCCGCGCCCTCCACGGTCTTATGAGGGCTGACCAGGGGGGCCAGCTTATGACGGCCCAGGGCCATGCCGGTGAACAGGGCCAGGGCATCGCTGCAGAAGGCCGCCACCAAGGGCGTCAGCACCAGGAGATACCCCCCCTCCAGCATCCGCAGGCCGTACAGCCCCGAGAAGGCCCAGGGGATGGCGAAGCCCGCCGCGGCCATGGCGCAGACGTCGGTAAAGGTCAGGGCCTGAGGCTTTCCATAGGTCAGCACCCCGGACAGGGGCAGGGCCAAAGCCGCCGCCAGCAGCAGCCACTCCAGGCCCGGCCAGGAAAATACCTGCCGCCCCAGCAGCAGCACGCCGCACAGGGCGGGCAGCACCGTCCAGCGGCGGGCCTTGTCCGGGCCGGACACCGCCGTCAGCAGCTCGTGGGCCGCGATGACGGACAGGGCCGCCAGCAGCAGGGCCGTGGCCCAGGCGGGAGCGATGCACAGCACGGCAAGCAGGGCGGGAATGCCCACCACAGCCACCAATATCCTCTGTTTCATGTTTGTATCCTCTCTATTTCACGCCGCCGAACCGCCGGTCGCGGCTCTGGTAGGCGATGATGGCTTTGTCCAGGGCCCGGGCGTCGAAGTCCGGCCACAGGGTGTCGCAGAAGTAAAACTCCGAATAGGCGCACTGCCACAGCAGGAAGCCGGACAGGCGCTCCTCGCCGCTGGTACGGATGATGAGCTCCGGGTCCGGAATCCCGGCGGAGTAGAGATAGTCGGAGAAGCCCGCCTCAGTGAGGCTGTCCGGGTCAGCGGTACCGTCGGCGCAGTCCCGGGCGAAGCGGCGGGCGGCGTGGAGAATCTCCTCCCGGCCGCCGTAATTCAGGCAGACGTTGGCCTGGAACCCGTGAATGTGGGTGGAGATCTCATTGGTGCGGTCCACCAGGGCCTGCAGCTCCGGCGAAATGGCGGACAGGTCCCCCAAAAAGCGCAGGCGGATCTGGTCCCGCTCCATGGAGTCGATGGCCTCCAGCATATACTGCTTGAGCAGAGCCATGATGGTGCTGACCTCGTCGGCGGGACGCCTCCAGTTCTCCGTGGAGAAAGCGTACACCGTCAGGTATTCCACCCCCAGATCCTTGCAATAGGTGGCAATCTTGCGGAAGGTCTCGGCCCCTACTTTATGTCCGGCAGTGCGAGGCAGACCCCGCTGCTTCGCCCAACGACCGTTGCCGTCCATAATAATAGCGATGTGGCGGGGCAGGCGGCTCTTGTCCACCTGCCCCGCCCCGTGATGATGAATTTTCTTGGAAAACAGGCCCATCAGACGGACAGGAGCTCCTTTTCCTTGTTTTCCAGGAGCTTGTCCAGTTCCTTGCAGCTGTCGTCGGTCAGCTTCTGCAGGTCCTTTTCCGCCATCTTCAGCTCGTCCTCGGTGATCTCGGAGGCCTTCTGCTGCTTCTTGAAGTTCTCCATGGCGTCGCGGCGGATGTTGCGCACGGCCACCTTGCCGCCCTCGGCGTACTTGCGGATCTGCTTGACCAGCTCCTTGCGGCGCTCCTCGGTCAGCTGGGGGGAAGCTCAGGCGGATGGCCTTGCCGTCGTTCTGGGGATTGATGCCCAGGTCAGACTCCAGAATGGCCTTTTCGATGGCCTTCAGGGCAGAAGCGTCCCAGGGGGTGATCACCAGGGTGCGGGGATCGGGGGAGCCAACGGACGCGATCTGCTGGATGGGGGTGGGGGTGCCGTAATAGTCCACATGGATGCGGTTGAGCACGGAGGCGTTGGCACGGCCTGCACGCACGGCGGCAAAGTCGTTGGCAACGGATTCGATGCTCTTTTTCATTTTTTCCTCGTAAACCTTGTACTCGTCTTTCAGCATGGGTTATGCCTCCTTCACAATTGTTCCGATTTTTTCGCCGCGCAGGGCGCGGACGATGTTAGGGGTCCTTCAGGGCGAACACCAGCACGGGAATGTGGTTGTCCATGGACAGGCTGGTGGCGGTGGAGTCCATGACGGCCAGGCGCCGCTTGAGCACCTCGTCATAGGTGATGGCGTCGAACTTCACGGCGTTGGCGTTGGTGGCGGGGTCGCAGTCGTACACCCCGTCGATGTTCTTGGCCAGCAGGATCACGTCAGCCCCGATCTCGGCGGCGCGAAGCACGGCGGCGGTATCCGTGGAGAAGAAGGGGCAGCCCACGCCGCAGCCGAAGATCACCACCCGGCCCTTTTCCAGGTGCCGGACGGCACGGGCCCGGATGTAGGGCTCCGCCACCTCTTTGATCTCCAGCGCCGTCTGGACCCGGACGTCCACGCCCTTCTGCTCCAGCACGTCGGCCATGGCCATGCAGTTCATGGCGGTGGCCAGCATGCCCATGTGGTCGGCACGGGTGCGCTCAATGTGGCCCTCGCCGTTTTTCACGCCCCGCCAGAAGTTGCCGCCGCCGATGACCACGCCCACCTGGACGCCCATGGCCACGCACTCCTTGATGACGTCGGCCACCCGGCCCATAACCTGGAAATCCAGGCCGAAGTGCTTGTCGCCGGCCAGAGCCTCGCCGCTGATCTTCAGCAGCACCCGTTTGTACTTCGGTTCGTCCATTGACTGAATCCTCCCTATTCATACTTGGTTGTATTTTACCTTATTTTTCTGGTTTTGCATAGGGGGTAAACGCAAATTTTTGCCAGGTTGTTTTTTCCGGGAAAAAAGTATATAATACAGAATTATCAAAAAAGGGCGAAGCCCTTTTTGATAAAAGGCTTGCAGTCTGCCGCGCGCATAATTTGTTCGCTGAAAGCGAACAAATTCCACACTTGCAGACTGAGAAGTATTTTTTGCCAGGTACACGCCCCGGCAAAAAATGATTCCATTTTATTTGCCGCCTGCGGGCGGCAAACTCTGCGAGGCTTTTTTGACAAGCGGGTCATAATGCAAAATATATACAAAGGAGGCGGGGCTATGGAGCTGCGCCACGTTTATGGGAACACCTATGCGGCGGTGGGGGCCACGGCGCTGATGCCGGTATATAAGCTGACGGACACGGACATTGTACTGATGGACACGGGCTACGCTCGGCTGGACCGCAGCGCCCTGGTGAACCTCATTGAGGGCAACGGGTTCCGGCTGCGGGGAATCATCTGCTCCCACGCGCACTTTGACCACACAGGCAACGTCCGGTACTTGCAGCAGCGGTACGGCTGCCTGGCGGCGGCCCAGATCATCGAGGCGGGCATCTCCGTGAATCCCGATGCGTACCGGGCCAACTATGTGGCCCTGACCTATGGCAAAAGCCGGGAGTATCTGCTGGAGGAGTGCTTTCCGGCGGACGTGATCATCCCCGCCGATGCGGAGCATCTGGACTTCTGCGGGGCCAGGTTCGGCATCCTGCAGCTGCCGGGCCACTCCGCCGGGCACATCGGCGTCGTCACCCCGGACGGGGCTGCCTATCTGGGGGACTGCCTGATCGACGAGGAGCAGATCGCCGCCGCCAAGCTCCCCACCAGTATGTTCATCGCCCGGGACCTGGAGAGCAAGGAGAGCCTGCGGAATCTCCGGCGCCCGGCGTACATCATCGCCCACAAGCAGGTGCTGACGGACATCGGCCCCCTGATCGACCGGAACATCGCCTTCATCCATGACAAGGGCCGGGAGCTTCTGGAGGACCTGGAGGACGGCATGTCCTTTGACCAGTGGATCTACGCCTTCTGTCAGCGGGAAAACGTCCGCACCCGGAACGAGTTCAAGTTCAGCATCGTGGAGCGGAATTTTGCCAACTTCGTGGACTGGCTGACGGACGAGGGGAAGGTGGAGGTGCGGCGGGAATTCTGCGCCAAGCACTATTTTCACCGGGAAAAGTAAAATGATTGTAAAATAACGGATTGCATATGTTGCGAAAACGGTCTATAATGGACAGATACCCCGCAAGTATAATGAAAATTTGAGGTATTTGAGGATGAACATTGGAGAAAAGCTGAACATGACCATGCTCTGCGACTTTTACGAGCTGACCATGGGCAACGGATACTTTGAAAACGGCTTCAAGGACAAGATCACGTATTTTGACGTGTTCTTCCGCCGGGTGCCGGATAAGGGCGGCTTCGCCATTGCCGCCGGTCTGGAACAGCTGATCCGTTACATCGAGGACCTGCACTTCACCCCGGAGGACATTGCGTATCTCCGTGGGCGGAACCTGTTCTGCGAGGAATTTCTGGAGTATCTGGCGAACTTCCGGTTCACCGGCGACATCTACGCCGTGCCGGAGGGAACCCCGGTGTTCCCCAAGGAGCCGCTGGTGGTGGTCCGGGCCCCGGCCATCGAGGCACAGCTCATCGAGACCTTCACCCTGCTGACCGTGAACCACCAGAGCCTCATCGCCACCAAGGCCAACCGCATCACCCGGGCCGCCAGAGGCCGGACGGTGCTGGAATTCGGCTCCCGCCGGGCCCAGGGCTCCGACGCCGCCATCACCGGCGCGCGGGCGGCCTATATCGGCGGCTGTGCCGGAACCGCCTGCACCATCTCCGACCAGCTGTACGGCGTGCCCGCCGGAGGCACCATGGCCCACGCCTGGGTGCAGATGTTCGACTCGGAGTATGATGCCTTCAAGACGTACTGCGAAATTTATCCCACCAACGCCACCCTGCTGGTGGACACCTACAACACCCTGAAATCCGGCATTCCCAACGCCATCCGGGCCTTCAACGAGGTGCTCAAGCCCAAGGGCATCACCAAGTGCGGCATCCGGCTGGACTCCGGCGACATGGCCTACCTGACCCGGAAGGCCCGGAAGATGCTGGACGACGCCGGGTGGACCGAGTGCAAGATCAGCGTGTCCAACTCCCTGGACGAGTATCTGATCCAGGACCTGTTTATGCAGGGGGCACAGATCGACATGTTCGGCGTGGGCGAGCGGATGATCACCGCCCGGTCCGAACCGGTGTTCGGCGGCGTATACAAGCTGGCGGCAGTGGAGGACGATGAAGGGAACATCATCCCCAAGATCAAGGTCAGCGAAAACGTGGAGAAGATCACCATTCCCCATTTCAAGAAGGTGTACCGCTTCTATGGCCGGGACACCGGCAAGGCCATCGCCGACCTGATCACCCTGCACGACGAGCAGCTGGACGACACCCAGGACCTGGAGATCTTCGACCCCATGGCCACCTGGAAGAAGAAAACCGTGTACAATTTCACCGCCCGGGAGCTGCTGGTGCCCATTTTCCTCAGCGGCAAGCGGGTGTATGACAGCCCCACCCTGCCGGAGATCCAGGCCTATTGCCGCCAGCAGGTGGACACCCTGTGGGACGAGGTGAAGCGTTTCGACAACCCCCACAAGTATGTGGTGGACCTGTCCCGGAAGCTGTGGGACATCCAGCAGGAGCTTCTGCGTTCGTCCCAGCGGTGACGGAGGATAAGGGCGGACAGAGTCGTCCGCCCCTACAGGCCCTCTCAGTCGGCTGCGCCGACAGCTCTCCCAGAGGGAGAGCCAAGGCTGTAGAGCTCGCTGCCCTCAGCGGGCCGCAAAACAGACACCCTTAGATACCCATACACCGCCGATGGACGGCGGGGACAGCGGGAAAGGAGGAAGGATTTCCGTTGAAGAAACCACATGTACAGCAAAAAACCGAGCGGCGCATATCGGCGGCCCTGCGGCTGGTGCTGGTGGCGGTGCTGCTGCTGGCCCAGATCGCGCTGGTGCTGGTGCTCAATGACCTGCTGCGGCAGAGAATGGCCATCGCCTATACCCTGCTGGAGCTGGTGGCCCTGGCCTACGTCTTCCGCATCAACAGCCGCCCCGGCGGCGGCTCATACAAGCTGGGCTGGACCCTGCTGATCCTGACGGTGCCGGTGGTGGGCCTGATCCTGTACTGGCTGTGGAACGGAGATCACCCCCAGAAGCGGCTGGACCTGCAAAAACTGCCCCGGCCCCGGGAGTCCGACGCCCGGCAGGAGCACAGCCGCCTGCAGGTGGAGCGCCTGCGGCGGGAGCACCCGGAATGGGGCCGCCTGGCGGCGTATCTGGACCGGCAGGGCTTCCCCCTGTACACCGGCACCGGGGCCGTGTATCTGCCCACCGGCGAGGCGTATCTGGAGGATCTGCTGGAGCGCATGGAGCAGGCGGAGCACTTCATTTTCATGGAGTTTTACATCATGGCCGAGGGGCAGCTGTGGGACCGGCTGATGGATATTTTCCGGCGGAAGGCCGGACAGGGCGTGGAGATCAAGGTGCTGTTCGACGACTTCGGCAGCATGATGCGCATGTCCGAGGAGGCCGTGGAGGAGCTGCGGCGCATAGGGGCGGAGGTGCTGATCTTCAACCCGGTGCACCACTACGTGAACCGGCTGTACTTCAACTATCGGGACCACCGGAAGATCGCCTGCATCGACGGGGACACCGCCTATACCGGCGGGGCCAATATTGCCGACGAATACGCCAACCTGATGGAGCGGTTCGGCTATTGGAAGGACGACGGCATCCGGCTGGAGGGCCAGGGGGCCTGGACCCTGACCCGGGAGTTCATCTATATGTGGGAGCGCATGGGCGGCGCCATGCACCAGGAGTACGACTATTACCGGCCCCACGGCGACGCCCCGGGCCAGGGCTTTGTGCAGCCCTTTGTGGACGGGCCGGACAGCAACCCGGTGTCCTCCGCCGAGGACGCGTTTTTGCAGCTGATCGGCGGGGCCAAGCACATGGTGTATATCACCTCCCCCTATCTGGCCATTGACGAGTCCATGGAGAAGGCCCTGTGCATGGCCGCCGGCAGCGGGGTGGACGTGCGGCTGATGATGCCGGGGATCCCGGACCACAAATTCGCCTTTATGGTGGCGGAGAGCTATTTCGGGGAGCTGCTGGACCACGGGGTGAAGATCTATCGCTTCACGCCGGGGCTGCTGCACGGGAAAACCGTTCTGGCGGACCGGGAGGCGGCCTTTGTGGGGTCCGTGAACATGGACTACCGCAGCTTCCAGCTGCACTTCGAGTGCGGCACCCTGCTGTACGGCGCGCCGGCCCTGGAGACCCTGCTGGAGGACATGGACGGCATTATGGAAAAGTCCTGGCAGGTGACTCGGTCCGACTGGGAGCACCGCCCCCTGCTGCACCGGGTGCTGGGGGGCCTGCTGCGGCCCTTCGCCATGTGGATGTAATTCTTTCGAAAAAGCGGCAGGCCGCTTTTTCGAGAAGGCTGCACCGCGCTTCGTGCCTCACGGGCCGCCGCAGTCGTCCCCTTCGACACGCGCTCCGTGTAAAGTGTTTTTTGCGACGTACACGCCGCCGCAAAAAACGGATCACAATTGATTTGCCGCCTGCGGGCGGCAAACGCTGCGAGGCTTTTACAACAGACTCAAAAGAGACCGTATTCTTCCGAATACGGTCTCTTTTTATGCTTTATGGCTCCAGCCTGTGCAGGAGGCGGTCGGTGAGGGACACGGTCAGGGCGGCGGCAGCGGCCAGGGCCACCGTCACCGCTCCGCCGCACCACAGCACCGCCCGGTAGGCAAACCGGCGCATTACCGCTCCCCTCCCCCGCTGACGATGTGGTAATAGGCGTTGGAGGTGATCCGGTACACCAGGGTGTACAGCACGGCAAAGGCCAGGAAGCTGGCGGCGGTGGTGCCCACCAGCAGGCGGGTGTTCCAGAGGTTGAACAGAAGCAGCAGCTTGTGCACAAAGGGGAAGGCAAAGGCCAGGTGCAGTCCCGCCAGCAGCAGCGGCAGGAAGAACACCAGCAGCAGCTGGCTGTTGATGCTGGAGCGGATGTCCCGGCGGGTCATGCCCACCTTCTGCATGATGTCGAAGCGGGCCTGGTCCTCGTAGCCCTCGGAGATCTGCTTATAATAGATGATCAGCACCGCCGCCAGGGAGAAGCCCACGCTGAGGATGATGCCCAGGAAGAACAGGCTTCCATAGGACCCGTAGAAATCTCCGCGATTCTCCGCCAGGGACTCCACGCCCAGCACGCCGTTTTCCATCAGGCCGCCGTCCTGGGCCATGCGGCGGATGGCCTCGGCCACGGGGTCCGCGGCGTCGGGAAGCTGGCGGTCCAGGTCAAAGCCATAGTACCAGGTGCGGGACACGCCCATATTGGCCCGGTTCATCACCTGCTCCAGGGCGTCTGCGGCGGAGAGGTCCGGGACGATGAGCCACAGCTGGGTGACAACGCTGGCGGAGTCGCTGCCGGAAGGAGAAAAGTTATCCAGCAGGCCCGCCACCTGCCAGGTGGGGCCGTTCTGAAGGGTCAGGGAGGTCCCCTGATAGCCGGTCCGGCTGCGGCAGACGTACACCTGTCCCCGGGGCAGGGTCAGGTCCGTGCCCATGGCGGCGTTGTAGTCCGCCAGGGGGATCAGGGTCACATCCACGGGATCGCCGAAGCCCTCATTCGGGGAGAGCACCCCGTCCCGGATGGTCATCACCGAGGACACGGAGCGGTACTCCCGGACGTTGGCGGCGGACATACCGCTGCGGCGGACGGCGTCCGCCACGGCGGTGCGCAGAGACGTCAGGTCCCCGGACTGGCTGGCCCGGTCCGGGAAGTAGGCGGTGATGTTTTCATCCCGGGGATAGCGGGTGTGCAGGGAGTCCTCCGCGCCGAAATACAGGCAGGTGGTGGAGGAGAGCATCACCAGCACCATAGTGCCCAGGATGCAGATGGAGGCAAGGCCTGCGCCGTTGCGCTTCATGCGGTATACCAGGGAGGAAACGGACACGAAGTGCCGCTTCCGGTAATAGAACCGGGGATTCCTTTGCAGCAGGCGGCACAGGGTCACGGAGCCGGAGATAAACAGCAGATAGGTGGCGGCGATGACCATCAGCACGGCGGCGAAGAACCAGGTCAGGGCCGTCAGAGGCTCCCGGATGGACACAGCCAGGTAGTAGGCCGCCCCCAGCAGCAGAACGCCCAGCAGCGCCAGGGCCCAATTGGCCCGGGGCGGCTTCTCCCCCACCGCCTCGCTGCGCATGAGCTGGATGGCGGTGGAGCGGCGGACCCGCAGCAGAGCGGACAGCAGGATCAGCAGGTAAATGGCCCCGTACAGGCCCAGGGCCATCAGCAGGCCCCCTGCGGACACCCGATAGGTCATGTCCGCCTCCAGGCCCATGACCCGCATAAGGCCCAGCTCCGCCAGCTTGCCCAGCAGGATGCCCAGGGCCAGGCCCCCGGCCAGGGAGATGCCGCCGGAGAGCAGGGTCTCCCAGCAGAGGATCCGGGCGATGTCCCCCTTGCCCATGCCCAGGACGTTATACAGGGCAAACTCCCGGTTCCGGCGGCGGATCAGGAAGGAATGGGTGTAAAACAGCAGCAGCAGAGAAAACACCCACAGCACAAAGCTGCCCAGATTCAGGATCACCTGCACGGAGCCGCTGCCGGGCAGGGTTCCCTCCGGCAGCCGGGCCAGGGCCACAAGAATGTAGAAAAACGACACGGCGCCTACGCCGGTCAGCAGATACGGCACATAGAGGCGGCTGTTTTTCCGGATGCCGTCCCAGGCCAGATGACGGTACAGCTTCATGCCCGGTCACCGCCTGCCTGGAGCATGGTCAGGGTGTCCGCGATCTTCTGGTACAGCTGCTCGCCGGTGCACTGGCCGCGGTACAGCTGGTGGAACACCTGACCGTCCTTGATGAACAGCACCCGCCCGGCGTGGCTGGCGGCCTTGACGGAGTGGGTGACCATGAGGATGGTCTGCCCCTGGCGGTTGATCTGGGCGAACAGGTCCAGCAGCTCATCGGTGGAGCGGCTGTCCAGGGCCCCGGTGGGCTCATCAGCCAGGATCAGCCGGGGATGGGTGATCAGCGCCCGGGCCACGGCGGCCCGCTGCTTCTGGCCGCCGGACACCTCATAGGGGTACTTGTCCAGCAGCTCCAGGATGCCCAGCTGGCGGGCGATGGGGTCCAGCCGGGCCTTCAGCTCCCGATAGGGCCGGCCGGCCAGCACCAGGGGCAGGTAGATGTTGTCCCGCAGGGTGAAGGTGTCCAGCAGGTTGAACTCCTGGAACACGAAGCCCAGGTTGTCCCGGCGGAAGGCCGCGGCGTCGGACTCCCGGACGGCGGACATGTCCCGCCCGTCCAGCTCCACCCGGCCGGCGGTGGGCTTATCCAGCGCCGCCAGGATGTTCAGCAGGGTGGTCTTGCCGGAGCCGGACTCGCCCATAATGGCCACATATTCCCCCTCCTCCACGGAGAAGTCCACCTGGCGCAGCGCCGTGACCTGGCTGCCGCCGAAACGGGTGGTATAGACCTTTTTCAGGCCCGTTACATTGAGAATTTGCATATCCATGCCTCCTTTACGGGGCCTATTATAGCAGACCGGGGAAATGCGCGGCCATCGAATGGGCTTACATTTCCCCGGTCTGAGCTTACATTTTTGTCACTCGTGGGTGCGGACGTTGATGAACTCCGCGCGGAGCTTGGAATAGAGGATGGTCTGGCTGCTGTACAGGCCGCAGTAGCCGGAGAGAAGATAGCTCAGGGCGCAGGCCACGGCAAAATACGGCGCACCGGCGGAGCCGAACAGCTCCACGCTGAGCAGCACCGAGGCCACCGGGCAGTTCACCGCCCCGCAGAACACCGCCACCAGGCCGATGGCCGCGGCAAAGCCCGCAGGCAGGCCCAGGAGCCCCCCCATGAAGCAGCCGAAGGCAGCGCCCACGAAAAACGACGGCACCACCTCGCCGCCCTTGAAGCCGCAGCCGATGGTGACGGCGGTGAACAGGAGCTTCCACAGCCACGCCCAGCCGCTGATGTCCCCCCCGCAGGGCCCGGGCGATGACGTCCATGCCCGCGCCATTGTAGTCGCCGTTTGTCAGAAGGCTCATGCCGATCAGCAGAACGGAGCCTGCCAGCACCCGGACCCAGGGGCTTCTGAACCCCCGGTCCAGCAGGCGCTCCGTCCAGTGAAGCCCCTTGCAGAACAGGATGCTGACCACGGCGCACAGAATGGCCAGGGCCACCACCGGCACCATGGTCTCCAGCGTCACAGGGGGCATGGACACCGTGAAGCGGGTGGGCTCCACCCCCATCAGGGCGGATACACCGAAGGCCGCCATGGCGGCGGTGATGCAGGGCACCAGGCCCGCGTAATACAGCACGCCCACGCTGATGACCTCCAGGGCGAACACCGTGGCGGTGAGGGGCGTGCCGAACAGGGCGGAGAACACGCCGCTCATGCCGCACAGGGTGGCAAGGGGCAGGTCCTTCTCCCCCAGGTGCAGCAGCTTGCCCGCCTCGTAGCCCAGGCCGCCGCCGATTTGCAGGGCCGCGCCCTCCCGGCCGGCGCTGCCGCCGCACAGGTGGGTGATGACCGTGGACACAAAGATCACCGGCACCAGGAGAATGGGCACGCTTTCGCCGAAATGCACCGACTCGATGATGGCGTTGGTGCCCTTCCCCTCCAGATGGCAGAGCTTATACAGCCCCACGATGGCAAGGCCCCCCACCGGCAGCAGGTACAGGATCCAGGGGTGGGCCCCCCGGATGGCCGTGGCGTAATTGACGCCGATATGAAACAGGGAGCCGATCACGCCGCCGGCCACACCGATGATGCCGCCCAGCAGCACCCATTTTCCCAGCGCCGCCGGGTATGCTCCCATATGCATTATGGTCTTTTTCCACTTATCCACCGCTTGCCGCCGTCCTTTCCGCCCGTTCCCCCAAAAAATCTTCTTCCTTTTATAGCCAGCTTTTTTCGACAGTCTCTTTATAGCATCTTTACGGTTTGGTGTCAATCCGGCATATCAGCCATTCCCTGTTTCCGCAAAAACAGGGGCCTGCCTCCCGAAAAGCAAAGCCCCCGTCCTGTTTCATTTTGCTTCAGCTGCCCAGATGAAGCACCTGGAGAAGCAGAAGCCAGCTGAGCCCATAGTAGGTGACCACAGCCACCAGATCGTTCACGGTGGTAATCAGCGGCCCAGAGGCCACGGCAGGGTCCACCCCGATTCGCTTGAAAAACATGGGAATCAGCGTTCCCACGGCGCTGGAGATAAACATGGCCAGCAGAAGCGCCGCACCGATGCACACCGAAACCGCAAACGCATATTGGGCGGGATATCCCTTGCCCAGCATGATGTAAGCGCCCACAAACAGCACGGAAAGGCTGCCCAGAATCAGCCCGCTGAACAGCCCCACCCGCATCTCCTTGCAGACGAGGCCCAGCTTTTTCCGGGCGGTGATCTCCTTGTCCATCAGCACACGGATGGTGACAGCCAGCGACTGCGTTCCCACATTTCCCGCCATATCCAGGATCAGCGACTGGAACGCCATAATGATCGTCAGCCGGGACACGACCTTCTCGAATGCGCCCACAACGCCTGAAACAACCATTCCCAGCACCAGCAGCACCAGCAGCCAGGGCATCCGCTTTTTCAGGCTTGCCCGCAGCGGCTCGTGCAGATCCTCCTCCGCGGAAAGGCCGCCCAGCTTCGCATAGTCGTCGCTCATCTCGTCGTCCACCGCTTCCACCAGGTCCCTCAGGGTGATGACGCCGAGAATGCAGTTGGAGGCATCCAGCACGGGAATGGCGCTTTCCGAGTAGCTTTTCAGCCGCTCGATACAGTCCTCCGTGCGCTCGCTGCAGTAGACATACGGGAACCTGTGCTGGATAAGGGGCGCGATAGCCGCGTTCTTTTCTGCAATAAGCAGAGCGCGCAGCTCCACCGTGCCGCAGAAAAAGCCGTTTTCCGCCGTCACAAAGAGCATTTGGATATTATCGTTTTCCTTCGCCTGGTCCATAAGCGCCCGGGTGGCCTGGCCCACCGTCATTTCCGAATCCAGCGAAATGAAATTGGCGCTCATTCTGCTGCCGATCTCGTCCTCGTCAAACGACACCAGCAGCTCAATCTTTTTCCGAAGCGCTCCGTTGAGCAGCCCGATCATCGCTGACCTGTCGCTGCCGGGCAGTTCCCGCAGAATGTCCGCCGCAGCATCCGGGTCAATCTTTTCCAGAATGAAAACAGCTCTTGCCGTGTCGATGTCCTTCAGGAAGACAGCCGCCTCCTGGGGCTCGACATACTTGAAAATACCGGCCAGCTTGTCCGGCTCAATGGAGCGGATCAGCCGCATCCTTCCAAGCCGGTCCATCTGCTCCATGGACTTGGCAATATCGCTGTTATGATAGTTCTCCAGCTGCTCCTGGATCATCTTCGGCGAAAGGTCATCCCTTATCAGCGCCGCGATCTCATCCGCGCAGCCTCCGCTTTTGAGGTTCTTGTCTTCGTTGAACATTGCCATGGTATTACCGCCTTTCAATTAAAATCGCATCGTGTTCCTAATTGAAAGTGAAGCCGGGCAATGTGCTGTCATATCCGGCCTTTATTTACCTGTACGAGCCGACGCAAAGCAAGCGCCGGACACAGCGGCACATTGAATACTTCGCCCGTAACTGTCACCTAAGCTCACTTTGCTCACCTCTTTCTGGAATAAAAGTCGATTGCTTTGTCATGATACCACTGTCGCGCGGTCCTGTCAACCCGGGACCGGACGCTGCCGCCTCTCCCCTTTCTCTCGTTTTTTCTGAGAAGCTGAAAAATTTTCAGGGAAGCTGATTTTCTATGATTTTCCCTGTTGATTCCGGAGAACATTTGCCGTATACTATGAGATGGAAGCAAAAAGATCCCAAGTGCTATCACCTATTACAACAATCAGGAGGAAAAGCAAGATGAAATACGGTCGTACTTTCAATTTCTCCGCAGGTCCTGCCATGATGCCGGAGCCTGTTCTGGAGGAGATCCGCGACGAGATGATGAACTATCGGGGCAGCGGCATGTGCGTCATGGAAATGAGCCACCGCTCCAAGGTGTTCCAGCAGATCGCCGACGAGGCCCAGGCCGACCTGCGCAAGCTGATGAACATCCCCGATAACTACAAGGTCCTGTTCATCCAGGGCGGCGGCACCCTGCAGTTTGCCATGGTGGCCATGAACCTGATGAAGAACGGCAAGGCCTGCTATGTGGAGACCGGCGCATGGTCCAAGAAGGCCATTGCCGAGGCCAAGAAGTATGGCGAGGTGCAGGTGGTTGCCTCCTCCGCCGACAAGAACTTCTCCTATATCCCCGACTGCTCCGATCTGGACATTCCCGAGGATGCCGACTATGTCTACATCTGCGAGAACGAGACCATCAACGGCACCACCTGGAATAAGCTCCCCAACACCAAGGGCCACGTGCTGGTGTCCGACCAGTCCTCCATGTTCCTGTCCCGGCCCTGCAACGTGTCCGACTACGGTCTGATCTGGGCCGGCGTGCAGAAGAACGTGGGCCCCGCCGGCATGGCCGTGGTCATCATCCGGGAGGACCTGATCCGGGACGACCTGGATCCCAAGACCCCCATCTATATGAAGTATAAGACCCATGCCGATAACGACAGCATGTACAACACCCCCAACTGCTGGGCCATCTACTGCTGCGGCAAGGTGTTCAAGTATCTGCTGAGCATCGGCGGCCTGGAGGAGATGGAGAAGCGCAACATCGCCAAGGCCAAGGTCATCTATGACTTCCTGGATTCCTCCAAGCTGTTCAAGGGCGCCGTGGTGCCCCAGGACCGCAGCCTGATGAACATCCCCTTCGTCACCGGCGACAAGGAGCTGGACGCCGCCGTGGTGGCCGCCTCCAAGGAGGCCGGGTTCGACAACCTGAAGGGCCACAAGTCCGTGGGCGGTCTGCGGGCCTCCGTGTACAACGCCATGCCCATCGAGGGCGCACAGGCCCTGGTGGACTTTTTGACCAAGTTCGAGGCCGAGCACAAGTAAAAGACGCAAAATCTGCACCAGCCGGGGGACAGGGTTCTCCCCTGCCCCCCGAAATTCGACAACATTTCGTATTATGGAAGGAGATTATTACGATGCGTATTCTGGTTACTGACGGTATGGACAAGACCGCTATGGCGCAGCTGCGGGAGCAGGGCCACGAGGTGGTGGAGCAGTTCTATGAGCCCGATCAGCTGGGCGCTGCTCTGCGGGATTTCGACGTGGCCGTGGTCCGTTCCAAGACCAAGGTCCGCAAGGAGCACATTGACGCTGCCAAGGGCGGCAAGCTGAAGATGATCATCCGCGGCGGCGTGGGTGTGGACAACATCGACGTGAAGTATGCCGAGGAGAACGGCATCACCGTGAAGAACACCCCCCGCGCTTCCTCCCAGTCCGTGGCCGAGCTGGCCATGGGTCATATGTTTGCCTGCGCCCGGTATCTGTCCATCGCCGGTCACACCATGCGCGAGGGCAAGTGGGAGAAGAAGGCCTATGGCAAGGGCATCGAGCTGCAGGGCAAGACCCTGGGCATCGTGGGCTTCGGCCGCATCGGCCAGCACCTGGGCGTGATGGCCAAGGCCATCGGCATGAAGGTCATCGCCTTTGATATCTATCAGGTGCCCGTGATCTCCGAGCAGCTGGACATCCCCTATGTGGAGATGGATGAGCTGCTGGCCCAGTCCGACTTCATCTCTGTCCACGCTCCCGCTGTGGACGGCGGCGCTCTGATCTCCGCCGAGAACATCGCCAAGATGAAGGATGGCGTGGTGGTCATCAACACCTCCCGCGGCACCAACGTGGACGAGGCCGCCCTGCTGGCCGCTCTGGAGTCCGGCAAGGTCCGCGCCGCCGGTCTGGACGTGTACGCCGACGAGCCCGCCAGCAACGTGGCGCTGTACAGCCATCCCATGGTATCCTGCACGCCTCATATCGGCGCCGCCACCGTGGAGGCTCAGAAGCGCATTGGCCAGGAGATCGTGGAGATCATCGCCGCTATGTAACCTGCCTCGGCGGCGCCGTCCCCCGGCCCCTGCTTCCTGCCCAGTGCTTCTCCTCGCGGCATAGCCGCTGTGGTCGGAGCTAAAAATATGCCGCCGGCATATTTTCTTCACGCTCCGACGCCTCATATCGGCGCCGCCACCGTGGAGGCTCAGAAGCGCATTGGCCAGGAGATCGTGGAGATCATCGCCGCTATGTAAGTTTTCCCAAGGAAAGCTTACCCATATCGAGTCCGGAACAGGGACGCCCTCGGGCGTCCCTGTTTTTCTGTAGGGCGGCGCTGTATTTTTGCAGAAAGCCTTGACAGGAGAGGTTGAATCTGTTAAACTCGTGTTAGAAGTTGAACGCGTTCAACCGGAAGGGAGGCGAAGTGCATGAGCGTACCCCAGATATTTGAAAGTGAGTACCGGTTCTGCCTGATCCTGTGGGAGCATGAGCCGGTGAACAGCACCCGGCTGGTGCATCTGTGCCAGGAGCAGCTGGGCTGGTCCAAGGCCACCACCTATACCGTGATCCGGCGGCTGAGCCAGCGGGGCGTGGTGAAAAATGAAAACGCCGTGGTGACCAGTCTGGTCACGAAGGAGCAGGTGCAGCAGAGCCAGATCGACCAGCTGGTGGACAAGACCTTTGAGGGCTCCCTGCCCGCCTTTGTGGCGGCCTTTGCCCGGGGGCGGCGGCTTTCAGAAAAGGAGGTCCGGCAGCTGCAGCAGCTTATTGACGACAGCGGAAAGGAGAACTGACCATGGAACAGCTTTTTCTGACCATTCTGAACCGGGCGGTTACCGCCGGGTGGCTGGTGCTGCTGGTGATGGTGCTGCGGGTGGTGCTGAAAAAAGCGCCCCGGGCGGCGCACTATGGCCTGTGGGCCATTGTGGCGGTGCGGCTGCTGTGGCCGGGGGACCTGCTGCCCCGGGCCGGCGTCAGCCTGGTGCCCACCACGGAGCCTATCTCCGGAGACGTGCTGACGGCGGCGGGAACAGCGGTATCCGGCGGGCTTCCCGCCGTTGGCAGTCCCGCCGGTGCGGCGGCAGCGGAGACGGCGGCCCGGACGGGGCAGAGCCTGGGCCACATCGCCGCGGTGGTGTGGCTTGTGGGCATGGCGGCCATGGCGCTGTATCTGGCAGGCAGCTATGTGCGGCTGCGGGTGCGGCTGCGGATGGCGGTGCGGCTGGAGGACGGCGTGTGGGAAAGCGAGCTGGCCCCGTCTCCCTTTGTGCTGGGGTTTATCCGGCCCCGCATTTATCTGCCCTTCGGCCTGGACCGGGGAAGCCGGGACTATGTGCTGGCCCATGAGCGGACCCACATCCGGCACCGGGACCACTGGGTGAAGCCCCTGGCGTTTCTGCTGCTGGCGGTGTACTGGTTCAACCCACTGCTGTGGGCGGCGTATATCCTGCTGTGCCGGGATATGGAATACGCCTGTGACGAGGCGGTGCTGCGGGACCTGGAGGAGCCGGACAAGCGGGCGTATTCCCAGGCGCTTCTGAATTGCGCCGGACCCCGGCGGGCGGTGACGGCGTGTCCGGTGGCCTTCGGCGAGATCTGCGTCAAGGGGCGCATCCGCCGGGCTCTGCGGTATAAAAAGCCTGCCGTGTGGGTGACGGCGGCTGCTGTGGTGGTGTGCGCTGCGGCGGCGGTCTGCCTGCTGACCAACCCCAGGGACCGGACCCCCTATGGGTGGGCCAGCCGGGTGACGGCTGGGGGGCTGAACGTGACGTATCTGCGGGAAGGGAACTCTGCCCGGACACCGGCCGGAATGCCGGGGCTGACCTCCCGGCTGGCGGAGCAGCTCAACGGGCTGACGGAGGAGGACTTCCCTCTGCTGGAGAACTACGCATACAATATCTTTGACCAGGGGAGGGAGCCCTTCTGCCTGCAAATGGGGCGGAAGGCCGGAAAGCGGGAGCTTCTGTACGGCGGCGACAGCGGGTATCCGCTGATGCTGCTGTACCGGGGGAAGCTTTACGGTGTGAACAGCGAGGAGCTGCTGCAGACCATCCTGGAGTATACCCGGGGCGTGCAGGTGGTCCCGGCAGGGACGGAGCTGGCCCTGCGGATGGGGCTGTCCGGAGTGTACCGGATGACGACGAAGGAGAGCGCCGACGGGCCGGATGTGATACAGGGAGATGACTTTTCCTGGACCCCGGCGGCGTGGCAGGGCGGCATGGCATATGTGGACCTGATGCGGACGGAGGGGGATGCTTCCGGCTCCGTGGGCCGCATCTGGTGCGCCAGGGCCCGGTGGGGCGGCCAGGAGCGCTGGCTGGTATACGCCCGGGACGGGCAGATCGCCCTGCGGCCCACGGAAAGCGGCTCCACGAGACTGAGCATCGTCGGGCGGGGACTGGCATTCCCGGAGGACGGGACGTATCTGACGGCGGAGTGCGTGTATCAGACGCCGGAGATGCCCAGCCCGTCTCCCCTGTCGGCGGAGCTGCTGCAATTCCGGGATGAAGCCGTGAAATACTGGGCCCGGTATCAGGAGAACGCCGACGGGCAGCTGACCACCGCACTGGACCCGGAGAAGTACAGTCAGTATCCCATCCAGGGCGGTCAGAGCGTCAGCCTGGAGGAATGGGACAGCCGGTTCCCGGAGGGGGTTAGCCCGGACATCAGCGGGTACCAGGAGCGGTGGCTGTTCCAGCTGGAGGATGGCCGTCAGCTGCTGCGGCTGGACGATCAGCTGTATTTGCTGCAATATCACCAGGCTGACGGGGAAGTTTTCGAGATGCTGCGGCTGCGGCCGGTGCCGCTGGAGCCGGAGCGGGTGCTGGAGCTGGATCGCCTGCTGCTCAGTGTCAGCGGAGACGACAGCGTGGCGGCGATCAGCTTCTCCGGGGCCGTGGAGGCCGCTATGCGGCAGCTGCCGGATTACCGGCGGCTGCTGGACGGCGGGACGGACACCCTTCGGTACTGCTTCACCATGCTGGAGTGCCGGTATAACGGCGGGTATATGATGCAGGCAGCCATGATGGCGGTGTGCCGGGATATTCTGGTGGACATGGGCGAGAATCCCGGCGATGACGGGTATGACGTGCAGACCTGGTATGACGAGCTGAAGGCCCGAGCCTTTTCCGTGTCGGAGGACCTGGCGCACCATCCGGGGTATGCTGTGCTGCTGGGGCTGGGGGTGTCCCGGCCTGACGGCACGGCGGCGATAACCTATGTGGACATGGACGGCGACGGACTGGCGGAGCGCCTTACGGCAGAGGACGGAGGACTCCGGGTGCTGCGGTATGACGGCACGGAGGTGTGGTCCTCCGGCCCCATGGGGCAGGACGGGGACGAGGCCCTGTTCCTGCACCGGAACGGCGGGCAGTGGGAGCTTCTGCGCTATGGCCGGACGGCGGAGGAGCAGCTCTATGAGCTGCTGAGCCTGACCGGCGGCAGAGAGCGGCTGGTGCGGTCCCGGCATCTGGCCCACGGCGCGGCGGCAGAGAGCGTCCGGGTCTTTGCGGAGGATTTCCATACCCTGCTCTATGGCGTGGATGAGGCGGGGCTCTCCGACGGGTGCGAGATGCTGCTGCTATCCACCATGAACGGCGTGACCCGGGTGGGTCCGCTGTACAATTTCAGCGGCTATGAGATCGGAGAGGGGAACGGATGAACGGAAGCGGCTATACCATTGTACAGGCCGGGGCGGAGGTGCCGGCGGCGGACTTTGTGCGGCGGTATGTGGACCTGAAGGACCCCGCCGCCGGGTGCCGCCCCTGCCCGGACTATGGGCGGTTCTGGACCTGCCCGCCCTATGACGTTCCGGCGGCGGACTACTGGGCGGGGTTTGACACGGTGCTGCTGGAGGGGATGCAGTTCCACTTCACCCCGGCCATGCTGGAGCGGCGGTTTGACCCGGAGGAGCTGGCGGAATATACCCGGGAGCTGACCGCCGCCCACGCCCGGCGGATGGACGAGCATCTGCGGGCGCTGTATCCCGGAGCGGCGGTGCTGACCACCGGGGGGTGCATGCTGTGCGCGGCGTGTACCCGGCCCGCAGGGCGGCCCTGCCGCCATCCGGAGGCGGTGGGCTACAGTCTGGAATCTTTGGGCTGCGACGTGGGGGCCGCCGCCTGGGGAGAGCTGGGCTGGGAGCTGCTGTGGCCCCGGCGGGATAAGCTGCCGCGATACCTGACCTTACTGTGCGCGGTGCTGCGGTGACATACAGAAATTTTGAAATTTTTTCAAAATTCAGGTTGATTTTTCAATATCGACCGTGTATAATGAATTTATATTCAGGGCCACCTCCGAGGCCCTGAAACTGAAGCAGGACCGCTCGGCGGTCTGCCTGACTTCGCTGATTTCCCCCTTCCCCCCCTATAGCAAAAACGCCGGTATCGCTGCGATACCGGCGTTTTTGCCCGTATTTGCTGCCTTCCGGTCAGGAAAGCTCCTCCTGGCCGGTGCACAGCTGGTAATACTTGCCCTTCTGGGCCATCAGGGCGGCGTGGTCGCCCCGCTCGATGATCCGGCCCTGCTCCAGCACCAGAATGGCCTGGGCATTGCGGACGGTGGAGAGCCGGTGGGCGATGACGAACACCGTGCGCCCGGCCATCAGGGAGTCCATGCCCTTTTCGATGAGCTTTTCGGTGCGGGTGTCGATGGAGGAGGTGGCCTCGTCCAGGATCAGCACCGGGGGGATCCGACACGGCGGCCCGGGCAATGGCCAGCAGCTGGCGCTCGCCCTGGCTGAGACTGCCGCCGTCCCCGGTGATGACGGTGTCGTACCCCTGGGGCAGGTGGCGGATGAAGGTGTCGGCATTGGCCAGCCTGGCCGCCGCCCGGACCTCCTCATCGGTGGCGTCCAGCTTCCCGTAGCGGATGTTGTCGGCCACGGTTCCGGTGAACAGGTGGGTATCCTGCAAAACAATGCCCAGAGAGCGGCGCAGGGAGTCCTTCCGGATATCCCGCACGTCGATGCCGTCATAGGTGACGGAGCCGGACTGAATGTCGTAAAACCGGTTGATGAGATTGGTGATGGTGGTCTTTCCCGCGCCGGTGGAGCCCACAAAGGCGATCTTCTGCCCCGGCTCTGCGAACAGGGACACATCGTGGAGCACGGTTTTCTCCGGGTCATAGCCGAAGTCCACGTGCTCAAACCGCACGTCGCCCCGCAGCTCCGTCAGGGAGCCGTCGGACTTTTTCCAGGCCCAGTGGCCGGTGCGGCGGTCCGTCTCCGTCAGGGAATCGCCGTCCTTCAGCACCCGGACCAGGGTGGCGGTGCCGTCGTCGGTTTCGGGGTGGGCGTCCATCACGGCGAAAATCCGCTCGGCGCCAGCCACCGCCGCCAGAAGGGTATTCACCTGCTGGCTGATCTGGCCCACCGGCTGGGACACCTGCTTGACATACAGCAGATACGCGCCCAGAGAGCCGATGTCGAACACGCCGGAGATGGACAGCAGGCCGCCCACACAGCAGGTGACGGCATAGTTGATGCGGGAGAGGTTGCCCATGGCGGGCATCATGGCCCCGGCGTAGGTCTGGGCCATGGCGGCGGCGTCTCGATAGGCGCTGTTGCGGGCGGAGAACTCGTCCAGGGTCTTTTGCTCGTGGTGAAAGACCTTGATGACCTTCTGACCCTCAATCATCTCCTCAATGTAGCCGTTGAGACTGCCCAGGGCCGCCTGCTGCTGCTGGAAGCTGGTGCGGCTGCGGCCGCCCACGCCCTTCACCACCAGGAGCATCAGCCCCAGGAACACGAAGGTGATCAGCGTCAGCGCCCAGTTCAGATACACCAGCATCACCACCGTGCACACGAAGGTCAGCAGGTTGGACACCACGCTGGCGAAGCTGTTGCTGATCATGTCGGACACGGTGTCCATGTCGTTGGTGAAGCGGCTCATCAGGTCGCCGGACTGGTGGGTGTCGAAATACCGCAGGGGCAGGGACTGGAGCTTGTTGAACAGGTCCTGCCGCAGGGTGGCCACCGTCCGCTGGGAGATGCGCACCATGATCCGGGAATAGGCATAGGAGCACCCGGCGGACACCAGGAACACCCCGCCCATGGCCACCAGCATCCAGAACAGGCCCTTGAAGTCCCCGGCCACAATGTGGTTCAGGGCGGGCTTGAGGAAGTAGCTGCTGGCCACGGAGCCCACGGAGCTGAGCACCAGGCACACCGCCACCACGATCAGCGCCGCCTTATAGCGGCCGATATAGGCCAGGAGCTTCCCCACGGTGCCCCGGAGATTCTGGGGCCGCTGATAGCCGTGGCCCCGGCCGGGACCGTGACCCGGACCGCCGGCCCGCGCTTGATTCTTGTTTTCAGCCATCGATGGTCGCTCCTTCCTGCTGGGATTTGTAAACCTCCTGATAGATGTGGTTGGAGGCCATCAGTTGGTCATGGGTGCCTGCACCGGAAATTTTGCCGTCGTCCAGCACCACGATCAGGTCGGCGTCCATGACGGAGGAAATGCGCTGGGCGATGATGAGCTTGGTGGCCCCGGGCAGGGCCTGGCGCAGGGCGGACCGGATCTTGGCGTCGGTGGCGGTGTCCACGGCGGAGGTGGAGTCGTCCAGAATCAGCACCCGGGGACGCCGGAGAATGGCCCGGGCGATGCACAGGCGCTGCTTCTGACCGCCGGAGACGTTGGCGCCCCCCTGCTCAATGTGGGTGTCGTAGCCGTCGGGCATGCGGGAGATGAACTCGTCGGCGCAGGCCATGCGGCAGGCCTCCTCCATCTCGGCGTCGGTGGCGTCCTCCCGGCCCCAGCGGAGGTTTTCCCGGATGGTGCCGGAGAACAGGGTGTTCTTTTGCAGCACCATGGCGCAGCCCTGGCGCAGGGCTTCCATGGTGTATTCCCGGACGTCGTGTCCGCCTACGGACACGGCGCCCTCCGTGGCCTCATACAGCCGGGGAATCAGACTCACCAGGGTACTCTTGGCGCTGCCGGTGCCGCCCAGGATGCCCACGGTCATGCCGCTTTCAATGTGCAGGCAGATATCCTCCAGGTTCCAGGCGCCGCTGTCCTTGTGATACTTGAAATAAACGTGGTCAAAGTCCACTTCGCCGTTTTCAACGGTCAGGGCCGGGTCGGCGGCGGAGTCGGTGATCTCGGGCTGCTCCTCCAGCACCTCCACAATGCGCTTGCCGCAGGCGATGGACCGGGTCAGCACCATCATCACCATGGCCACCATCATCAGGGACATGAGAATTTCCGAGGCATAGGTGAAAAAGGCGATCAGGTCGCCGGAGAGCATGGTGCCCCCCACCACATAGCGGCCGCCCAGCCACATGATGGACATGATGGTGCCGCCCATAATCAGCGTCACCAGGGGAACAAACAGCACCACGAAGCTGAAGGCCCGCTCCGCCGTCTGCCGCAGCTTCTCGCTGCGCTGGGTGAACTTCTCCTGCTCCCGGTCCTCCCGGACGAAGGACTTCACCACCCGGATGGCGTTGAGGTTCTCCTGCACCACCAGGTTCAGGTCGTCGGTGGACTTCTGCAGGGCGGTGAAAAACGGCCCCACATAGCGGATGACGATGGCCACTAAAAGCAGCAGCAGCGGCAGCACCACCAGGAACACCTGGCTCAGCTGCAGGCTGATGGTCAGGGCCATGACCAGGGCGGTGATCAGCATTACCGGCGCCCGGACCAGCATGCGCATGCCCATCATCAGGGTCATCTGCACCGACGAGACGTCGTTTGTCAGCCGGGTGATCAGGGACGCGGTGGAAAACCGCTCGATGTTGGCAAAGGAGAACCTCTGCACCTGGGCATATTCCGCGGCCCGGACGTTGGCGCCGAAGCCCATGCCGGCCTTGGCTGCCAGGCCCGCCGCGCCCACACCCATCACCAGGGACGCCAGGGCCATGAGGATCATTTTCAGGCCCGTGGCCAGAATATACGCCTTGTCGCCGTTGGCGATGCCCACGTCCACGATCTGGCTCATGGCCTTGGGCAGCAGCAGCTCCAGCACGGCCTCGCCTGCCGAACACAGCACGCCCAGGAATATCCAGACGCGATACCCCTTGGTATAGGGGGCTAATTTCCGAATCATGCGTTGTCCTCCTCCGATGTCAGATTGTCCGCCGCCCGCAGCAGAAGCCGGCGCAGGGTCTCCGTCTCCTGGGGGTCCATGCCCCGGTGGATCAGGTCCTCGATCTGCCGGGTGATGGACTCAAAGTCGTCATAAAACCGCTGCCCGGCCTCCGTCAGCCGCAGGATGCGGCACCGGCCGTCCTTTTCCCCCGGAGTCCGGGTCAGCATCCCCTTTTCCACCAGCCGGTCCACGATGCCGTTGACGGTGGAGGGCTTCACGGCCAGATGCTGCTGCAGCTGTTTCTGGGTCACGGGGCCCGGCTGCCGGTGCAGATACGTCAGCGACCGGCACTGGATGGGCGTGACCCCATAGCGCCGCAGCTTCTGCTCCATCCGCTGATAGGCCCGGTGGTTGCAGTACCCCAGCAGGGGGCCGATAAGCTCGGGCTTTTTCATGCAGCTCATAATAGTCTGCTCCTTTCCTGAGATTTTAATATTTAGCACCCTAAATGTTAGCAGGCTAAATATTACCACCATTGCGCCCCGCCGTCAATAAGCAGAGCGCCGGTTTCCTGTGAACGTTCTGTAAACGATGGTGGGGAGCTATTGACTTTTCTCCGCCGGGACGGTAAGATAAGCCCGTAATCCAAAAGCTGTTATCATTGTTATTCTCTCTCCTTTTACCACAAAACAGACCGCCGGTCCCCTCTTTCCCGGGACCGGCGGTCTGTTTTTGCTTGACAATCGTCCGAAATCGTACTATAGTATCCGGGTACGATTTCGGACCAAGGAGGGCGGCCCCATGGCATACACATCCCGGGATATGCGCCGGTTTAACCATCTTTTGCAGGAGACCGACGCGGTTTATCATGAAATGGCCCAGCACTGGGGCCTTTCGGACAGCGTCATGGGGGTGCTGTACACCCTGTGCGACGCCGGGGGCCGGTGCCGCCTGCGGGACATCTGCTATTGGAGCGGCATGACCAAGCAGACCGTCAACTCCGCCCTGCGGCGGATGGAGGGGGACGGGCTGATCTATCTGGAGTCCGCGGGCCGGGGCAAGGACGTCTGCCTGACGCCGGAGGGGGAGGCCCTGGTCCAGCGGACCGCCCGGCGGGTGATCCAGGCGGAAAACCAGGTGTTCGCCGCCTGGCCCCAGGAGGACGTGGAGCAATATCTGGCGCTGACCCGGCGCTTTCAGGAGGCCCTGGCCCAGAAGGCCCGGGAGATCAAGGAGAAATCATGAGCAAAACACCCATCCAGCTTTCGGATCATTTCACCTGCCGCAAGCTGATCTGCTTTACCCTGCCGTCCATCACCATGATAATCTTCACCGCCATTTACGGCGTGGTGGACGGCTTCTTCGTGTCCAATTACGCAGGCAAGACCCCCTTTGCGGCGGTGAATCTCATCATCCCGGTGCTGCTGATCCTGGGAAGCGTGGGCTTCATGTTCGGCACCGGCGGCGGCGCCCTGATCGCCAAGACCATGGGCCAGGGGGACCACCAGCGGGCCAACAACATCTTTTCCCTGATCGTGTACGCCTCGGCGGCCTGCGGCGTGGTGCTGGCGGCCCTGGGCTTTCTGATCCTGCGCCCGGCGGCGGTGCTGATGGGAGCCGAGGGGGAGCTGCTGGAGCAGGCCCTGATCTATGGCCGCATCAACCTCATCGCCCTGCCCTTTTATGTGCTGCAATACGAGTTCCAGTGCCTGTTTGCCACGGCGGAAAAGCCCCGGCTGGGACTGTTCGTCACCGTGGCGGCGGGTGTCACCAATATGGTGCTGGACGCCCTGTTTGTGGGGGTGTTTTCCTGGGGCGCGGCAGGTGCGGCGGCGGCCACGGCCATCAGCCAGTGCATCGGCGGCGTGGTGCCGCTGATCTACTTCGCCCGCCCCAACAGCAGTCTGCTGCGGCTGGGAAAGTGCCGCCTGGACCTGCGTGCCCTGGGAAAGACCTGCTCCAACGGCTCCTCGGAGTTTATGAGCAACGTGTCCATGTCCCTGGTGAGTATGCTGTATAACGTCCAGCTGATGAAGTACGCCGGGGAGGACGGCATCTCGGCCTACGGCGTGCTGATGTATGTGAGCATGGTGTTCCAGGCCATTTTCGTGGGCTATTCCGTGGGCGTGGCCCCCATTGAGTCCTATCACCTGGGGGCGGAGAACCGCCGGGAGCTGCGGGGCCTGCTGCGGCGCAGCCTGGGCCTGCTGGCCGTGTGCGCCGCGTGTATGTTCGCGGCGGGCCAGGTGCTGGCCGCTCCCCTGTCCCGGCTCTATGTGGGCTATGACCCGGGCCTGTTCGAGATGACGTCCCACGCCTTCGGCATCTTCTCCTTCTCGTTCCTGTTCTCGGGCTTCGCCATCTATGGCTCGTCCTTCTTCACGGCCCTGAACGACGGGCTGACCTCCGCCATCATCGCCTTTCTGCGGACGCTGGTGTTCCAGGTGGGAGCGGTGCTGACCTTCCCGCTTCTGTGGAAGCTGGACGGCATCTGGCTTTCCATCGTGGCGGCGGAGGTCATGGCCGTGATCACCACGGTGATTTTCCTACTGGCCAAGCGCATGCGGTACGGGTATTGAAGCCCCGTCAGAAAAAATCCAAAAAATTTCAAAAAAATGCTTGCAATCCCCGGACGAATGTGGTATATTAATCAAGCTGACACGAGCAAGCCAGCTATCCGGGTGTGGCGAAGTTTGGTATCGCGCTTGAATGGGGTTCAAGAGGCCTTGAGTTCGAATCTCAACACTCGGACCAAATTAACGAAACGGTATAGATGCGTCTGGCGAAAAGCCAGGCGCATCAACCGTTTCCGGGCTTTTTCGGGCCCGGATTCTTTCTTTCAAACCATAGATGCAAATCGCTGTTTCAGAGCGTCTGCCCTGATTTGAACCGGGCGGTTTTCCTTTTCAGGCAGATGCATTCAGCCAGTGCCCTTTTTGAACGGCGTTTTTTCTGACTGGCAGCGGTGTTTTTCTTAAAAAAGAATTACAAAGATTCGGGCGCCGTTTTGTTGGTCTTGACGGACTGAGAAAGCGGCGCCTTTTTTCATTCAAAAAGGGCGCTGGTCGCAGCGCCTGTATTTGAAGGCCGGAGCAATCATGCTCCGGCCTTATTTTTTATGCACGGGAGGAGTTACATGAGCATCAGCACAGAAGAAAAGGACCGTTACCTCAGAGAAACGGCAATCGTCCTTGCCCGAGAAGGATTTCAGACGGGCAAAACTGATACCGGCAAGCTTCGTGTCCTGCTTGACGGTGCGCCGCTGTGCGAGGTGACCGAGAACGGCGGCATCACCTACCGAAATGAGGACATTAATGAACCGGAACGGGTCGCCGCCAAGGACATGGTGTATGAGATCGTCAGAAACACAGCGGAATATATGCGGCAGATGGAAACAGCGCCCTTTTTGAAAGCCGACGGTCTGGAGGACGGCTACAAGGTGCTGGCGGATTTCAACGGCACTGTGCTGGCTGGAGTTCAGAGCAAACACGGAGTCCACTTCGTCACATGGGATTGGGACTATGACCGCACAGGCGTGGTACACGGGCACTACTTCATGGAGAACTATGCAGGAGCCAAGCAGGACTTCGCCACACGCTCCGGGCTTATCCAAAAGGAACAGCTTTTCAGCCTGGAGCAGCTGACTGAGATTTACCGATGCTGCACCGGCTCTGTGAATGAGGACTTCTTTGAGCTTACGGATAAGCAGGTGGAGCTGATCCGCAGTGTTCAGCAGCAGATCGAGGAGTGTGTGCCGGATTTGGACGAGCGGATCCGGCAGCAGGAAGAAGCCTTGGAACAAGTCGCGCAGCAACAGACAATGTAATATCAAACGGAACGGGCCGGAGTCTTAGCAATAAGATTCCGGCCCTTTTTTCATTTCAGAGAGGAGTTCGCTTATGCCGTACTATTTCATGCGAGACACGCCGCTGCAGGCGTTGGAGCAGTTGATGATGTCTCAGCCCGGTCAAAAGCCCAGAGGTGGTGGAATATACCGCAGCCCATTTCATTACACGCCCAAAGATGTGGCGTGCGAATACTGCCAGAACTATGACCGCAAGCATCCGTGCCGCCTGTGTGAATGCACCTGTCTGGAGGAACGGATCGAGGCAGGTGTACTGGAGCTGAATGAGTTCGTGCGGGACTGCTTCGCACCCTCTATGGGGCCGCAGTTCCGAAAACGGATGCATCAGCAACTCAGAGAAAGAAACCCTCAATTCTTCCTGTCCAATGCCCACCGGCGAAGATGGACACATTGGCGGGAACGCTGCTGGCGTCTGTCTGACCGGAACAAAGCGGCTCTCTTCCTGCTCACGGCATACGAGAGCCTTTGGCGCAGGATGGTCTGGAAATGCGGGAACGACGGTTTTGACTTTCAAAGCGTCCGGCTCGGAGGGATCGAGCCGGAGTTATACAGCGTCTACCAGGCGGCGAAGGCCATTGCAGTCGGCTGCTGCAATATTACTCTTGCGGACCTTGCGTCTCCGGAACTGGTCACAGATGAGGCGTTCCACCTGATCACTGGCGCACTACTGATGGCCAAATACGGAGATGCGGTTTTGAATTTGGAAAAAGGTGAATGAATGAAACATGATGATTCAAGCGGTTCTCGGTAATCCCAACCACCCGGAATACGGCGTGGCGACCATCCCATTCCCCATCCCACATGACCAGCACGCACACTGCATGGAGCTGTTGGAGGCATTGGAGATTGGCGACGCGGTCAAGACGGACTGCAAGGTGGAGAAGATCGACAGCTTTTACTCTGTACTCAAGCGCACAGAGATGCTCACGGTCAATGTGGAGGAGCTGAACTACCTCGCCAAGCGGCTGGAAAGTTTCGATGACGGCGAAGCCGCACAGTTTCAGGCAATGGCCCACAAGTTGGAGCTGTTCGAGCTGAAGGATCTCATCAACCTGACCTTCTGCTGCCAGCAAGCCACGGTTATCACCGACTTTTCCGACCTCGACGCTGTTGGACGTGACCACTACATGAACCTGCACGGCGGCAGCGCAAGTGTGGATGAACTGAACGCGCTGGACGGCAAGGGAACCGCACGGCAACTCATCGAAAGCGGCGGCGGCACGATCACCCCCTACGGCGTGGTCTACGACAACGGCATGAAGCTGGAGCAGGTCTACGACGGCCGGTTCTTTCCCTGCTATTACTATGAGCCGAATGCCATCACCGTTGCGGTGACATCCAAGAGCAAGCCGGAGGACACCGAGCACATCACATGGCTGTTCCTACCCATGGTGCAGGAGGAGATCGACCGCGCCCTCCTTCGCGGGGGGCATCACAGATCCGTCGGAGCTCCGTCTGAGATTGGAGGACAGCCAGCTCCCCAATGAGGTGGATGTCCTGCTGGATATGGAGTACGAAACTCTCTCCGACCTCAACGAACTGGCAGAGGCGACGGATGGGCTGTCAAAAGCGGATATGGAAAAGCTGGGCGCTGTGGTCATGCTGGCAAAGCCAAAGTCTGCGGCACAGATCAAAAACCTTGCGGAAAGCCTTGACCTCTTTGACTTTGCCCCCGGTGCGCATACGCCGCAGGAGTATGGCAAGTACATGATCCAGCAGTCCGGCCGCTTTGAGTATGACGAAAACCTCGATGCTTTTTATGACTATGAAAGGTACGGCACGGAGCGCATGAACGCGGAAGACGGGATGTTCACCGACCGGGGTTACATCGCCTATAAGGGCTATTACAGAATGGAGGAAGTGATGAACGGAAGCCAGAGCAGCCACATGGAGATGGGAGGGATGATGTGATCATTCAAGCAGAACTGAAGTGTAAGCAGACCGGGTGTGAGGCAGAACCCTGCGCCGTGGATAAGGTCATCGAGCTGCCAAGCCAGCGGTTCCAGCAGTTCAGCCGCGCACTGCTGGCTGACTATGATTTCATCGCGGAGAACAAAAATGCCATCCGGCACGATGGTGACACCAGACACTGCCTGCTCATCCTCGACGCGGATGGAACGGACGGTTTCCTTGTTGACCCGCAGGGATATAACTATGCCCGGTATAGTGCTTTTGTCCCCAACGCCCGCAGTTTGCTGACGCCGGATATGGGGATTGACCGTAGCTATCTTTCTCCGGCAGAGCCTTGGCGCAATGAAAATCGGGATGAGATGCTCCGCATGACGCTGTGTGTCGCTGGAAAGCCGGACTACACCCTCGTCCTCCCCGCTGACGAGGAATACCTGGACGCGGTGAAGGCTTACCTTGATATTGATGTTTTTGCGGACGCCATGCTCTGTGATATTCGTTTCAAGGTGCCTTACATTGGGGAGCTGATCTGCGACACGGATTGCCCCGCCGTGGAGGATTACAACGATTTTGCCGAAGCCTTGGAGGATATCTGGCAAAAGGACGGGATGCTTTTGACCTACGCCGCCGTGCTGGAGGCTGAGAAGCCGGATACGCTGCGCAGAGCCTGTGAACTCCTGCGAAATCTGGACAACTATCAACGCATCACGGAGGGCGCCTACGGTTACGGTCAGCAGCGATTGCAGGAAACGCTGGGGCTGGATGATGAAGCCATCTATGAGCTGGACGGCCACATGGATTTTGAGCAATACGGTCAGGACTGCATGGAAAACGACTGCGTGACAAAAACGGAGTTCGGTCTGCTGCGGCGCTTGGACCCGCCCTTCCGGAGGGGCAGACACAGGGACAGCAAATGCTTCAGTAGACTTTGCGGCAGATGTGTAGTATGTTTGCCGTTACCAAAAATGAAAGGAAGGAAGACTAAGGCTGACCGTACAGCTCGAACAGTATGCAACCATGCGGCAAAAGAGAGAAAGCGCAAAATCCCGACTCGATGAGATTTTCACCATACTTGACGGACTGCAAAACCACCCGATGGAATATGACGATACGCTCGTCCGACAGATTATCGAATGCGTAGTGGTGGAATCAAAAGAGAAAATCAAGGTGGTCTTTATCGGCGGCACGGAAATTGAAATGGTGCTGTAAGCAGCCTTGAAAACAGAAACGGAGTGATGTAGAATGATTGTGACGAGTGTTCAAATCAAGACAGCGAAAACGCAAAAACATCTTTATTGTCCTGTCTTCACACGAAGAAGTCCTGAAACCGTAAGGTTTCGGGACTTCTTTTTTGCTTTCGCGGGGGACCTTACCCGGCGGGTTTCTAACACTTTTCTAACACGTGATTCTTGATTAAAAAAATGGAATCAGGGATCCCGTGCGCTGCGCCAACGCACAGCGTGCGAAAACACGCTGTGCCGACTCATGCAAAACCGGCCGCCCCATGGCGCAAAAAAATCGGACACCAACCTGATACCCATCGTATCAAAATTGGTGTCCGATTTGGTGCGCGAGGCGGGACTTGAACCCGCACGCCCGTAATGAGCACTAGAACCTGAATCTAGCGAGTCTGCCAATTCCACCACTCGCGCGCATGGATGAAGTTTTTTGGGGAAAAGAAGTGGTGCGCGAGGCGGGACTTGAACCCGCACGCCCGTAATGAGCACTAGAACCTGAATCTAGCGAGTCTGCCAATTCCACCACTCGCGCATATCCGAAGTTCTTTTCCCACAGACGAAAGAGGAAAGTGGTGCGAGTGATGGGACTTGAACCCACACGTCCAGTCGAACACAAGCACCTCAAGCTTGCCTGTCTGCCTATTCCAGCACACTCGCAAATCAGCCTCAAATCGAATGCTTGTTTATTATAGCATGACTGCCAGAAATGTCAAGCATTAATTTACAAAATATCTGTTTTTTTTCGACAGGCTGCGCTGCCCCTTACCGGGCCGGGGTGCACAGGGTCACCTGCCGCCCGGCCACCTCCACCAGGTGCTCGTCCTTCATCTTCTTCAGTTCCCGCATCATGGCGCTGCGGTCGGCGGAGATATAGTCCGCCAGGGCGCTGAGGGAGAAGGGCAGCTGGAAGCTGGGCTTCTGCCGCTGTCCGGCCAGCAGGCCGAAATAGCACAGCAGCTTCTCCCGGATGCTGCGGCGGCTGAGGACCTCCACCCGCTCGGACAGGGCGGCGGCCTTTTCGGTCATGATGTGGAACATATTCTCCACCAGGCGGCTGTGATGGGCGCAGGCCTTTTCGCAGCGGCGGGTCACGTGCTCGTCCTGCATGAACCACACTCGGCAGGGCTCCTCGGCGATTACGGTGATGCTGTCTCCGGCCACGTTCTCGAACATCAGCATCTCCCCGAACACGCCGCCGCTTTCCAGGTGCTCCAGAATGGTGCGGCCCCCCTGGCGGTCGATGCGCTGGATCACGGCGCTGCCCCGGGCGATCAGGCCCAGATACTTCCGCCCCTCGGCGAAGTCATACACGGTCTCTCCGGCCCGGAAGCGCTCCTCCCGCACCCCGAAGCACACCCGCATCTGCTCCTGCTCCTCCAGGGTGATCCCCTCAAGAATCGGCGTTTTGACAGCTTCCATAGCGCAGCCTCTTTCCTTCCGCCATCAGGCGGTCTCTTTTCTTTCCGATGACGACGTACACGATGATATCGCCCAAGGCCCCCACAAACAGGCCCGCCAGAACGTCAATAAAGGCGTGCTGCTTGACAAACAGCGTGGCGGCGATGATGACGATGCCCAGGGCCAGGGACCCCGCGCGCCAGCCCCACTTCCGCAGACCCGGCGTGTGCCACACGGCGGACACCGCCGCGATGACCCCCAGCACATGGACGCTGGGGAACACGTTGGTGTTGGTGTCCAGGGCATAGGTGTTCTGCAGCAGCCAGGCGGCGATGTTGTGGTGCTCCATTACCGCCGGGCGCAGGTCCTGGCCGTTGGGCACCAGGGCACAGAACACCGTGGCAGTGGTGAAGGTGATCATAATGGTCCACATATACCGCCGGAAGCCCTCGCCGTCCTTGACGATCAGGTACAGGCCGATGGCCACCAGCAGGAAGGCCCAGGCGTCATAGGGGAAAATGAACCACTCGCAGAAGGGAATATAGTCGTCGATGGCCGTCTGGGTGGCCCAGTAGTTGTCGGTGATGAGATGCTCGATGATGAAAAACATGGTCAGGTACACCGGCAGATACAGCCCCCACCACATATGCGGGTGTTCCTTGATGAATTTCTTAACGGTTTCCATGGTATTCCTCCGAAAGTGATAGTGCAATAGATGATACCATAATGCGCGGAAAAAGAAAAGGGGAAAGTGATATATGTCACAGTTTTTTTACAATTGGAAACGGTTGCGGTGGCGGGGCTTTTCCGGTATAATAGGGGGGACAAGATCATAAATTTGGAGGATATCCCATGACCATACTGAACAAAGAGATGAAGGAAAACAACCGGGTGGAGCTGACCATCCGGGTGGAGAAGCCGGAGTGGCAGAAGGCCCTGGACGACGCCTATCAGGCCAACCGGGACCTGTACCCCGTGGACGGCTGCGCCCCCGGCAAGGCCACCCGTCAGGCCCTGGAGCAGGCCTACGCCCCGGACGTGTTCTATCAGGAGGCGGTGAACGAGACCTTCCCCCGGGCTCTGGTGGAGGCCTTCGGCCAGGAGGAGATCCTGGTGGCCGGAGCGCCGGAGCTGCGCATCGTGGACATCGGGCCGGAGGGCTTCACCTTCGCCGCCCTGGCGGAGCTGTATCCGGAGGTAAAGCTGGGCAAGTACAAGGGTCTGGCCGCCCCCATGCCCCAGGCGGAGCTGTCCAACGACGATGTGGACAAGGCCGAAAGCGAGTGGCTCCAGGCCCACCTGGTGGAGGAGGAGCGGGACCGGGCCGCCATGGGCGACGAGGTGACCCTGGACTTCGACGGCTCCGTGGACGGCGTGCCCTTCGACGGCGGCAAGGCCGAGAACTATCCCCTGCTGCTGGGCAGCGGCATGTTCATCGACGGCTTCGAGGAGCAGGTGGCGGGGATCCGCCCGGAGGAGGAGCGGGAGATCCATGTGACCTTCCCCCAGCAGTACACCCCGGAGCTGGCGGGGAAGGCGGCGGTGTTCCGGGTGAAGGCCCACCGCATCGTCCGCCGCAGTATGCCGGAGCTGAACGACGAATTTGCCCGGGCCCAGGGCTTTTCCGACGCGGCGGCCCTGCGCCAGGCCATTATGTCCGCCGCCCTCCAGCGCAAGGAGGCCCAGGCCCGGGACGCCTACGCCGACGCCCTGGTGCGCCAGGTGCTGGACGGCATGGAGGTCCGGGTCCCGGATTCCATGGTGGAAAGCCAGCTGACGGGCCTTCTGCAGGAGCTGGAAAACCGCCTGATGAGCCAGGGAGCCTCCCTGTCCGACTATTTGCAGATGGCCGGCATGACGGAGGAGGACCTGCGGTCTCACGCCCGGGAGAACGCCCTGGAGTCCGCCCGGTATGAGCTGGCCATGACGGAGATCGCCCGGCTGGAGCACATCCGCGTCACGGATGAGGACGTGGAGCGTCGGTATCAGGAGATGTCCCGGCAGTTCGGCGTGCCGGTGGAGCACATCCGCCAGCAGCTGCCCCCCATGCAGCTGAGCCACGACCTGAAGCTGGCCTATGCCCGGGCCGTGGTGGTGGACAGCGGCGTCCGGCTGTAAAACCTCCGCGGACGGTCCCGGAACAGGGCGGGACACCCCCGGGACAGACCCGGGATAAAGCGGGACAAAAATACAGAGCACCCCCGGGCGATGCCCCGGGGGTGCTCTGCGTCTGTGAGAGGGCCTTTGCGGAATTTTTTACTTGGCCAGCAGCACGCCCATGGCCAGGGAGGCATACTTGGACGCCGGGTCGCTGGCCCGGGAGGGCAGGATGATGGGGGCGGCGGCTCCCATAACGATGCCGGCGTTGGAGGAGTGCATCAGATAGTTCAGGGTCTTGGAGAAGGTGTTGGCCACCTCGATGGACGGGGCCAGGATGATGTCGGCATGGCCGGGCACCGGGGAGTCGATGCCCTTTTTCCTGGCAGCCTCGGCGGAGAGGATGTTGTCCATGGCCAGGGGGCCCTCCACCACGGCCCCGGGGAAGGCCCCCCGGTCCGCCATCTTGCACAGGCAGGCGGCGTCCACGGTGGCCTGCATCTTGGGGTTCACCGTTTCCACGGCGGCCAGGCAGGCGGCCTTGGGGGTCTCGATGCCCAGGGCCCGGGCCACGTCGATGGCGTTGCGGAGGATATCCGCCTTTTCCGTCAGGGTGGGGGCGATGTTCAGGCCGCCGTCGGTGCTGATGAGCAGCCGGTCCAGGCCGGGGATCTGCAGAACGATCAGGTGGCTGGCCAGGCGGCCGATGTTCAGGCCCCGGGTCCGGTCCAGGGCATGCTTGAGCAGGGTGCCGGTGGACACGGTGCCCTTCATGAGGATCTGGTTTTCGCCGCTGCGGATGGACTCAATGGCGGCGTCGATGGCCTGGGCCGTATCCCGGACGTCCGTCAGCTTCACCGCTCCGGCGTCCAACTGCACCTGCTCCAGCAGGGGCAGCATGCGCTCCACGTCGCCGAAAAGCTGGGGGGCGGCCAGGCCGGAGGCCAGGGCGTCCTTCACGGCCAGCAGGGTGTTCCTGTCATAGGGGGCGGCCACGGCGATGCCCTTGCGGCCGTGGGCCAGGGCTGCCTGCAGCAGCTGGTCAAAATTGCGAATCTGTTCCATAGCGGGAGGTTCCTTTCTTATATGTAATGATGTAATCAGTTATATTCCTTGGGCTGGAGCTCGCCGGTGAGGACGGCGTTGAGGTAATAGGCCAGGCTGTCCATCTCCTCCTCGCCGGGCTTGCAGATCACCCGGCCCAGATAGGAGATGCGGGAGAGCAGCAGCTGCCGGAAGGCCTGGGAATAGATGACGCCGCCGGTGAGGACGATGGCGTCCACCTGGCCGCTGAGCACGGCCTGCTCCAGGCAGCGGGCAATGACCCCGGCGCGGTAGTCCGCCTGGTCCAGCACGTTGGCGAAGGGCTGCAGCTCCTGGGCCGGGTGAGAGATGGTTTCGGAGAATTTTCTTTCAGAACCGTAATAGACCGCCACCTTGGTGGAGGTGGAGCCGGGGTTCACGATCAGCAGTTCTTTCATGGAATCATCCTTTCTTCCGGAGAAATCGGGGACTTCCCCGTGCTTTCAAAAGGAGCATAACACGCCCGTCCGGAAAATAAAAGAGAAATTTATAAAATTTTTCTAATTTTACTCTTGCAATTAGAAGAAAAATATAATACAATCGACCTGCAAACCAAAGCTGCGTTTTGCAGGATACATATTACAACAACGATTATCCTTTGAGAAAGTGAGAGACTCAGCCATGAAACAAGTCATGCTGGGCAATGAGGCCATCGCCCGCGGCGCATACGAAGCGGGCTGTTCGGTGGCCTCGGCCTACCCCGGAACCCCCAGCACCGAGATTTTACAGAACCTTTCCAAGTATAAAGAGGTATATTCCGAGTGGTCCGTCAACGAGAAGGTGGCGGCAGAGGTGGCCATCGGCGCGTCCATGGCCGGCGCCCGGGCCATGGCGGCCATGAAGCACTTCGGCATGAACGTGGCCTCCGACGCGGTGTTCCCCTCCGTGTATATCGGGGCCACCGGCGGCCTGGTGTATGTCTGCGCCGACGACCCCGGCATGAACAGCTCCGGCACCGAACCCGACAGCCGTCATTTTGCCCCCCACATGAAGATGCCCATGCTGGAGCCTGCCGACAGCCAGGAGTGCAAGGACTTCACCAAGCGGGCCTTTGAGCTGTCCGAGCAGTTCGACACCCCCTTCATGCTGCGCACCACCGTCCGGGTAAACCACGGCAGCAGCATCGTCACCCTGGAGGACCGGGTGGAGGTTCCCGTGAAGCACTATGAGCGGGACATCATGAAAAACACCAACATCCCCGCCCTGGCCCGGAACAAGCACAAGACCGTGGAGGAGCGGCTGGTGCGGCTGCAGGAGTTCTCCAACGAGACGGACCTGAACCGCGTGGAGCTGCACGACACCAAGATCGGCGTGATCTGCGCCGGTATCTGCTATCAGTACGCCCGGGAGGTGTTCGGCGACGGCGCTTCCTATCTGAAGCTGGGCTTCACCTATCCCATGCCCGACCGCAAGATCCGGGAGTTTGCCGCCCAGGTGGACAAGCTCTATGTTCTGGAGGAGCTGGACCCGTTTATCGAGGACTATGTCCGGGGCCTGGGCATCGAGTGCACCGGCAAGGCGGTTCTGCCCCTGTATCTGGAGTATTCCGCCGACATCATCCGGCGGGCTCTGGGCCTGCCCGGCGTCAGCGCCGCCTATGAGGCTCCCGTTCAGGCGCCGGTGCGTCCGGCCAGCTTCTGCGCAGGCTGTCCGCACCGGGGCATCTATCACGAGATCAGCAAGTATAACGGCAAGATCGTGGCCACCGGCGACATCGGCTGCTATGCCCTGAACATCAACCCTCCCTTCAGCGTGACCCACACCCAGATCGACATGGGCGGCAGCATCACCGCCGGTCACGGCTTCGAGCGGGTGGAGTGCTTTGCCCAGCGGGGTCTGAAGGTGTTCTCCTTTATCGGCGACTCCACCTTCTTCCACTCCGGCATTACGGGCCTGATCAACGCCGTGTATAACGGCGCCAAGACCAGCATCTTCATCCTGGACAACAGCACCACCGGCATGACCGGCCACCAGGACAACCCCGTCACCGGCGTGACCCTGATGAAGGACGTTACCACCGCCCTGGACATCAAGACCCTGGTGCTGGGCTGCGGCGTGAAGCCGGAGAACGTGCGCACCGTGGATCCCTATGACCTGAAGGCCACCGCCGCCGTGGTGAAGGAGGCCTATGAGGCCGAGGACCTGTTTGTGGTCATCGTGCGCCAGCCCTGCGCCCTGCTCAAGAGCGTTATCGCCCACCGCAAGGGCCAGCACTGCCGCGTCAACGCCGACAAGTGCCGCAGCTGCAAGGTGTGCATCAACAAGACCGCCTGCCCCGCCCTGACGGTGGGTGAAAACGGCGTGTCCATTTCCACCGAGGACTGCAACGGGTGCACCATCTGCCAGCAGATCTGCCCCTTCGGCGCCATTGAGAAGGAGGGCGAGTGATATGTCCAACACGAAATCCATCGCCATTGTGGGCGTGGGCGGTCAGGGCACCGTTCTGACCTCTGATATCCTCATCGAGGGCCTGGTGGACCTGGGCTTCGACGTGAAAAAAACCGAGCAGCACGGCCTGTCCCAGCGGGGCGGCAGCGTCAACTGCATGGTCAAGTATGGCGACGCCGTGTACGCCCCCATCATCGCCGACGGCGAGGCCGACGTGGTGGTGGCCTTTGAGAAGATCGAGGCCCTGCGCTGGCTGAAGCTGCTGAAGGCCGGCGGCACCCTGATCGTCAACGACAACGAGATCCTGCCCATCCCCGTGAAAATGGGGAAGGCCTCCTATCCCCACGACGCCATCGAGCAGCTGCAGCAGACGGTGGAGCATGTGTGCCCCATCCGGGCCACGGAGCTGGCCCAGCAGCTGGGCACCATCCGTGTGGCCAGCATCATTCTGCTGGGGGCTCTGGTGAAGAAGCTGGGCCTGGAGCAGTATGACTGGACGGCCCTGATCCGCAGGAAGGTGCCGGCCAAATTCCTGGAGGCCAACCTGAAGGCCTATCAGGTGGGACTGCAGAGCGTCTGACCTTATCACGCGCCGGGGAGACGCCTTTCCACTCCCCGGCGCTTTCTCTCCTTATACCGCACATTTTCTTCCTCATTTTTCCCATACCATGCAGATGCGCACCCGGCCCTCCACGCCGGGTGCGCATTTGCGCGGCGAAATTTTACATGGGGAAATGTTGGAATTTTCATCCGGATATGGTATAATACTTGTAAGAATTTTTCAAAGAGAAGGGAACCCCTCCATGGATATGGTAAACAGACTGATTCAGATTGCCAAGGGCATTGCGCTGTCGCTGGGCGAAACCTGCGAGGCCGTGGTGCATGACCGCGACCACCGCATCGCCTATATCGCCAACGGGCACATCTCCGGCCGGGAGCAGGGCCAGCAGATGGAGGAGAGCGTGTTCAAATATTTCGAGGACGAGACCCGGGCCAACAACGGCACGGTGGTGCGCCTGACCCGGAAGAACAACGGCGAGCTGCATAAGTCCACCACCATGATGTTCTTTGACGAAACCGGGGCGTATGAGGCCATGCTGTGCTTCACGGTGAACCTGACGGCCCTGGACCAGGCCAAGAAGATGCTGGACTCGCTGATGAACGTGATGCCCTTCGAATCGCCGGAGGCCATGGGCTCCGACCTGACCATCGCCGACTATTCCAAGCTGGTCATCGCCGACATCATCAAAACCGTGGGCAAGCCCTCGGCCCTGGGCTCCAAAGAGGTCAAGCTGCGGATCCTGCGCAAGCTGGAGGAGAAGGGTGTGTTCCAGCTGAAGGACTCGGTGCCCCAGGTCTGCGAGCTGCTGGACATTTCACAGGCCACCCTGTACAACTATCTGCGGGAGATCCGCACCCAGGGCAGCGGCTTCCTTCCGCTCTCCCAGAAATAAGAAAAATTTTACAACAAGTACACCGGTCAAGTAGGGAGTCTGCACAATGGCACAGCCCACTAAGGCGATAATTTCAAACGAACAGAAAAGTGGCATTCGCAAAGGCAGCAACAGGGCTTCAACCGGCAAGGTTGGAGCCTTGTTGCTATCCGCATATATGGTATAATCGCATCTTTGCGTTTTTGCAACTGCCGGAGTATAATGGAAGCGTCAGGAGGTGCCGGACAATGAAAGAACAGAAGTATCATATCTATCTGACCGAGCAGGAACGGTCGGAGGTTATCAAATCCCTCATAGACCTGAAAAACGCGCTTATCCGTCAAGGCAAATACACGGATGCCGTTGACGATTTGCTGGTGAAGCTGACCGGCGCAAAGCGAAAAAAGCTGAAGGTCGTATACATCTGAATAGAGTTCGAGCCGCTTATTCCCAATCGGAGTAAGCGGCTCTTTTCATTTCAGGTGGAGCTTTCCGTCAAAGAGCTTTCCTTGAAACGGCGGTTGTTTTCCAATAGCTCATCAAATGCTGCTGGAGGCTCAGCAGCACCACTTCTCCGCCTTTGTGGTAAAGGATCACTACTGCCCCACCATGCTGTCGGCCTATATCGCCGAAAAGTATGTGGGTGACGGCAGCTGCCGGGTGTTCGGCGGCATCGCCCTGAACAACTCCGTGGGCGGCATCAATCTGAAGGCGGTGGACGCCGCCGTGGCCATGGGCGCAAAGCTGGTGTGGATGCCCACGGTGTCCGCCCTGCGGCACAAGATCATGCACTCCGGCAAGGGCGTGGCCTTCCCCGCCAGCAAGGGCATGAGCGTGGCGGAAAAGCCCATCATGTACTTGCAGGAGGACGGCGCCCTGCAGCCCCAGGTGCTGGAGGTGCTGGACTATCTGGCGGCTCATTCCGACGTGATCCTGGCCACCGGCCACGGCAGCCGGGACGAGATCGACGCGCTGATCCATACCGCCGTGGAGCGGGGCGTGCAGCGCATTCTGGTAAACCATCCCCACTATATGATCGGCGCTTCCCTGGAGGATATGGTGGCCTGGAGCCGCCTGGGGGCCTATATTGAGCTGAACGCCGTGGCCTTTGTGCCGGATTCCAGGTTCCACTCCAACGAGATCGAGGAGGCCCGGAACATCGTGGCCGCCGTGGGTCTGGACAAGATCGTGGCGGACTCCGACTATGGCCAGAACGGCAACGGCAGCCCCGTTCAGGGTCTGCTGCGCTTCATCTCCATGCTGCAGGAGGCCTGCGGCCTCACCCAGGAGCAGATGGAGGTCATGACCTATCACAATCCCGCCTGGTTGCTGGGCCTGGAGACCCGCTGACCGGCCGGACGAACATTTTATCAAGGAGGAACCTGTTATGATTTACAATTGTGCCAACTGGGCGGACCTGCCCTGGACTGAGGTGTGCCCCGGCGTGCGCCGCAAGGCCTTCACCGGCGAGGGCGCTACCTTCGCCATGAACGAGCTGCAGCCCCACCATGAGCCCCGGCCCCACAAGCATCCCTTTGAGCAGATCGCTTACATCGCCGCCGGCGTGTGCGACTACCACATCGAGGACCAGGTGTTCCGTCTGACTCCCGGCGGCATGCTGGTGATCCCTCCCAATCTGATGCACTATGCCGAGGTGGTGGGCGATGAGGTTCTGGTGAACTTCGATATCTTTACCCCCAAACGGGAGGAGTACGTCAAATGATTGCCTGGGAGCTGAAGGAAAAGCTGCGCCGCCGCCCACACGGAGGAGCTGTGCCGCCGGGAGGATATTGACGTGCTGTTCATCGGCCCTATGGACATCAGCCAGTCTCTGGGACATCCCGGGGATCCGGCCCATCCGGAGGTCCAGCAGGTGGTGCGGCAGGTCATTGATACCTGCAACGCAAACGAAAAGCCCTTCGGTATCTTCGTGGGCACCACGGAGGCCGCCCGGAAATACCGGGACCTGGGCGCGTCCTATATCGCCATCGCCTCTGACCTGGCGTTTATGGCCAAGGGCTATCACCAGATGGTGGACGAGCTGAAGAAATAAGCTATAAAAAGGGCGGCGCTGCTGTGCAGCGCCGCCCTTTATGTAAGGCGTAGATTTACTTGTTGCTCAGGTACTCGTCGATGGACTTGGCACCCAGCTTGCCTGCGCCCATGGCCAGGATCACGGTGGCAGCACCGGTAACGGCGTCGCCGCCGGCGTACACGCCCTGGCGGGAGGTGAGGCCGTCCTCGTTGACGATGATACCGCCCTTCTTGTTGACCTCCAGGCCCTTGGTGGTGGACTTGATGAGGGGGTTGGGAGTGGTGCCCAGGGACATGATCACAGCGTCCACGGGAAGCTCAAACTCGCTGCCCTTCTTCTCCACGGGACGGCGGCGGCCGGAGGCGTCAGGCTCGCCCAGCTCCATCTCGATGCAGGTCATGCTCTTGACGCAGTCCTGCTCGTCGCCGTTGATCTGGACGGGGTTGTTCAGGGTCTTGAAGATCACGCCCTCCTCAATGGCGTGCTCTACCTCCTCGTGACGGGCAGGCAGCTCCTCCATGCCCCGGCGATAGACCACGTACACGTCGGCGCCCAGGCGCTTGGAGCAGCGGGCGGCGTCCATGGCCACGTTGCCGCCGCCTACCACGGCCACCTTCTTGCCCTTCAGGTCCATGATGGGGGTGTCGGAATCCTCGCGGTACGCCTTCATCAGATTGATGCGGGTCAGGAACTCGTTGGCGGAGTACACGCCCTTCAGGTTCTCGCCGGGAATGTGCATGAACATGGGCAGACCCGCGCCGGAGCCCACGAACACGGCCTCGAAGCCGTTCTCCTCCATCAGCTCGTCGATGGTGATGGTGCGGCCCACCACGGTGTTGGTCTCCACCTTCACGCCCATGGCCTTCAGGCCGTCCACTTCCTTCTGGACGATGCTCTTGGGCAGACGGAACTCGGGGATGCCGTAAACCAGCACGCCGCCGGCCAGGTGCAGAGCCTCGAACACGGTGACCTCATACCCCTTCTTGGCCAGGTCGCCGGCGCAGGTCAGGCCCGCAGGGCCGGAACCCACCACCGCCACCTTGTGGCCGTTGGGCTGGGGCTTTTCGGGGGCCTCGGTGCTGTGGGCGTTGTGCCAGTCGGCCACAAAACGCTCCAGACGGCCGATGCCCACGGGGTCGCCCTTCTTGCCCCGGACGCAGTGCATCTCGCACTGGCTCTCCTGGGGGCAGACGCGACCGCACACGGCGGGCAGGGAGCTGGTCTGGTGGATGACCTGATAAGCGCCCTCGTAATCCCGCTCCACGATTTTGGCGATGAACTCGGGAATGCGGACGTTCACGGGACAGCCGTCCACGCAGGGGTGATTCTTGCAGTGGAGGCAGCGGGCGGCCTCGTCCAGGGCCTGTTCCTCGGTGTAGCCCAGGGCCACCTCCAGGAAGTTCTTATTCCGGACGTTGGGGTCCTGAGAGGGCATCTCGTTCTTATCCAGACGCATATTGATCTTGGCAGCCATGTTACTTTACCTCCTGCTTGAACAGATTGCAGACTTCCTCGTGCTTGCGCACCTCGAAATCGTGATACATCTGGTTGCGCTTGACAGCCAGATCCCAGTCCACCTGCTGGCCGTCGAAGTCGGGGCCGTCCACGCAGGCAAACTTGGTCTCGCCGCCAACGGTCAGGCGGCAGCCGCCGCACATGCCGGTGCCGTCGATCATGATGGGACTCATGGATACGGTGGTGGGCACGCCGTAGGGGGCGGTGGTCTTACAGACGAACTTCATCATGACCATAGGGCCGATGGCGAAGATCTCGTCATACTGGTTGCCGGCGTCCAGCAGCTCCTGCAGGGCCTCGGTGACCAGGCCCTTCTGGCCATAGGAGCCGTCGTCGGTGCAGACCTTCAGCACAGAGGAAACGGCCTTGAACTTGTCCTCCAGAATGACCACGTCCTTGCTCTTGAAGCCCACCACGGCGTGGACCTCTGCGCCGCAGTCATGGAACTTCTTCAGAACGGGATACGCGATGGCGCAGCCCACGCCGCCGCCGACGACGCAGACCTTCTTCTTGCCCTCGGTTTCGGTGGGCTTGCCCAGGGGGCCAACGAAGTCGTGGAGATACTCGCCCTGCTGCTTGTGGCTGAGCTTCTCGGTGGTGGCGCCCACGGTCTGGACAATGATGGTAACGGTGCCCTTTTCGCGGTTATAGTCGTGGATGGTGATGGGGATGCGCTCGCCGTTTTCATCCACCCGCAGGATGATGAACTGGCCGGGCTGTGCCTTCCTGGCAACCATAGGAGCCTCGATCTCATACAGGATCACGGTGGGTTTCAACGCTTCTTTGGTCACGATGCGATACATGGTCGTTCCTTCTTTCCTAATTCATAAAGGGTACAGCCGTACCCGGAGCATAGGGCGGACCCAGGCCCGCCCTATGTCGTGTGTGTTTATAATATCACAATGTGCGGATTTCGTCAATCGGCAATGAAAGATTATCAGGCAGCTTGCCAAAAGGGATTTTTGACAAGCTGCCTGACGGGTCAAAGGGGCGAGGAGAAGGTCCCCTCACCCCTTGGGTTTCGGAATGTCCGGGAAAGCAGATCAGAACCAGGCGGCCCAGGCCAGGAAGCCCAGGCAGGCCACCACGCCCACAAACAGGGTGACGATGACCAGGTAGCCCATGATGTCCCGGGCAGACAGCTTGGCGATACCCAGGGCAGGCAGGGCCCAGAAGGGCTGGATCATGTTGGTCCACTGGTCGCCCCAGGCGATGGCCATGGCGGTGCGGCCATTCTCGATGCCCATAGCCGCGCCGGCGGGCATCATGATGGGACCCTGAACGGCCCACTGGCCGCCGCCGGAGGGAACGAAGAAGTTCACCACACCGGCTGCCAGGAAGGACAGCATGGGGAAGGTGACGTTGTTGGAGATGTTCACGAAGAACTCGGAGATGACGCCCGCCAGGGACACGCCCTCGGCATTGGCGGCCACCATCATGCCCATGATACCGGCATAGAAGGGGAACTGCAGCAGCACACCGGCAGCGCCGCCGGCGGCATCGGAGATGGCGTCCACATAGCGGCGCAGGTCGCCGTGGAGCAGAATGCCCAGGAAGAGGAAGATCATGTTCACGATGTTCAGGCCCAGGGTGAAGCCGTTCTGAACGAAGTAATAGACGATGTACACAAAGCCGCCCACCAGGGTGATGGCCCACAGGATCTTGGAGTGCTCCACCTTGTCGGCGGGAGTCTTGACCTCATAGGTGCGCTCGGCCTCGTCCTCCAACAGGGTGGGGTCGATGCACACGGTGTGGGCCTTATCGGGATGCATGGCGTAGTTCACAAGGGGCATGACAAACAGAATGACGCCCACCATGATCAGGTTCATGGGGTGGAACACCGTGTCGGTGATGGGGGCCTGATACAGGACCTCGCCGAATTTCTTGCCCGCCACCAGGTCCAGGGGGATGGAGCCGGACAGACCTGCGTGCCAGATGACGAAGCCGGAGTAGGCGGAGGCGATCAGCAGGGGATAGTCCACGGTGGGCACCCGGCGCACCACTTCCTTGGCCAGCAGCGTGCCGGCGATCAGGCCGAAGCCCCAGTTCAGCCAGCAGCAGATGGTGGAGATGAGGGTGGTGACCACAATGGCCTGCATGTTGTTGTGGCACAAGCCGGCGGCAGCCCGCAGGGCCTTTTTGCAGGGCTTGGCAGCCGCCATGGCGGAGCCGAACACCAGCACCAGGGCCATCTGCATGGAGAAGCTCAGCAGACCCCAGAAGCCCTTGGAGTCGCCCCAGGCGTTGAGCACCTGCAGCGGGCCCATCTTTGTGGCGCACATGGAGCCGATGAAAACGATGATGCTCAGGATGATGGCAAACAGGAAGGCATCCGGCAGCCACCGGTTGACCACGCGAACGCAGCCGTTGGTGAATTTCTTGAACACAGACTCACTCTCCTTTAATATGTCCGGAGGAGGGGTCCCCTCCCCCGCTGTCCTGGCCGGGCCTCTGCGCGGGGCCGGGCTGTCTCTGCTTCTATTGTATAGGAGTGCGGTCCTGTTTACAATTAATGTTTCGCCGAAATTTTAACAATCTTTTTGGTAAAGTACAACAATTTTACATTTTTCAAGTGTTTTTGCCGTAAATATGGCGTTAAAAATACGCTCAACGTGTAAAGGCGCATTAACAAAGAGAGAGGGGGTGCGCCCCTCTCCCCTGTTTTTCAGAAAAAGTCTCGCAGAGTTTGCCGCCCGCAGGCGGCAAATCAACGGATTCCCACGTCGCTTCGCTCCTCGGAATGACAGAAACGTGTTTTTCGACAGCCCCTTGGTTTAGTGCAGATATTTTTTCAGGTACTGGCCGGTATAGGACGCCGGGCAGGCGGCCACGGTCTCCGGCGTTCCGGCGCAGACCAGGGTACCGCCGCCGGAGCCGCCCTCCGGTCCCAGGTCGATGAGCCAGTCGGCGGACTTGATCACGTCCAGGTTGTGCTCGATGACCAGCACCGTGTTCCCGGCGTCCACCAGCCGCTGCAAAACCTCCAGCAGCTTCTTCACATCGTCGGAGTGCAGGCCCGTGGTGGGCTCGTCCAGGATATAGAAGGTGCGGCCCGTGGCCCGGCGGCTCAGCTCCGTGGCCAGCTTCACGCGCTGGGCCTCGCCGCCGGACAGGGTGGTGGAGGGCTGGCCCAGCTTCACATAGCCCAGGCCCACGTCGCACAGGGTGCGGAGCTTTTCGGCGATTTTCGGCACCGGGGCGAAGAACTCCAGGGCCTCCTCCGCCGTCATGTCCAGCACGTCGGCGATGCTCTTGCCCTTGTAGCGCACCTCCAGGGTCTCCCGGTTATAGCGCTTGCCGCGGCACACCTCGCAGGGGACGTATACGTCGGACAGGAAGTGCATCTCGATCTTCAGCATGCCGTCGCCGCAGCAGGCCTCGCACCGGCCGCCCTTGGTGTTGAAGGAGAACCGCCCCGGGCCATAGCCCCGGGCCTTGGCCTCCTGGGTGGCGGCGAACAGGGTGCGTATCTCGTTGAACAGGCCCGTGTAGGTGGCGGGATTGGAGCGGGGCGTCCGGCCGATGGGGCTCTGGTCGATGCCCACCACCTTGTCCAGATGCTCCTCCCCCTCCAGGGCGTCATGCTTGCCGGGCCGGACCTTCATGCGGTTCAGGTCCGCCCCCAGGCGCTTGAAGATGATCTCGTTGACCAGGGAGGACTTGCCGGAGCCGGACACGCCGGTGACGCAGGTGAAGGTCCCCAGGGGGACGGACACGTCGATATGGCGCAGGTTGTTTTCCGCCGCGCCCCGGACGGTAAGGAACGCGCCGCTGCCGGGACGGCGGGTCTCGTGCACGGGGATGGACTTTTTGCCGCTTAAATACTGGCCGGTAAGGCTGTTGGGGTTGGCCATGACCTCCTCCGGCGTGCCGGCGGCCATAACCTGTCCGCCATGGGCCCCGGCCCCGGGGCCGATGTCGATGAGGTAGTCGGCGGCGCGCATGGTGTCCTCGTCGTGCTCCACCACGATCAGGGTGTTGCCCAGGTCCCGCAGCCGCTTCAGGGTGGCCAGCAGCTTGTCGTTGTCCCGCTGGTGCAGGCCGATGGACGGCTCGTCCAGGATATACAGCACCCCCATGAGGCTGCTGCCGATCTGGGTGGCCAGGCGGATGCGCTGGCTTTCACCGCCGGACAGGGTGCCGCTGGACCGGGACAGGGTCAGGTAGCTCAGACCCACGGATTGCAGGAAGCCCAACCGAGAGCGGATCTCTTTGAGAATCTGGGCCGCAATGAGCTGCTGCGTCTCCGTCAGGGGCAGGGCGTTGAAGAATTCCAGCTCCCGGTCCACCGGCAGCTCTGTGGCCTCCATAATGGACAGGTCCCCTACCGTTACCGCCAGGGCCTCGGGCCGCAGGCGGCGGCCCTTACACGCCGGGCAGGGGCACTGGGTCATGAACTCCTCGATCTCCCGCTTGCTGGCGTCGGACTGGGTTTCCTGATACCGGCGCTCCAGGTTGTTGGCGACGCCCTCGAAGGGCTGGTACAGGGTGCCCCGGCCCCGGGGCTGGTCATAGTGCAGCTCCAGCTTCTGGCCCTTGGTGCCGTAGAGGATGACGTCCCGCACCTCCTCCGGCAGCTGGGCCACCGGGGTTTGCAGGGAGAAGTGATAGGCCTTGGCCAGGGCCTCGAAATACATGCGGCTGATGCCGTCGGAGCGGATGGAGTTCCACCCCGGGGCCACGATGGCCCCATCTAAGATAGACAGCCGGTCGTCGGGGATGATCAGCGCCGGGTCCGCCTTCAGCTGCATGCCCAGGCCCGTGCAGGTGGGGCAGGCCCCGAAGGGGTTGTTGAAGGAGAACATCCGGGGCGTCAGCTCCTCGATGCTGATGCCGCAGTCGTCGCAGGCGTAATTCTGGGAAAAGGTCAGGTCCTGCCCTTCCCGCACCAGGTTCACCAGCACGATGCCGCCGGACAGGTGGGAGGCGGTCTCCACGGAGTCCGTCAGCCGCTGGGCCCCGTCGGGGCGGACGATCAGACGGTCCACCACGATCTCGATGTTGTGCTTCTTGTTCTTCTCCAGGGGAATGTCCTCGGACAGGTCATAGAGGTTTCCGTCAGCCCGGACCCGGACATAGCCGGAGCGGCGGGCGTCGTCCAGCACCTTGGCGTGCTCGCCCTTGCGGCCCCGGACCACCGGGGCCAGCACCTGGATGCGGGTGCCCTCCGGCAGGGCCATGATCTGATCAATGATCTGGTCGATGGTCTGCTGGCGGATCTCCTTGCCGCACTTGGGGCAGTGGGGCGGTGCCCACCCGGGCCCACAGCAGGCGCAGATAGTCGTAGATCTCCGTCACCGTGCCCACGGTGGAGCGGGGGTTCTTGCTGGTGGTCTTCTGGTCGATGGAGATGGCCGGGGACAGGCCGTCGATATAGTCCACGTCGGGCTTGTCCATCTGGCCCAGGAACATCCGGGCATAGCTGGACAGGCTCTCCACATACCGGCGCTGGCCCTCGGCATAGATGGTGTCGAAGGCCAGGGAGGATTTCCCGGACCCGGACAGCCCCGTCAGCACCACCAGCTTGTCCCGGGGGATGGTGACGTCGATGTTTTTCAGGTTATTCTCCCGGGCGCCTTTGATGAAAATATGATCCTGCATGGTGATTTGTCCTCATTCCACGATAATATCCGCCGTTTTGGCCCCCAGCAGGGCCAGCAGGTCCTTGGGGTCGCACTGGACCTGGCGGCCGATGCGGCCCGCCGACACCATGATGGTGGGAAGGTCTGCCGCCGTCCGGTGGAACACCGTGGGGAAGGATTTTTTCATGCCCACGGGACTGCACCCGCCGTGGACGTAGCCCGTCAGCGGCAGCAGCTCCTTCTGGGGCAGCATGGCCACGGACTTCTCCCCTACGGCCCTGGCGGCCTTTTTCAGGTCCAGGCTCTCCGCTGCCGGGATGTCGAAAACGTAATAGCCGCCGCTGGCCCCCCGGGTCACCAGGGTCTTGAACACGCAGGCCGGGTCCTGGCCCAGGGTCCGGGCCACAGACACCCCGTCCATGGGGCCATCGGGGTCATAGGTGTGGGGGGTATAGGGGATCTTTTTCTGCTCCAGCGTCCGCATGACGTTGGTTTTTTCTTCCTTCTTGGCCATTGTGTGCCTCCTTATCTTGTCAAATGATTCTATAATACTGATTCTTGATTCAAAAAAATGAATCAAGAATCCTGTGCGCTGCGCGCACACACAGCGTGTGGAAACACGCTGTGCCGTCTCATACAAAACCTGACGCACCTTCGGTGCTATAAAAAGCTTTTCAAGCTTTTTAACAGGTTTTGGTATCAATCAGCCACAGCACCAGCAGGTGGGCCGGGTAAAAGCCGTACCATACCCACCGGAGCCAGGGGCCGTGGGGCCCCTGCCGGCCCCGGTACAGCCAGATGGGGAGCAGGGCCGCCGTGGCCAGCAGCTCCACCGGCAGGGTGACGCCCCAGAGGGTCATATTGGCGCTGGGCAGCAGCCAGCCGTTGATCACCAGCATGGCCGCCAGCTCCGGAAGCCGCCCTATATGCCATTGGCGGCACAGGGCAAACACCAGCACCGTCAGCACCCCGGGGCCGAAATAGTCGGATTGCAGCGCCTCCCCCAGCAGATAGCCCGCCGCGCCGGCGCACAGTGCCGCCAGCGGCAGGGGGATCTGCAGCCGCCGCTGCAGGGCCTCCATGGCCCACAGGGCCGCCGCCGCGATGCAGAAGGTCCAAAGGACGTTCTGGTACCCGGGGTCTATCAATTGGCCGCCTATGGCCAGGTCAAAGGGCACCTCCGACACCACGGCGCAGATCAGCAGCCGCAGGGTGTATTTTTCCCGGTCGTGGGTCCTGTACCACCCTTCGGCGATCTGGAAGGCGAAAATCGGGAAGGCCAGCCGCCCCACGCACCGCATCCAGAGGGCCTGGGGGAAAAACAGATAGCCTATGTGGTCCGCCAGCATGGCGGCCATGGCCAGCAGCTTCAGGTCAAACGCGCTGAGGTCAAGCAGGTTTTTTCCCATGGCCTCTCCTCATACCCGCTTCCGGCGGCCCCGGGGAGCCGCGGCGGCCCGGGTCTGCTGGGCCAGGACGTATGCCTCCGGGTCGAAGGGCTCCGTGACGGAGTCCGCCCGCAGGTACAGGGGGTGGTGGGGATGCCCGGCCTTGGAGCGGCGGCCGCAGGTGACCCATTGGGCGCCGTATTCCCGGCCCAGCGCGATCATATCCTCCAGACAGGTCCAGAGGTAGGGGCGCTTTTCGATGATGGTCCCCCAGGCGGCCCACACCACCGGCCGGGGATTCAGGGACAGGGCATAGGCGAAGGCCCGCATATTCTCCCGGTGCAGCTCCGGGTTGCAGGTCCTCTCCATGTCGTCCGGCGACGTGGCCCGCTGGGCATAGACGTTGAACATGATGAATGAGTCAAAGCCGTTGGCCTTGGCCACCCGCTCCACGCTTTTCAGGGTGGGGTCCAGGTCCCCGGGCCGGGCGGTGGAGGGGTTGATGCCGATGCAGATCAGAGGTCTTTCTCCCCGGGTGCCCAGGATGTACCGGTACTCGGTGTATTCATTGGGGACGAACAGCCACTGCTGCACGTCATAGTCCGGGCTGGGGGCCAGAGCCTTTTCCAGCTGGGTATCGAAGCGGATATCCCCCAGGCGGCGGATATCCACGGTGGGAACGTGGGGCATGGCGAATCCTCATTTCTCCCCCCGCAGGGCGATGATCTGATCGCGCAGCAGGGCGGCGTATTCAAACTCCAGCATCTTGCTGGCCTCTTTCATTTCCTTCTCCAGGCGGCGGATGGTGGCCTCCCGCTCGGCATCCGTCAGTTTGCGGCGGCTGGCCTGCTGCTCCTGCTGGGCATCCTTGGGAGATTTCCAGCACCTTGCGCACGTCCTTGCGGATGGTCTGGGGCACGATGCCGTGGGCCTTGTTATAGGCGTCCTGCTTCACCCGGCGGCGCTCTGTCTCGTCCATGGCCGCCCGCATGGAGGGGGTGACGGTGTCGGCGTACAGGATCACCAGGCCCTGGGCGTTCCGGGCGGCCCGGCCGATGGTCTGGATGAGGCTGGTCTCGCTGCGGAGGAAGCCCTCCTTGTCGGCGTCCAGAATGGCCACCAGACTCACCTCCGGCAGGTCCAGGCCCTCCCGCAGCAGGTTGATGCCCACCAGCACGTCGAATTCGCCCAGCCGCAGATCCCGGATGATCTCCATTCGTTCGATGGCGGCCACGTCCGAGTGCATATACCGCACCCGCAGGCCCAGACCCTTCATGTGGTCCGTCAGGTCCTCCGCCATGCGCTTGGTCAGGGTGGTCACCAGCGTCCGCTCGTTTCTCTCGATCCGCAGGCGGATCTCGTCCACCAGGTCGTCGATCTGGCCTTCCACCGGCCGCACCTCCACCCGGGGGTCCAGCAGACCCGTGGGCCGGATCACCTGCTCGGCCACCTGGTCGGCGTGCTCACGCTCATAGTCCCCGGGAGTGGCGGACACGAACACCGCCTGGTGATACCGCTCCTCAAATTCCGGAAATTTCAGGGGCCGGTTGTCGAAGGCGCAGGGCAGGCGGAAGCCGTATTCCACCAGGCTCTCCTTCCGGGCCCGGTCGCCGTTGTACATGGCCCGGACCTGGGGCAGGGTCACATGGCTCTCGTCCACAAACAGCAGGAAGTCCTCCGGAAAATAGTCCAGCAGGGTGGTGGGCGGGGAGCCGGGCTCCCGGCCGGAGATCACCCGAGAATAGTTTTCGATGCCGGTACAGTAGCCCAGCTCCCGCATCATCTCCAGGTCATACCGGGTGCGCTGGTCAATGCGCTGGGCCTCGATGAGCTTGCCATGATCCTCAAACCACTTTTTCCGCTCCGCCAGCTCCTTTTCGATCTCCTCCGCCGCCCGCTCCATCTTGTCCTTGGTGGTGACGTAGTGGCTGGCGGGATAGATGGCCACATGCTGGAGCACCCGCTGGGCCTGACCGGTGACGGGGTTGATCTGGGAAATGCGGTCGATCTCGTCGCCGAAGAACTCCACCCGGATGGCATATCCGTTGGCGTACACCGGATAGATCTCCACCGTGTCCCCCCGGACCCGGAACATATTCCGGTCAAAGGCGATGTCGTTGCGCTCATAGCGGATCTCCACCAGCTTGCGCAGCAGCTGGTCCCGGGGGTACTCCTTCCCCTGGCGCAGGGAGATCACCATGTTGGCATAGTCGATGGGGTCCCCCAATCCATAGATGCACGACACCGATGACACCACGATCACGTCCCGCCGCTCAAACAGGGCGGCGGTGGCGCTGTGGCGCAGGCGCTCGATCTCGTCGTTGATGGCGGCGTCCTTTTCGATGAAGGTGTCCGTGTGGGGGATGTACGCCTCCGGCTGATAGTAGTCATAGTAGGACACGAAGTATTCCACGGCGTTTTCCGGGAAGAAGGCCCGGAACTCCTCGCACAGCTGGGCCGCCAGGGTCTTGTTGTGGGCCAGCACCAGGGTGGGCCGCTGGACCCGCTCGATGACCTTGGCCATGGTGTAGGTCTTGCCGCTGCCGGTGACGCCCAGCAGCACCTGGTCCCGCAAGCCGTTTTCGATGCCGCTGGCCAGGGTGTCGATGGCCTGGGGCTGGTCCCCGCTGGGGGTGTATTCCGATACCACCTTGAATTTTCCCATAAGCGCCTCCTGTTCCGTGCAGTCGTGTAGTATTCTATTGTATCACCTTTATTTTTATCTGTAAACCTATTTTTTCAAACAAATGTTCTGGATCCGGCCCAGGGCGGCAGGCATGTGTTGATAAGAGCAGCAGGGACGCGGCAGAATGGCCGCGTCCCCGCTATGCTGTTTCTCTATTCCGGCCGGTCACGCGGGCGATTGGGTGAAATTAGGTATCGCCGTACCCGGAAGTCTCTCTAAAAGTTGATAAAACGCCATAAATCCTGATATATCAACGGTTCTAAAGATTCTAAAAATTACAAAAATCTATATAACTCGATATAGATTTTTGCACCATTGGTACAGAAATGGTACAGTAAATTTGCGTGGTTTCGAGGGAAAATGAGCCCGCTGCAACGGGGTGAAAAAGGCCGGAGGACGTGCGTCCTCCGGCCTTCGTTTGGGCTGTGATGTCAGGTGAAGCCGGTGAATTTGGAGTATCAGATCATTTTCGTGAGGTCACGAAAATGATCGTACCGGGAAGCGGCTCGACCGGGAAATCAGGGACTATATGCAGGATTCCCGATTCCAGCGATTTGAAATCTCCCATCCGATGCACTGGCCAAAAAAGCGCCCTTTGCACTTTACGGAAACGAGAACGGCCACGCCGAACCGCACCAAGTTACTCGGAACCGCGCACGCCATGCACGGTTTACAGAAGCGCAGAAGGGTGAAATTCGTTTGCGTGGGAGGAAAAAACTTTGCGGTTTGGGAAGGATTGAATCTGTCTGAGATTTTCAGGGATTTCTACAGGGCATTTATTTCCCATCTTCATTAAAATAAAGCATTTTGCCAGAAACCGGCTCTCTTTGGGGTTCAGTGTATTCAGTTCCATAAATCTTGCACCTGAACTTCTCCAATGATGCATCAATATCATCAAATACACTCTGAAATACCAAGGTGTTTGTATACCCAGAAGTTTTTTCCTCTCTTGAAGAAAAATACTTCTGATTTAAGGCAACCACTTTTGAAGCACATGCTGGCAGGTTTCCCTTGCCCTCTTTCAACAAATTAAAGTGATATGCTTCGGTTCTAAACTGAAGCACAATATCCACCAACTTATTATAAATTGCATCATATGCCTTTTGCCGAATACGCTTGTTACCTACAAGAAAATCTAAGTTGCCGTAGGCATTGTCAAATGCACCTAACCCTACAGAAGATGCCAACCGGTAGCTATCCATGCACCGGATAAATACTTCTTTATATTTTTTTATTTCGTACTCATATATCGTGTCCAACTCCCGATCAACATCGGTGTTTTCATCAAAAGTGAGAACGGCTGATTCCTCATACCAAGATAATAATTTGTCTTTGGCTTCATGATGGACCTCTTTGTCTTCTGACAAGGCTGCAATTATCTTGTGCCATTCGTTTGACCGTTCTTCTGTAAATGCATCTATAATCAAATCATATGGAGCGTCTACTTCAAGATAATTAATCTTTCGCAATCTTTTCAAGACACTTGTTGCCTGAAGCCAAAACTCCTCCATGGCCTTTCGTTTTTCAACAAAATACTCTGTAAGCGACATGATAAATCCCAAGAAAGCACTTCCAAGAAAAGCCATGGAGATATCATAAAAAATGCAATTACCGTCCTTGCCAATGGCGAATGCACTCACTAAGGATATTAGTGAGATAACAAAAGTGATGATGGTCAGCCATTTCTTTGCTTTCATTTTTCATCCCCTTGCTATTACTCTATCGTTGCAGATTTTGGATAATCCTTCTGCTTATTTCTTCTCATCTATAATCCCATATCGCTTCATTAGCTCGATGCGCCCTTTTGCCAGCTTGATGGAGCCGGACGCGCTGTTGTCCGCGCCGGACTGCTTTTCTCCGGCGTAGTGGGCGATGCGCTGCACCCACGCCACGGGCAGCAGGTACGGGCGCTTTTTGAGGTACGGGTAGCGCCGCTCCAGATACGCCCGCTTGGGGAACACCGTGCGCAGGACACTGCTTTTCTCGCCGGTGCGGCTGGCCTTGACGGCGTTCAGCGTCACGGTGGACGAGTGCAGGCGGGTGTAGCTGTTGGAGCCGTACACGCCGCCGCAAAGGGTGTCGTGCAGCAGCGGCTCCACGTCTACATCGCCGACCCACAGCCCGGGCAGGTCAAAGTCGATGTCCAGATACGTCCGGGCGATCCGGAAGGCCGCGGCGGCGAAGGTCGCCGCGTGGACGCTGGCACACTGGTCATGCAGGCGCTGCCAGTCGATTTGATCGTGGTACGCCCGCGCCCACAGGCCGATGTCGCAGAACTGCCGCAGGCCGATGCCGCTGTACACAAAGTGCTTGTAGGCGTGCAGGATCAGGTACAGCAGGTGCTCATGGGGCGGCATAGTCAGGAAGCCGTCCACCTCCACGGGGGCGATGTCCACAAAGAAGTGATTCAGCTCGTCGTGGGCATCCTCAGCGGAATCGAACAGGTGGCGGTGCAGCTCGATGTAAAGCGGGCTGTCTTTTTTTGTGTAGGACACCTCGTCCGCCGTGGGCAGTTCGTCCGCAGGCGTGTCGGTGGTCAGGCCGTTTGCAAGAAGCGCCTCATGGCAGGCGAAAAACTCGCCCTCCGGGATGAAAAGGTCGTCGTCCGCGCTGATACGGTGATCGCGCAGGGGATAGAGCCTGCTGCAAAGCTGTCCCTTCACCACAACAGGGTGCAGCCCGGCGGCCCGGAGCCTGCGGTAGAGGTCGGTGAACTCCGCCGAGCGCACGGTCTGGTTCAGCACCTGCCCGATGACCTGCTGCTTGATGGCCGCGAACAGCGGGGCGTTCTCCCCGGCGGCAGGCGTCTTGCGGACGGCCTCGAAGAGGATGGGCAGCAGCTTCTGCTGGTTTGCCAGCGTGAATATGGCAGGCCAGTCCACGGCCTCCGTGGGCAGCTCCCCGCCGGAGACGGCAGTCTTGGCGATATGCAGAAATTGCGTTTCTGTGGCAGTCAGGGTCATGGTCGTGGGCCTTTCCTTGTGTTTTTCCATGGCGTGGGCCAGCAGCAGCGAGGACGCGCCAACGAACGCCCCCAGCGTGTTGCAGATCACGTCATCCGTCTCCGCCATGCCGAGGGCAAAGCGGTACTGCGCGTACTCGATCCCCGCGCTGAGGACGCAGCTGGTCAGCGCCGTGAGGGCGATGCGGAGCCAGCGGTGCCACTTTCGCGGCAGGGCGTTGGACATCGTCAGCCCCAGCGGGAAGAAGAGAAAGACGTTCATCAGCATCTCCCGGTAAAGCTCCGGCTGCTGCCGCGCGGCCGCAAGCGCGGCGAAGGGGGTGAGGACGGCGGTGTAGGTCCCGGGCGTGCGGGAGAGGAGGGTGGTGTGGAGGATGATGAGGGTTGCGGCAAGCAGCAAAAGCGCGTTTGTAAACCGCCATTTCCTCCGGTCAGCATGTGCGCACAAATATCCCCATAGCGCTCCGCTGATGATAATCGCCGCGATTATACTCGTTGGCGACTGCGCATAAATAAAATTAAGCATCCAGTATGCGGTCAATAAACTCCCGCACTGCGCCTCGGCCGCCGTTATGACTGCAAACATAGTCTGCAACTTCCAGCACCTGCGGGACGGCGTCTGCGGAGCAGGCAGTTGTTCCGCAATAGTTGATGCATGGAAGGTCGTTCAGATCATCGCCTATATAGGCAATCTCGTCCGCAGACGCACCGTATGCGGCAGCAACGGTCTTCAGCTTCTCCAGCTTGTCCGAAACGCCCTGATACAGCTCCGTTATCTTCAATTCCTTTGCCCGCTGCGCGACGATCTCAGAGCTGCGGCCCGTAATAATTACCGGCACAATGCCGTGCGCGGGAAGCAGGTGCGCAATGGCGTACCCGTCCCGCACGTCAAAGGCCTTCATAACTTCGCCCTGAGCGCCGACATAAATGCGGCCATCCGTCAAGGTGCCGTCCACGTCCATAACCAACAGCTTCACGTTCATCTCACGATCCCCGCCTTATAGATATCCTGCATCAGGACAGAACCAACCACGCAGCCGTCTTCGTCAAGGACCGGCATCCCTGTAATCCGCAGGTCGCTCATCTTTTGCAGCGCGTTGACAGCCATATCCCGATGGTCAATAAACTTCGGGGATTTGGTCATCACGTTGTCAACGATCTCGTTGTAAACATCTACGCCCCGCTCCAGCATCCGTCGCAGGTCACCGTCCGTAATGATTCCCTTGAGCTTGCTTTCCGTGTCAACCACCGTGACCATGCTCAATCCCTTGCTGCTCATCTCTACAATGGCTTTGCGAAGGGTACTTCCCTCCGGGATCACTGCGTTCTCCGCACCGGTGTGCATGATGTTTTCCACCTTCACCAGCAGCTTTTTCCCCAACGCACCAGCGGGGTGATGCAGCGCAAAGTCGCTTTTTGTGTAGTTGCGCAGCTTGGAGGCCACCACCGCAATGGCATCCCCCAGCACCAAAAGCGCCGTGGTGCTGCTGGTGGGCGCAAGGTGCATATAGCAAGCCTCTTCAAAATGCGGGAAACAGAAGTGGTGCTGGCATCCCATGGCCAGCGTGGACTTCGGATTTCCGGTAATGGCCACTGTGGTGCAATGGATCTCATGCAATACAGGAAGCAGGCGGACGATCTCATCACTTTCTCCGCTGTAGCTCATCAGAATGACCACGTCGTTTTCCGCCACCATGCCCAAATCGCCATGCATGGCTTCGCCGGGGTGCATGAAAAAGGATGGCGTTCCCAAGCTCGCCAGAGATGCCGCGATCTTTGTTCCGATGTGGCCGGGCTTTCCCATACCGGTGATGATCACCTTGCCCGTGCAGTTTACTACCAGCCGGACGATCGTCTCGAAATCTTCGCCAAGGCTGGCTTTGGTCGCCTGCAAGGCAGCGATCTCAGTGTCAAACACCCATTGCGCTTCTTTTACGATATCCATGTCAAATCTCCGTATGTACTGCGTTGTACACCAAAATCAGCTTCTTCAGCAGCGTCTCCATCTCGTTCAGTGGCACCATGTTGGGACCGTCTGACTTTGCGTGGTCCGGATCCGGATGCGTCTCCATAAAGAGCCCGTCCACTCCCACGGCCACGGCGGCCTTGGCAAGATACTCCACATATTCCCGGTTTCCGCCGGTGCTTGTGCCGTTCCCGCCGGGCTTCTGAACGCTGTGGGTGGCGTCAAAAATCACCGGTACGCCAAAATCCTTCATCACACGCAGGCCGGTCATATCCACCACCAGCGTGTTATATCCGAAGCTGGTTCCCCGCTCGCAGAGCATAACGTTGTCGTTGCCGGACTGCCGCACCTTCTCCAGACAGTTCTTCATATCCCACGGGGCAAGGAACTGTGCCTTTTTGATATTGATGCACCGCCCGGTCTTTGCAGCAGCCACCAGCAGATCAGTCTGACGGCAGAGAAAGGCCGGAATTTGCAGAATATCCGCCACCTCAGCGGCAGGCTCCGCCTGCCAAGGCTCGTGGATGTCGGTGCAAGCAGGCAGGCCATAGGTATCCTTCACTTTTTTCAGGATACGAAGTCCTTCCTCCAGTCCCGGCCCCCGGAAGCTACTGAGAGAAGTCCGATTGGCCTTGTCAAAGGATGCCTTGAATGTGTAGGGGATCCCGAGTTCGTCCGTGATCGTTTTCATCCGCGCCGCAATGGAGAGAACCATCTCCTCCGACTCGATGACGCACGGCCCCGCTATCAGTTGAAACATATTTTTACGCTCCTTACGCTAAGCCGTTTTCGATCATGTAGCGCTCCACCTGTATGCGGTCTTTGGGGGTATCCACGGAGAGTGTCTTGCAGTGGGCGTTGATATAGTAGCAGTCCTTGCGGTTTTCGATGAAGCGGAAGGAATCGTTCTCCTCAATTTTCTCAACCGGGCCACGCGGCGTCGCATGATAATACTCCAGTGCGCCATGGGTAAAGGCCCCAACGCCCACAAACTTCTGATAGGCGTAGTTCATCTCACCCTTGGGGAAGGGGATGGGGGCCCGAGAAATGAACAGGCAGACACCGTCCTTATTGGTAACGATTTTCAGATTGGTGGGATCAACAACCTCCACCGGATTGGAAAAATCGGTCATCAGGTTGGAGACGTAGAAGCCGTCCTCAGGAATGGACTGCGGAATGCACTTGACAATGTCCTGCGCCTGCACCAGCGGCTCATCGCCGTTGACCATAACATAGAGGTCAGCCTCCACCTTGTGCGAAACCTCATACAGGCGCTCCGTGGCCGTCTCGCAGTCAGGCGAGGTCATAATGACCTTTGCGCCAAAGCCCTCCGCCACGGAACGGATCTCTTCGTTATCCGTGGCGACATAGACCTCCTCAAAGCACTCGACCTCTTTGGAGTGCTTCCAGACCCAGTACAGCATGGGCTTGCCGCAGATCTGCGCCAGCGGCTTCATATGGAAGCGGGACGAACCGCCCCGCGCCGGAATCATACCGATGATTTTCATTGTATCCTCCTTGTGAAAGGTTATTTTTTGAATTTTGATTTTATTTTTGAATATCTTTCTTGTCCAAGTACACCTCTTAGCAAGCGATTTGGCGTATGTATAATCCGATCGAGCCGTACACGAGCCTTTAACACAGCATACTCCTTCCGTCGCTTTTCATCCCACCACGATGAGGCGAAATGATGGATAGCATACGTGTTTTTCGTTTTGTTCATTTGGAATGTGCGGTGGTCATATGGGCAAAAATATTCCGATGGAAACACATGAACTCCATTCACAATCTGGATTTTTCCTGTATCCGGAACTATAAGGCCATATTTTTGGAGAATATTTGTTGTATATTCTTGGCAGACTGTCAGTTTGTAGCTGTCCTCTTGATTTGAAAAAGAAAGGTTTTCATAAACCGATGCATTCTCCTGTATAAATGCATTGTGCGGTTCGGCTCCAACAATCAGTCCGTTGCTAACAAATTGCTCGTGCTGAAAGCCGATAAAGCATCCCAACGGAAGCATTGCATCAATTGAACGAATGAGTTCAACATCCGTATCCATGTAAATACCCCCATAATCAAGCAACACTTTCAGTCGTACGTAATCAGAAACAAACGCCCATTGTTTGGCTTCATAAGCCTGTTGACAGAATGGCACGGAGTTTACATCAAAGTTATCCTCGTTCCACTCAATTATTTGATAGTCTGGGCAATACTTTTTCCAACTTTTGATACACTTTTTTATGATTGCGGGCTTTTCATTTCTGCCAAACCAGCAATAATGAATGATTTTTGGAATACTCATCTGCTTCTCCCATTTTCCCTATGACTTATGTCGGTAAATGGGTCTAATTACCGCACTCACCAACTCTCGAATAACTCTCTTTTCATAGTCATTCATAACAAATCGCCAGTTAATCAAGCAGTATATTGTTGTGTAAAGAATAATGCCCAAAACCAACGCTACAATACTGTAGAAGTTAATCACTGCAGAAAGCGCAACCGTCGTCATGCACATCAAACACGGAGCAATCAAAATACATCCTACATCTTTCCAAAAGCGGATGACATCTATCCCCGCATAGCGCTGATAATACCAATTCATGATGAATCCATTTCCAATTGTCAGCGCGATTCCGGACATCAATGCCGCACCAATAACTCCCAAACACTGCATCATATACCATGTTCCAATGACATTGGATACGGCCATTATCAGGTAAACAATTGACCTAAATCTATGCTTGTTCTGGGCAACAACAATATTTAAGCAAATGCTTTGAACCAGGGGGATCATATTAGGAACCATGATTAGAATAGCTACCCAATAGGATCGCATATACTCTTGCCCCACATAAAATGTAATAAACGGCTTCCCAAACGCAATAAAACCGGACACGATCAGCATCATGATATATCCCTGGATCCTTCCAACGCGGACGGCGAGGTCTGTCAACTCCTCTCCGGAGGCCCCTTGAAAAACCATTTTGTTGACTTTAGGCGCAAGTAACCCGGATACCCCCGTTGTCAGGCTCGACATTATGCTGTTAAATGTTCCGCCAACGTTATACACCGCAACTCCGGTGGTTGCCAGCGCAGGGATCATGCCGATCATGACGGTATCCGTGGCGTTGTAGAGTTGCCCCACCACGTTCGCCACAAAGATCCAGAAGGAAAACCCCATGATCTCCTTGAGCTTGTTGGTCGGCAGATTCTTTACTCGAGGCCGTAGCTGCATTTTGCGGCGGACATAAAACTGATACGCAACGCGTGTCAGGATCGAAGCTCCCATGGCCACCATCGTCATTCCCACAGAGCCAAAGCCGAGGTACAACGCCACCAGGTTCAGGCACGGAACGCCGCAGGTCTGGACAATGTTCATGCATTGCAGAAACACGAATTTTTCGTGGGCATTTACAACAGACAGATACGGCGACTGGGAAAAACTCAGCGCCATGTTGATGACCATCATAAACACCAGAAGCTGCATCCGGATCAACTGAGCGTCCGTCAGGGATTTGGAATACCACAGCGGAAGTCCTATTGTCAGGAGCGTGCCAATCACCAGCGCCGCAACGGCAATCACATTAAAGATCACATCAAAAAGGCCAAACATCCGCTCCTCTGCGTCTTTGCCCTCTTCTTCACGTGACTTGATCAGGTATCGCGTAATGGCGGAACCAAGTCCCATAGAAATCAGCGACAGATAGCTGGTAACACTGCTGGCCAGCTTATACAGGCCATATTCGCTTTGCCCCAGCAGCGTCAGCATGACAGGCGTATAGAAAATGGGGATCAGATTGCCCAAAATCATGTTGACATAATTCAGAACAATGCCGACTTTCAGTTGGCTTTTTTCCTGTGCCATATGTAAAAATTTCCTTTACCTGAAAAGAGTATCAAAATCCACGCGAGGGAACACTTCCAGCTTGCCGCCGCGGGTGGCGTTATATACCTGAATCCTCCGCGAATCGCAGTGGCGCTTCATAGCCACATAGGTCAGCGTACTGCGCTCCGTATTGGGGATATAGAGCTTATCCTTGTCCTCATTGTACTTGTCTGTAAAGTAGTCCTTTACCGAAGGATCCACAACGATCTCGCCCTGATTGTTCTGGCTGACCCGGAAATGATGATCCACGCCGATCATGTAGATCTCCGCAAACCCCATATAGGCCGCGATCTGTGCCGCCGTGTACATGCCGGTGGAAGAATTATAGACACAGCGCGGGATATCGTCTGAAAACAGGAACTGTTGTGGATCATCCACCTGCTGACCGACGATATTGAAGTATTTCGCGTCGTCAATGGCGATGTCGTTCCACCATTTGAGCTGGATAGGAATGAATTTGGCATCCGCTTTCAGGCCGCACACAGCATCAGCGCAGCCAGCCAGCATCTTTTCGTCCTGCGAAATGTAAAAGTTCGGTCGCCAGGGTGTCTGGTCAAAGATGTTGTAGATGCGATTGAAGGCAAATGTGATCTCACCGGCCTCATGCAGTCGCGTCAGGTCCTCGGCTCGCAGACTGGGGCCGTTGCCGATCAAAAAACAGCGCTTCCCTGCAAATTTTCTCTTGTACGAGGCCAGCTGCTTTCCGTATTTTGTGCGGCTGAAATGGGACTGCTGGTAGGGGATTATATATCGGGCCTGCACACTGGCAGCCATGCGGGTAAATATGTTCATGCTCTTCCTCTTTTCCGAGATATTCTACGCAACAACCTATGTATTTTCACGTTTATTTCTTGAGCGTATACCCCGATTGAAAACCAACGTGGAAATCCTAACGTTCTTATTGCTACGCGAACTGGCATGCTATTCTTTACGTCTTCGTGGTAGTAGTACGCTGCAAGCATCTTTTCCTTTACAGTTGCACTTCGATATTCGCACCTCTCTCGAACAGAAAGCGCATAACCAATAGGATTCCTCGTAAAAAGTGTGTTCCCTTGATGTGTTAACCCATCTTCTCTGTATTCGCACATATAAATTGGCTTTTTGTACCAGCGCATTTTGTAGCCATCATGGGCAATTCTATACCACACGACATTTTCGGTTATAAAATTTTCTCCATCAATCTCCGGAAACGAATACTTTTTCAGCAATTTTGTGTAAAAAGCTTCCGCTTTATCTCCTAAAATATTATAGTATTCCCTTTCGAGTGCGGTCGCATCAATATATTCCCCACTACTGACGGGATTCCCAATTATACTGCCGTCCCTAATACTTGCTTTTTCTCCAGCAACCCCGCAAAATTTATCATCATTTTTTATCGATGCTTCCCAAAGAATCAGAGTCTCAACTGCATCGGGTGTCAAATAGTCATCCGAATCCACAATAAAAAATAACTCACCGCGGGCCACTTGCACTCCAAAATTGATAGCGCGGTGCTTCCCTCCATTTTCCCGATTGTAATAGCGGACGCAAAATTTATTATTATCGGAAAGCCATCCAGTCACCAAGCGCTTTGTTTCATCAGTAGAACCATCGTCAACAATTACCCACTCAAAATTGTCACTCGTTTGAGTTCTTAGCGATGCATATAGCTTTGGTAGTATATATGCTCTGTTATATGTGGGAGTAAATACTGTTATCATGTGCTCTGCCTCCTTAGCGCACAAGGCGTCTCTTAATGCGTTTGACCACATAGTGAAAAAGGCCTTCTTTTTTCACACATGACATCACGCCAAGGAATCTATCGGCATTATAGTGCCCTACAAATCGCGCCATCCTGTCTAAATCTCGCTTATATCTCTTTGCATCATCATCAATCCATGATGCGGAAAACCAGTGAATTGAGAATGTCTGATCCGTTATATTCATGCGTCCCGTTTGGTAATCAAGGGGGCAAAGATACTCTGGCGGAAGGATCAAGATATTATCTTGTAGAATCTGTTTTTTCCCATCCGCATTTAATCCGTTTTTTTCAAAAACAGGTGCATTTCTTTGTGGGCACGGCAAAAGGTCAAACACACCATCTTCGGTTAAAAAAGTGCAGTCCATATAGTCGTCCATTAGAGTTTTCAGCAATGGCAATCCTGCTATTGCGCCAAATCCAAGCCCTGTGGCAACTCTATGAGTATCCTCATAGCCAAAAAAGGCATTATATGCAAGTAGCGAATCAATATTTTGGATCAGTTCAACGTCTGTATCTAAATACACACCACCATTATGATAAACTGCAAACAGACGAACAAAGTCCGTGACAAATGCCCATTTCTTTGCGTCATACGCCTGCTGAACATAGAGCGGAGCTGATGAAATATCAAAATTACTTTCGTTCCATTCTCTTATTTCGTAGTCTGGACAATACTTCTTCCAACTTTCAATGCACTTTTGCGCACTTGAAGGCAACGCGTTCCCGCCAAACCAGCAGTAGTGAATTACTTTCGGTATCATTATAGTCTCCATTATTAGTTCGCCAAGCAACCGCCTAAGGCAAAATAATCATAATCCGATCTTTAACCAATTGCGAATCTGGCACGTCATAGTTAACCTGTTCTTTGTCAATGCCAACCAAAGATTTTCCTTAACAGTGCCCTCATTCATTTGATATGGATTCTCTCTCAATACATTCTTTAAAAAAGATAAAACCTTTACCGCATCATCGGTATTCAAACCTCTCATGGCACATTGTCCCTGATAGATACATGTAAACCATAAATCTTTAAGGCTCAATGCAAATAATTGCGGGAAATGCTCACGCATATAATCACAGCGCCGAACCTTTGCCTCGATGGCATCCAGCCGTTTTATTGAGTATCCCTCGCCCATAATGCTCCCGCCACGCTGAAGATAATAATATCCGACATAGTCCGAAACTGATACTTTACTAGTCTTTCCCACGGCCTGATAGCTCCAGAAAACGTCCTCATGGTACTTTCCAACAGGAAAGCAAATATCCCGAACCAATTTTGATTTATAAAGCTTGTACCAGACGGGTTGCTTGAGCCATGTCTCCTCAATAATTGCCTGCATAGCTTCATCCCGATTCAAAGTGCGGCTACCGGGGCGCGTCAACAAACGAGGTGGAGTGTTATTCTCCCATACCATCTGTACACCACAGGCCGCGATGTCACTACCATCCTCTGTCAGGTGGTGATAAAGCTTTTCATACATATCCGGCGCAATCCAGTCATCGCTGTCCACAAAAGCCATCAGTTCGCCTGTAGCCACGGACATCCCCGCATTGCGGGCGTCTGATAAACCTCCGTTTGGCTTATGTATTACTCGAATCCTATTGTCCTTCTCAGCCCATGCATCACACATAGCCGGGCAATTGTCGGGTGAACCATCGTCCACCAGAATGATCTCCAAATTCTTATAGGTCTGGTTCACGATGGAGGAAACGCACTTATCAAGATAGGGTTCAACCTTATAAACCGGGACAACGATGCTGATCAGTTCCATAACGCCCGCTCCATTCAGATATCATACTTTCTGGAAACGCCCGTAATCCGGTCATAACCCCACCGCACACTCCGGTATACAGGCAACATAAAGCCCGCTCCCAATGCCATCAGGCGCAGTTTTTTTGAATCGCAGTTCAAAATCTCTCGAGAGCGAAACTCCTGTTTCAACTGCCTTTTGGCAACGTTGCTTTCCTCTGGCCACTGCTTTTGCACAGCGGCGGTAATCAACGTATATACATATCGAGAATAGGCTACCGGGTACAGCTGTGTATCACCGTGTAAATCCTTCCGAATCATATCGCGTACGCGAAGCGGATCAGTTACATGGTAACGTTTCTTTGAGGTTGCCGCAGATCCTTTTCGCAGAATATAGTGGTATGGGCAGAAATCCTCGTACACCGTTTGTTTGGCTTCCTTGAATAAGAAATAATTCATCAGGAGATCTTCATTGATCTTGATATCCGTTGGCATGGAGTTATCGTGTAACAAACTGTCGAACAAGTTTTTGTGAAAGAGCTTGTTGCACAATCCCGGCTCAATCCTCGTGCCAGATAACAGTTCTTTTAGAGCTGTCATATTATCCTGCCGTTCAAGAACACCCGTGTTGTAATAGTAGTCAATACGACCATCCGGAAATACCATCTGATATCCACAGTGGGAAATATCTGCTTGATAGATAATAGCATTTTGGAGCAAGTGCCGGAACATATCCGGTTCCACCTCATCATCGCCATCCACGAAACCGATCCATTCACCTGTGGCGCTTTTAATCCCTGCCATCCGGGCGCTGGTCACGCCCCCATTTTCTTTGTGAATCACCTTTACCCGGGAATCATTGGCAGCAATTTGATCGATAATCTTCCCGCTACCATCTGTGGAACCATCGTCTACCATGATGATTTCCAGATTCGCATATGTTTGATTCAAAATGCTATATGCACAACGTTCAACGTATTTCTCAATATTGAATACCGGCACAACAACAGATATTTTCTCGCTCATTAATCAATATACCCAATCTTTCCGTCCAACTCAGCCTTCTGCTTCATACGCAGCTCCATCGAAACATCTTTGCGCAGGGTATACTCCTCTCCATAACACGGAGCCCCGCCCATTCGTAGTCGCTCCTTCTGAAGGTAATCTTCCAACGAACAGATAGTCCTTGCCGGGTTTCCGGCAACAAGCATTCCGCCCGGCACATCGTGCGTAACTACGCTACCAGCTCCGATTACCACATTACTTCCGATTGTGACCCCCGGAAGCACGATACTCTCCGCGCCTATAAACACATTGTCTCCGATCGACACCCTGCCAATCTTTGTATAGTTTAAAAATGTTTTTGTACTTGCATCGTGGCAAAGAATATGTACTCTAGGAGCCATGGTCACATTGTCACCAATTTCAATAAGCCAGCAGTGAGATGGGTCGAGAATAACTCCGTTCAAACGTTTGAAATTCTTGCCAACCTTCATTCCCATAGAAATAAGCTTTTCTGTTGTATACTCTCCGCGCAGTCGGTAGACAAACTCTCTTAATAACCTTCGCATAGCATTATCCCTTCACAGCCCCAACAGCATTTCTTCCACCGCATGGACGGTATGTTCCGTGCTGAAGCTCTTCCCTCGCTCAATGGCTTTTTCTTTGTAGTAGGCCAGCTTGTCTGGGTGATCAAGTAAGTCTTTGATTCCCTGATACAGCGCCTCTTCGCTGTTTTCGGTCACAACACCCCATTCGTTTTGTTCACCCAGCATCTCCTTCATGCCGGAGACTTCAACGGTACAGACCGGCGTTCCAACGATCAGTGCCTCGGTTGCGGCGGTAGAAAAGCCCTCTGACAGCGAACAACACACAAACAGATCGGTCCTTGCGACGTATTTATACGGGTTTGTTTGGTAGCCCAAAAAGGTGAACGAGTCCGCCAAACCGTTTTCATCAATATACGCTTGGATTTTCTTCTGCTCCTCACCGTTGCCCAAAATATAACAGTGAACGGGATAGCCCTCGTCACGCAGGCGCTTATGGATGCGTGCTAAGCGGTCAAATCCTTTTACCGATACGACCTTACCTACACCGCATATCGCAAATTCATCCGATTTAAAAATGCTGCCAATCAATTCTTCCCGACTCTGCCGAATAATAGTCTCAGAATCATTTATGTTGTACAAGACATAAGGTTTTTCTACAGCACATAGTCTCGTAAATGCATTCATGACTTCATTTGATACAAAGCAAACGGTGTTCATTTTTTTGTAGCTATTTGCAGCTTCTTTGCTGTTTCGAAAGCCAATTGAGAAATCACTCCTGTTATGCGTCGTGCAGTGCACCCACGATACCAACTTTGTAGTTTTGGCTTGGCAGCCACTGATGATGCGTACAGACGGCCCCTCCAAATACGATATTTCGATATCGAACTTTTCTTTGATGAAAAGCCTGTGGAGCTGCTTTGGCGACAACAATTTCATGATATGGCTATTACCGCGAAACGTGTGTTGGAACACACTTTGGTAATGAATATCAGCTTTCAAAAACTGTTCATTCACCCCTCCGCCAAACAGCGACATCACCGTAATGTCAAACTTTGATCGGTCCATGTTATTGACCAGATTGACCAGCACCTTCTCTGCGCCGCCTTGGCCAAGATCATGGATGAGAAAAAGAATTTTCAACATGACACCCTTCTCCTGATATACCCCGTCAGTGCCCATCCAGCCGGTGTACACAGCACTGTTAGCAGCTTGCGGGGGGATTCCTTGATGTAGTGCCGGTTTCCGGCGAGCTGGCTGCTGGAGCAGTAGTGGATGCAGTCCATAACCAGCCGCTTGAAGGACTCCGGGTACTGCATCTTGACCGTCCGCCAGAAGGCAAACCCCTTCGGATTTTTCAGGTACTGCCGGAACATATTATTGCTGGAGCCGTCCGGCTGATACTCCACGTTGCACAGGATATCGTCCAGCACAGCCAGCTTATAATTCTGATCGATCAGGAGATATTTGTAAGACAAGCTGACATACTTCTCGCCCTCGAACAGAGGGTACTCCGGATAAGCGTTGATCACATCCGTGCGGTAGACCAGCTTTTTGTCGCCCGCCCCCCCGGCAGCGTAGTAACCGGAAATGGTTGTCTCCGTCATATTGACCGGAAAGCCTTTTCCAATAACATTCCCGGCGAAATCAGCGTCAAGCCCGACAAGACCAGCATAGCCTTTATCTTTGACCTCCGCCCATTTGCTCAGGATCTTCTCCACCGCGCCGTCTGCCAGCATATCGTCCGAGTCAATGCAGGTGTTCAGCTCTGTATGAATATTGGCGTAGGCAGCATTGTGAGCTGTATGCATACCGCCATTTTCCTTGTAGATGTATTGAATCTCAAACCCGTTATCGCGGCTCTGCCACTGCTGCACCAGCGCGGCTGTGTTATCCGTGGAACCATCGTCCACAACGAGCCAGATAAAGTCCTTGCAGCTTTGGCGGCAAAGGCTCTCATAGGTGCGCGGCAGCGTATGGGCGCGATTGTAGGCGGGGGTAAAAATCGTAAGGATAGTAGTCACGTTATCCATGTTTTTTCACTGCGTCCTCATAAAAATGTTGTAGCCATAATGTAGTGGTTCTGATATCATAGCCAGCCTGTTGAATTTCTGCCGTTGTATCATGGCGAGGTTCATCTTTACGAGAAAGGATCCATTTCGCCCACGCCAAGGCTCCATCACTAAGCGGACGTTGCTGTATCAATTTTGTTAGTATCGCTTCTTGAGATACCGAATCAGAAACACAGCACGGAAGGCCTGACGCTTGCGCTTCAATCAAGACAATGCCCAATCCTTCATACAATGACGGAAAGGCAAAAACATCCATAGCTTGATAGAACTCCTGCACATTGGTTTGAACACCGGCGAATATCACGTTTTGGGTCAGGTTATGCTCGAAAACCATATTCTCAATTTTACTGCGGAGTTCTCCATCTCCAACCAGCAACAACACAGCATTTGGAAAGTCTCGAACGATTTGTTCAAACACCTCAATCAAAAAGCGGTGATTTTTTTGCTCTGCAAATCTTCCAATATGGCCTATTACAAATGCATCTTTGTCAATAGCATATTTTTTGCGGATATATTCTCTATTTGATGCCGAAATGAAAAACTGCTGCAAGTCAATGGCGTTTTTTAGCACCTGGCACAATTGATGATTCTCTGAAATCTTTCTCCCAAAGCGGTCGCGCGCGGCCTCTGCTGAACAGGCAAAAAAGTGGTCTGCGACAAATCGCGTTGGAAAGGAATAAACAGCATAGGCAACTTGTTGCAATGACCTATTCGCATTTGTATTGTGGCTATGCGCGATGGTATATACCCCATATTTCTTCGCAATCGCCAGATAAATCGCAGCCGTACTCCCTAAATGCCCATGCACAATAGGATATTCTTTTGAATGCGCTTGGAAAAACTCATTCCACCACTTGACATAGGTAAAGTGATTTTTCCCATTGTAATGCGGACACCGATAAATTCTTCCGCCAAGGCTGATAATTTCCTCATCGAATATAGCCGGTTCGCTGCTGTTTTCCACAAAGTCAAACTGCACCTTACTGCGGTCAATATGACGGTAGAGATTCATAATCATTGTCTCTGCTCCACCGCGATTCATAATACCGATAACATGCAGCACTCGGATCGGTTTATCCATACCTTTGCCTCTTATCCTTGCATAAGCTCCTCATAATTGTGTTCGAAATCAATCAAGATCGGATGATGCTTCCATACCCGCTCTTCCTCTGGCGGAAGCTGCATATAATCGCCATACTCTATACGCAGCATCGTATCTGGATCCGCAGCACACATATATTGTTTTCCGTTAAACTCCATCGCTTTCAGGTTTTCAAACAAATTTGCAGGATAAAGTTTGCGGCTGCACCCGATGGTGTTTGGAAATACATATTGCAGGGTCGCATTGCCGTTCCATCTGCGAATTGATTTTTCAGCACGTTCGCGTCTTGTGGCGTATTTTTTCTTTGGCGCCCTGAGTAAGATATTTTCGACTTTTCCAATCAATCCGCCGGAACCACTTGTATGCCCTCGGCTGTACAGCAGGTTCACAGCGCAGGCAATGTACTGGATCTTCCGCCCCATCTTGCCGGACGGAACCCGATCGCCGGGAAAAATATCAACGAATATCCCTTTGTGATAGTGCTTTTCCCGCTCAGATTCGTCCTGCAAAAACGTCGTATGATCCTTCCTGATTTTGGTGAAATTTTGTGTGAAATCCGGATCTGTTCGTGTGTTTTGCAGAATATACCCTTTTGGTGCAGCTTCATTCCAGATGGCAAGAAGCTTTTCGTAGTCCTCCCGCGGCATTATCAAGTCAATATCATCGTCCCACGGGATAAAGCCCTTATGCCGCACAGCGCCAATCAACGTACCATACGCCAGAGAATACCGCAGCCCATACTCCGTACAGACCTGATGGATCACATCCAATATCTCCTGCTCGGTTGCCCAAATCTGCCGCTGGAGCTGATCTGGTATTTGCTTCATGCCTGTGTGTCCTTTCTCTCCTGTAAGTAGCCGGACGCATCCCTGAAGAAGCTCGCTACGATCATGAGGATGATAATTCCAATGGGAAATGCCGCGATGATTGATACAGATTGCAGACTGTGCATGGAATTCTCAGAGAATATCAACGCTATAGGCAGAAGAATGAATACCACAGCCCAGAAGGTGCGGACTCTTTTATCCGGCTCTTGCTCCGGCTTCAACCTCTTGTACGAATAGCTCGAAACAACCATTGTCAGCGCATCAAACGTGGTGGAGTAGAAGGCAATCATTGTAACCGCCAGCAGAATCAGGCCGACCTCCGTTAGCGGAAGCGTATCAAAGATCTTCACAATTGCCTCGGAATAGTCCCCGCCCGCTGCGACAAAGCCCGTAATATCAAGGCCGTGTTTAAGCTGCTGCGCAAGGCCGTAATTTCCAAGGATAATGAACGAGGTAAACGTCCCTGCAAGCCCCCAGCCGTAGCCGCCGAGAATGGTATTGCGGATCGTGCGTCCCTTGCTGATCACGCCAATAAAGAACGGTGTCGCAACGCACCAGACCATCCAATATGCCCAGTAATAGATCGTCCAATTTTGCGGGAAACTCGTTTCCCGCAGCGGATCCATCCATGTTGACAGGCCGATAAAATTCTGGACAAGATTGCCTATGGCAGAAAAGCCTGTTTCAAGAATATACCGGGTTTCACCGCCTCCAAACAGAACGTATGCAAGCAGTGCAAAAAAGCAATAACTGCAAATGGCGGCGAGCTTCGCGATTCCTTTCATGCCGAACCAGACCGTAAAGGTGTAGACTGCCGCGATCATCAAAAGGATTGCTATCGTTAACCCGATGCTGTCCTGCAGGCCAAACACACGGCTGATTGCTCTGGAAAGCAGCGGCGTTGCGAGAGAAAACGTCGTCGCTGTGCCCGCAATCAGCGCAAAAATCGCAGTCAGGTCGATCACACGCCCCAAAACTCCATCTACCCGGCTTCCCAGCAGGGGGCGGCAGGCTTCAGAGAATTTCTGCTTATCACGGCCGCGGATATGGATCATAAAGCCGAATGCAACCGCGAGCACGATATAAAAGCCCCACGCGATAGGTCCCCAGTGGAAAAGCGGGTAAGTGGACGCCCATTTCTGCATGCCGCCCATCATTTCCACCTGCGATTCATTGGCATACAGCGCCCACTCGCACAGCGAATAAAACAGAATATCCGCAGCCATGGTGGATGTAAAAATCATAGTGCCCCACTGAAAAGAGCGATATTGCGGCTTCTCACAGTCGCCAAGCTTGATCTTGCCGAATTTGGAAAAGGCTATGTAAAGCGTACAGCCTACGATGCCAACGCCGAGCAGTGCATAGTAGAGGCCAAAGTCATCCCCCAGAAAGCCGCGCACCACGCTAAGGACGAGCTTGGAGCCTTCCGGAAAAATCATAAACAGCGCACATACCGTCAGTACGATTGCCAGCGGCACCAGCATAGATACCCAGTCAAGCTCTTTTTTCAGTGTGTTTTTCTTCATATCTCAATTAACCCTTCCTCTATATGATGAATCCGCCTCGCAAAGCTCTGTGAAGCTGTCAATTTCGCGCAGATCTTCCGCTGAAATGGGGTAAACGCCGAACTGGTACTCATCAGGGTGGCAAAACATTGCAACATCATCCCAGTAAATGCTCCGATTTTCGTTTTGCACAAATTCCAGTTCCAAGTGCTTTCTGAGTCGCTGCCCATCTTCTGCTGTCCAGCGTGACACACTGAAGAGCTGCCAGCCGTGATCGCCGCCTGTGTGGCTGCATTTTGTCACGATCCCATTTTTAACCGTCAACAGCCATTCGTTTGTAGCTCTGTCTGTCCAGGCGCAGCTATACCCGGAGCGGGTAAATTCCCGGTGAAGGATCGCCGGGTTGCGGATGATCTGATCGCCGTCCAAAATAATCGCGTTGTTCAGGTATTCACGCGCGACATAGAGGGACGCGATGTTATTGCACTCCGCGTACCATGGATTTTCTATCAGCGTAATGCCGTTGTACTTTTTCGCCCATTCATAGAATTGCTCTTTTAGGTATCCGACCACGACATAAATCTCGTGGATTTCATTCTCGTGAAGCGCCGCGATGATCGTATCGATCATGCACACGCCATTTACTGTGACCAACGGTTTGGGAGTCGTCAGGGTCACAGGGCGCAGCCGCTGGCCGATGCCCGCAGCCATAATGATTGCACGTTCTACAATATGTTCAGACATAATCTCTGCCAAATGCCTCCCTGTATTCCTTGAAAAAGATTTTGGTATACTCTCTCGCGTAATCATACTGTCGCTGTGCATAAGCGCCGAACTCCACACCGCAATGACGCTTGAACTCGCACCAGTTGCTCCACACAAGGCCACTGACAGCAATATAGCAATATATCTTCAGGCGGGTGGCTTTATCGCAGCCATCAGAGAAATACAGGTCTATCAGTTTCTCAGCTGAGTCTCTATCGTACATTGCATAGATAATAAACATTGCGACGTCCAAGTGCGGGTCCTGCATACCAGCATACTCCCAGTCGGTGAGCTTAATCTCCTCGCTTCCATCCTTTCCAGTCACAAACAGGAAGTTATCCGGAACAGCATCGATATGACAGAGTTGGATGTTCTTTGGCTGTGCGTCAATATAGCTTTTCAAGCTAAGGACAGTCTGCTTCGTTTTGTCATAATCCGCGTAAACGGAAGGCGCACCATTCCAAAGGCTCTCATAGAAAGCGAGACGTTCCCAAAGATCGAAGCTATGAGAAACGTGCAGCTTCTGCGCATGGAATCTTTTTAATGCTGATAAACAACGCTCAACTTCTTCCCAGTTACTGCTGTCACAGACGTGGGCATCCGTTAAATAGGCCGCAATTTTAATTCCTGTTTTTGGATCAAAATAATAAACGTCCTCGCTGATTCCCAGAGATGAAATTGCATTATATACCGCGTGCTCTTGTTTGCGGTTAATCAGGCGATCCGTGCCCTCTCCCGGAATGCGGATAATATATCGCTTATCGTCCATGCAGAACGAATAGGAACGGTTGGTCATTCCGCTTTTCATTGCCCGGAGACTCTTAACCTTCTCAGCGCGGCAAAACCCACAGGATTCAATTATTTGAGGAACATCCGAGACCATCATAACCCTAACCTCCAAAAAGACTTGTGATAAACTGCCACAGTGTGATAGATGAGTATCCGCTGCCAAATCCTTTCGATACGCCAAATTCGTACAGAAAATAGATGAAATACAGCACAGCTGCGCAAGCTGTAACATATTGCGCGGAACGCTTGGTGAACAGCTTCTTTATCATCCACGGAAGCGTGATCGCCGTGGCAATCTCAAAATATGCTGCCATTCGCGCAAACAGATTTGCCGCCTGAACCAATCCGATCATCAAAATAAATGCGCTGATGAGGCTCATGTTAGCAAACAGATTTTCCACCCTTGTCGAGTTTGAAAAAAGCCTCTTACGAAACACTAATGTGAGCAACGCAGGCACCCAGTAAACAGCAACGCGCAGAACGTTGATGGCGTTATTATCAAACACCTCGATCTCTGCCACCAATGCTCCCATAGACTGCGCATATTCCATAAACGCACCAAGGGTTGCATCGTAAGTCGCCATTGCAAAAAGGGCAGCTCCGAAAAATGCAATGGTAACTTTCCCCCACGGCTTTCCAAAAAGCAGCGGCACAATTGCAAACATGAATGCATGGGTATGAAACAGGACCGCAACGAACACCAGCAGGTAAAATCTCACATATTTCTTGTCTATTGCATACGGCAATGCCAAAAGCAGGAAAAACATTGCAAAGCATTGCTTTAGTGCCGCAATATACATGACATATGTACCGATAGAGAAAAAAACAAGCAGTGAAAGCGCAGGGCTGACAGAGTATTTCTTACAAAGCTTAACAACCGCAAAACTGCTGAGGAATGCTGGGAAAAAGAAGTAAATATGATAGTTAGTCGTGATATCGCGCATAGCATCACGATACAATTCCGAAAGAGGATTACCCGTCCAGTCCAAAAGGCCGTTTCTCGCAAAATAGTCTGCGACAGACTCTGAGTCCATAAAGTGGGCGATATATGTTCCCGTATCGTTATAGCTTGTCCGTAGGAACGAAAAGCATGCCATCCACACGATCGCGGCGATCATAAACATATCCGCTTTACGCAGCATGAAGTGGCGACGCCCGGTCTGGGGGCCCTCCAACTGCATGGACGTGGGATAATAAACCTGAGACAGATACATCAGAAAGACGCAGCCCCAATAGAGCAAAATCAGCTGCCGCATGCTCAGCTCCTCACTGCCGCAGGCAGGCCGAGGCCATCCAGCGTCTTTGCCACCACAAGCTGTTTATCAAACTTACGCTCAACGAGCGCGCGTCCGCTCTGCCCCATCTGCACCTGCCGGTCAAAGGATTGCTGCGCGAAATCACGCATGGCTTGGGTCAGGCCCTCTGCATCCTGTGCCGGACACAGATACCCGCTGACGCCATCCTCCACCGCTTCGCGGCAGCCGGGAATATCGCTGGTAATCAGGGCGCGGCCTGTGGCGGCACCCTCCAGCAGCACGTTGGACATGCCCTCATGATAGGACGGCAGCACCACACAGTCCGCCGCCTCATAGAACGGATGCACGTCCGTCTGGAACCCATGGAAACGCACGACGCCATCGGCAACCAGCTGATCCACCTGCTCTTTGTAGGCGTCCTCATAAAAGCCCACCACATCGAAGGCGACCTTCTCGCCGAATTCTGCTTTCAGCGTTCTGGCCGCAGAGAAAAACTCGTCCACGCCTTTTTCCTTCATAATGCGCCCCACAAACAGGAAACTGCACACGCCGTCATCCCCCATGGGAACGCAGGGATACTCGTCCAGATTGATGCCCGCACCGGGCAGCACCCTTACCTGCCGGTGGGAGATGATCTTTTTATTCAGAAAGAACTGCGCGTTCTCCTCATTCTCGAAAAACGCCGTCTTTGCCTTGCGCAGAGCGCTGCGATACATCACCGACACCACAGACGACAGCACCGGCTTTTCAAACGCCGTGCCCAGCCCCTGCACGTTGGTGACGTAAGGGATGCCTTTGGCCTTGCAGGCTGTGCCCATATAGATATTGGGCTTGATGGAATAGGTGACCACCATGTCCGGCTGAAGCTCGTCCAGCATCTGCCGGTACGTCTTCAGCAGCTTCATATCCTTGAAGGGGTTGATGCTGCGGCGGTCAATATCCGTCTCGATGCAGCGCAGCCCCATGGCCTGCAGATCGTCCTCATGCCCCACAAAGGGCGTGCTGAGAATGACCTCGTGCTCCTGCATCAACGCCTCCACCAGCTCCTTGCGGAAGCGGTAGAACATATAGGAATGGTTGGTTGCGATCAGAATCTTCATTTCTTGTTCTCCATCCTGTGCAGCTCCCCGGTGCCGCCCTCTACCACACCGTCTCCGCTCAATGCGGAAATGGCCGTTCCGAAGAAGCAGCGGCAATCAAAGCCGAAGCTCATACGCTGCACATACTCGCCGTCCAGACGCGCCTTGTTGGCAATCTCCAGCTCATCCCGGCCGCAGATCTGCGCCCAGCCGGACAGGCCCGGCTTTACATCGTTGGCACCGTACTTGTCGCGCTCGGCCAGCAGGTCCTCCTGATTCCAGAGGGCCGGGCGCGGGCCGATGACGCTCATATCACCCCGCAGGATGTTCCAGAGCTGCGGAATCTCATCCAGCGATGTCTTGCGCAGGAATTTCCCCACCCGTGTGATGTACTGCTCCGGATTCTCAAGAAGATGCGTGGGCATATCGTGTGGCGTGGACATCTTCATGCTGCGGAATTTATAGAGCTGAAAATATTTTTTGCGGATGCCCACGCGCTTCTGTGAGAAAAACACCGGGCCGGGATCGTCGATCTCGATGGCAATCATAATAAGCAGGTACAGCCACGAGGCCAGGATCAAACCGGCCAGTGACAAAATCACGTCAATGATGCGCTTCACATATCGTCTGTACATGTAATTCGGTTCCTATCAGTCTTGCAGGGTATCATTCCCCCGGCAAGGACAATTTAAAATCTCCCGCAAATAGTCATATTCCGCGATCTGCTATGCGAGATATGACTATTTGGCTATTTAATTATACAGCAAACAATGCAGTTACGCAATGGCATTCAGTAAAAATCTGTATGCCAATTTCCGTGTGAAAAGCCGGGAAATCATCGCGGAAATGGCGGCCTGAGAGGCTTCAAAATCACAAAAAAGCGTCATTGCAAAGATGTCGTTAAGTTCGCGTGCGATTCCCCGGATCCACGGCGATTTTGCAAAAATCAGGCAGGGTTTGGGAGCATCCCAAAAGTCGAAATGTGCAGTCTGCCCGCAGGGCTGAAACGCGCATTTTGACCGTGTGTCCGGACACCGGATGTGCTTGCTATAGGTGTGGAACATGGCGGAAACACCGGCCGCGCAAAAAAGCATCCCCAGCGCATAGTAGATCACGCGCAGCCAGACGCTGCCCGCCGGAAGCATGGCGCCAAGCAGCATGAAAGCGTCCAGCACAAAGCCGTAGACGACCGCCGTGACAAAGGAGAAGAGATATGACACGCGGAAGCGCAGCAGCAGGCACATGGCGAGCAGCAGCACAGCCTGCAAGCAGTATTCCGCCATGCCGAAGGTGACGAAGCTCCACACGGGAGACAGCCAGCGGTAAAGAAGGTATGCAGGCGCGACCACCATGGAAGCGCCGAAGTCGGCCTTTTCCACCAGGACAACGCCCAGCGCGACAAATACGATGCCGAATACATAGGCAAGCTCCGTGCTGAATGTTCTCTTCATTTTTGATCCTCCAAACAAAAAATGAGCCTTCTCCGTTTGGTATAGAAACGGAAAAAGCTCATTTATGTTGTACCACGCCTGTCAAGCGGCGCAGAACTTTGGCAGCGCTATGCCTCATCCTCCGCCAGCATCCGGTATCCGACGCCAAGCTCATTGATGATGTAGCGCTTTTCACCGGGCGTCACGCCCATTTTCTTTCGGATGTTCTTCATGTTGACTTGCAGCTTCTTGACGCTGCCATAGTCTGAATACCCCCAGACCGCCCGAATGATGGCGGCATACGTCAGCACCTTTCCCGCATGGACGGAGAGAAACGCCATGATGTTGTACTCCGTCTGAGTCAGGTCGATCTCTTCTTTGCCAACAAAGACCTGCCGCGTATCATAGTCGATCAGCAGATCCTGAAGGCGGAATTTTCCGCCGGGGGAACGTTCCTCTTCTTTGCTGTGCCGATGGCTGCGGAGAACGGCGCGGATACGGGCCAGCAGTTCCTCCGTGCCAAAGGGCTTGGTAATATAATCATTCGCCCCCAGATCCAGCGCCTCCACCTTATCCCGCTCGTTGGAACGGGCGGAGAGCACAATGATGGGCACGGTGTCCGATTCCCGGACTTTCTGAATCAAGTCCAAACCATCCCGATCCGGCAGGCCGAGATCCAGAACGATGAGATCCGGACGATGGGAGGCGTACATCATTATGCCGAGCGCACAGGTCTCCGCGCAGAGCACCTGATAGTCACTGGTTTCCAGATTGGCTTTGATAAAGCTTCGGATGTTGGCCTCGTCCTCTACGATCAGGATCTTGTACTTGTTATTGCCCATCGTCCTCACCCCCTCTTTCCAGCGCAAAGCGGAATACCGCACCGCCGCCCTTCCTGTTTTCCGCGGTAATGTCACTGCCGTGCGCCTTGACGATGGCAGCGCACACAGATAGTCCGATCCCCATATTGCGGCGGGTCCCGTCCACCGGCGCGGCGGACTTTTCATAGCTTCCGCTGAAAATCTTTTGAAGCGCATCCTCCGGAATGCCGCAGCCGTTGTCGGCGACCTCAAATACCGCCTTGTCCCCCGCAAGGGAAACGGAAAGCGTCAGCTCCGTCATGTCTTTTGCGTGGAACACGGCGTTTTCCAGAAGATTCAGCAGCACCTGCTCAATGAGAAGCGAGTCCATGGGAATATCCACAAACTCGTCCGGTATCTGCGTGATGACCTTCTGGTTCGGATGCTTTTTGGAAAACTTCATGAGAACCGAGTCGATCAGCTCATCCAGAACAGTCGGCGTCTTCACGACCTTGACCTTTGCACCGTCGATCCTTGTGACGGACAGGAGATTTTCGACCATGCGGATGAGCCATTCGCTGTCCTCCTGGATCTCTCCCAGCAGCTTGAGCTGCTGTTCCTTCGGCAGCTCATCATACTTGGAGAGCAGCGTGGAGGATGACCCGTATATGGAGGTGAGGGGCGTGCGCAGGTCATGGGAGATCGCCCGCAGCAGATTGCCGCGCATTCTTTCCTTTTCGTTTTCTGAGCGCAGCTTCTCCTGATCGCGGATGCGAATATTCAGCGTACTGGTGGAAACGGCGACGACCATCATGATGACAGCGGATAGGATACTTTCTTCTACGAAAAAGCCAAAGACATAATAGGGATAGGTGAAGGCAAAATCCACCGCAAACACACTGACGATCGCCGAAGTGATGCCATAGCAATACCCATGCGTTTTCAGCGAGATCAAAAATACGCCGAACACAAAGATCATGGGCACCAGCGTCTGCGTGGTAAAGAGCTTCTGAATCAGCAAATTGACGGCAAAAGCGCTGCCAAAAATAAGGATTGAAAATAAAATATCCTTTTGTCGTTGACGGTTCTTCATCATGTTTCTCCTGTACGATACTGCGACATTATTATACCGCAGAAACGGAAACGCTTCAAGATTTCTCACAGGGAGATATTGCGCCGCACTTGTTTCTTTACCGAATCTACACCGGAGAAATGCTATGATATAAGCACACAGCAAAAAGGAGGAAGAATTTCGTGGAAAACGACAGTAGCGACGATAACGGTAACAGCTCCTATATGTTCTGTTCATGTGTGGCATATCTACGCCCTTTGCTGCGGTATCGGGTATAGGCGTGCCTTTTTTTGCTTGGTACGATAATACGAACAGAACATAAAGGAGTTTGAAATGAATTATTTTGGAAGCATTTTCGCAATGGTGGTCTGCATTGCCATGTCCGCCTATTTCAGTGCCACAGAAACGGCGTTTTCATCCCTGAACAAGACCCGCCTCAAGGTGTTGGCGGACAACGGAAACAAGCGGGCAGCGCTGGCGCTCAAGCTGTCCGAAGATTATGACAAGCTGATCTCCACCATCCTGATCGGCAACAATATCGTCAATATCATGGTGGCGTCCATCGGCACGCTTCTGTTCGTCGGACTTTACGGCGACATCGGCGCGACCGTTTCCACCATTGTGGTCACGGTCGTTGTCCTGATCTTTGGCGAGATCACCCCCAAAAGCGTTGCAAAGGACACGCCGGAGCGCTTTGCCATGTTCAGTGCGCCCTTTATCCGGCTCTGGATCTGGGTGCTGACCCCGCTGAATTTTCTCTTTTCCCAGTGGAAAAAGCTGGTTTCTCGCTTCTTCAAGACAAATGACGACGCAAAAATGTCCCACGAGGAACTGCTCCTTTTCATGGAGGACGTGGAGCAGGACGGCGGCATTGACGAAAATGAGGGTGTGCTGCTGCGCAATGCCCTTGAGTTCCGCGACCTGACGGCGGCGGAAATTCTGACGCATCGCATCGAATTGGAGGCCGTGGACATCGACGAGAGCCACGAGGAAATTGCCAGAGCCTTTACACAGTCCCGCTTCTCCCGTCTGCTGGTCTACCGGGATACCATCGATCAGATCGTCGGTGTTCTTCATCAGAAGGACTTCTATATCAACGGCAAGATGACGGATCAGCCCATTACGGCAATCATGACGGAACCGTTGTTCGTCTATCAGCACACGAAGATCCGCGACATTCTAAAAATGCTCCAGCATCAGAAGTCCCATGTCGCCGTCGTTGTAGACGATTTTGGCGGCACGCTCGGTATTGTTACGATGGAGGATATTTTGGAAGAACTGGTTGGTGAAATTTGGGACGAACACGACGAAGTGGAAGAAGATTTTGAAAAGCTGGACGAGAATATCTACCGCGTGGACTGCTCCGTCAGCTTGGAGGATTTTATGGAATTCTTTGACGTCAAGCTGGACTCGGACAGTGTTTCTGTCGGCGGCTGGGTCATGGAGCAACTCAATAGAGTCCCCATCAAGGGAGACTCCTTCACCGCACAAAATTTGGAGATTACGGTCTCCGGGCTGAGCGCGCATCGGGTATCCTCTGTCACAGTCAGGCAATGCGGCGTATGTTTGGTCTGCGCACAATAAATCCATCGCGCAATTCACAAGGAGTGAGGATGATGTCAGAAGAAATGGTTTGCAGAAAGCACCGCCTTTCGTCTTTTCAAATTATCATATTGGGCTTTGCCGGGGTCATTCTGCTGGGTGCGCTGCTGCTGATGCTGCCAATTTCTGCGACAGCTCGGTGTGTAACGCCGTTTCATGAGGCACTGTTTACCGCGACCTCCGCTGTTTGTGTAACGGGTCTTGTGGTGCAGGATACCGGCAGCTATTGGTCGGTCTTTGGGCAGGCGGTGATCCTGACGCTGATTCAGATAGGCGGGCTTGGTGTTGTCACCGTGGCGGCATCGTTTGCGCTGCTGTCCGGGCGAAGGATCTCTCTGATGCAGCGCAGCACCATGCAGGACGCCATCTCAGCGCCGAGGGTCGGAGGGATCGTCCGGCTGACACGGTTCATCCTGCGGGGAACATTTCTGATCGAACTGATCGGCGCGCTTGCCATGCTGCCGGTGTTTTGCCGTGACTACGGATGGCGCGGGATCTGGATGGCGGTATTTCACTCCATCTCCGCCTTTTGCAACGCGGGGTTTGACATTCTGGGAACGAACAATAACTTGTATCCGTCCCTTACCGGTTATGTCCAAAATCCAGTGATCAATATCACAATCATGCTGCTGATTATAACCGGCGGCATCGGATTCTTAACGTGGGATGACATTTGCGAAAACAAGCTGCATTTCCACCGTTATCGAATGCAAAGTAAGGTCATTCTCGTTACGACACTCACGCTGATCGTCCTTCCGGCGCTGTTTTTCTTCTTTGTGGACTTTGATGCCCTTCCCCTCGGAGCGCGGGTTCAGGCAGCCCTGTTCCAATCGGTCACGCCGAGAACGGCGGGCTTCAACACAGTCGATCTACCCGCCATGTCCGGCGCATCGCTGGGCGTGATGATCCTTCTGATGCTCATTGGCGGTTCTCCCGGCTCCACGGCAGGCGGAATGAAAACCACTACGCTGGCTGTCCTGCTTGCCAATGCTGCCGCGACCTTCCGTCAGCGGGACAGCGCCCAATTCTTTGGGCGCAGAGTCGATTGCAGCGCCGTCAAAACCGCCGCAACCATCCTGACGATGTACCTTGCGCTGTTCTTTGGCGGAGGCGTTTTTATCAGCGTATATGAGAATCTTCCGCTGTCCTCCTGCCTGTATGAAGCAGCGTCGGCGGTAGGCACGGTTGGACTGACATTGGGTATTACGCCGCAGCTGCATATTCCCTCGCAAATGGTATTGATCGCGCTGATGTATCTGGGCAGAGTCGGCGGGCTTACACTCATTTATGCGGCGGTGTCCAGTAAGAAAAGCGGCAATGCAAAGCTGCCGCAGGAAAGCATCACGATTGGATAAGCAAAGGAGTTGTCTATCCCATGAAAAAATGTTTTATTGATTGGAGCAGGCCGCTTTGGGCGGCATATCGCCATGCAGCTCTCTCAACTGGGGCATCAGGTCATGGCAGTCGATACCAATGAGGAGCGGATCAACGATGTGCTTCCGTTTGTCACCAACGCACAGATCGGCGACAGCACCAATGCGGAGTTTCTGCGTTCGCTCGGTATCGGAAATTTTGATGTTTGCTTTGTGACCATCAGCGGCAACTTCCAGAACTCGCTGGAGACCACCTCGCTGCTGAAAGAGCTGGGTGCCAAATGCGTGGTATCCCGCGCCGAACGCGACGTGCAGGCGAAGTTTCTGCTCCGCAACGGCGCAGATAACGTGGTCTATCCCGAAAAGCAGATGGCAAAATGGGCAGCGATCCGATTCACTGCCGACCATATTTTTGACTACATAGAGATCGACGAGCAGCACGCCATCTTTGAAGTGCAGGTGCCGGAGGCGTGGATCGGGAAAAGCGTTGGCGAGCTGGATGTCCGCAGAAAGTTTGGCATCAACATTCTCGGCATCAAACGCGCTGGAAAAACGGATGTTTCCGTTACGCCGGACACCATATTGTCCGATGACATTACGATTCTGGCAATGGGTGAGTATAAAGCGCTGCAAAAGTGCTTTCGGATTTGAATGGGCCTGTGCACAATAGTGGAAAGGAAGAAACATGGCGAAGAAACCGCAAAACACAGCCGGTAACAGAAATGAGGATTCCGTGCCGCAGGAACGCAAATGGCCGGACAAGGCGATTATTCGTTACATTATCCGCGCATTGGTGCTGCTGATTGTATTTGCGTGGGCGCTGGTAAACCTTGACGCTGTTTTGCGTTTTCTTCGGCACGGTGCTTGCGCTGTTCACGCCATTTCTGATCGGTGGCGCGATTGCGTTTTTGATCAACGTAGTCCTTCGACCGTTGGAATGCTGCTGGAACAAGGTGTGCCGAAGGGCTCCTGAAAAGCTGACCCGCCCTGTGTGCCTGAGCGCAAGCACCGTGCTCGTTCTTGGGATTCTGTTTGCCGTGGTGTTTATGATGATCCCCAGCCTGCGGGAGTCCGGCGACGAGTTTATTCAAAACATTCCGGCCTATGTGGAGGAAATCGGGCGGTGGTGGACAGGCGTTGTCCGGTTTGCCGCAAAATATAATATTGTCCTGCCCGAATACGCCATAGACTCTGACCTGTTGATCGAGAAGGTCACCGCCTTGATCAGCGACGAGGGAAGCGGCATCCTCACCGTGACGTGGGGCGCGGCAACCTCTGTCCTGTCGGTTTTGGTGGATGTTCTCTTGGGACTTGTCTTTGCGCTGTATCTGCTTGCAAAGAAGGAAGTCGTCGCGGCACATTTGAAAAAACTCATTGTGACAGTCCTTCCGCAAAAGAAGGCACAGCGGCTTCTGAGTATTGCCTCTCTGACCAACCAGACCTTCACAAATTTTGTCAGCGGGCAGCTTACCGAAGCGGTCATCATCGGCGTTCTGTGCTTCTTTGGAATGCTGATTCTTGGGATCCCGTATGCCGGTGCGGTCTCCGCGTTTGTGGCCGTTACTGCGCTGGTGCCGATTTTCGGTGCATGGATTGGCGGCGGTCTTGGCACGTTTTTGATCCTGCTGGCAGAACCCGGCAAGGCTCTGTGGTTCATTCTCTTTCTGCTCGTTTTGCAGCAGGTGGAGGGCAATCTGATTTATCCCAAGGTGGTCGGCAAGTCCGTTGGGCTTCCCGGACTGCTTGTGCTGATGGCTGTTACAATCGGCGGCGAAGCATTCGGCATCTTAGGGATGCTGTTCAGCGTACCCGTCTGTGCTGTGTTGTACAGTCTTTATCTGGAGTTCATGAAGAAAGCAAGCACCAACCACTGAATGATTCATGATCGGCTGCCTCCTGAATATAAGGCTGTGAGCCAAATGCAAAGGGCTTGGGATACTCCCAAAATCGCCGCGTGTCCGGACAGCGGCTGTGCTTGCTATTCTCCCAAATCCCAATATCCGCAGATCGTGATGTCCCCGCTTTTTCGAAAGCGGGGACATTTTTTCTTCTCTGATACTTAAAAAACGGCAGAGAAAGCCCGCCCTCATCACGCTGAACTACCCAGCGGACGCAAAGCTCATCGCAAAGGAGGGTGAAGATGCACAAGCTTGACCCCATCGAACGCCTGCCGGACGGCTCGCTCTTTCGCCTGACGCCGGGGCAGCTCCGCAGCGTGCGAGGGCTTACAAAACGCTGCTGCAACTTCTTGGATGGCGAGTGCCTGCCGCTGGACGGTGTCCGCCCGCAGTTTATCTCCCGCAGCCTGATCTGCCGGTGGTTCCGCCGCGCTGTGCTGCCCCAGCAACCCAAGCTGGAACAGGCCATTCTCAGCCCCAAGAAGCTGCGCCGCTGCGAAGTCTGCGGCACGGGCATTCTCGCCCGCTCCGGCAGGACAAAATACTGCCCCGCCTGCGCCAAGGAGGTTCACCGCCAGCAGAAGGCGAAATCCGCCCGCAAACGGCGGTCCGGCGTAGACAAATAAGGCCCCGAGAGGCCAGCAATACCAACGCCTCCCGCACCGCAGTTCCGGCGGAGCAATACGATTTCCCTCGAACGCAAAGAAAACAGGTTTTATCTGTCTACATAGACGCCAAGAAAGGAGTACCCTCATGACCAACACACCCACCGTACCCATCCACCTGAAAATGGCGCTGACCACCAAGGAGGCGGCGGAATACAGCAACATCGGCATCAACAAGATCGGCAGCATGCTGAAAGCCCCCAACTGCCCCTTCGTCCTGTTCGTCGGGACGAAAAAGCTGGTGAAGCGCCGGGAGTTTGAAGAGTACATCAGTCAAAAGCTGGTGATCTGACAGCAAAAGATAATTTGTAAAAACAGCTTGAGAGAAAAGAACCTATCTGCTATAATTATGCTGTTGCAGTAGGCTCTTTTCTCTCTGCGGGAAAGGAGTATACAATGGGCAAAAACTTAAAAGGCAAAGAATGTGGTAAGGGTATCTGCCAGAGAAAGGACGGTTTATATTACGCACGGTTCATAGATAAAACAGGAAAGCGGCATGAGAAGTATCTTCCGACGCTCCCCGAAGCTCGCAACTGGATTGAAGAATCAAAATACGCCGATGCGCACGAGGATGTTTTCGTAGCCACCGATACGACGGTGGATCAATGGTTTGATTTCTGGATTGAGAATATTGTAGGCGATTTAGCCCCCAATACGCTTCGCAACTATCGGGAGCGGTATGTTCACAATATTCAGCCTGTTATGGGCAAAATGATGATTGCCAACGTCAAGCCGATGCACTGCAAAAAGGTGTTCATACAGATGGATGCTGACTATGCGGGTTCCACCATCCGTCAAGCCTATATCACAATGGGTACGATGTTCAAGGCTGCGAAGATGAATGATCTGATTGCCAAGCACCCAATGGACGGTGTGCGGTTTACAAAGCCGGTTCGTGCGACAGACGATATTAAGTTCCTCACCCGTGACGAGCAGCGTGTGTTTCTTGAAACAGCGAAACGCTCCCGCAACTACAATCAATACGCGCTGATCCTTGAAACCGGCTTGCGTACCGGCGAGATGATCGGACTGACGTGGGATGCGATAGATTTTCAGAATCGGACGCTGACGGTCAATAAAACCTTGGAGTATCGTCACAAGCAGCATTTTTGGCGTGCAGGACCTCCGAAAACGCAGCACAGCTATCGCACCATCCCGTTGACGGATCGGGCTTATGAAATCCTCAAAGGTATTTGGGACAGCCGCCCGGAGCAAAAGGAGTCACCGACGCTGGACAAAACGCTTGAGTACATAGACAGACGTACAGGCGTTTCTTCTCGGCTTGTCATGCGTGATCTTGTTTTTATCAACTGGCGAACAGGAGAGCCAGCGAAGAACAGTTCCTATGATACCCACTTATATAAGCTCTGCGATGAAGCAGGGATCAAACACTTTTGTATGCACGCCCTGCGACATACCTATGCTACAAGAGCAATCGAAAGCGGTATGCAGCCGAAGGTGCTGCAAAAACTGCTGGGTCATGCCAGCATCAAAACAACAATGGATCGGTATGTTCATGTGACTGCCGAATCGCTGGATTATGCCATCAAGCAATTTCAGCAAAATGGTGTAGTCTGATGAAATCCAATAAAGCCAAATGCGAAAATGGTGTAAAAATGGTGTAACAGCCAAGACACCAAACGCTGAAACCCCTTGAAAATCAAGGAAAATCGAAGGAGAATGAGTACAAATGAAATTAGGTATCGTGGGACTGCCCAACGTGGGCAAATCAACGCTGTTCAACGCCATCACCAACGCCGGAGCCGAAAGCGCCAACTACCCCTTCTGCACCATCGAGCCCAACGTGGGCATGGTGGCCGTGCCGGATGCAAGGCTTGATAAGCTGGCGGAGATGTATCAGCCCGACAAAAAGACCCCCGCCGTCATCGAATTTGTGGACATTGCGGGCCTGGTGAAGGGCGCCAGCCAGGGGGCGGGCCTGGGCAACAAGTTCCTGGAGAACATCCGCCGCACCGACGCCATCGTCCATGTGGTGCGCTGCTTCGACGACGAGAACATCATGCACGTGGTGGCCGACGCCGGGAGCAACGTGCCGGTGGACCCCCTGGGCGACATCGAGACCATCGACCTGGAGCTGATCATGGCGGACCTGGACATGGTGAACCGCCGGGTGGAGAAGGCCGCCAAGGCCGCCAAGGGCGACAAGAAGTTCCTGCACGAGGCCGAGGTATTCCGGGCCCTGGCGGAGCATCTCAACGCCGGAAGGTCCGCCCGCACCTTCGACTGCGGCGACGAGGACCGCGCCATTGTGGAGACCGCCGACCTGCTGAGCCTGAAGCCCATCATCTACGCCGCCAACATGGACGAGGCGGGCTTCGCCGACCACGAGAACAACCGCTACTTCCGGATGGTCCGGGACCTGGCCCAAAAGGAAGGGGCCCAGGTGCTGCCCATCTGCGCCAAGCTGGAGGAGGACATTGCCCAGCTGGACGACCCCGACGAACGGGCCATGTTCCTGGAGGACCTGGGGGTGGAGCAGTCCGGCCTGGACCGGCTGATCCAGTGCAGCTATGAGCTGCTGGGCCTGATCTCCTTCCTGACCTACGGCAAGGACGAGTGCCGGGCCTGGACCATCCGCAAGGGCACCAAGGCCCCCCAGGCCGCCGGAAAGATTCACTCCGACATCGAGCGGGGCTTCATCCGGGCGGAGACCATCAACTTCGACGAGATGATGGCCTGCGGCAGCGTGGCCGCCGCCAAGGAAAAGGGTCTGCTGCGGTCCGAGGGCAAGGACTATGTGGTCAAGGACGGCGACATGATCTATTTCCGCTTCAACGTGTAAACAAGCAGGCTGCGTGCCGCAGGGCATTTCCCTGGGCGGCACGCAGCCTGTTCCTGTTTCCGGCGCAGCCCATTCCCGGGGCAGGAGCGGGGCGCCGATCAAAAAGAGGCGGCGATTCTTTGGAATCGCCGCCTCTTTTGGCGCGGAAGGAGGGATTTGAACCCTCGCGCGGGTTTAGACGCCTACTCCCTTAGCAGGGGAGCCCCTTCGGCCACTTGGGTACTTCCGCAAACGATATGAAAATTGGCGGAGAGAGTGGGATTCGAACCCACGGATGCTTTCACATCGCCGGTTTTCAAGACCGGTGCTTTCAACCACTCAGCCATCTCTCCGTGCGTGCAAAAGCATATTCAACTCAGACGCAGGACACATTTTACCACATTGCGTCCCGGCTGTCAATGGATTTCTGCGCTCCGGGTCAAAAAAGTGTATTTCACGTTGACAATCCGCCCTGTGCATAGTAAAATGAGCGTATATACCCCAGTAGCTCAGCTGTATAGAGCGATCGCCTCCTAAGCGGTTGTTCAATCCTCACTATTTACAATTTCATTTGATATACGCGCCAATAGCTCAGTTGGATAGAGCGTCCCCCTCCTAAGGTTGCGTTACAACGGCCACCTTGGAAAAACTTCATATAGGATTCAAGTTCGAGTTTCTTCGGGCTTAGTCATAAAACCAGCCATGTCTCAGTAGCTCAGTTGGATAGAGCACACGCCTCCTAAGCGTGGGGCCGGAGGTTCAAATCCTCTCTGGGACGCCAGCTAACAACGCCGAAAGCCTTTGTTTTCAAGGGTTTTCGGCTTTTCTTATATAAAAAGCTGCGAAAAAGCTCTTTCACTGCATGAAATAAAATTCTACTCCAAAATTTGATTTTTGACAACCCCTCCAGAATCGAACGGTTGTTATAAGACAAAATCGCCAGCTAATTTTTAGCAGAAAAAAGGGCGTTCTTGCTAATGAAAATGCCTCTCCTGCTAATCAGACCAAAAATCGTGCCAAAAATCCAGCTAATCAAAAAAGGCGGATGTTTTGAGTACCATGCTGTTATAGCGGATAAAATTGAATATCGTTATGTACATAGAGCGTCTATTTGCCCCGCATTGGGGATGGATAGGCGCTCTTTTTTTATGCCCAAAACCATGGGCAAATACAAGAGATTGGAGGTGTTTTATTTGAGCAAGCCTGTTTATACCGCAGACAAGCCGAGCGATTGCCATTACTGCTACTTCTGGACGAATGGCAGAAAGGGTTGCCGTCTGGGTAGAAATAATTGCTACTACTTAATCTCTTTGCCACCGAAACCCAAGTCGGAATGTGATGGCTGTCCCTATGGGCGAGATCACCCGTGCATTGGTTGGTGTACGAAGAAGGTTATGCGTGAAGTGGGGCTTCGTTGATATGGATGCGTATGAACAGGAATACCGCTTCTGCTATTTTACCCGATGTCCTTACGAAAAGACGGATACGACTTTCCGCAGCATTCCGCTGACAACAGAAAGTTTTCCGCAGAAAGAAGGTGGTGAAACCGTGTGAGTTTTGATTATTTTTACGGTCAGCAATCCGATCAATTCACATTCTATCGGGTTCCGAAGGTGTTGTTCACGAATGAGAGGTTTTGGAATATTTCCGCTGATGCCAAGATGCTGTATGGCATTTTGCTTGACCGCATGAGCTTGTCTGCCAAGAATGGTTGGATAGATAAAAACGGTCGAGTGTATATCATTTTTACAATCGACGAAGCGAAGATGGCTCTGAACTGCGCTGAACAAAAGGCTATCAAACTGCTCAGCGAACTTGAGAAGAAAGCAGGATTGATTGAACGCAAGCGCCAAGGTTGTAGGACTACAATACATCTTGGACAATTGAATAAAAAGGGTATGAGGAATAGGGCCTCATGTGTTAAAGTTGAGTTGTCACACCAAACTTTCTGAAAGGAGACCATATTCCTCATGAGCAAGAGTATAACACAAGACATGGCCTACAGGCAATCCCTAATGAAGTACGCAGAAAAGTACGGCGTCAGCCGCGCCAGCCGGAAATACAACAAAAGCCGGTCGTACATCTACTTCTGGAAGCAGCGCTGGGACGGGAGTGTAGCGTCCCTGGCCTGCCAGTCCAGACGGCCTCACAGCCACCCCAACCAGCACACGGAGGCCGAGCTAAAGCTCATCCGCGATATGCGCCGCCGCAATCCGTCGCTGGGCATGATCGAGCTGTGGCACCGTCTGCGGCAGCGCGGCTACACCCGTTGCCCGGAGAGTCTGTTCCGTGTCATGCGCAAAATGGGGCTGTTTCCGGCCGAAAAGCCCAAAAATCCGTACAAGCCGAAGCCTTACGAGCAGATGACCTATCCCGGCCAGCGTGTGCAGGTAGATGTGAAGGTCGTGCCGCGCAAGTGCATCGCGGATCCGGAGCTTCGGCTGTTCCAGTACACCGCCATCGACGAGTTCACGCGCCTGCGCTTCCTCGCCGCCTATCCGGAGCAGTCCACCTATTCCTCGGCGGACTTCCTGCGCAAGCTGCGGGCGTGGTACGCCCGCAGAGGCATAGAAGTGGAGTGTGTCCAGACGGACAACGGTTTCGAGTTTACCAACCGCTTCTCCAACAGCAAGCGCGATCTGCCTACTCTGTTCGAGAAAACTGCCACCGAGCTGGGCATCCGTCACAAGCTGATCCGGCCCTACACGCCGCGCCACAACGGCAAGGTGGAGCGCAGCCACCGCGAGGATCAGAAACGCTTCTATTCCTGCCATTCGTTCTATTCACTCAACGACTTTGCCAAGCAGCTTGCCGTCCATAACCGCCGCGCCAACAACTTGCCCATGAGACCCCTCCGCTGGCTCTCGCCTAATGAGTTCGCTGTCCAATATGTTTGACAAACCTACACAATGAAAGATTATCAGGCAGCTTGCCAAAAGGGATTTTTGACAAGCTGCCTGACGGGTCAAAGGGGTGAGGAGAAGGTCCCCTCACCCCTTGGGTTTCGGAATGTCCGGGAAAGCAGATCAGAACCAGGCGGCCCAGGCCAGGAAGCCCAGGCAGGCCACCACGCCCACAAACAGGGTGACGATGACCAGGTAGCCCATGATGTCCCGGGCGGACAGCTTGGCGATACCCAGGGCAGGCAGGGCCCAGAAGGGTTGGATCATGTTGGTCCACTGGTCGCCCCAGGCGATGGCCATGGCGGTGCGGCCATTCTCGATGCCCATAGCTGCGCCGGCAGGCATCATGATGGGACCCTGCACGGCCCACTGGCCGCCGCCGGAGGGAACGAAGAAGTTCACCACACCGGCTGCCAGGAAGGACAGCATGGGGAAGGTGACGTTGTTGGAGATGTTCACGAAGAACTCGGAGATGACGCCCGCCAGGGACACGCCCTCGGCATTGGCGGCCACCATCATGCCCATGATACCGGCATAGAAGGGGAACTGCAGCAGCACACCGGCAGCGCCGCCGGCAGCGTCGGAAATGGCGTCCACATAGCGGCGCAGGTCACCGTGGAGCAGGATGCCCAGGAACAGGAAGATCATGTTCACGATGTTCAGGCCCAGGGTGAAGCCGTTCTGAACAAAGTAATAGACGATGTACACAAAGCCGCCCACCAGGGTGATGGCCCACAGAATCTTGGAGTGCTCCACCTTGTCGGCGGGAGTCTTGACCTCATAGGTGCGCTCGGCCTCGTCCTCCAGCAGAGCGGGGTCGATGCAGACGGTGTGGTCCTTGTCGGGGTGCATGGCGTAGTTCACAAGGGGCATGACAAACAGAATCACGCCCACCATAATCAGGTTCATGGGATGAAACACGGTGTCGGTGATGGGGGCCTGATACAGGACCTCGCCGAATTTCTTGCCCGCCACCAGGTCCAGGGGGATGGAGCCGGACAGGCCCGCGTGCCAGATCACGAAGCCCGAATAGGCGGAGGCAATCAGCAGGGGATAGTCCACGGTGGGGACCCGGCGCACCACTTCCTTGGCCAGCAGGGTGCCGGCGATCAGGCCGAAGCCCCAGTTCAGCCAGCAGCAGATGGTGGAGATGAAGGTGGTGACCACGATGGCCTGCATATTGTTGTGGCACAGACCGGCGGCGGCCCGCAGGGCCTTTTTGCAGGGCTTGGCGGCGGCCATGGCGGAGCCGAACACCAACACCAGGGCCATCTGCATGGAGAAGCTCAGCAGACCCCAGAAGCCCTTGGAGTCGCCCCAGGCGTTGAGGACCTGCAGCGGGCCCATCTTTGTGGCGCACATGGAGCCGATGAAAACGATGATGCTCAGGATGATGGCAAACAGGAAGGCATCCGGCAGCCATCGGTTGACCACGCGAACGCAGCCGTTGGTGAATTTCTTGAACACAGACTCACTCTCCTTTAATATGTCCGGAGGAGGGGTCCCCTCCCCCGCTGTCCTGGCCGGGCCTCTGCGCGGGGCCGGGCTGTCTCTGCTTCTATTGTATAGGAGTGCGGTCCTGTTTACAATTAATGTTTCGTCGAAATTTTAACAATCTTTTTGGTAAAGTACAACAATTTTACATTTTTCAAGTGTTTTTGCCGTAAATATGGCGTTAAAAATACGCGCAATGTGTAAAGGCGCATTAACAAAGGGAGAGGGGGGCGCGCCCCTCTCCCCTGTTTTTCAGAAAAAGTCTCGCAGAGTTTGCCGCCTGCGGGCGGCAAATCAACGGATTCCCACGTCGCTTCGCTCCTCGGAATGACAGAAACGTGTTTTTCGACAGCCCCTTGGTTTAGTGCAAATATTTTTTCAGGTACTGGCCGGTGTAGGACGCCGGGCAGGCGGCCACGGTCTCCGGCGTTCCGGCGCAGACCAGAGTGCCGCCGCCGGAGCCGCCCTCCGGTCCCAGGTCGATGAGCCAGTCGGCGGACTTGATCACGTCCAGGTTGTGCTCGATGACCAGCACCGTGTTCCCGGCGTCCACCAGCCGCTGCAGCACCTCCAGCAGCTTCTTCACATCGTCGGAGTGCAGGCCCGTGGTGGGCTCGTCCAGGATATAGAAGGTGCGGCCCGTGGCCCGGCGGGACAGCTCCGTGGCCAGCTTCACCCGCTGGATTTGCCGATTGGTATTCTCTGCGGCGCAGGACTTCGGCTGGCTGTCTATCTAAAAGGCAAAAACGCAAAGAAGTACCGGCACAATGTTGAGTACGGTTCTGCTCGTTGGAGTGCATAATTTTAAGTGTAAATGACACATACATGGACGCACAGGAGGTTATGCACATGACTGATTATAGCAAAATTACAGCCCTTTACTCCCGCCTTTCCGTAGGCGACGAGGACAGGGACGGCGGCGAGAGCAACAGCATACAGAACCAAAAAATATTTTTGGAGAACTATGCCAGAGGGCAGCACCTAACCAATATCCGGCACTACATTGACGATGACGAAAGCGGCAGGTTCTTTGACCGTTCCGCCTACTCCCGCATGATGGACGATGTGGAAAACGGGAAAATCGGTGTCTGCATTATGAAAGACCTTACCCGCTGGGGGCGCGACTATCTCCAAGTCGGAAACGCGATGGAGATATTCAGACGGAACAATGTGCGCTTTATCGCGGTCAACAACGGCATTGACAGCGAGAAGCCCGATACATTGGAGTTTGCGCCCTTTATCAATATCATGTCGGAGTGGTACGCAAAGGACATCAGCAAGAAAGTGAAAACGGGCATTAAGACCAAAGGCATGAGTGGAAAGCCGATGGTTGAGGTTCAGGCGTTGCAGCAGCACATCAAAAATTATCGCAACACAAGGCAAATCTATATCGAGTACCGCAAGTCTGGATATAGCAAAAAGTTCTTTGAGGAGCACCGTCAGGAAATTACAATTCATAAAGCGGCGAAGCAAGCCTTTGACGAATTGCAGATTACAAAGCTCCCGTCTATGCAATCGTTGTATGAGGAGTTTCATCAGCTGGCAGTCCAGAAAAAGCAAGACTACGCTGAGTACCGTCAGATCAGAAAAGAGAAAGAAAAACTGCTGATTGCCAAACGGACGGTTGAAACGATTCTGAATATCGACAGACAGAAAGAGCAGGAAAAAGAACAGGAGAAAGAGGAAAAGAAGAACTTCCGTTAAAGCAAAAAGCCACGGTCTGCGCTCCCTCAAAGGGTGCAGATCGTGGCTACTTTTTTAATTTTCGACCTCGGCACTTTCAGCCATGGGCAAATTAGATTCTTCTGTTCTTTTAGAAACGATTGAAAATCGTGTAGCCATCATCGACAGATGATGTTCAAAGGGGATTGGGGATGCTTCCCCAACAAGCAAATTTGCGAGGATTGCACCGAAGGGAAAATCGAGAAAATGAGTGAACCTGTACAGGTTTACACTGCTTGCCAATTTGTTTTTCCTCACTATATTTTACTTTTTCTTTAGCTCAATACGTCTACGCAACAGAGAATTTATATTCATCACAGCTGTATTCATTGCCTTTAGGTTTTCTTCAAAATCGCCATTTTCAATACAAGGAGCAGTATCTAAGAGAAATTGAATCTGTCTGGCAATATTATTCTCGCAGTTAATTACAGAACTCTTTCCGTATCCGAAGTCGCTTTCAACGGACAACTTTTCTTCTAGTTTCTTTACTGAATATATCAGTGAATCGAGTTGTTTGCTGTTCCTGCGAGCTTTCAACTGTTTGAGCGCATCAGTTACATCCTGAATCATCAGATACGGTTCTTTCTTTGTAAGAATGGCATTGGCCGCATTTGGCTCAGGTTTTGCTTGGAGTTGTTTCCCGACAAAGAATAGAGAAGTAATCAGTCCTGCCAACCATACCCACCAGAAAATCCTTATACCAATGATGCTATTGACCTGAGGTAAAACAGCATTTGGATCACGTATAGTATCTATGATATTCTGAGGATCAGTGAAAAGCCAATCAACGAACGATACGATCCTTCCATAGATGTTAGGAATCACGATAAAGTATGCGATTACTCCAACTAAAAGGATAATTACTGGAATGACGAACACAAATTTGTTCATCACCTTTTTATCTAAAGCAACCGGCTCGTCCGGTTCACTTACAGTAGGTGGAACAAAGTTCACGACCCGTCCATTAGATTTAGGTGGAGCAGTGTCTGCTACATTTTCGTGTTCATATTTTTGTTCTGGTCTTACAACAGGTTCTACTTCCGGAATATCTGTAGGAGGAACTTCACCAATGCTTTCAAACAAGTGCTTGTTAATGGAGTTGTTTCGTTCATCTTCAATATGTTCTTCTGAACCAGATAGCGGAGCAGTTTCACCTAATGTAGAACCATATTCTTTTGCACTTGGCTCATCAATCGGTTTTGTGCAAGAAGATATACCAAAATTTATTTTTTCATTGAATATCTCAGAAGGTGTGTTGTCGATTGCCAATTCCAAAGCGCCCATAAATTCATCGGCGGTTTGGAATCTTTCGGAGCTACTGGAGATTGCTTTTACAATAACACGTCCAATTTCTTCTCCACCAAGAGCAGGCAGATCAGGTGTTTTTCCACTCATTCTTTCCTCAAAGGCGGCATCTTCATCCTGGGCAAAATATTGTTCAGGGAAACGAGGAAGGAAAGGATTTCTGCTGTAGTTTAGAAGTCTGTAAAGCACAATACCGAGGGAATATAGATCAACAGACTTTGTGTAACCTTCTTTCCCAAGATATACCTCTGGAGCGAGAAAATTTGGTGTACCTTTTAGGGATTCGGCTTTGGAACTATCCTTCAAAACTTTTGAAACGCCAAAGTCGCCAATCTTATACTCACCCTTATCAGATACGAAAATATTATCGTCTTTTATATCTCGATGAATTACACTGTTGTTGTGACATGATTGGAGTCCATTCAATACGTCCAATCCAAGTTTAACGACATCACGGACAAGAAAATCTGTACCTTGGATAAAATCTTCAAGGGGAGTCAGATATTCCATTAGGATAAAAATATCATATCGTCTCGGTGAGTCAGTAACAAGAATATCATTCTCGTAATATCTGACGATGTGTTGCACACCTTTCTCGGAGAGATCATTCAGGATTCTGATTTCCGAAACAATATTCTTAAGCATTTGGGAGAAATAGCTGTCTGCCTTGGAAACATCACCGCCCATGGAGTTCAGTACAGAATAGTATTGTTTTTCAGTTGGAATTGTGATGTGTTTTAGCGCACGAACATACTGACCAGCAGCATTTGTTTTGATGACTTTATAGACCGTACCAAATGCACCTGAACCGAGTTTTTCGCTGACAGTATAGCCCAAAATATTCTTCCCAATTAAATTTGTTTGTGCCATGAAATCACCTCCTTAGTGGTATAAGCATAACGGTTGCGTTGTCTGCATTGTATGACGCTACCGCTTCGTTAATAAGTTGTTTTCCGGCACTTTCCAAATTGTTTGCTGAGTGCAGGATTTCTGAGATTCGACTATCCGGAAGATAGTCTGAGATTCCATCGCTGCATAGAAGCATCACACCATTATCTAAAATAGGGTAGTATTCATCAGCTTGCAAAACATAACCATTCTGGCCATAACCAATATAACGATTCAAGTTTTTTCGAGCAGGAAAACCAGAAAGCTCTTTTCTGGTCAAGAGACCAAGGTCAAGCATACGTTGCCCTTCGGTATGATCTTTTGTAATTTGAATAAGTGCTTCATTGTTAAAATGATAAGCACGACTGTCACCAATATTTAAGACAGCATATTCCATCCCACAAACGACAAATAAGACAAGGGTAGCTCCCATGCCTTTTAATTCATTTTGCTTGCGGCTCAGATTACAAACAGTGTTATTGATCTCTGTAATGGCTGTCTGGAGGTAAGCAACAACTTCCTTGAGAGAGTTGTATTGTTGTAGTTCTTTCTGTGCTAATGCAAGTTTCTCAACACAAATCCGGCTGGCAACTTCACCTGCATTATGTCCACCCATTCCATCGCTGACAGCAAAAAGACGCACTCTCGATAGAGCAGGTTCACTGGCAAAACAACAGCGATTATCCGACATCTGCTTTTGTGAATCAGGTGTCAGATAAAAGCCATTAACAAGAAAATTATCTTCGTGGTTTGGCCGTTTTCCTATGTGGGAGAAACAAACGGCAAAAGATGGTTTAATGTTCATATAAATGGGCGAGTTTTTCGAGGAACTCGACTCTTTCAGAATCTTCAAAACCACGGAATACAATTTCTCTTATATCTTCGTGATTAAACAAATACTGGAACTGATCACCAATATGTCCTTCAGGATACAAAATTCCTAAGTAATCGTATTCCTGTCCGTTCGCACTTGCATCACTCTGCATAATACCGTTAATCATCAATCGTTTTTCACCATTTTTCAGGAGAACAATAGAACCAATCGGTAATAAATCTTTTATTCTCATAATCTTATTCCTCCGTTATGTGAATGATAGTTTTCCGAACCAACTTCCTATCGACTCTGAAACATTCTTTGCCGCATTGCTAACTGCATTTCCGATTGCTTCACCAGTATCAAGAATAGTATCAGAAATCCATTCTGTCGTAGTTTTTCCTGTAAGAGCTTTTACACCTGCATTGAGACCGGCTACAATAGCACCGCTTGCAGCAACCACCACAATGCCTGGAGCTGCTACGGTACCCAAGGTAGCTGTTACCGCTGCACCAACAACAATACCCGTACCGTATGTTAAAGCTGTATCAATAGCGGTTTCTGTAATAGTTTCTGCAATGACCCTTCCATCTGACATAGTTCCATTGGAACAGGCCTGTTCATCTTTATTACTAAACCAATTCAATACACCATTAACAGCAACTGCGCCCCAAGATGCAACAGCTTTTCCGACACCATTTGCCCCCTTAAAATTATCTATAACATTCTTGAACTGGGCGTTGAAAGGTGAAGTTTTATTTGTCAGGTTGTTGGCAAAACGAGTAAAAGGATTCTTTGCTGTAGAAGCTCTGCCTAACGGCTTCAAGCCAGTAACATTTTTTGCCCACCATGCCATTGCAGTTTTTGTTCCAACTGCATTACCGATTTTTTTATAGTTGTTAAAGGTTTTTGCGGCTCCAGATAAAAACCGATAAACATCTACACCGGATTTGGCGAAATCCCGCCATGTCTTGCCATTTCTTATATCGCTGATTAGATTGTAAATCGTACCTATGTAACCTGCACCGGACAGGATTTCTTTCCAGCCATAATTTGACCAAAACTCATCAGTGAATAATTGAAGTTGTCCACCAGGCCCGAGGATTTGATGGATTTGGGGATCAATATGAGCTGCAATTGTTAAACTTTTGTATTCGTCTAACTTAGCATATTCGTTGTGAGCATCTTCAATAAAACGCTGATAAGTTTGCAACGCTCTAGAGTATTGCTCAAGTTTTCTGGAAAGCTGCGTAGCGGTGCTGTTTATATTGGACTCAAATCGAATATCCCAGTCAAGTTGTCGAACGGTACGTTGAAAATCTGATTGGATAGTATCTACTTTTGATGCAACAGCTTTGCAACGACTTCCAATCTGATCGAGACCGGAAAACTCAACATAAATTCTCGGCATACGTCACAACCTCCTTTCCTTCGGTTGCCCCAGCGAAACTAAAATCATGTTTCGCTGGGGATAACCGATTATTTCAATCTTCCAAAAAATCAGAAGACTTTGCCCTGCTCCTGAGCTTTCTGAGTGCCTTCACGCTCAGCAGCTTCATAACTTTCAGCAGCCTGGGTGAGGAATGTACTGTATGCCTTAATGTCCTTGACAATAGTATCAAAAGTATTCTGCATATTTGCAAACTGCTTTTTTTCAGTTTCGATGGTGGTGCCTTTCATTTTGTTAGCTGTAGTCGTAACCTCCTGCAGCATTTCTGCATACAGAGACTGGATAGTAACTGCTGCATTTTCGAGGGTCTTAGCTTTGTCACGCATAACACTGGAATCTACTACTACTTGTGCCATAGTTTTTCTCCTTTCAAAATGATGATTTGATTACTTTCCGACACTAAGAGAGCTTGCTTTGCTCTTAATATCGTTTTCGGTGCTCTTCATTTTTGCGGCATATTCACGAAGGAACTGAACGTAGTTCTTCAAGGCTTTTTCTGCTGCGGAGAAGTCGTTTTTGTAGCCTTCGATTCTCTGGTTGAATGTGTCGCTTGCTTCACCTTTGTAAGTCACACGAAGATCAGACACAGCTGTATAGATGCTGGTGTATGCTTTGGTGAATTCTCCGGTTTTTCCCTCGATTTTGCTTGCAGAAGCTTCGAGTTCTTCAGGGGTTACATCAAAAATTGTAGATGCCATAAAAGTTCTCCTTTCGGTGTTTGAATTTTTTGAATAAATACTTAGTGTCCAGATTTCAAGGCGGCGGCTCGTTCTTCTGCTTCACGATCTTCACGCTGAATTCTGTCGGCACAGTATTTAATCGTTGACGCTAGATTGGACATCTGAGATCTTGTCCTGTTCATTTCACTGCGCAGGGTGCTTAATTTTGATATAAAAGCATCAGCTGCTTGGCCTTTCCATACGGCACGACAATCTTGTTCCATCTGTTCCAGAAGTTTAATCAGAGATGAGAGCTGAGATGCGTCATCTGATATGGAATTCGCTTGTGAAATAACTTTAGAGTAGTTTATTCTATATTTCATGGTGTCGTATCTCCTTCCTTTGCTAGATTAACAGCAGCTTGGCTCCATCGGAGATACCAAGTTGGGCAAAGCTGCATTCCAAACGTAATGCCGTATTGTCGCTTGTATCGAACAACATCGCATCGGCACTCTTATCTGAGATTCCGTACTCTGAGTTTAATATTCTTATCATCAGATTCTGAGCATTTTTGACAGACATATTGTTTGGAACGATAAAATCGTATGTACTATCCAGGGCTGGTATTTTTACTGTGATAGATATTTTTTCCATGAACCTCACCACCTTATCTCAACATTTTTTTTAAGACAGAAGTAACAGCTGTGAGATTTTACATCTGGTACAAGCGGTAGGGTTTCTATCTTTGCGGAAGCATTTTCATAGCAGTTTGGGCAGAGTATGTAGTTTTCTGCATTGACAACCAGTGACATAAACAGACGATCATTGTTCTTGGCTCCATTAACATTAAAACCGCATATAAAATAAATTCCGTATTGTGGAGCATCAATATACTGGAACACCTTTCGCATAAAGGCAGCCTGCTCATTGGTAATCATATCGAAGAAATCGTTGAACTCAGAAATGACAATAAACAGCTGTTCGTGATGTCTGCCTGGTTCTTCTAAGCGTGCATTTAATTCTGGTTTCAATTCCTCGATGAACTCATCAAGAGCAGTAGCTCCGCTAATATACTGACACGAAGAACATTCATCGACAATATTTCTAAAAGTGCCATTGTCATCATCAATGAATACTAAACGTCTGTTACTGTATTGGGCGATGTTCATTAGAATAGTTCCGTAAAACTTACCCAAGCTATCTGTATCATTTGCACAGATACAGACTTTGTAATCCTCGGACAGAGTTATGCCATACATCAGTGCTGCAGACTTGGAGGTTCCAAGGATAAGATTTCCACTTTCATCAAAAATGGATTCAGGTGGAGTGCTTCGTGGTGTCGGTGAATAATAGCTTGCAGGAGCTTCATAAGAATTATTTGAATCTTCTGTAGCTCCGTCTAGCTTAATTGGAGTGTATCCGTGCCAATTCGATGCCAATTCGATGTATTTCTGACTAATGGTTGCGATACGATCAGCTTCGGTTTCACCGTCAAAAGCGATTGCAGTCTGGAATTCAACAATTTCTCTATTTATTACAGTGATGCCCCGTCCGCTGATATCTTCAGGAACAACCGGAGGGCGCACATTATGAATATCTAGGTAGTTACTAGGATCATTCATTTTCAGGGTGAAATAAGTGGCAATATACTCAGTTACCTTGTAATATATAGAGTTTCGTGTACTTCCTGTAATAACGAAATAAACGCCAAAGGTTTTTCCGGCACTGATGATGTCGATGAAGCTGTCTGATATATCCATATATTTGTCCCGGAAGGATGCAAAATTATCAATCAGGACAAGAATGGCAGGAAGAGGTTTTTTGCAAATAGCACGATAATCAGAAAAAGTACCACAGTTATTGTCTGCAAAAATGCGTTTGCGTTCATCGATTATGTCGTGCAGAACAAAAGCCAATTCAGAGAGTTTGCTTTCATCGTCTGCAAATACGACCCCGCCGGTATGCGGAAGATATGAAAGATAGCCTAAATTTCGCCCGCCAAAATCCATAGCATACAGATTCAGTTCTTCTGGGGTATAGGCATACTCACAAACCATGGAGTAAACCAGTGTTTGCAAGAATGTCGTTTTTCCTGTTCCACTTGCACCATACAATCCAACATGACCGGTTTTGGAGAAGTCTATCGTAAGCGGTTTTTGCTCCTGAGTGCGAACGTAATCTACCAATCCAATTGTTGCAGAACACAGCCCCTTCTTTTCTTTTTCAAGGGTCTGCAAAACAATTTTTTCAGGGAGCATATCTAGCCACAAAGGCTTCGCTACAACATTCTTCTTTTGCCCGAGGGCAACGATTTCAGAAACAACTGCTTCTAGTTGCGTTTTGTCAGACTTGTCACCAGACAGGTCAATCTTGGCGCTATGGATAGGATTGGCTGTATTATCAGTCATCTGTACCATGATTTCTTCGTCTGGCATATATGTTTTAGTAGGAATATAATCAGCTCCACTATAACCAGACTGAATACATTCGTAGATTTCATCATAGCCGACTTGCAGATACAGACGACCGGGGTTTTTAATCATTGCAGAGTCAGGTTTATTTATCATATCGATGCTGTCCTGTTTATCTGCAACCTTCAAGCAAACTCTAAAGCGAGAGTTGCTCATAATCTGCGGATCAACGATACCGCTTGGCTTCTGTGTCGCAAGAATCAGATGTATTCCGAGGCTACGACCAACTTGAGCTACGTTGATGAGTTGTGCCAAAAACTCAGGCTGCTGTGTCTTTAACTGCGCAAATTCGTCAATAATAATGACTAAGTGCGGCAATGGTGTATCAAGGCGTCCGCCTTTGTAATACTTGTGGTAGGAGTTAATATCCAGTTTATCAACACCAAGTGCAGCAGCAGCTTCATTAAATATGCGCTGACGAGACTTTATCTCTGCTTCCAACGAAACCAATGCACGATAGAGAATATTTCCCGACAAATTTGAAATTGTTGCTGACAAATGCGGCAGTGCAGGAGCGAACGGTTTAGCCATGAATGGTCTTGCCATATCTCCGCCCTTGAAGTCTACTAAGACAAAAGCAACTTCTTTAGGACTATAGTTAATAGCCAGCGATAAGATGAATGCCTGTAGGAATTCGCTTTTACCGGAACCTGTAGTACCTGCAACAAGTCCGTGGCAACCGTGATAGGCTTCGTGCAGATCCAGGCTGAACACTTCACCGCCTGCCATGACTCCTATCGGGGCTGCCAGAGATTTGGCAGAATTGTTGTTATCCCAATGACTCTCAATAGCAAGTTCGCTGACATTGCCTACTTTATACATTTGCAGGAACGATATACGATCAACGATACCCAAGGAACGAGAGTCTCTCTTGATAGGCAGTCGAGATAATTCATTCGCAAACGAGTGAATACGGCTCATTTCTACATCATCAAGAGTAAATGGGATGAACCTATTTGCATTTTTGTTTTTTATATAGTATCCAGTGCGAGTATCATCGCTTTGGATGATTGTTTTACATGATTTAGGCAGTTTTGTGATATCGCCATAGGCAAACAAAGTTGTGATACCAACTTTGTTCTCGGAATCATTTATATATCTGAGCAGAGCCTCTTTTTCAATCAAATTCGGCTCCGTGACGATCACAACGTAATGGGGGATAGGTGTGCCACCTCTATCCTGAGATTCTTCTCGCTCTTTTATCATCTCATCAATGATATTAAAAATATAATGAACCTCATCGGGATTTGTAGCAAAGAAACGAACCTTTTTATCGTTGCTCCAGATATGAGGTACATTCTTGAAATCATCAAAGTTATACACCTGTTTAGGAGATGTTATAAGCACGAGCTTTACTTCATCGTAGGAATGAAGTGAAATAATATTTAGGATCACCTCATTAAGAATAGTGCGTATATTCTTCTGACTGCCGATAATGCCAATCGTGTGATTAGTAAAAATGTCGAGTGTCAGTGGAACATTGTTTAATGTCCCGTACTTCTTGGAAAGCTCAACTGGCAAATTACGAAGTTCATCTTCATGCAGCTGAAATCCTTGCTTTGGAATTTTTAACTGCACTTCAAAAGGCCTGCTACCTAAACCCATACGGATAGCAAGAAAATCAGCATCCTCATGGGAACGCTCCCACAAGCGGAGTCTGTTACTTTCGTTATCAAGCATGGAGCATAATATTTCAGGAGAAGGGCATAACGAATCGTTCAAAAGACGTATGGTTCGCTCTCTCTTTGAAATTAAGCTTTTTTCTATATCAGAGATATACGATAAGTATCTGCTCTTTCTATGGCTCTCATCAGCCAAGGTGCGCCTTTTCTGGTAGCTTCTAAGTAAAGAAGGCCACATAAGCGAACCCAATAGTGAACCAACTGCCATAGTGCCACTGGCAATAATGGTTGACATCTGACCGCCGCTAATTGCATTTGTGATAGACACGCCCAAACTTGCCAGCATTACCATAGACATAGTAATGCTCGGTCCGAGAGTTAGAATTGCTGGAGTTTTATCTACGGTAAACGGACTAGGAGGAGCATCAATCTCAATTACATCGCTATCCAATGATTTTAGAATACGAGGTGTACTGACAAAGTATTTCTTTTCCGCTGCATCATTGATAGGCATTTTCACAGCAAAGGATGTCATCAACGATAAGGTACTTTCAGTTTTGAGATTACGCACAGCTATGAAGTCACCCATGTAAATGAGGGAAAGCCCCATGATAAAGACTTCATCAAAAGGCTTTAACTGTTGTGAATGGACAAGGCGACCGTTTACATAGATACCAATACTGCGTTTCAGATCCTCAATAAAAGCATTTCCATTGCTGTCAATGTGAATAGCTGCGTGTTTTTCTCTTGAAACAAAGTCGCTAAAATCATAAGAAATATCGTTTAGTGGAGTGCGCCCGATAAAAATATTGGTATCTTTTGATAATGCGTATTTTTTATAGCCAACCTGTATATCCGAGGTGGCAATGAACAGGGTTTTGACTGTTTTGCCGTTGCTTTTATTCTTAAATGCAAAATAGTCTCCACTATGTATTACATGGTCATTACAAGGATGACCATTCAGCGTTACTTCATATTTATCATCGAAGCTTTGTTTCAAGGTGTAGATAACGGATGCTTTTTCTTCTTCCTGAGAAAAAGGAATAGCGAAGTCTGATGGAAGTCCCAATGTTTCGAGAAACAGGCGATTCGTTCTGTTTTTCAAGACATCGCTTAACATCCGTGAAATTGCTCGATCTTCAACAAAGAACGTTACCAAGAAATCTAACATCGAATTATTCTTGGATTTAGCCATCTTTTCACCACCTCTACAAAATACTATTTACAATTTTTCTCCGCAGTTGCAGCAGAACTTCATGCCAGGCTTATTCTCAAAACCGCAAGAAGGACATTTTGATGCACTGAGAGGTTTTCCACATTCACCACAGAATTTCATTCCGTCTGGAACTTCTTTTCCGCAGTGAGGACAGATTATGGTAGTAGCGAGCTTACTTCCACAACTACCGCAAAACTTCATTGTTGAGTTATTCTGAGCACCACACTTAGGACAAGTAATCTTCGCATCAGGTTTAGTTACATTCATATTCTGTCCGATTCCGGAGAATACATTTCCAAATTGACCGGCTGCGCCAAGCCCCATGCCTAATCCGATGCCAGCATTGGCAATACTGCCAGAGGAAGGATTCTCTGCCAGTTTTTCTAAAATGTCGAGGGAACGGCGTTGCTGATAGAAGCCCTCACCAAGTGCAAGTTCTTCTTTGTAACCACGAAGTTTTTCGTATTCTTCTGGTTTTGGTGCAATCGACTCGCAATAGAAATTGATCAGTTCAATACCAAAATGTTCAAATTCCTCGTTAAGGGCTTCCTGAAATGCTGCTGATAGTTCAGACAAAAACTGTGAAATTTCCAAGAAGGAAATTTGCTTCTGAATCATATATGCAGCCGTTGCAGACTTAATTTTCGAGTTAATCAAACCGTTAAAATATCTTAAGACGAGCATTGGATTGGTAGTTGTTCCATTAGGAACAGCACCAATAATTTTTGATACAAACAAACGGGAGTCTGTAATAGTAATTCCGTATTGTCCACGAGCACCAACATTCAAGATCAATCCATACTTAGGATCTTCGAGAGGAATAGGGGTAGAAGTTCCCCATTTCATATCGAGATTTGCCGTCTTGTTAATGTAGTAAATCTCAGCAGAGAATGGTGTTTTTCCGCCAAAAGGCAAATTTACAAGTTTATTCAGTATTGGTAAGTTGCCGGTCGAAAGAGTATGCGTACCAGGACCAAATAAATCAAGAGCTTCGCCCCCTTTAAAAAATAGGGCTTCCTGACCTTGGTTAACTATAAGCTGCGAACCCAGGACGAACTGTTCGGAAGGGCACTTATAAATAAGCCATTGTGAACCATTCGAGTTGCCATCATATTTAATTCGGTCAATGATTGCCATTTACATAACCCCCTTCTCAATTATCCTTCCTTCTGAATCTGCTTCTTTAATTCATTGCAAAAAACGCTATACGAATTGTCACGTGACAAATTATCAATATACGAAAGAATAGTATTCTTGGCATCTTCGCCTTCGTTTTTAGCTAGACGGTATGCACGAATAAAAATATTTAAGACTTCAGCAGCTGGTGCTGGTAAATGCTTGCCGGTAAAGAATCCGCCTTCTAATTGGCACCACCTTGCACGAATTTGCCTGAATTTTGCCATAGCAAAATGAGCACGCCAGTCATCAGGGCAAAGATCTACTGCTAATGATGCAATTTCAGATTCATCACAGCCAATTACACCGGAAACAAGATCAAAAATGTTATGACGGTCTTTTCTGGAAGCTACATTGAATGCACGAATGAAAGCAGCCCTCATATTACGATCTGGCAAGTACCGTGTCATGTCAACATATGTATCCATTTCTTGCTTTTCACCAGATGCTACGTTATATGCCTTCCTATATGCAGGGACTACCGACAAATACCCTGTTCTATCTCCGCCGGTAGAAGCATATCCAAGCCATGCACTCCAGCAATTTGGATCAATGTTAATTGCTTGCTTAAATTTGGCATTAGCCTTTCGATCATCACCCAGGTCAATTAATTTATACCCATCTGTAAGTAATTCCTCGACATCTTTCCCTTCGTACCCGTACACATGTTTTGTAATATTCTGAGTGATTTTTTGAACAATCTGATCTTGTTTAATAACAAACTGGGAAAAGCAGTGTTCACAGGTACCAATCTCATGTGAATTGTCAAGGATAATGTTACCGCCACACTGTTCACAGATTAAACTAATTTTAGCCATATCTGATATCTCCTTACAAAACAAAAAGCGGGACGAGATAATTGTTTTCACATACCTCATCCCGCCTTAATGTTATTTTTTTAGCCTTCGCTAGAAACAGATCTCTGGGTTGACTTATAACCGCTATTGGCCAGCTTAAGACCTAACTTACCAAATGCGGATTCGGTTGCCTCTTTAGCAGCTGCATAGTAAGCATTACGTTTCTGCTCCTTAAATACGTTACCAATAGCAGCATCAAAGGCCATAGCGGAGAAAATCTTCTCCTGGATCATCAAATATACTTCAACGTACAGATAGGTACCAACCGTGGTGTTGGAGATAGCGATCTTAGCTTCGCTGTCCACGTCAACAACAACGCACTGCTCTTTTGCAGCGAAAACTGCACCCATCAGACCCTTGCCACCTTTAAGAGTCTGGATAGTGGCCTTCAGAGGATACTGCTTTGCCTGCAGTTCGCTCAGGATAGCCTGCTCAAGCTGATCTCTCTTTCCGCCAGCATCTTCGAAGATGTAGCTGTCGCTACGGCCGGTGAATTTAGTGTTTGCCATGAATTTTTCCTCCTTGAAATGTGAGTTTTATATTCCTAAGCACTCTGGTGGAACTCAGACTGCTAAAGGTCCAATTACTTTACTTTTTCTGTCAATTGCCTAATTGTTTGTATATAATCCGGGATTTGATCCAACATTACAGATGTGGCTTCATTCATATCCAAAACAGCTATTAGCGCCATAAACATTGTCCATGACATTTTTTTCGTTCTTGTCTCTATAGCGCTATAAGTTTGTCTTGATACCCCTATGGCAGAAGCCATCACTTCCTGAGACATGCCCAATCGTGCTCTCATAACTGGAAGTTCTGCTGTAAGAGTCATGATTAACTCATCTCTAATTTTTGCTTTATCATCATACATGCTATTTTTCACTCCAGTTTCGTAGAGTACCTTACTCCACGAAAAAACACCGCCAAACACTGAAAACTCAGCATTATTTGACGGTGTTGACAATTTATTTGACGGCTAATAAATCGGAAAGACGTTGCATATTTTCTTTTTTTAATTCCATTGACGGATGAACATAACGGTTCATGGTGATATTAACACTGGCATGGCCTAATATTTCGCTTAAGCTCTTGACATCAAACCCCAGTTCAATGCAGCGTGTAGCAAAAGTGTGACGCAAGGAATGATAATTTGCTGGATCAATCGAACTCTTATGCAATGCTTTCTTAAAATGATTTTGCATGGTTCTTGGTTCTAAAAGCTCTTGGTCACTATTGGTTAAAATATAACCAGTAGAAGAAGTTTTGTATGCTCCAAGAAGGGCTATCAAGCCATCTGGCACCGGGATAGTGCGAATGGAGCAGACGCTCTTTGGAGTGGTAACGACAATTCTTGTCTTGTGTTCACTATTGGTTCTATCTTGGATTCTTTGTAGTGTTTGATGCACATGGATTGTGTGATCTGAGAATGAAATATCTTCCCATCGCAAGGCACATATTTCTCCTACCCTGAGTCCAGTGAATAAACATACCAATATGCCGATGTTACAAGAATCAAGTTCAGAGTACAAATATCGGCACAATTTCTCCTGTTCAGCACGGCTCAAAACTCTCATTTCTTTTGTTTGACGCTTTACCTGTATGGATCGTGCGTCAAAAGAAATGATTTTTCCTTTTCTGGTAGCAAACTGTAAGATATTTCGGATTAAAGAGAGTATATCCGAAACAGTTTTAGAGGAAAGACCTTTTCTCTTTAAACCGCCAGTTGTAAGCAAGAGATTACACTGCGTTTCTAGGAATTCATGTGTTATGTCACACAACGGTTTACTTCCGAATGAAGGAAGTATATACGAGTTTAGAAGATTCCAATATTTGTTGCTTGTAGATTCCTTTACTTGAGGGCTTATCGCATTAAACCATTCTATAGCAACATATTCAAATAAATCTGAACTTACTTCTGGACTAGCAGTGGCAGAACTGATTTGGACAGAACCTTTGTCATTAAGTTTTGCTTTGACTTCTCGATACGTTTTTGCATAAACATAACCATAATTTGCTTTACCAGCAGGAGTTCGAGATTTAATATATCGTCCTTCCCACCTGCCGTCTTTCCTTTTGTAAATGTTTTCACCTTTTCGTGGCATAAGGTACACCTCCTTCCTTATGACTATAATTCTGACGGCAAATTGTGAATGTGGATCGCCCTTTGGAGCCTTTTTTCTACAAATATTTTGCTTTCCACCCACTTTACACATTGACAAATGGTGCGACAGCCTGTAAAATAAGGATACAAGCTTCAAAAAACAGAGAAAAATGTAGTTCGTGGAGTAAGGTACTCTACGAATTTTTTTATTATTTACCCAGAAAAACCGTTTGTAGTTTTTTCTGGGTCTTTTTTTGTTTCAATCATTTAATGCAAATTGCCTATATAATTTTATCATATTGCATTTATAAATGCAACTTGCATCGTATGTTGGTTGTTGAGATTTTGGGCATATTTTATAATGTACAGTAGAATCATACACAGCATGGAGGTGATTGAAATGCAACCGGAAATTGATTACGTTAAGATTGGTCAGCGCATTAGAGCTGCTCGCCAGGAGAAGGGATACAGCCAAGCAGACTTAGGTGCGTTGGTTGGTTGCTCTAACAATCATATGAGCCATGTTGAAGTTGGACAGACGAAAGTTTCTTTGGCAATGCTTCTAAAACTGGCATTCGTCTTGGAAAAGAACTTTGACTATTTTTTGCTGGATACTCCATATGCAAAATGCGACAGCATCATTGATGATGAGATTGCTGCAAAACTGAAAAAGTGTAATGTAACAACATTGATAACCGTAGGAAAATTGATTGATGTCTTGATTGACCAGCAAGAGATGATAAAAAAAGCGGAACTTGATTGATATAATGAAAAAGAAGTCCATTGACGGTTCTGAGTGAACTGCTGTAGGTTCCTTTTTTGCAATACAATATACTGATCCTTTAAGAAACAAAAAGTCCACCAGTCATGATGCACTGCACATCACATACTGGTGGACTTTTTCTGTAAAAAATAAAAAACTGATATTCATATACCGCCATAGTCAATGTCATTATCGTAGGCATGAAGATTTTCTTTCAGGAAATCTGCTTTACGAATATACATCGAATTTACCAGCTCCCCTTTTTCATGGAGCAGGCTGAATTTGTAATCTAATAACGCTGCCGGTACATAGAGCATTTTAGCAGTTTCAAAAAATGTGTGTTCCGAAAGGCATTCCAGAACTTCCTCATCTTCTAACAGAAGCTCTGCCGCAAAGAAGTTTGCTTCGTTTTCTTCGATTGATTTATCATCAAACACTTCCATTTCTTGAAAGCCGTGCATCATGGCAATTTTCGTATGCAGGACAGCGTGTCCTAATTCATGTGCGACTAAGATATGTTCCAGGATACCGTTCACATTGTGATCTATCACGATATTCTTCTGTCTGGACTGGTAATAGAAGAAGCCCTTTAATTTCTTCTGTAAATCGTAATAATGGATTTTGATACCTAACAGCTGACACAACTCGTAAGGGTCTCTGGTGTGATATTTTCGCACAAGTTTATCGACAGTTTCAATGATATGCTCTGCCGTTTTCATTTGCTTCACCTCCGAATCGCACACAGAAAACAGATTCTGTGCTTGAGGATTTTACTCTTTATCTTTATGCTTTCTGTATTTCTTCGGAGTGTACTTTTCCCGTGCTGTTTTCTTAGAGTCCATATAAACTGACATAATCGCCTGGAAGAATGCATCTTTTGCGTCCTCGTCCAATTCTCCACCGGCAAACAGAGAATTTACACGCCCCAGCACTTCCTGAGCTTCTTTTGCTCCCTTAGAGCCGAAGTTTGATAAGAGCAGGATTGATAATTACTTAGGTAAGGTAACGCCCCGTGAAATGGTAGCGATTGAGAAAGCCTTATCCGTCAGTCTGGCAATGGAGCAGCTGAAAAAGCGTCCCACAAAACATAAAGCAAAGAGAACGAAGGAGTGAACATAAATGTTTGAAGAAAGAATCGCTGCCATGAATCAGCGCACCGAAGAAGCGATGGCTACTAACGCAGTTCAGTTTGATAAGAGAACCTATACGGTTGATGAGATTCAGGATATTCTGGGCATCAGCAGAACCAGTGCATACAACCTTGTGAAAAAGAAAGTTTTTCACAGTGTCCGCATTGGCGGCAGCATCAGAATCTCCAAAAAGAGTTTTGATGAGTGGTTGGATCATCAAATGTAAGATTTGTCAAGGGTGTCGTACAACCCGGCGACAAACTTCAAAACATATTGAGAGTTCGATAAAATGTAGCCATGACAAGAAACACATGGCTACATTTTTTACATAGGAGGTTGTACGATGGCGGAAATGAGAAAACGCACGAGTATGTCTGTTCCGGAAATGGGCAGGATGCTCGGTCTTGGTAAAACGGAGTCATACTGGCTCATTAAGAAGAATTACTTCAAAACCATTCTTGTCGGCAACACCATGAGGGTGATGATCGATAGCTTTGAAGAATGGTATGCCAATCAGTTCAAATATCAGAAGGTCGATGGAACCCCTCCCGGAGAGGAACTGAAGAAAACTACATATTCAATGGAGGAGCTTGGACAGCGCCTTGGGCTGAAAGAAGCGACTGCTTACGAGCTGGTTGCCAAAGGGCATTTTGATGTGGTTGATGTCCTGGGCAAGCGCAGAGTGACCAAGGAGAGCTTTGAAAGATGGTATGCTTCTCAAACCGATTACCGCACGGTAGAGGATCAGGAACTGGATGCAGATATTATGGCATCCACCTACGGTCTGCCGGAAATGGCAAGAATGCTTGGGGTACATCGTCAGACCATTTACTATATCGTTGCCAATGAAGATTTTGAGCTTATCAAGGTTGGCAGGTATAAGCGAGCTACCAAAGAGAGCTTTGAAAAATGGTATCACAATCAGACCCGCTACCAGTTAGCGGAAGATAGACAGGAAAGGAGCTGATTACATGGCATCTATCGTTAAGAGAAAAAAGAAGTATTCTGTGGTTTATACATACACCGATGAGAACGGCAACAAGCGTCAGAAGTGGGAAACCTTTGAAACGAATGCCGAAGCAAAGAAAAGGAAGTTGCAGGTTGAATATGAGCAGGAGTCCGGAACCTTTATTCCCCCTTCTGCTAAAACCGTCAATGATCTTTTGGATGAGTATATGTCAATCTATGGTGTGAACACCTGGGCGATGTCTACCTATGAAAGCAGAAAGAGCCTGATTGCAAACTATATTCGTCCCCTCATCGGTGATATGAAGCTGGAGGATGTCACGCCGAGAATCATGGACAAGTATTACCGAGATTTGCTTTCTGTCAAAGTGGTTTCTTCTAAGTATGTAAAAGCCCGTACAGAATATCTGACTCCGCATACTATCCGAGAAGTTCACAAGACATTGCGAAATGCTTTCAATCAGGCGGTCAAGTGGGAATTGATGACCAGAAACCCTGTGGAGCACGCTACGCTGCCGAAGGAAGAACACAAGACCAGGGACATTTGGACAGCGGAAGTGCTCCAGAAGGCTCTGGAAGCCTGTGACGATGATATTCTTCATCTGGCTATCAACCTTGCCTTCTCCTGTTCCCTGCGAATGGGCGAGCTTCTGGGGCTTACCTGGGACTGTATTGACGTTTCCACCACCAGTATTGAACTTGGTCAGGCAAGCATCTTCGTTGAAAAGGAGTTGCAGAGAGTTAATCGTGAAGCGATGGCAGATCTGGACGGTAAGGACATCATGTTTAAGTTCCCGCCGACCTTCGCCAGTACGCATACGGCATTGGTTCTCAAAACTCCTAAGACCAAAACAAGTGTCCGCAAGGTATTCTTACCGAAAACCGTAGCGGAAATGTTGGTACAGCGAAAGGCTGACATCGAAGAACTGAAAGACCTTTTCGGTGACGAGTTTGTAGACTTCAATCTGGTTTTCTGTTCTTCCAATGGCAAGCCGATTGAGGGGCAGGTTATCAACCGTGCTTTCAATAAGCTGATTGAGGAGAACGGACTGCCGAAAGTGGTTTTCCATAGTCTCCGACATTCCAGTATCACTTACAAACTGAAGCTGAACGGCGGCGATATGAAATCCGTCCAGGGCGATTCCGGTCACGCACAGGTCAAGATGGTTGCGGATGTTTACTCCCATATCATCGACGATGACCGCCGACTGAACGCTGAAAGATTGGAAGCTGCGTTCTACTCAGGCAGACAGGCAACACCGGAGCCGATTCAACCTGTCTCAACGGAAAGCTCCGCTGATGATAAAGAACTTCTTCTGAAGCTTCTGCAAAATCCGGAAATGGCAGCACTCCTGAAGTCGCTGGCAAAAACATTATAACAACTGCAAGGGCAGATCCTTTTACATAGCTACAATAGCTGTAAAAGGGTCTGCCCTTATTTTTTTGTTATGGAGGTCAACGAGTATGGATAGAATCTTTATGGACGAGTATTACGAGCATCTGAGAGCTGACAATATCGAGGCATTTTCCAAGGAAAGGAACGACGAATATGTTGGCAGAGCTGAGGAATACAAAGCAGCAAAGTCGGCATTGCTTGAAGGATTGGGACTTGAGCATTTGTTTGACCATAGCCATGAACTGACTCCGAAAGAGAAAGAAATATGGATGCTGTTCGATAGGGTTGATGTAGCAGAGCTTCTGGCAAGGGATGCTTTTGCCAAGGGTGCTTATATGCTCGGCGCTGAGGATAGAGAGATTATGCTGAAATAAAAAAAGACCTGCTTCGGCGGGTCTAAATTACATAGAATCATTGAGTCTGAAAAAACCTTTGAAATTCTTGATAATTGTGGTTGAAAAATTCGTTTTGAAATGATATATTAAACAGACTTAAATAGGTGTCCAAAACACCAGCACCCCTGTACGAGATTGAATAGGATTTCCTATCATTTCGTATAATGAGAGGTTACATAGAGGAATTTGCTTGCACTTGCAACGTCCACCAAAAATCGAAAGCCTTGCTAATTTCGAGCCAATCGGACGGTGTGAAATCCCTATGAAAATGCTTATGAAGCGTGATACCAGATAGGATTTGAAACAGTGAAAAACCTTGTATTTCCAAGGATTTTCTTGCACTATATTGCATTTGGTTTCATCGTATCGGGTCTACTCCTAAGGGGAAGGCCGGGGGGTTCGAATCCCTTTTGGCGCGCCAGATAATAACGCCGAAAGCCTTTGTTTTCAAGGGTTTTCGGTTTTATTGAGCAGCAAAAGAAAAAATAATCAAGCTTCGCTTGGAGAGGTTTTTCTCTTTTATTGCTGCAAGGGAATCATGGTTCGTGTATTTCGTATTGCTTTTATTATACAGTAAAATCAGCGGTTTTGTACAGTAGCCGAATTTTTGGGTGATTAGCGGTATTCCGTACGGCTTGTGTAGAATGACCGCTGTTAGTCTGAATTATTTTTTTCGTACATAGCAATAGCAAACTCAAGCATCTGTTTTCCGGCTGAATCAGAAGCCACTTCCTCAAGCTTTTTTGCAAAATCTTCATCTTCCAGTGAGATTGTCACTTGGGATTCAGAATCCGATTCATCAGAGCGGATAAGAAATTTTCCAATCGCTTTTGCCGTATCAATTCTTACGCTGTCCTCCGGCGTTTCGTAATAGTCCTGTATTGTCCCCAACTGACGGTGGGCGGTATCCTTTGCCAAACTTACATAGTCATGCCCGTTAAGCGCCAGTTTCTTTGTGATAGAGAAATGTCTTAAGCTGCGCAAGCCGCTTCCCGGGTCAGATGTACGAATTCTCCACCGTCACCACGGCGAAGTAGCGGCCGTCGTCCATGGTGCGGACCAGAGCGCGGATTTTCTCCGCCGCCTGGGCGGCGGTGAGCTTTTCGTCAAAGGGCACCACCGCGTCAAACACCAGATTGGTGTGGGTGGGACCGGCCACCACCCGGAAGTCGTGGATGGTGATGGCGGGGTCCACCTGCTTCACCAGCTCCGCCACCCGGCTCCGCAGGGGGCCGGTCAGGCCGTCGTCGGTGACCACCGGGTCCATATGGATCACCGCCTGGCAGTTCAGTTGGCGGGACAGGTCCATTTCGATGTTGTCCACCACGTCGTGGAGCTCCAGCAGGTCCCCGTGGGCCGGGACCTCCGCATGGAGGGACACCATCACCCGGCCGGGGCCGTAGTCGTGGACCACCAGGTCGTGCAGGCCCAGAATCTCCGGATGGGACAGGACAATGGCCTGAATCCGGTCCACAAATTCCTTTTCCGGCGGCTGGCCCAGCAGAGGGCTGATGGTCTCCCGGGCGGATTTGACCCCGGAGAACAGGATGAAGCCCGCCACCACCAGGCCCACCCAGCCGTCGATGTCCAGGCCGGTCCACTTGGCGATGAGCATGGCCAGCAGCACGGCGGCGGTGGCCGCCGTGTCGGACAGGCTGTCGGCGGCGGTGGCCTCCATGGCGGCGGAACGGATTTTTTTGCCGATCCGCCGGTTATACAGGCACATATACAGCTTCACGCAGATGGACACCGCCAGGATCACCAGGGCGATGACGCTGAAATCCACCGCCGCCGGGTGGAGGATTTTCTCCACCGAGGACTTGGCCAGCTCCACGCCCATCAGCAGAATCAGCCCCGCCACGATCAGGCCCGAGACATATTCCAGCCGCCCGTGGCCGAAGGGGTGCTGGGGGTCCGGCTTTTTCCCGGCCAGGCGGAAGCCCAGCAGGGTCACCACCGAGGACCCGGCGTCGGACAGGTTGTTGAAGGCGTCGGCGGTGATGGCCACGGAGCCGCTGAGGGTACCGGCGAAGAACTTCCCGGCAAACAGCAGGATGTTCAGCCCGATGCCCACAAAGCCGCACAGCTGGCCATAGGCCCGGCGGACCCGGGGGTCCGTGACGTTATCCCGGTCCCGGATGAACCAGCGGGAGAGAAGCTCCATCATGTCACGCCCTCCCCGGAATGGTCAGGGTCATCTGGCAGCACAGGCGGTCCAGATCCTCGTCGGTGGCGGCGGGCAGACGCAGCTTGCCGCCGCAGTCCTGGCAGCACAGGTCCACGGAGTCCCGGTGGACCTGGATGCTGTAGCGGGTGCTGCCGCAGCGGCAGCGGATGCCGCCCCGGGCGGCGATGTCCTTCAGCTCCGACAGCACCTCATACATAATAATGTTGTCGGTGAAGGCCTCCGGGTCCTCCGCCTTCTCCTTGGCGGCCCGGACGGCCAGCTGCTCCATCTGGGCGGACACTTGGTCCTCCTGGCCCACATAGCAGCAGATCTGCCTGGTCTTGGGGCAGGCCAGGCCGATACCCCGGCCCCGCAGCACTGCGTCGGCGCTGCACTCGGCCTGGTGCGTTTCGCCGCACAGGCCGCAGGGCACCCACAGGCGGAAGCGGGAGCCGTCGGTCTCGATGAGCATGTCGGACTGGCCGCAGGGGCACTCGATATGGGCGGCGGCCGCCGCCAGGGAAAAGGCGCTGCGCCGGGCCATGACCGCCCGTCCGCATTTGGGGCAGATATAGCCGAAGCTCCTGGTTTCTTCCATGATGATCCCTCGCTTTATAGTAGTCTCCTCAGTGTACCACACCCCCGGTTTTCCGTCAACCAACTGCGCCGCCGGATAGCCCGTGCAGGCTGGGTTCATAATAAATGCTGGGGCCAGGCATCAGCCTGGCCCCAGCATTTATTTTATTACAGAAGCTGAAATCATGACGCAAGCCGGTTCCGGAAATAGGGAATTTTCGGCAGCTGCTTCACCAGCAGCACCCCCAGCACCAGGCAGGCGATGGCCTCCCCCAGGCCCACGGTCAGGGCGTTGAGCCCATAGGCCGGCCAGAAGGCGGCGGAAGTGCCTGCCGTCTCATAGGCCAGCACGGCCCCCACCAGCACCATGTTGCACACCACCGGCGGCAGGGCCGCGGTCCAGGGACTGCGGCACCGGGCGGTCAGCAGGGCGGCGATCAGGGTGGACAGTGATCCCACCACGATGTCCAGGGCCCCATAGGGGCTGAACAGGTTGGCGATCAGGCACCCCACCCCCAGGCCCCAGGCGGTTTCCGGGAACAGGAACGGCAGCAGGCACAGCGCCTCGGAGAAGCGCACCTGGATGGGGCCGAAGGTCAGGCCGAACACCGCCCCCAGCAGGGACAGCGCGGCGTAGGCGGCCGCCGTCATGGCGGCCAGGGTCAGCTTTTGCGTGTTTTTGTGTTTCATGTGGTACCTCCCATGTTTTGTTTAGAGAACGGCCCCGCCGGGCCGAACGAACGCCTTGCGGCGCTTGGACAGGTCGGGTCCCTGTCGCCAGAGAGTATACCACATATCGTTGAAAATGGGAAGAGGGAAATGCCCCGGGACCCATAACAGGCCCCGGGGCATTTTTCAGCAGTAGGTCACCCGCAGACGGGGACAGCGGATCCGCAGGTCCTCCAGCACCTGGCGCAAGGGTTCGGCATATGCCCGCAGGTCCGGCGGCAGGGCATCCAGGCCCCGAACCACGATGCGGCGGTCATCCGTCACCCAGAACAGGCCCGTCAGACAGTCCCACATGGCAACCCAGTTTTCCCCGTAGTGGGCCGGGAACCCGAAGGCCCGCCGGATGGCGTCCTGCACCATCCCCCAGTCCCGGCAGGACGTCAGGTCCAGAAGAATGCCGCCCTCCGGCATCGGTGTATAGGCGTGAGGGGTCCATATTTACGCCGCCGGGACGATGACCCGCAGGGCGCCGGTGGTCAGGCCCTGGCTGTCGGTAAGGGCGATGTTGGCGTCACCCCGGTCATAGCACTGGGCCAGCACCAGCAGGCTCCCCTGGGGCATCTGGGCCGCCGAGCCGTCGGGGTTCAGGCAGGGTACGCCTCCGTCTGCCGCCACGGCGGCCTCATACTCCGAGGCGTGATAGGTCAGCTGATAGTACAGGGGCTGGCCGGTTTTCTGGCTGGTCCACAGGTCCGCGCTGTCCACGGCCTTCACAGTCTCGACAAACCGCTGCACCGACAGCATAGCCGCCACGGTTTCCGAATCCATGGGCAGGGGCCGGTGCTGGTCCTGGGCGGTGACGGTGAAGCCGCTGCCGCTGCGCTGGACGGATACATGTACATCGGCCCAACTGTTCAGAGAATACGTCTCCTCCTGGAGGGGACCAGACCGTCATCTCCAGGGAGGTCAGGCTGCCGGTCTCGGAGTACCGGGCCCGCAGGGTCCGCAGGGCCATGCGGTTGTCGATGGCTCCCACGGCGGCATAGATCTGGTCCAGCAGGGCGTCATAGTCCGTGGGCCGCTGCTCCCGGGGGATGGCCACCCGGGTGCACTCGGACAGGTCCAGGGCCACCCGATAGCACTTCTCCGTGTCGGTGGTCAGGGGGCAGTACACCGCCCCGTCGTCGATAAACCCGATGGAAAGCCCCGACAGCCCCGGCTCCGTGAGGGTCTGGCGCTGGGTGGGGTCCTTCAGGTCCACGGCCACCATGCTGCCGCCATGGACATAGTACAGCTTCCCGGCGATGATGGTCAGGGGCTGGGGATAGCTGCCCATCTCCGCCACCACCTCCTCCGTGCCGTCGTCGTGGCGATAGCTGACGGAATAGGTGGTTCCGTCGTCGGACAGGAAGAAGTTATCCACATTCCACTGCTCCTTCTTCCCGCAGCCGGGCAGCAGGGTCGCCAGCAGCATCAGGGCCAGAAGCCCCGCAGTCAGTCGTTTCATGTCAGTCCACCTTTCCCCGGGCCCGGAGGACGTCGGCGGCGGTGATGGTCATCAGGTCCTCCCGGGTGATCTTTTCCATGGTGGCCAGGCGGTTGTTCTGGGCCACCAGAACGTGCTCGAACAGATTGCGGACGCCCCGGGCGTTGCCGAAGCTGTCGTCCGCCGATTCCTCGGCGATATAGTCCCGGATCAGGGGCTGGGCCTCCTCCGTCAGCTGATAGCAGCCCTTTTTGCACTGCATCCGGAAGATCTCCACCATCTCGTCGGTGGTATAGTCGTCAAACAGCAGGAAGCGGTTGAACCGGGATTCCAGGCCGGGGTTGGAGTGGATGAACCGGTCCATCAGGTCCGTGTACCCCGCCACGATCACCACCAGGTCGTCCCGGTGGTCCTCCATGGCCTTGAGGATAGTGTCGATGGCCTCCTGGCCGAAGTCGTTTTCCGACCGGCCGTTCAGGGCGTAGGCCTCGTCGATGAACAGCACGCCGCCCATGGCCTTTTCGATGACCTTCTGGGTCTTGATAGCCGTCTGGCCCACATAGCCCGCCACCAGGCCGCTGCGGTCCACCTCCACCAGCTGGCCCCGGGACAGAATGTCCAGACTGCGGTAGATCCGGGCCATCATCCGGGCCATCATGGTCTTGCCGGTGCCGGGGTTGCCGGTGAACACCAGGTGCAGGGACATATCCGTGGTGGGCAGGTCGTGCTGCCGCCGCAGCTGATACACTGAGGCCATGTTGATGAGGTTGTGGACCTCCTCCTTCACGGTCTGCAGACCGATGTAGCCGTCCAGCTCCGCCAGCAGGTCCTTCATGTCCTCCTTGGGCAGAGGCTCCGGGGCCTCCGACGGCTGCTCCGGGCCGCCGGACTTCTTGTCCGGGGCCTTTTCCGGCGTCTTATCCGGGGCCTTTTCCGGCGTTTTGTCCGCCGGGGACAGGGGCGTGCCCCAGAAATCCGCATTCATGCTGCGCAGGTTCCGCTCCGTCATGGAGCGGATCACGTCCAGCTGCTGGAGGATGATCTCGTCTTTCTTATCCATTTATCCGCTCTCCTTCAGTCTTATAACTTCACATGGCTGATGGCCCGCAGCAGCAGGGCCGACACGAAGCCCGTCAGGGCCCCGGTGAACAGGGACACCACCAGCAGAAACGGCAGATATCCCAGCACGGCGGTGTTGCCCAGGGTAATTAGGGCCGCCGCCATCTGGCCGATGTTGTGGCCCGCCGCGCCGCCGATGGACACGCCGTATACCGACAAACCCGGCAGCCGGGACAGCGCCAGCATCACCAGCATGGCCAGTGTTCCCCCCAGCAGGGAAAACAGCAGAGCCGAGGCGTTTCCGGCAAAGAGACTGCCCAGCAGGCACCGGGCCGCCAGGATGCACAGGGCCGGAAGCGGCCCCAGCTGATACAGGGCGAACACCGTGACGATGTTGGCCAGGCCCAGCTTCACCCCCGGCAGGGGGATCACCAGCGTCACGGGAAACAGGTTTTCCAGGGTGCTCAGGCCCAGGGCCAGGGCCGTCAGCACCGCGCACAGCGCCAATTGGCGGGTAGATATCTTCATGCCGCCCCTCCTATCCCAGCACCGCGTCGGGGCCGCCGCCACCACCGCCGGTAAGCTGCACCACCACCTGCTCCGGCAGGCAGACAATGCTCTGTCCCGCCCGGGTGATGGTGCCGGTGTGGACACAGTCCTGGCCCGGGCAGTCGCTCTCCGCCACCCGGACGCCGTCTCTGTCCAGGAGGATGGTCAGGTGATAGTCTCCCTCCACGGTGACGGTCATCTCCTCTGTAAGGCGGTCCAGCTCCACGGTCTGCACCACCTGGCCCCGGTGGAGAATGGTGGCGGTCAGGGGGCCGGAGGACTCCAGGCCGCCATAGTACCACACCGCGGAGAGCACCGCCAGAGCCGCCACTAAGGCCGCCACCGCCCCGTCCCACCAGGTGGGCCGGAGCTCAGGCTTCGATGCACGCATACGCATAGCCGCTTCCCTCGGTTTCCGTCAGTTTATCCGCCAGGCCCGGGGTATACAGCACCTGCCCGTCCTTTGTGATGAGCACCATATCAAAGCCGCCGTTCTGCCGCCAGAAATCCTGGGCGGCCTCCCGGCCCATCACATAAAGAGCCGTGGAATAGGCGTCGGCCATGGTGCCGTTATCCGCCACAATGGTGACGGACAGCAGGTCCCCCTGCACCGGCCAGCCGGTCTTGGGGTCCAGAATGTGCTGATACACCGTGCCGTCGGGGCCGGTGAAATACCGCTGATAGCCGCCGGAGGTAACGGCGAAGGCGTCGGTCAGGGACAGCATTGCGGCATAGCCCTCCTGCTCCGGGTGCTGCACCGCCACGCTCCAGGCAGCGCCCCCGGGCTTTGTTCCCCGGGTGTACACGTTGCCCCCCAGGCTCACCAGGGCGCTGTCCACCCCGTATTGGGCAAAGATGTCCGCCAGCCGGTCGGAGGCGTAGCCCTTGGCGATGCCGCCCAGGTCCATGGCGCAGCCCGCATCCAGGGTGACGCGGGTACCCTCCAGGGTCACGTGCTCCGTCCCCACCAGGGGAAGCAGAGCGTCGATCTCCGTCTGCTGCGGTACCCGGGGGCTGTCGGTGGTGATGCCCCAAAGGGTCACAAGCGGGGCAACGGTGGGGTCAAAGGCCCCGCCGGTAGCCTGACTGAGAGTCAGGGCGGCGGAGATCAGGTCCGCCGTCTCCTGGGACACATCGGCGCGGCCCTGGGCGTTCAGGGTATAGATTTCGCTTCCCTCCCGGGTCCGGGACAGGGCCCCGTCCAGGCGGTTCAGCTCCTGACCGCAGGCGGCCAGGGCCTCCGAAGCCTTGTCTCCGTAGGCGGCCAGGGTCATATAGGTGTCCATGGCGAACAGGCTCAGCTGTTCCGGCTCCGATTGGACGCCGCAGCCGGAAAGGCACAGCAGAAGCGCCGCCAGCACGGCGCAGCATGCACGCTTCATAGCTCCCGCCTGCCTTCCAGGGCACGCATCAGCGTGGCGTCGTCGGCAAATTCCAGGTGCCCCCCCCACGGGGATGCCGTAGGCCAGGCGGGTAACCTTTACCCCGAAGGGCTTTAAGAGCCTTGCCAAGTACATGGCGGTGGTCTCCCTCGGTGTCGGGATTGGTGGCCATGATGACCTCCTGAATGCCGCCCTGGGCCACCCGGTCCACCAGGGACTTGATCTGCAGATCGTCGGGGCCCACATGGTTCATGGGGGACAGCACCCCGTGGAGCACATGGTAGCGGCCGTTATACTCCCGGCTGCGCTCGATGGCCACCACGTCCCGGGGGTCCGCCACCACGCAGATGGTGGTGTCGTCCCGCTTGGGCGAGGCGCAGATGGGGCACAGGCCCCCGCTGGTGAGGTTCTGGCACACGGGACACAGGGTCACGCTGCGCTTGGCCTCCAGAATGGCGTCGGCAAAGGCCCGGGCCTGGTCCTGGGGCAGGTTCAGCACATGAAAGGCCAGCCGCTGAGCGGACTTGGAGCCGATGCCCGGCAGCCGGGCGAACTGCTCCACCAGATTTTCAAGAGGGGCGGGAAAAAATTCCATAGTATCTTCCTTTTCAAGTGAAATCGGGCCGCATCAGCCCCGAAGCTCCCGGATGCGGGCGGGAATGTCCGCCGCCTTGTACACGGCGGACCCGGCCACCAGGACGTTTGCGCCGCTGGCCACGCAGATCTTGCAGGTAGCGGGGTCCACGCCGCCGTCCACCTCCAGCTCGCAGCCGGGGTTCATGGCGTCGATGTACCGGCGGATCTCCTGCACCTTGGGCATCATGTCGGCCATGAACTTCTGGCCGCCGAAGCCCGGCTCCACCGTCATCACCAGGATCATCTCCACCCGGTCGATAAAGGGCAGCACGGCGCTGGCCGGGGTCCTGGGCTTCACCACCACGCCGGCCTTCTTGCCCTTGGCGTGGATTTTGTCGATGGCGGCCAGGATGTTCTCCTGGGTGTCGGCCTCCACATGGCAGGTGACGATGTCCGCCCCGGCGTCGCAGAACTGGTCCACATAGCGCACCGGCTCCTGAATCATCAGATGCACGTCCAGGGGCAGGTCCGTCACCGGACGGATGCACTTCACCACCGGGATGCCGATGGAGATGTTGGGCACGAACAGGCCGTCCATCACGTCCACGTGGACGTAATCCGCGGTGGAGATGGCCTGAATGTCCCGGGCCAGATACGCAAAGTCCGCAGACAGGATAGAGGGGGGAAATTTTGATCATGAGAATCGGTCCTTTCAATCAGCAGGGTGACGGGGCGGCGGCAGACGGCATAGGATGGCTCAAGCGGCCCGGGACCGGAAGCTCTCCGGCCAGTCCGGCGCAGCCCTCCCGCCCCGCAGGAGACGCCGGCCGCCGCTTTTCAGATAGGGGGCCGGCGGTTCGCCGGCCCTCAATTGGGCAAAAGAATACATATACATTATACCAATCCCCCCGGCAGATTGCAACGAGGAAAAGGGCCGATTCCCCGGTCCCAGAGGCCTGCGGCGGAAAATCATGTCCATTCTGTGAATTTTGCAAAGAAAGGCTTTACGTTTGCGGCAGATTCCTGTAGAATAAGTGCGTCCTTTTCCGGAAGGACCTCATTTTTTTGCAGAACGAGGCGCTCGTATGAATTTCTTCCAAAAAATTGGCAACTCCCTGGCCCGGTTCATGTATGGGCGCAACGGCGTGGACCAGCTGGGGTTCGTGACCCTCTGGGCGGCCATTATTCTGGACGTGGTCAACCTCTTTGTCCGGAACCAGGTGGCCTACAGCATTCTGTCGGCGGTGGCCATGGTGCTGACTGTGTGGATGGTGTTCCGCATGTTTTCCAAGAACCTGTCCAAGCGCCGGGCAGAGAATGCGGCTTATATGAACAAGGTGGTCTATCCCCTGCGGCAGGCCCTGTCCCGCAGCCGGGACAAGGAGCACAAGTATTTCACCTGCCCCAACTGCCGCACGGTGTGCCGGGTGCCCCGGGGCAAGGGCCGCATCGTCATCACCTGCCCCAAGTGCGGCGCGGAAATTCACGGCAAGAGCTGATAACAAGAAAATATCAATCCCGGCGCGGGTGCCCCGCGCCGGGATTTTTTTTGCTCTGCCGCTTATCCGATCCACTCCACCCGGCAGGCCTCCCGCAGCATCTCATCGGAGGCTGCTTTGTTCTCGGCATAGGCGTCGGGCCCGGCCTCATAGTCGGCGGTGATGGCCTCCAGCTCCCGGGAAAGCCAGCCATAGTCGTCGGAGACCGTCAGCTTCCCGCCTCTGATGCGGGTGATCCTGTCCCGGGCGTCGGGCCACTCCCCGGTGTCCGGGCCGCTTTCCAGAATCGTCCGGTTCCGGCCCAGGGAGGCGATGAGCCAGGCTTCGTAGCGGGCTGGTGCATAGCCCGCCGCCTCCAGCGGGGCGGACCGCTCCAGCCGCACCGCGTATCCCACGGACGGGTGCTTTTCCTGGACGTCCCGCACCAGTTGGCACACCTCCCGGAAAACCCGGTCCTCGGCCTGCCGGACCTCCGCCGCGCTGACGGTTCCTTCGGCGGGCCGGGATTTTCGGGCCGGTGTCTTGGGGGCGGGCCGCTCCGGAGCGCTCTCCTCCGGCTCCTTTTGGGGCAGGGCCCGCCGGATCAGGCAGTACCCCACCAGGCAGAAAACCACCGACAGCCCCGCCTGCGTCAGGATCGACCGGCGGGTCATGGCCCCCTGCCGGACGGACTTCTCCGGCGCGTCGGGGTCATACCGGACGGTCAGGGTCTCCCCGAAGCCGTAGCGCAAGCGCACCCGGTGCAGCTTCCCGGTGTAAACGTTGCCCCGGGCCTCGTACTGGTAGGTGATGTTGTATTCTTTTCCGTTTTCGGCCACGTCGATCACCGTCGCCGTGGCGACCGGCCAGTCTCTTTGCCGCACATAGACGGTGACATTGCTGACCAGGCTATAGACCGTGACGCAGAGAAAGATCACCGCCGCCGCAAACAGCATGGGATTAAAGCCCTTGAACCTCTTCATAGCTCCTCCAATTACTTTGACATTAGGATTTGTAGGTCTGCAGTGGTAAATTTCCCGCTTTCTTATTTGCCCCAGTAGCCCACAGATTCCAGAAACGCAAGCACATCGGCCTTATCCTCCTGCGTAGTATACACATAAAGCATCATCCTGCCGCTACGGATCTTTGCTGCGAAATTCGTGGGGCTGTCCACGGCATAGATCTGACGAGCAGCGGTATTGCTCTCCGTCACCTCACCGGTGATTGGGAGGGTCGCAGCAGCATAGATGCGGCGGCAGCCGTCTGCGGAATCCAGCCTACAGAAGTCTAACCGCAAGGAGTCCTCATGCACGGAAACAGAGCGGATCAACATGGACCCGACGCCCCATCTCTGGCGAACGTCCTCCGTGGAGTCCACAGCGGTGTAGCCGGTCGCCACTGCGGCATTGCGGAACTCATCCAAGTCCGCAGCTCCCGACGTAAGGAAAAATTTCACGAAAAGGATAACGGCAACGAACGCAAGAAGCCAAGCCGCAAGTCGGGGAACCCACTGCTTTGCCGGGATCTTTGCAATGGCCGTTGAATCAAACCCTATATCTGTCTTCGGGACCGATTCCTTCGGCTCCTCAGTGTGCTTCTTTCGCAGGAGATTGCGAAACAGCTCCACCCCCCCAGAGAGGAAAAAGCCCACCACTGCGATGGCCGTTCCCAAAATCAGAAGTACCACCAGATCACGGGTATTGGGAGAGAGAATCGCCGTGTTCTCTTCCGGCATTTCCGGGTCGTATTTCACGGTAATGGTATCACCGACCAGGCGGGGTGATGACATACGTCCTGTGCTGCCCGTATAGGTTTTCCCGTCCACGACATACTCATATGTCATGATGTAGTAGGTAATGTGGCTGTTATGTAGTGACGAGGAACTGCCTTCTTCGCTGGAGACATCTGTGACCGTGGCCGATGTAGTGATCCAGTCCTTCTGGCGGGATTGATCAACATAGTTGCCGATTCCGTCGACAATCAGGCCGATGCCCACGATTAGCATCACTAAGCCCATGATTCGGAAATAAAGCGAAAATTTTCTATCTTGTTTTCTCCACATTCCTAATTCTTATGCCTCCTTGCTTCGCTCCATCAGCACCTCCATTTCCCGCTGAAACAGAGCCTTATCATACAGGATCTTATGCTTCGTACCAGTGGAGCCTGTGCTCCTCCATCAGATGGAAATCACAAAAAATACCATCAGGTTATAGAAAAAGTGCATCCCGGCGCAGATGTAAAAGGCGTTGTCCCGGCGGAATATCTGCCGGACCAGCAGGGCGGCCAGCCGGAAGGCAAAGGCGATGACCACCTGCTTCACGCTGCCGTTCATCGCCCAGTGTACCCCGGCAAACAGCGCGGCCGCAGCCGCCATGCTCCACATGGCTTTCCCTCTGAGCAGCCGCATCAGGGTATCGTACAGGTAGTAGTTGAAATACGCCTCCTCAGCCAATGCAACGATCATCTGCACCAGGATGAAGCCGGCGGCATTCTGTATGCCCAGCCGGGGAAACAGCGAAATATCCTCGAACAGCATGGCGACACCCGCGAAAACCATCGCCAGCAGGCACCCCAGCCCCAGTCCCGTCAGAACCTGCCGGACCACGTTGGCGGCGGTCCGCTTCAGCCTGAAGAGGTCCGTGTCAAAGTCCCGGCGCATATAGGCGGCGCTCAGCCCCAGCACAAGGCCGTTGAAGGCCATGTAAAACAGGTTGGGCAGGTTGGCCGCGCGGCTTGTAAGAAAAAGCGCGGACAGATAGACCAGCAGGAGCACTGCATGGTGCGGCAGGCAGTGTTTTGGCAGTGCTTTCATGTTCCCTTACCTCCGCAGATAGCCGGTCTCCGCCAGAATTTCGTTGATCTCCGTCAAAGAATCCGGCGAACAGGCATAAATCAGCGTGTCACCCCGGAACAGCACCAGATAGTACACGCCGTCCGCCACTATGGTGAACATCTTGCCGCCGCCTGAGAGGGCGGTCTCGTGGCTTTCCCGCGCCCTGGGCTCCAGGTCCGGGGCTGTCTCATAGGATATCTGGTTATACACCAGGTCCACCGTTTTATCGTCGGCGTAGCGATAGCACTCCACCCGACTGCCGCCCTTTGCCTCGGCGATGGCCTGGGTGAGCTTGTTCCGGTCGATCCGCCCATAGGTCAGGGATACGTCCGCCGTTTCGTACCCCTTTTCCTGCAGAATCTGCGCAAAATGCACCGGGTCCGGCGTCTCCGTCCGCCCGGAGGCCGCGCCGCTTCCAAAGATATACAGGACCGCCAGAAGGACGCCCACCGGCACGGCGGCACAAGCCGCCGTTTTTCCCAGGTGCGCCCGGCTGTATGCCCGCTCCGCCTGGTGCTTTTCCCGGAGCTTCTCCGCCGCAACAGGGTCCAGAGGATGGCCCCGCCTGTAGAGCGCACCCCCGGCGGCCAGAACCAGGTTGACGGCAAGCAGGATGCAGTTGCCGGTCATGGCGAAGGACACCCGGTCCGGGCTGGCATACACCCGGCTCAGGAGGTACATGGCCGCCACACTGGGGAGGGCGGCCGCCACCTTCATCCACATAAATCGGATGGACTTTTCCGGGTCGGTGCTGTGCTCCTTGAAGAAATTGACGTAATACCACCAGTTCCGTTTTCTCCTGACGGACGTTGGACTGATGCCGGAGGTGGTTTTCAGAAATTCCATATAGGTCATCCCGGTCAGATGCACGGCCTCCTGGGTCATCCAGTGGGTGCAGAGCAGGTTGACCGGCACCAGGAGAATGAAAAACAGGATACAGATCGTCTGGGTATTCACGATAGATCACGCCTTTCTTATGCAAAGATTATAAAAAAAGCAGCCTTGAAAGTCAAGGCTTTCTCACGGAGCGGAACGTACCGCTCCTTCCAAAAAAACGGTCCCCGCCGAAAGGCAGCTCCCGATAAGAAAACATCGTGAGGAAAGAGAGAACGGTATAGCTTCGGCTGTACCGTTTTCTCATTTTTCCGTTGATGCCGTGACTTTTGACATTTCCAAGACTCCGATACCCTTGTAGTAAATGTCGATCTCCTGCGTCCGATTCTTGCCCTTTGGGTCGCTGGCCGCATGGACGATGATTTTCTCCACGAACTCATGGAGTATGCAGGGCGTGAGCTCCGGGATATCCGTGTACCTCTCCACAACGGAGAGAAAACGATCAACATCCGACGATTTGCTTTCCTCCAGCTCCACTTCTTTCCGAAGGGAACTCGCCAGCACCTTGAGATCCTGTTCTTCCTTCTCATAGTCCGTAGAGAGCTTCTGAAAGCGTTCATCGGAGAGCTTGCCCGAAATGTTGTCCTCATAGAGCCGCTTGAAGATAGCATCCAGCTCTGTGATCCGCTTTTCGGAATCGGCAAGCTGCCGTTTCCGCTTTGCAAGATCCCGGTCGCGCTGCCGCAGGTCACTGTCCATGACCAGCCTCACAAACTCGTCCTTACTGCGGGAGGCGAAGGAAACGATCTCCCGCAGGTTTTCCAGAATCAATTCCTCCAAGATCACCGTGCGGATGGAATGGGTCTGACCGCAGAAGTCACGGCTCTTTCGGTAGCCGGCGCACAGGTAGTATTCCTGCTCGCGCCGGAAGTTGGTGGCTCTGCATTGATACATGACAGATCCGCAGTCCGCGCAGAACATCATGCCGGAGAACATCCCCATTTCTCCCATTTTTGTAGGACGACGGCGCGTCTGCCTTGCTGCTCTCGCGGCATCTGCGATTGCCTCCGTCCAGATCGGGTCATGGGTGTTCTCAAAGATCAGCCACTCACTTTCCGGATTATGGATGACCTTTTTGCTCTTGTAGGACTTCTTCCTCGTCTTGAAATTGACCGTGTGCCCCAGGTACTCCCGCCAGCGGTCCATGATATCCGCTACGGTGGAGGCATCCCATGCGTAGGGCAAGCCCCGCTTGATATTGCTTGCTTTCCGGCCCCTGCTGGCATAATAGGCGGCCGGGGTCAATATCCTTCGCTCTGTCAGCTTCCTTGCAATCTGGGACGGTCCGAAACCGTCCATCACATATAGGCCGATCTCATAGACTACCGCTGCGGCTTCCTCGTCCCTGACCCACAGCTTTTTGTTGTCAGGAGACTTCATGTAGCCATAGGGCGGCAGGGTCGTCAGATGCTCGCCGGCGTTGCCCTTGACCTTCATCACGGCACGGATCTTCTTGCTGGTGTCCTTCGCATACCACTCATTGATGATGTTCCGAAAAGGAGTGAACTCATTATCACCCTGGGTGCTGTCCACGCCATCGTTGACAGCAATAAAGTGAATGTCATGCTCTGGGAACATGATCTCGGTATACATGCCCACTTGCAGATAATCACGGCCCAGGCGTGACATATCCTTGATAATGACCCGCTTGACAAGGCCGGCTTCGATATCCGCAATCATTTGCTGGAAGCCAGGGCGGTTGAACGTTGTACCCGAAATGCCGTCATCAATATAAAAGCGATAGTTTTTGTAGCCGTGGTCAAGTGCGTAGCGTTGAAGGATCTTTTTCTGGTTGATGATACTGTTGCTGTCGCCCTGCAATTCATCGTCACGCGACAAACGGCAGTACAAAGCGGTAACAGCTTCGACGCTCATAGCGTTGTAAGGGAATTGAAGCGCGGCAGCGGTGTTTGACTGATGATACATAGTAACCTCCCATCCGGCAGTCAAACACGGTTTTGAAGTCACCTTCATTATACCGCGTCTTTTTGTCCCTGTCTGCCTGTTTGGGAGAATTAAGTTGTAGCTTCTTTCTGAACGTCCGCTTTCATCAGACGTTCCAACTTTACGGCAATACTCTCGTCGCTCTTTTCTCGAAAGAAGGAATTGACGATAAAGGTTGTGTTGCCGATCTGTTTTTCGCTCCGCTTCGGCGGGGCGTATTTCTTTTCAGATGAAACGGTCGTTTGCATAGTTAGCCCCTTTCTAATCGTCTGAAAACAAATCATGTTTTGATAGCTTACAAAGAACAGCAGAAACGGACGGCTGAATGGCTTTTCAGCTCCACGGGAATCCCACCCCCGCGCGGTTCTCGCGCGGCCCTGCTCATTGCCTGCGACGCCTCACCGCCTGAATACGGCTGCACGCCCGGACTGTGACTGCAAGGGAGTATCGCCCCGTCTGTGCATCGTGGCCTGCGGGCTGCCTTGCCCGCTTTGCGGCCTGGTGGATATCGCTCGCCTCGTTGAAGGGTCATGGCGCACCGGCCGTATAGCTCCGCACAGACGGGAATGTATCCGTCTGCTCTATGCTGCACCGGGATTTGCCGGGCTTTCTTTGTCAAGGAGCAAAGGGCTCAGCCGCGCGGAAAGGGGTGCGCGCGGTCAGATCCCGCCTGGGTTCAGTTCAGGTCGAAACTCAGGATGGCGACGATCAGCTTCGTCTCGATCCGGCGGCGGATCTCCTCGTCCACTGCAAGGCAGGGGTTCCCGTTCTGGTCATACCCTCTGCGCATGGACAGAGCCGCTATGTAGCCGGAATAGTGATCCAGCACCTGGTTCACCGCCTCTGGGTCGCCCCGCACAGCGGCGGCGATCACCGGATACGGGATCAGCTTGTGCTTACTCATTTGCGTCACCTCCCATCAGCTCTTTTAGCAGCTCATAGGCTCGCTGCCTGCGATGATTGACCGTTCTCCGGGGAAGGCTCAGCTTTTCGCCGATCTCCCGATCTGCCAGCTCCAGGAACCAGTACATCAGAAAGATATCCCGGAGGCTCTGGGGCAAAACAGTCAGCGCGTCAGCCAGCCTGTCGTCCTTAATGAGGATCACATCGCCGTCCACGGGGAAGGATGTGTATTCCCACGGATAGAGGTCATAGGTCGCAAGCGCCTCGCTGCCCTCCTCCGACAGATCGCTCAGGGACACGAAGCGGTCCTGCTGGACGCGAACCTGACGGAAAGCGTTAGCAGACTCATTTCGGATGGTCCTTTTGCAGAACGCATCGAAGGTGTGCTGCTTGTGCCGGTAATGGTGTTCAAGGTCCATTTTCTCACCTCCCTTCGCGCCGGAAGGCAGGTCGTGGTTTCCCCTTTCACCCCTTACTGGTTTTCCAAATGCCCCTTTTGGCCATTTTTTCGGAAATTTCTCAAAAATATTTTTTTTCGCGGCTCATGCTGCGCTCCTTTCGTCCTGTTCGGGTGGTTGTTCCTTCCAGAACGAAGGGCGGCGGGGAGCGGCAGCCCACGGCGAAGTGCCGGGAACGACAAAAAGCACCTATAAAGGCTTCAAAGCCTTCATAGGTGCTCAATAGGCGCAATGAAACAGCAGAAAGAGCAGGCGGGTGCAGAAAACTGCTTTCATTCCGTATTGGTCCGGTTATGCGATTTGTGCGGCGGCAAGCCGCATCAGCGACACCTCCCGTACTCTTTTGTCATAGACTGATTTCCTTTCTGCTCAAATCAGATAGATGTGGCGAAAGGCGGTTGTTCAAAAGAGCAACCGCCTTTCCTGACGAATGAAACCGAAAAGGGGCGCGGGGCTATTTGCCCGCGCCCCTAAAGGTGAGCCTGTTTACTTTTCGATGATTTGCAGCGATTCTTCTTCACGCCGCCGCCTGATCTGCCATGTGGTCAGCGCAAGGCATCCGGCAAGAGATGTACAGAGGGAGATCCCCCACAAGCCTAACACGCTGCTGTCGCCGGTCTTTGGGATTTGCAGCCGCTTCGGGTCGATCCAGCCCATCAGGCCGCCGGGAGCCTTGCCCTGCACCAGCTCATACTTCTCAATGAAGCGGTGGAGCATGGCGGCGATCTCAGCGCGGGTTGCCGTACCCTGCGGGTCAAGCAGATTGCCGGATTTTCCCTTCACAAGACTGCTGCCGACCGCCCATTGCATCGCCGTCTTTGCGTAATCCGTGATCTTGTCCGCGTCCTTAAATTTGTCCAGATTTCCCTTGACGGTCAGATCGTAGCCCTTGTAGTCCGCGTAGCGGTAGAAGATGGCTGCAAGCTGTTCGCGGGTGATGGGATCGTCCGGGCCGAATTTGTCTTTGCCGTAGCCCGCGAAAATGCCGTTCTCCGCCGTCCATGTGATCGCGTCAGCGTACCACTTTCCGGCCTCCACATCGGTAAAGCTGTTTTTGCCCTTCGGCGCGGGGCTGCCCTCCATGCGCCAGAGAATGGTCGCCATCATGCCGCGCGTCGCCGTCCCATACGGACTGAACAGGGTCTTGCTCGTGCCGAGCATCAGGCCGTTTTCGTAGACGAACATCACATCGCCGTAGAACCAGTCCTTTTCAGAAACATCGGTAAAGGGATTCGCGCCTGTACCCGGATTTTCGTCCACGCGCCAGCCTGCATACACGGTCATATCCTTCGTCAAATAAACACCGGAAACCTTGTTCATCAGGCTGCGTTCGCTGTACCAGCCGATAAAGGTGTGGCCGCGCCAGGTCGGGACGTACTTTGTCAGGTCAATGTAGGTATTGTACGTTCCCTGCACGCTGGGAATATCACTGCCTCCGCCTGTTTCAAAGCGCAGCGTGTAGTAGGTGACGGGCGGATTGTAGCCGCCGCCACCGCCGCCGGTGTCCTTCTCGAAGATGGCCTTGACCTCCACGTTGGCACTCGGCATGGTGAACTTGTCGTCCTTGATGGTCACGCCGCCGCTGATGACCTGCCACTCCTTGAGGTGGTAGCCGGTGTTTGGCGTTGCGGTCAGGCGAATCTCCGTACCGACCACGGCTTTTGCATGAGATGCAGAAGCCGTTCCGTTGTCGCCGCTGGTCACGGTGATGGTGAACTCGGTGGGCGCAGGAGGTGCATCTTTCTCGAAGATGGCCTTGACCTCCACGTTGGCACTCGGCATGGTGAACTTGTCGTCCTTGATGGTCACGCCGCCGCTGATGACCTGCCACTCCTTGAAGTGGTAGCCGGTTTTGGGCGTAGCGATCAGGGTGATCTCTGTGCCGACAACAGCCTTTGCATGAGAGGCGGAAGCTGTGCCGTTGCCGTCCGTTTTCACGGTAATGGTGAACTCGGTGGGCACAGGAGGCGCGTCCTCCTCGAAGATTGCCTTGACCTCCACATTACCGTTCGGCATGAGGAACTTATCGTCCTTGATGGTCACGCCGCCGCTGATGACCTCCCACTCCTTAAAGTGGTAGCCCTCGTTGGGCATGGCGGTCAGGGTGATCGTCGTACCGGCCGCAGCGGTGGAAGGAGCTGCGGTGCCGGTGCCGTTTCCGTCATTACTGACGGTGACGGTGTAGGTGGTGGGGGTAATAACTCTGTTCTTCCACAGTGCTTTGATCTCAATATCCCCGTTCACGGTGTAGGAATCTCCCACTTTGTACTCCGTGCCGCCGATCTCCCAAGCCTTGAACTCCTGATCGGTGGGAGCGGTGAAGCCGCAGGCGGGCAGGATGTAATTTGCCCCTGTCTTGACGGTCACGGAATCCATGCTGCCGCTGCCGCCGCCTGCGTTGAAGGTGATTGTGCAATCCGCAAGCGGCGTACCCTCACCCACAGTGACCTCCGCATCTGTGCCGGCAAAGTGGTTGTTGTCCTCCGCGTAGCGCACGAAGTAATTGCCGGCAGGCAGGTTTTCAATCTCGATACCGGTGCAGGCGGTGTAGATAGTCTCGCTCTCCACACGGTATTCCATCGTTGCATCCACGCCGGTGATCTTGCCGTCGCTGCCGCCCTCGGTGGTGGGTGCGACACCGATCAAGCCGTTAGGCGCTTCCTGCGTGGCTTTGCCGATGCTCCACACCGCTGTTACGGCGTCGGTGCTGCTGTCCGCCCATTTTCCCGTTTTGGATGTGACGCGAACGGTGTAATCGCCCGCGTCCGTGCCGGTGTTGCCGGAGATGTCCATAGTGGCTGGATCATAGCCGCTCACGGTCGCTGTATGCTCGGAGCCATTGTAGGTGTAGGTTCCGGTGACACTGATGCTGGGCTTGGCGGGATCGGTAGGCGCAGGCGGCGCGTCCTCCTCGAAGATTGCCTTGACCTCCACATCGCTGTCCGGCATGGTGAACTTGTTGTTGGTGATTACAAGTCCTGCCGGAGATTCGACCTGCCACTCCTTGAGGTGATAGCCCTTGTCGGGCGTAGCGCTCAGTGTGATCTCCGCACCGGCAACAGCCTTTGCGGGAGATGCGGAAGCCGTTCCGTTGCCGCCGCTGGTCGCGGTGACGGTGTACTCCGTGGGTGTGGGCGGCGCATCCTTCTCAAAGATGGCCTTGATCTCCACGTTGTTGTTCGGCATGGTGAACTTATTGTCCTTGATGCTCACGCCGCCGCTGATGACCTGCCACTCCTTGAGGTGATAGCCCTTGTCGGGCGTAGCGCTCAGTGTGATCTCCGCACCGGCAACAGCCTTTACGGGAGATGCAGAAGCCGTGCCGTTGCCGCTGCTGGTCACGGTGACGGTATGCTCGGTAGGCGCAGGCGGTGCATCCTCCTCGAAGATTGCCTTGACCTCTACATTGCTGTCCGGCATGGTGAACTTGTCGTCCACGATTGTCACGCCGCCGCTGATGACCTGCCACTCCTTAAAGTGGTAGCCCTTGTCGGGCGTAGCGGTCAGGGTGATCTCCGTATCGACCACAGCTTTTGCATGAGAGGCGGAAGCCGTTCCGTTGCCGCCGCTGGTCACGGTGACGGTGTACTCGGCAGGCGCGGCTTTGGTTATCGTAATAGACAGCTCCTTCGTATCGCTGCCCGCGCTGTTGGTAGCCTTGACGGTAAATTTGGCGGTGCCGTCCGCAGTAGGCGTGCCGCTGATCTCACCGGTATCCGCGTTCAGGCTCAGACCGGCAGGCAGACCGCCGTCAATGCTCCATGTGATAGGTGCTGTGCCGGTGGCGGTCAGGGTATGGCTGTACGCCTCGCCTACCTTGCCGTTTGGCAGGGTGTCCGTGGTGATGGTGGGGGCGGCGGCAGCGTTTTCGCTGATGGTGAAGTAGTGCTCCGCCTTGCCGCAGTAGTTCCCCGTGCCGTACAGCGTCACCTTGGGGGCTTTTCCGGGTCAAAGCCCGCGTCGTCCGGTTTGAGGGTGTAGGGATGGACGTTGTTGGAATAGCTGGCGGTGTAGTCCGTGTTCTCCGCAAGCTGCTTCGTTTCGTTCTCGCCCGTCTGATGGGAAAGCCCCGTCAGCTTCTTTTCGCTGCCGTCTGAGACGCAGTCCGTCAGCCCCTCGAGCGTCAAAAGCCCATGCTCATAGCAGTATCCAAGATCATACTTGCCGCAGAGCGTACATTTCCCGTATTCGTCAAAGCTATGGTCAATGGTCTTTCCGTTGACGGTGCTGCCGCAGATGGTGATGTTTTCCGCCGGAATACCGGGCAGCTCCTGTGTGTGCAGGTCGTCATAGACATAGTTTGTGCCGTCCTTTTCCTCAAGCCGGAAGGAGTCCACCGTGCTGTTCAGGATCTGGATCCCAATCTCCGGAGCCCTGCCGAGCGCATTTTTCCCGATGCCGGGAACATAGTTTCCGTCAGTCCTCAAATTGCCGCCCTTTGCGGTCACGGTGCTGTTTTCAATGATGATATTTATTCGACCGCTGCCGGAGTCCCACGCTGCGCCGATGGCGGGTCCGAGCGCAGCACAACGAACACCTCACTGTTCGCAATGCGGATACGGCTCTCACGATTGTAATAGACTTGCCAACCGTTGCCGATGGCCGTGTTTCCGCCTGAAGACGGAATATGGATTTGGCTGTTCTGAATGTCGATGCTGCCAAAGGAACCTTTGGTGCCGCCGCCAATCGTGCAGTAATTATAGGTGTACTCCTCGTTCAGGCGGATGCTGCTGCCGTGGATCACGATCTCTTCAACGGAAGCATATTCTCCACGAGCGCCGATGATATCGCCCGTCAACACGGTGCTGTTCGTGATCTCCAGCTTTTTCAGCGTCTTTGCGTCAGTTATTGTGTGCACGGTTTCGTCCATGAAAATGCCGTAGGTGTGCAGATCGGAATCCCGGACGGCGATGCTCCCATTGCCGCCGACGCGAATGCTTCTAAAATGCGGCAGCCTGATCTCGCTTTCTTCAATGACGAGCTCGCTGTTGCTGCCCACGCGGATCCCGTCGGTGAGAACGGAGAGTGTGTCCGTGGATGCAACGCGGCAGTTTCGGATGGTGAGCTTCCCGCCCGGCGAGTCTGCGTCCCAGCCGATCAGAATCTTTTCGGCGCTGAGAAGCGGAAGCTCTGCGTCCGAAATGGTGATGCTTCCGACGCTTCCGCCGGCGGCAGCGCCGATGCAGGCGCCGCCGGTGCTGGAAATAGATTTGATCGCATTTCCGTTGATGGTGATGCTTTTGCAATCCACTCCCCCAATGCTGCCGATGGCTGCGCCGCCGCCCTCGGCGAAAGCGGAGATCTCACCGCCGGTGATGCGGATGTCGCCGGTGCTGCCGATGCCTGCCGCGCTGCCTTTTCCGACCGCATGGATGACGCCGTCGGTGATGGTGACGCTGCTCTTTTGTTTGCTTTTGTCGCCAATGGCGGCGTTATTGCGATTTGCCGTGGTTTCTATATTTCCGCCGTTGATGGTAATGTGCATTTCCGCCGTGTGGTGAACTCCGGCTCCGCCGATGCCAAAGCCATCTCCATCGGAAGATGCCTTGACCGTACCGCCGTTGATGGTGATGCTGCCGCCCTCAAGCGGGCCGATCCCGTTTCCGGGAATCGCGTATTGCGGCTGGTTTTCATAGCGATTGATACCGCCGTGAGCGGTCACATTGCCGCCGTTGATGGTGATGCTGCCGCCCCGGCCGCTACTGATTGCGCTGCTGGAGGCCTCGGCGATGATCGTGCCGCCGTTGATGGTGACGCTGCCGCCATTACCGCCGCATGTGCCGATCCCAAAGCTGTCTGCAGTGTGAGCGCCGCCGCTCGTCCTGAGCTCGGTACAGACGATGCCGCCGTTGATGGTGATGCTGCCGCCTTGCCTGAGATTGCCAGGCGTATCTCCGTCGGAGGAAACGTTGCGATCATAATCCGATCCGCCGATGGCGGAGGAGCCCTGCTGTCCTTTGGCGCGGATATTGCCGCCGTTGATGATGATCGTACCCTCGTTTTCATAGAAGTTGTCGTTGGCAGCCCACACGCGCACACCGGCGCCGATGCCGGACAGTCCAGCCACAGGCCACACACTCTTATCATGATCAGACCATTCCGGGAGGCACGCCGTCAGCTTGCCCATGGATGCCTCAGCGGTGCTCTGGGCGTATATGGTGAAGGTGTCGCCCTCCTTCACGTTGATGCCCCACGGTACCGTGAGGTGGCAGTCGTCCGTTAAGATCAGATTGACCGCGCCGTGGGTGTCCAAACGGGGCGTGATGGTCACGTCGCCCTCCACCACGTACCAGCCTGCGGGCATATCGTACCACTTGTTGTCGCTATTGAAAAAATCCTCGATAATAACGCTTTCCAGCACCGTGTATTCGGTGCAGAAGCGCTCCTTGCCGTCCGCGTCCAGATAGCGCACGGGGGTTTGCTCGACAGGGTTGCTAATGATAATGCTCAGCGCCCTTGTGTCGCTGCCCTCGCTGTTTTCTGCCTTGACGGTGAAGGTGGCGGTTCCCGCCGCAGTGGGTATGCCGCTGATTTCTCCGGTTTTTTCGTTCAGACGTAAACCGGCAGGCAGAGCGCCTTCATCAATCCTCCATGTAATGGGCGCTGTGCTGATGGCGGTCAGGGTATGGCTGTAAGCCTTGCCTGTCTTGCCGTCCGGCAGACTGTCCGTGGTCACGATGACGGTGTAGGCGTCTGGCACAAACCGCGCCGTGAGCGTGGTTACATCCGCCGGGACGCTTTCACCGGGCGCGTAGAGCTTGCCGTCGCTGCCAAGCCACTTAAAGTAATTGCCTGTAGCTCCCTCCGGGCGGGTCAGACCGTCGGCGCAGGCGCGGTAAATGCGCTGCCGTTTTTCACGATGATCCGGATGCTGCTCTCATCGCCCAGCTTGCCGCCGCCAAGGTCAAGAGTAACGGTTTTCAGCCCGTCAGGACCTATCGTGTCACGGTTCAAAACCTCGAGGACGGGGCGGAAACCGACCTGCGGGTTTTGGCCCGCAGCGTCGCGGTGGCCACGGAAGCGGCTCGAATAGTGCCCGCGAACCGTACGGCGCCACGGCAATCTGATCACAGTATCTTGTCCACACGAAAAAATCCCGTTCCAGTTTTTGATATATCCGTCGTCCTTGTCCAGCAGCCTGTCCCATTCGTTGCTTTGGGGCGTGCCGCGTTCTGAATCACCTGAGCCTGTATAACCACTTCCCTCGGACGGCGCACGCAGCGTATAGTCCACGCCGCCGGCGGCGTAGTCCTTGCCGAAAATCATGTCTGTGGCATTCAAATGATCCCAGCTTGCCGCGTACGTTACGGCATAGTCCGCCACGAACAGGCTGTGGGCATATTTTTTCTGCTCTGCATACTCCTCAGTGGTTGCCATCTCCGACGTGAGCTTGTAGGCGTCCACTGTTCCGGCGTAGGTAAAGGGAACATAGTGCATTGATTTGTCCGGCAAATTACCGCTTGCCGTGCCGGGAATGTTCTCACCGGAGAGGTCAAAGTAATAGGTGCCGCCGGGAGCGAGGGTGAACTGCTCTTTGAAATCAAACTGTGCCGTCAGCTTGATTACATCCGCCGGAACGCTTTCGCCGGGCGCGTACAGTTTCCCATTGTTGCCAAGCCACTGAAAATAACTGTCGGCATTTCCGTCCGGGCGGGTCAGGCCGTCGGACGCAGGCGCGGTAAATTCGCTGCCCTTTTTCACAATGATTTGAATCTCCTCAGAGCTGCCGCCCAGCTTGCCTCCTCCAAGGTCAAGCGTAACGGCTTTCAGCCCGTCAGCGCCCAGTGTGCCGGGGTTCAGGATTTCAAGGACGGGGCGGAAACCAAGGATCGGGTCGGAACTCGTAGCATTGTTGTCGTACCAGTTGCGGGTCGAATTGTACCCGCGAACCGCACGTCTCCCACTCTCCATGTTCGAAGTGTCCTGCCCCCACGAATAAATCCCGCTCCAGTTTTTGATATATCCGTCGTTCTTGTCCAGCAGCCTGTCCCATTCGTTGCTTTCGGGCGTGCCACGCTGGGACTCACCCGAGCCTGTACTCTTACCTCCCACGGACGGCGCGCGCAGCGTATAGTCCACACCGCCTGCGGTGTAGTTCTTGCCGAAAATCAGGCTCGCATCGTTTAAGGTGTTCCAATTTGCCGTATGCGTTACGGCATAGTCCGCCACGAACAGGCTGTGTGCATAGGGCTGCGTACTGGAATCGTCCTCATTTTTCAGCGAATAAGCATCCACTGTACCCACATAGGTGAACGGCACATAGTGCATTGTTTTGCCCGGCAGAGCGTTGTTCACCGTGCCGGGGATGCCCGCTGCCGAGAGGTCGAAGTAATAGGTGCCGCCGGGGGCAAGGGTGAACTGCTCGTCGATTTCACCCGCAGCAAAGGCCGCTGTCGGCAGCAGCGTCAGCACCATGCAGCATAGCAGCAGGATGCTAAGTATTCGTTTCTTCATTGGCTTTTCTCCTCCTGTTCTTGCGGGTCTGGCTTGCCTGTCCCGTCCTTTTTCCGGTTTTCTCTGATTCTGAGCCGGAAACACAGCGCGGTGATCGCCACCGCCGCGGCAAAGGAGACGACGGCTACCAGCACATAGCCGCCCGCGTCCTCCCGCAGCAGCATCGCGCCGAACACGCCCCATGCTTCCGGTTGCCCCGGCCCGGCGACCGTGCCCACCGCCTGCATCAGCACCGCGAACAGCAGCATACACATAGCGCTCAGTCCATATATGCCGCGCCGCTGCCTCCGGCGGGTGTTTTCCCGCACCCGCTGCTTGACGAGTGCGACCCGTCTTGCGGTATCGTACATATCGTTTGAACCTCCTCTCTGGATTTTTTGAAATGCGGCTTAAAAACCCCTTCACTTATATAGGTACAAAAAATCGAAAAAACTCTCACCCAAAACGCAAAATTTTTCAAAAAAATTTGAGAGCCGCCAAAAAGCAGCTCTCAGGGAGTGGATATTCGGTTATTTCCTCTGCGATAAGCGGAAAACAGACAATCTTCCCGCCGCCACCAGCAGCACCGGCAGGGCGTAGGCGATGTACTGCGCCGTGCCGCCGTGGGCGATGAGCAGATTGTATATGGCATGGAATGTGATGGCCGCGCCCAGCAGCCCGCAGGTGCCGGCCACCTTCAGCCACGTCCGCCGCCATGTGTAGGCAAGCCCGCCGCCCACGATCAGGCCGCAGAGGACGTGCATGGCTCCCGTGCCGAAGCCACGGAAGAAGATAAAGGAGAAGCGGTCTGCGCCGTTCTGGATGAGATAGCACACATTTTCAAAGGTAGCGAAGGCGAGGGCAACCGTGATGGCGGCAGCCTTGATTTTATCGCCCTCCGGCTCGAACACCAGAAGATAGAACACCAGCGGCAGCAGCTTCATCAGTTCCTCCACCACCGGCGCGATCTCCGCCGTGGCGGCAAGGGCGTCCGCCTGACACACCGCCGCAAGGAAGGTGTTGATATAGGCCGAGAGCAGACACACCCCCATCCCGGCGATGCAGAACAGGAAGAAGCGGAGCTGCCGCCTGCCCATGCACAATGCGGCCACCAGCAGGGGAGATACCATGCACAGAAAGATGTTTTCGATGTAGGTCATGCGTCCACCGCCTTTCTCGTGGCGGGCAGCAGCCCCAGAATCGCAAGCGTCAGCAGCATATCGCACCAGAAGGTGGGGCTTGCCAGAGAGGTATCCGGCCAAAAGCAGCCCACCGTCCAAAGCAGATACTCCGCAAACGCAAAACACAGCACGCCGATGTGGAAATATCGCATATTCCGCACCGCGCCCGTCTGCCCATTGGCGTAGACCAGCCCACGAATGGCGCAGAAGGAGAGCACAATCATCATGCCGCACCAGATCAGGTTGGAGAGAATGTCCCCGAAGATGCAGTAGAACGCCAGCAGCGGCACGCCGAACGCAGGCGCAAGCCACGCCCTTCGGCAGCGGAAGCTGCGCTCGTCCTGACTGGTGAGCGTGGCCTGCAAAATGCGCAGGAAGATGAGGCTGGACACCCAGCCGAACTCCGACACATAAAAGACCCGCGGCGTGGTGTCGAACAGCAGCAGATACAGCGTCCAGTAGAGAGAGCCGAGGGCAAAGCAGCCATAGAAGCACAGCAGCAGAAAGTACGCCTGCCTGCGGCTTTTCCGGTAGGATATGCCCGAAAGCAGCGCGCCGACGAACGTGGTCAGCAGTTGCAGCAGGTTCTCAATCAGCTCCATGCGCATCCTCACTTTCCTTGTCCTGCGCGTTCTCGCGGCTGAGCTGCCGCAGCCGGAAGCACAGAACGGTCACGCACACGCCGAGTAAAAACGCCAAAAGTCCGATGACGATGTATCCCAAGGCCGCGCCGCCGTGAAAGATGCTGGCCGCCGTTTCAAAGCCGGAATAATCGCCTGTCTGTATCCGCGCAGCAATGCCGGGCATGGCGAGGGACGCGCCGATGAGCAGTATAAGGCACGCCGCCACGGCGGAAGCCATGGTGATCGTATTGCGCCGCCGCTGTTTTTCTCGTTCCATTTTGGCGATGCGCCGCTTCGTCTCCGCAACGCGCTCCTCATGACTCCGCATTTGTGATTCCCTCCCGTTCTAAGAGCCTTCGCAGGCTTTCTTTTCCGCGATACACCAGATTGGTGATCTGCTTCACCGTTTTTCCCGTGACCTCCGCCGCCTGCGCGTAGCTCATGCCTTCAAAATAGGTGAGATACAGCACCTCCCGATAGTCCGGGTTCATTTCGTCCATGCAGAAATGCAGGACGCGGTTTCGCTCCTCTGTCCGTATGACCTCCTCCGCCAGCAACCGCCCGTCCGGTTCGTCGGTCAGCGCATCGAGGCTGAACAAGGGCTTTCGTTTGCTCTTATGGCGCAGCGCCATGTGCCGCGCCGCCTTATAGAGATACGCCTTGAAGCCGCCGTCCCGGATGCGGGGCTTTTTCGTGAACAGATAGGCGAAAACATCCAGCATCAGCTCCTCCGCCTCGTGAACGTCGTGCAGATAGCCGTCGATATACAGGGTCAGGGGGTCGCCGTATTTTTTCATCAGGGCATTGAGCCCTTCGTCGTCACCGCTCAGATATTGGCGGTATAAGCTCTCGTCGCAGGTCATAGCGTTCACTTCCTTTTTACGGATGCTTCCAATGCAGCCGGGTGTCTGTCAGGTGCTTGTCCTGCCGGGATCGCGGTGTTGCTTCTGAAAGCGCGGGTCGGATGGCTTTTCCGCGTTTTCCGGGATCGCCCATGAACGCCCGAACCGGGACGCGCCGGGGATCCGCCCCTCAGCGCAATATTGGTTGACCCGCCGCTCTGACACGCCCCAACGGTAGGACGCCTCCCGAATGGAGATATAGCCCTTGATCCCGTTCATACCGCACCTCCGCATGGATAATACTCAACATGATACATTATATACGAATATCCGAAGAAACACAAGGCATCCGGCGAAGTGTTCAGAGAAAAGTTACGGATAGGAGCGACATTTTTTGAAAAAGTCCTCCGAAACTGGCCAAAACGCCCTGTTCGGATTGTAGTATGGGTAGAGGGGGAAATACGGGGGTACGAAGTAGTCAGCAAGCACAGCAAGCGAGTACCCGCTTGCGGATTTTGCGCTGTTCAGGTCCCTTGCCCGAACAGTCAAAATTGCTTGCTGGGATATCCCAGACCCTTATAAGAAACGGAGGCTGCCCATGGCAAACCGAAAGCGGAACATTCAGATGAAGTTCTATGTGACGGAGGAGGAAAAACGGCTCATAGATGAAAAGATGGCGCAGCTCCCCACACGGCGGTACGGCGCGTATCTGCGGAAGATGGCGATAGACGGGTATATCATCCAGCTTGACACCACGGATATCAAGCGGATGAACGCTGCCCTGTCCGCCATTGGTCGGAACGTCAATCAGATCGCCAAGCGTGTCAACGCCGGAGGCGGCGCGTACAAAGCGGATATGCGGGAGATACAGGAGAGGCTGGATGAGATATGGCAGTTACAAAGACGCATCCTATCAAGTCAACGCTGAAAGCGGCCATTGACTATATCTGCAACCCGGAAAAGACGGACGGGAAGCTGCTTGTTTCCTCCTATGGCTGCGCCGCCGAGACTGCGGATATCGAATTTGCCTGGACCCGCCGCCATGCCATCGACAAGGGAACGAACCTGGGCCGTCACCTGATCCAAGCCTTTCAGCCTGGGGAGGTCACGCCGGAGCAGGCCCATGAGATCGGCATGGAGCTGGCGCGGGAGATCCTGGGCGGCAGGTATGAGTTCGTCCTGACCACCCACATAGACCGGGATCATGTTCATAACCACCTGATTTTCAATGCCGTCAGCTTTGCGGATCACAAGCACTACCATTCCAACAAGCGCAGCTATCACTTCATCCGCCGCACCTCAGACCGGATCTGCAAGGAACACGGCCTGTCCGTCATCGTTCCCGGCCAGGACAGGGGCAAAAGCTACATCGAGCATCAGGCGGAGCGGACCGGCATCAGCTATAAGGCGAAGCTGCGCGCCGCCATCGACCAGCTGCTGCCCGGCTGCCATGATTTAGAGGAGCTGCTGGTGCGGTTGCAGCGGGAGGGCTATGCGCTCAAGCGGGGCAAGTATATTTCCGCCAGAGCGCCGGGACAGGAGCGCTTCACAAGGCTAAAGACCCTGGGCGCGGACTATGCCGAGGACGCCCTGACCGCACGGATGGCCGGACGCGCCAGACCCTCCCGCCAACCAAAGCAGCGCGGAGGCAGGGTCAGCCTGCTCATAGATATTCAGAACAACATCAAGGCCCAGCAGAGCGCGGGCTACCGCCATTGGGCGACCATCGAGAATCTGAAACGCATCGCCGAGACCAGCAACTTCCTGACGGAGCACGGCATCGGCAGCATGGAGGAGCTGACGGAGCGCTGCGAGGCGGCTGCCGCCTCCGCCGCCCGGCTGAAAGCAGAGCTGCGGGAGACCGGGGCGCGGATCGAGGAGCTGACGCTGAAAATAAAGCACGTCGCCGCCTACCGTCAGCTCAAGCCAATCTACGACCGCTATCAGGCGTCGAAGGACAAAGAGAAGTTCCTGCGGGGCTATGAGAGGGAGATCATTCTCTTTGAGGCCGCCGCCAGAGAGTGCAAGCGCCTGGGCGCCGTGCCCCTGCCGTCCGCGGAGCGGATGCAGGCGGAAATGGACGCGCTCACCGCCCGGAGGGCGGCGCTGACCGCCGAGCGTCAGAAGGCGCGGCGGGAGGAGCAGGACTACGCCGCCGTGCGCCGGAACGTGGAGGAGTTCCTGTCCCCGCCCCGGCAGGCGCCGGCACGGCAGAAGGATATGGAGCTGGAATGACCCCTGGGACAAACTTTTTGCCGCGATCTGCGTTTTCCCCTGGGCTTTTGCCGAAACGTCAGATATAATGAAGATACAAACGATTTTGAAGGAGGCGAACCCCATGACAAGAGGCGAGGCCTTAAAAGACTTTTTCCGCAAGACCATCCTGCCGGTGGCGTCGGCCGCGCTGCTGTACTGCATCTTCCGCTCCGCCTGCGTAAAGAACGGGGAGCTGGATTATCTCTGGCTCTGGATCCTCTGCGGGCTGCCATTTGGGATCTGGCGGCTGCGGCTCTGGATCATACCGGGCGGCGGCTCTCTGGGCGGCGGGATCGCCCTGTTCCTTCTGAACTTCGTCTTTGCTGGCCTTATCGGCGGCTGCGTCCTTGTCTGGCGGCTGCTGGTGGCGGCGTGGTACATCCCGGTCACGGCGTACCGCCTGCTGACGGCAGACAGGTATTCCTTCCTCCCGGAGGAGTAGGATCCGCGCCATGGAAATGTGGAAAACGGCCGCTTTGCCGATGGAAAACGCATTCACGGCCCGATGGAAAAGCCGCTGCCTTTCCCACAGCCCGCAAACACCGTTTCCCACAGCACCGCCCGGCTTGGCCGTTTGCCCACAATCCCACAGCGCCTACGACTGCTGCTGCCGCAAAAATCGCATTCCCTGATAGAAAAAATCATCATTTCATGGTAGAATGGGGATAGCCCATCGAAGGAGGGAAAAGCCCATGGACGAGAACAATTCCATCCAGCTTTTTGAAGATAGAAAGATCCGCACTGCCTGGGACGAGGAAAAGGAAGAATGGTATTTCTCCGTAGTGGATGTGATCGCCGTTCTGACCGATCAGCCAACGGCAAGAAGCGCCAGCACCTATTGGGCGGTTTTGAAAAAGCGTCTGAAAGAGGAGGGCGCAAGTGAACTGCTTACAAATTGTAAGCAGTTGAAAATGCGGGCAACAGACGGAAAGATGCGTCTAACGGACGTTGCCAGCACGGAACAGCTTCTGCGCATCATCCAGTCCATCCCGTCGCCCAAGGCAGAACCGTTCAGGCGTTGGCTGGCTCAGGTCGGCCGGGAACGCATCGAGGAGACCATCGACCCGGAGCAGGCCATCGACCGGGCGCTGGAGACCTACCAGAAGAAGGGCTATGACGCCGACTGGATCCACCAGCGCATCCTCTCCATCCGCGTCCGCAACGAGCTCACCGCCGAATGGCAGGCGCGGGGCGTGGAGCAGGGCCGGGAATACGCCATCCTCACCGACGAGATCACAAAGGCCTGGTCCGGCATGACCACCCGGCAATACAAAAACCTGAAAGGGCTCAAAAAGGAAAACCTCCGGGACAACATGAGCACATTGGAGATCGTGCTGAACATGCTGGCCGAAACCACGACCACGGAGCTTTCCAAGGTCCATCAGCCGGAGGGCTTTGAGGAAAGCCGGATCGTCGCCCAGCGCGGCGGCAAGGTGGCGGGAGACGCGCGGCGCGCCATCGAAGCGGACACCGGGCGGCCCGCCGTCACAGCGCAGAACGCCGCCCAGCTCAACGCCGTGGTGACGGATGTGATCCAGGGCGTGGCGGAAGCGGACAAGCCCAACGAGGACGAGAAATAAGCAAAAAAAGAAGCGGGGACGCAGCCAACGGATATACCGAAGGCCGCGTCCCCGCTTTTGCTATGGGCGCATATCGGAAAGTGTCAAAAACGCCTGTTTTCTCGCCGCAGGAGCGCGGAGAAAAGCGCGGATGGGAAATCATAAGGGCATGGTCTGAAAACGCCGCCACGGAGGACTATTTTGCCCGTTTTCCACCCTTATCCACGCCTTTTTTCACGCGCTGGGACTGGAAGTGAGGGCAGTCCAACACCACCGCCCGGAAGCTCTGCTTGCAGGGATGGACGCAGCCCTTGCAGAGCCGGTTGTACTGCCGCCTGCCGTTTTCCCCCAGGAAGAAGGCCCATTCCAGCCGCCACTTCACGCCCCGGCTCATCGCTCCCCCAGCTCCGGGGGCTTTTTCTCCGGGGCAGGTCTGGGCTGCTGCTTCGCGCACTCCTGCTTTGCCGCCGCCAACCGTTCCCGGATGGAAGGCTTTTTCTCCGGCTGCGTCCGCTCCGCGTGCTCCCTGGCCTTCTCCAGCTCCTCGCCCCGCCTGCCGTTGTTGATCACGCCGTCGATCATGCCGTAGTCGTCCTCCAGCGTCATTTCCGCCGTGCGGAGGGGATTGTCCTTTTCCGGCGCATCAGCTCTGACCGCATACGCCTGGGTCCCATTTGCCATAATGAGATATTTTCCATCCTCAGAGGCGTGATGAAAACCGTATCCGTCTGCCTCCATCTGCTCCCTTGTCATGCCGCAGAGATAGAAGCTGCCCCTGGGTGTCTGGATGCGCTCGGTGATCTCGCGGCTTTTCTGCGCCGGCTGCAAAAACTCCGGCACTTCGGAAAAGCCAGTGCGGTCGCAGTAATGGGCGGTATCCTTCCCGTTCTGATGCAGCACCACGATATCCGATACCGACAGGGAGTGCCCGGTGAAATCTGCCGGACGATCCACATTGAACCGGGTATAAATGCTTTCAAGGTTGTCCTTTTCCGTCAGCGGCGCTTCATAGACCAGCTCGTAGTTTTCCGGCTTTACGGAAAGGCCGTTGCGGGGGATGCTGTCCAGCGGCTCAAAGCGATAATCCAGCGTTTCATTGCCGCCCTTGAGCTGGTAGATGGAGAAGCTGCCCACCGGCTCGTCCCGCACCGCCCGTGCCTGCTCCACGATAGCGGCGGGGGTCTGCGCATAGGTGGCCGCCTCCGCCGCGTACTCCCGTTCCGCCTTTTCCGCGGCGGCCAGCATTTCATCCACACGGGATCTGTTCGGATCCTCCAAAGCCGCCTTGACCTCGGCAGGGTCGAAATCAAGAAACTCCTCGTATCCCGTGGCGTCCTTGAACTTTTCGATCTCGGAGGGAAGATAGTCCTCCTGGGTCTGGCCCAGCGCCGCCAGCCTTTCCTCCAAAGCGGAGATGCGCCCGGCCATCAGGTTTTCGTAAAGCACTTCCTTTGCGGCGTGCGCCTCCGGGTGTTCCGCCGCGTACTGCGGATCGTTCTGACGGAAAAACTCGTCCATGTCAAAGGCGATATCCATAGCCCACTCGGATTTTTCTTCTTCGGGAAGATCGTCCTGGAAGGCCATCACCCGGTATTCGTCGGGGATGCTGCCGCGCTCACCGTCGTAATACTCGCAGAAGCGGTCCCCCGTATCCCGCACATAGCCCTGATCCGTAAAGCTGCCGTTTTCGTCCATCGCCACGTCCCGGCCGTAGGCCTCATAGTCGATGTAATTTTGCAGGTGCTCCGGCACCTGCATGACCTCCAGCTCCTCGATATAGTACCGGCCCAGATCGTCATAATCTTCAATATTGGGGTAAATCTCATAGCAGTCCAGATTTTCCGTCAGGTTGATGATCTCCTGCAGGCTGCCGCAATGGTCGCCCATTTCCATACCGGCCTGAAACTGTGCGTATTCGCTGTTGCTCATTTCATCCAGCTTCGACGCCAGATAATTGAGCTCGTCCAGACTTTCGTATTCGCCCAGCTTGTCATAGAGGCCGTCCACATAGCAGTCATAGTCCGTGATGAACCATTCCTCATAGGGCTGGCCGAAGTCATCCCTCTGGCCGATGCCGATACGCTTGAATACCTCCTTCAGTTCCTCGGCGGTGGTGGGGAACTTCACCCACTCGCCCACAAGCTCGCCCTCGTTGTACTTGCCAAGATTGGTGATAAAGGCGGCAAAGGGATAGTCCTTGTTGTAACTGTAATCCGGCATATACGCTCCTCCTTCAGCTTCGCTTATTTTTGGGAAATTCCAGCTTGAAATCGATGTACCTGCCGCCCGTGTCGCAGAGGATCACGGCGGCATCGTAGGCAGCCTGTTTCTTTTCAGACCACATTCCCTTGACATTGGTGCGGCCCTTTTTCAGAAGGTCTGCCGCCATCTTCTTTGTCAGCTCCTTCCTTCGGCTCGTCCAGAAGCGGTCATTTTTCCAGAGAACAAAGCCGCAGGACCGATCCGAACAGGCAAAGTTTTTCTTCCCCTCATAGACCGGCTGGCCGCAGCGGGGGCAGGTACCGATCACTTCCTTCTCCGGGGCAAACAGCTTTTTGCCGTCCTCGGAAATACAGGAATAGGTGGACACGATCTCCTGAACCATCGTGCGGATACCGTCCATGAAGGTATCCGGGTCAGCGCCGCCCTTTGCGATCTCCGTCAATTTCTGTTCCCATTCCGCTGTCAGCATGGGAGAGGTCAGCGGCTCCGGCAGGACCGTGACAAGGTTGATACCGGCTTTTGTGGGGATCAGGCTCTTGCCCTTGCGTTCCACAAATCCGGCAGCCACCAGCTTTTCGATAATGGCGGCACGGGTAGCGGGAGTTCCCAGCCCTTTCCGCTCGGCTTCATCGGGAATGTCGTCTTTCCCCGCGTGCTCCATGGCCGACAGCAGCGTATCCTCCGTGTAGGGCTTCGGGGGCTGGGTGAAATGCTCGGTGACGGAAACCTCCGCGCCGTCAAAAGTCTGCCCTTCGGTGAAGTCCGGGAGCGTGCCGCCGTCCCCATCCTCAGGCTTTTCTTTCAGGAAGGTACGGAAAATGCGGTCGATCTCCCGCCAGCCTTCGGAGAGGATGCGCTTGCCCTTTGCGGTGAAGGACTGGCCACCGCAGTCAAAGGTGGCCGTGACCGCCTCATACATATAGGGCTCCGCCGATGCGCACAGCAGACGGCAGCAGACCAGAAGAAGCAGCTCACGCTCGCCCAGGGACAGGGCGGGGATATCCGCTTTCTCGATCTCCAAGGTGGGGATGATGGCGTGGTGGTCGGATACGTCCTTGTTGGAGACCATGGCCTCCACCAGAGGGAAGAAGTTTGTGCAGCCATCAAAGGGCGGCAGCTTTGCCGCCAGGTGGATCACACAGGAGGCCGTTTCCGCCATATCGGAGGTCAGATACCGGCTGTCCGTGCGGGGATAGGTCAGCAGCTTTTTTTCATAGAGGCTCTGGGCGTAGTCAAGGGTCTGCTTCGCCGTGTAGCCAAGCAGCCGGTTTGCCTCACGCTGCAAGGTGGTGAGGTCATAGAGCTTCGGCGGCTGTTCCTTCTTCTGCTCACAGGTGACGGAGGTACAGGTGACGGTCGCGCCCTTGCACATGGCCACTGCCTGCTCCGCCGCCGCCGGATCGATGAATCTCTCCGACACCGCCTCCGCGCCGGCCAGGGTCAGGCGCAACAGATGATACTTCTCCTTCTGGAACAGCGCGATCTTCGCGTCCCGCGCCGCCAGCAGGGACAAGGTGGGCGTCTGGACACGCCCTACGTTCAGGGTGCGGTGGTAGAGAACGGAGAAAAGGCGGGTGGCATTGATCCCAACCAACCAATCCGCTTTCTGGCGGCAGAGGGCTGACTGATACAGGGCTTCATAATCGGCGCCGGGGCGCAGCTCGGAAAAGCCCTCCCGGATGGCGCTGTCCTCCATGGACGAGATCCAAAGCCGGAGGATCGGCTTGCGGCAGCCGGACAGTTCATACACCAGACGGAAGATCAGCTCGCCCTCCCGTCCAGCGTCGCAGGCGTTGACGATCTCCGTTACGTCCTCCCGCGCCATGAGGCGCTTCACATTGTCCAAAGCCGCCTCCTTGCCGGGAATGGGGGCGTAGCGGAAGGGCTCCGGCAGGATGGGCAGATCCTCATAGCGCCATTTTTTGAAGCGTTCGTCATAGCCGCCCGCGTCCAGCGGGGATACCAGGTGCCCCACACACCAGGAAACGATCAGGCCGCTGCCTTCATAAAAGCCATCGGCCCTGGATGAAGCACCCAGGGTCGATGCGATAGATTTTGCCACGCTCGGTTTTTCCGCGATAATCAGCTTACTCATGCTCCGCCTCCGTTTCAGCCTCCGCAGGCTCGTCCTCGTTGACATACTCCTCGTCGGGGAAATCGTACTCGTCGGGATCGGCGCTGACCTTCACGCCGCTGCGGTTCGGCTTTATGAACTTCACATAGGCGAAGGCTCCGCCGCCTGCCAGCGCCAGCAGCGCCACCACGGCCAGCAGGCCGCTGCCGCTCTTTTTCTTCGGCTGCTCCGGTTCCGGCTCCGGCTCCCTGACCTTCTCCTTGCCCGCGCACTCGGAGAGGTTGGTCTTGCAGACAGAACAGGATGTATCCACCGCGCCGGCCGCGCATTTTTCCTTACAGGTACACACCGGGGCGGCAGGCGTCTCCTCGTCCATCAGGGCCAGCAGGTCGCGCTCGTCTACCTGGTTGAGAAAGTGGACGGTGTTCTCGCCGTCCTCCGCCCGGTCGATGATGATGTAGAAATAGTTGCCGCCTTTTGTGACCACGGTGATGAACTGCTTATCCCCGGCGCTTTCACCGGCGATATCGTCCACCAGGGTCATGTTGCCCTCCGGGGTCAGGGGCTGGGGCTCATAGCCGCCCGTGGTCTCCTCCCCGGTGTAGTAGGGCTCGCCGTCCCCGCCACCGGCGAAGGCCACGGTGGAGGTGGCCGCCATGCAGAAAAGCGCCAGGAACACGGCGGCGAAACGGCGAAAAGCTCTGTTACGCTTCATCTTCCGCACCCTCGCTTTCCTCCGTCTCCATCAGCCCGTCCGGCAGGGAAATCATGCCGCTGGCGTAGGCGCGCAGGAAGGCGGTCAACTCCCTGTTGTCCATACGGACAGCCTTTACCATGCGGACGATCTCCAGGTTCTCCTCCTCCGTGAGCTGGGCTTCCAGCGCGCGGAGGCGCTTCTGCTGCTCCGCGATCTTTTCCCTCGTTTTCTCAATATCCTTGCGGATCTTCTCAGTCGTTGCCATGATTGCATTGCTCCTTTCCAAATCGTTCTTTCCATGAATAATTGCGCCCAAGCCCCCGAACGGTTTTTAGGTTGGCCCGTGCGTTATCCTCCAATGCCAGCGCGCGCCAGAACAGGTCCGGGTAACGCTCCCGCAGGTCGATGATCTCCTCCGCTTTCATACTGGGGCAGAAAAAGCAGGAGGACTTTCCCGGCTGCGGCAGGCCCGCAGCCTCGATTGTCCGGACACACGCCTCCCGATCCCAGCCCCATTCCATCAGGGGATACCTCTTGCTGTACTTCGGGTCCGCCAGATCCCGCAGAAGGACCTTATCGCTGCGGTAGTGCTCGCCGGCGTCATAGCCGATAAACTTGACCACCTTTTTCCCACTGTTCCAGACCTCACGGCATGGAGGATAGTTGTTGCAGAACTTTTCCTGCGGTCCAATCTTGTGTTTCAGCGAACACCGCTTGAAGCCGTAGGCGATGGAGGGCAGCGTGCCGCTTTTCAGACATTCATCCTCCAAGGTCAGCCGCCTGCCGTCCTTCGTGGTCTTATAGACCCGTGTGATCTCCGGCATACCGTGATCCTTCAGCCAGCGATCCATGATATCCAAATAGGCGTAGGTATGGGGATGCTCGCCGCCCGTATCCGCAAACAGGATCAGGTCAACAGGGATATGGTTCTGGTGCAGCCCAACAAGAAGGGCGGTGCTGTTCGCACCGCCGCCATAGGAAACAATATTGATATGCTCACCTCATCTCAAAGCCTTTTCGTATCGGTATTTCATTTGTGCCGGATACAGCGGTTCGGGTGGGCGGCGCCTGCCGGTCCACTCCCGTCCGCCCGCCAGCCCCGCGCATCGCCAGCCGGAGGCACGGAGGCTGACGCCGCTCTCCGTGCCCAGAATATAGGTAATGATCTTTCGGTAGCCCATGACCTTTGCAGCCCGCGCCGCCGCGCCATAGAGGAAGCTGCAAGCGTTTTTTGTCCCGTCCGTGCAGAGGCGGTTGACCTCCAGGGTCAGCCCATCGTCCAGATATCGGCTCACCGGCCGCCCCACGATGGCGACGCCCGCCAGACGGCCGTTCGCCATGCAGCCCAGGGAAAACTTATGCCCTCGCACCGGCTTATGGTGGCGGTGGTGCTCTGCGACAAACCTGTTTGCGTCGGCAAGGGACATCGGTTTTACGGTCAGCATCGGCTCCGCCTCCATCAGTTGTACGGCGGTCTGCCGTAGGCATAAAAGTGGGACTGCCAGTAATTCGAGTTGAGACTGGTGTACTGGATGGGATCGCCGCAGTGCAGGAGCATCCCGTCCCCCACATAAAAGCCCACATGGCTGACCCCCGGCGTGTCGTAGGTGCCCACAAAGAACACCAGATCCCCCGGCCTCGGCTCGGATACCGGCGTGGAAATGTTGTAGAGGCCCTGCGCCCCCAGCCGCCCGGTATCGCACAGGCCGCTGTTGGTCAGGACATAGCTGACAAAGCCGCTGCAATCAAAGGAGGTGGACGGGCTGCTGCCGCCCCAGACATAGGGGAAGCCCAGATACTTCTCCGCCTCTGTAATCAGCGTGGCAAAGCGCTCGTCGGACAGGTACTCCGCCGGGATCTCGTACTTGGCGGGTGGGTTGGTCACATACTTGGGAACATAGCCAGAGGACGGGAACAGGTCGGGGCGGTTGCCCAGGGTGGACATATACACGGCGTACATGGAAAGCGTCTCCTGATCCATCATGTAGACCGGCAGATGGGAGAGGTCGAAGTTTTCCAGCTTCACGGTGCAGATATAATAATCGTAATAGACCCGGTAGCTCTCCGTATGGGTGTTGCCCTCCTCGTCCGTCCAGGTATCCGTCTCAATGTAATACCGCCGCTCCACCTCCACCGTCTCGGTGAGGATGTATTGCTTGTCGAACAGCATTTGAAGGTCGCCCTGCACCTGATCTATGGTAAACTGCCCCTCATGGAGCGCCGACAGGATAGACAGCAGCACATAGGGATCGTGCTCGATCTCGTCCAGATCATAGTGATACTCGTCATAGTCGTGGGTCTGCTCATAGGTGTCAAGATACCGCCGCAGCTCGTCCTCTTTGGCGCAGTAGGCGGCCTCCGCCGCCAGCAGGTCAGCATCCTCGGAGAGATAGGAGGAGGCCACAATGTTGGACACGCCACCGCCGAACATGGAGGAACAGGATTGCAGCAGGCCCAGCAACAGCACCAGTACAAGGCCGATCCCGCCGATGATAAGGAACACCTTCTTGTGCCGGGCTATGAACTCGCCGGCCTTCTTCGCCGCCTCCGCGCCCTTCTTTGCGCTCTTGGCTGCCGTCTGCGCCGCCGCCTTTGCACCCTCCGCGCCGCGCGACGCCCGGTAGGCCGCCGCGTACTGCCGCTGCATCCGCTTCTTCTGCCAGATGCGGGAGATGGGGCTGCCGGACGCAAGCTGGGGGTTATCATGGAGCGCCTTTTGGTAAAGCGCCTCCGCGTTGGCCCTGACCGCCGCCTGCTCCGCCTTTGCCGCGTCCCGCCAGGGCTTCACCTGCCGCTCCGCCCGCCAGTTTTGCAGCTTGCGGTTCCCATAGCCCACAGCTTTTTCCATGCCGCGCTCGGTGAGATGGCCCGCCGCCACGCCGGAGTTCTCCTGCTCCACCTCCCGCACCTTGGCGTGGGCGGCGTGGGCGACCTCCTGCAAAGGCCGCGCCAGCGGGTTCGGCCCCGGCTGCCGGATCGAAGCCGGCTTATCCGTCTCATGGAATACCAGCCTTGTACGCCCGGCGCCGGAAGCCTCGTCAAAGACACGCTCCGTGCCCAGGACGCGCTTTTTGGGGATGGCGGCCCTTGCCGCGTCCAGTTTATCCGCCGCCTTGTCGGACTTGCGGATCGCCTTTTGCAGCTCCGGCGCAGCACGTTCCTCCTCGGTGAATTGCAAACGGGAGGATGGGCGGCTATTTGCCACCGTACCCTCCCGGTAGGCTTTGCGGCGGTTCCGCCGCTTTTTCTTCTGAGACTTCCGGACGCGCCGGTCGTCCAGATGGTGGAGGGCAGTCCTCGCCAGCACCGTGGAATCGCCGGCGGGGGAATAGTCCTGCTCTGGCGCACGGTCTGAAACATGGCTCGCCTCGCCTGTGACCATGTTGACGGAAATGGCTCCGTCGCGGGTCATCTTCTGCGCCTCCTTCTCGGAGGCTTTCCATTCCTTCATGCGTCACCACCTGCCTTTCCGTAGGGGCAAATGCTCACGCACTCGCCCGTCTCGATCATGGAGATATACTTGAAAATGGGATATGCCTGGGGCGGGCAGACCGCGTTGCCCAGGGTTTTCAGCCGTAGGGCGCGGTCTGCGGTGTTTTCTGTGATACGGGGGACGCCCTCCGGCTCGGCGGCCCAGAGGATACGTCCGTCCATTTCCGGGGGAAGCCCATGAGCCATTCCACCCAATCCGGGTTCAGCGCCGCCGTCTCGGATACCGGCCGCTCCTGCCGGATCACCTGCGCCGACAGGTTGGCAGACGGGGCGCTGTTCCGAAACGCCGCCGGTTTCAGCGTGGAGCGGTAGCCCTCCGACGCTGCCGGGGTCAGATAGAACACCGCCGCCGACAGGCTCAGGCTCCAGATGGCCCCGTTCCGGTTCACCTTGCGGAAGATCCCGTTGTCGGAGAGGTACACATCCAGGTTGGCCGCGTCCCTGCAGGTGTTCTTGTCGGAGGCAAGGGGCGTGGGAAACATCAGCCGCGACGATAAAAGTTCGCTGGCGCTCATGCCATGCGCCGACGCCGCAAGCCGGAAATACGAATGGGAGAACAGCGTATCCCGCTTTTGCCAGGTCAAAGATCGTTTTGTCGAGGCCCAGATTGATGAAGCCAGCAACATTTTCCCCAAGCACCCAACGGGGCCGCAGCTCGGTAATAACGCGGCACATTTCCGGCCACAGGTAGCGCTCATCCGCAAAGCCCCTCCGCTGTCCTGCGGTGGAGAAGGGCTGGCAGGGAAAGCCGCCGGAGAGGACGGTAACGGTTTCAAGTCCTGTTTTTTCAAAAAACGCCTCCTTTGTAAAAGTTGTGATATCCCGGAATCTCGGCACCTCCGGCCAGTGCTTTTCCAGAACGGAATAGGGATAGTCCGCCCACTCGCATTGGCAGACAGTGCGGAAGCCCGCCGCCTCCGCCGCCAGATCCAGCCCGCCGATGCCGGAAAACAGGCTCACATGGGTCAGCTCAGTCATAGTCGTCCTCGCAGGCATGATCTCCGCAGAGGGCGCAGCAGCGGCCACAGCCGATGCCGGCCTCCGCCGCATCCTCCGGGTCATAGGGCGTCAGATGCGCGCGCCGCAGCGTTGCCTCCAGAATGTCATAGCAGGTGACGACCTGATCCTCCGCAAAGCCCCACCTGCGGTACATTCTTCGGATGCTCGGATTCTCGCCGGAGAGATTCTTTTGCAGCCGCGCAAGCTGCCGCTCCGTTTTCACTTCCAGAACACGGTTGCGGAGAAAGCTGTACTGCGCCAGCAGGTCAAAGAGATCGCCCACCAGCATACGGAAGGCGCCGCCGGAGATGATGTAGGCGGGATCATCGGCGGTGGCGGCACGCTGCTTTTCCCTGATTTTTGCGTCATGCTCTTTCAGCACGGCGGTCAAGGGCGTGAGCTCCGCCACTTTCAGCTCCGCAAGGTCCTTCCTGTCCCCAAACACCAGATAGCGGCCGGGGATACGCCAGGCGGCAAACTTTTCCTCCGCGATCTCTCCGTAGCGCTTTGCCGTCTCGGCCAGATTTTCCAGATCCTTCTCGTCCTTCGCCTTTTCCGCCAGGAAGGCGAGCTGATGGAGAAGTCCGTACAGATGCACCTCATCATTGATATGGTTTTCATAGGTCTTGCTGTCGATCACATATTTCATATCTTGTCCCATCCTTTCCTTATCCGGTTTCCCCGCCATGGGAAACCTCGCTGGGCTTTGTCGTGAGAAGTCTGTATAGCTCGGTGGTCTTGGGGAACTCGTCCTTGAAGGGCAGGATCACATTTTGGAAGAACAGAAGGCCGCTGCCGGGGTCCGCGTTGGTCACATAGGCAAGCTGCTCTGCGGAGATGTTCAGCCGCTCCGTCATCAGCTTTCGGTCGCCCGCGGACAGGTTCAGCAGGTAGATAAAATCGCTGTTTTCCAGAATGTTTTCGATCTCCGGCGAGGAAAGCAGGTCCTTCGGGTTCTGCGTCGCCCCGGTCGGGACGCCGCCCCACTTTCTGAAACGCTTCCAGATCTCGGCGCTGTATGCTGCCGTCTGCTCCTCCTTCAAGAGCAGGTGAAATTCGTCCACGAAATACCAGGTGGCCCGTCCAATGGAGCGGTTCACCGTGACGGTGTTCCACACCGCATCCTGGACAATGAGCATCCCCGGCTTTTTCAGATTCTTGCCGAGGCCCTTGATATCGAAGCAGACAAGGCGGTTTCGGATATCCACGGTGGTACGGTGGTTGAAGAAGTTGAGAGAGCCGTTCACATACAGGTCGAGCGCCTGGGCCACGCGGTCCGCCTCCGGGATATGCTGGGCGGTGAGGGCTGCCATGAGGTCGGAGAGGATCGGCATATTCTCCGGCCGGGGGTCTGCGAAGTACGGCTGATAGATCTTCTGCACGGCACGGTCGATGACGGTTTTCTCGATGGCCTCCAGCCCTGTCTTGCTGCCCATGATAAGCTCACAGAAGGACAGCACGAAATCGCTTTTCAGCGCCAGCACTTTGCAGGAAGGGATGACGACCTCGGCCTTCTCACTCAGCAGTGGATAGCCCATGTTCATGTGGTAGAGCACCATGACCGGCGAGGCCTCATCGCCGTGGTTTTCAATGGTATCGGTGAGCAAAATGGCGTTTTCCCCGGTGGGGAACGTGAGCGTCCGGTGCAGCGTCAGCTTGCGGCCAAAGATGACTGCGTCGCGGATGTCGGCCTCGACCACCAGGGCATCTGCTTCCCGATGCCACCAGACGTGCTCCGCCGGGGTGTTGGCGATGGTGCCGTGGAGCGGCAGTGCTTCGCCCTCATCCTCACAGGAGAGCCTACGGCTGTCAGACCGCAGGTGGTGAGGAAGCCCGCCGTGAAGCTCTTGAGCCAGTTGCTGCCTTCCTTGTCGTAATAGGCCGGCGCGACGTAGCCGCAGGGAGAGAAATAGCCGATGTTCCGGCCCATAAAGGTGACACGGGACAGGTCGGCGCAGCGGTCGGCGGAGACGGTGCATTCCAGACCCTTGCCATTTCGCACCTCCAAAAGCCGCATACCGTCGCCCTTGCCGCCGACGAGACGGTGCTCCTCCACGCCGGAGAGCTGTTGTTCGTGACCGAGATACTTGCTGTATTGCATCAAAGTTCCTCCTATTGCGGATAAAGCGTCATGGAAAATTCACGCAGTTTCTTGTAGGTTTCATATTGCTTCTGATAATACGCATGGTGCCGGGGATCGGGCAGGATGGGATCGCCATGCTGCGTGAAGCGCTGCGCCAGCTTGCAGACTTTCTCCTCACCGGTGACGGCAGCAAAGCCGAGAATGGCGCTGCCAAGTGCGCCGGTTTCCTCCGTGCGGACGGGCACGATCTCCCGCCCGCAGACATCGGCCTTGATCTGGAGCCAGACGCTGCTTCTCGCGCCGCCGCCGCAGGCATACAGCCGTGAAAGGGCTACGTTTCCCTCACCCAGCTTTTCCAGATTGTACTGCATCTCGTAGCACAAGCCCTCCAAGAGCGCA